>ENA-UENT01000488-UENT01000488.1-marine-metagenome-genome-assembly--contig:-NODE-488-length-23544-cov-3.398069_pt1 | contig 23544 bp, 19 predicted proteins | sample MGYA00237879_ERZ529330 | MGnify/ENA primary metagenome ERZ529330 (study PRJEB26372, sample SAMN05368345) | marine metagenome | biome: cultured habitat; feature: ocean water; material: water; isolation... | reverse complement strand
ATATCTGACGCATTTGGGCTCCAAAGAATGAATTGCAACTTGCATTAACTATAAGCTGAGTAGTTCCTTCTGAAGCTACTCAGTTTATACTCGATAGGACTACATTAGGTGACATGGAAAGACCGCAAAAGGAACTGGAAAGGTTCACTCTTCAAAAGATAATAAAGGATATATTGTACGTGCTCAACCTAGAGCAGGGTATGGGCTATACCATAAAGCAACTCCTGATTGCGCCCGGCGCAACGATTCAGGAATATTTGTTTGAAGATCGAAACCGCCTGACCCGCCCCTTCCAGTTGATCGTACTACTTGTTGCCATTGCCACTTTTTTGACCCTCCTGGTTTTACCGGATATGGATGAACTGATTGAGGAGCTTCATAAAACGGAAGGCTGGGATAACTTCACCCCTGCGGTGCAAGAAAGTATGGAGTGGTTCACCAAGAACATGAAGCAATACTTCAATGTGTTCTTTTTGGCAGGTATTCCATTTATTAGCCTGGCTACCTTTCTCATCTTCAGAAAGTCCAAGTATTACTATGCGGAACACCTGATCATCAATACGTACCTCTCGAGTCCTCAGACGCTATTCTTCATCCTGTATGTTCCCTTTTTGAAGGCCAGTGGTTTCTTTGCCATTTTCCAGATTATCCCAGTTGTAGTGTATTCTATTTATGCCTATCGGCAAGTATTCAAAGAATCCCTCTGGGACACCATATGGAAATCTACACTTTGCTTTCTTTTGTATCAATTCATCTTCGGTCTAGCCATGATGCTAGTTTTCGGTATACTAGTACTCCTAAAATCCTAATTGATCTATGATTAGAAAGTATCAAGCGGCCGACCTTCCGAAGGTGATCGAGATTTTCCAGCAGAATACGCCTAAATTCTTCGCCCTGGAAGAACAGTCTGATCTTGAACAGTTCCTGGAAACAAATGGGGTAAACTACTGGTTGATTGAGCAAGATGGCGTGATTGCAGGTTGTGGAGGGATTGTCTTTAGCGAAGACCAACAGATTGGGCGAATTGCCTGGGATTTTTTCTCCCCCAATTTTCAGGGGAAAGGCCTAGGGCGCCAGCTGACTACCTTTCGGCTCACGGAGATCAGAAAAAATCCTTCCGTGCAGAAAATCATTGTGCGAACCTCACAATTAGCCCATTCCTTTTATGCTAAGTTTGGCTTTGAGGTGGAAAAAATCGAAGAAAATTACTGGGCTCCTGGACTACATCTCTATGATATGCAGATGTCAGCTTAGAGCGCTCATATAGCAAAGTTGAAATATTATTATGATGGAATCTGTTCTTGTTTTTTGCGGATCTAGTACTGGCAAACTGCCAATCTATGCTGAAGCAGCCCAGCACCTGGGAGAAACCCTGGCAGCACGAGGCTTGACAACTGTCTACGGCGCAGGCAATATTGGTCTGATGGGCATCCTGGCTGATGCGGCCTTAGACAAAGGAGGTAAGGTAGTAGGAGTGATCCCTCATTTTCTGAAAGAAAAGGAAGTTTGCCATGAGCATTTGACGGAATTGTATCTCGTGGACACCATGGATGAACGCAAGAAGAAAATGGCTGAAGTTTCCGATGCCGTGATCACCCTTCCCGGTGGCTTTGGCACCTTAGATGAACTATTTGAAATGGCCACTTTGGTTCAACTAGGACAAGATTACCAACCCATCGGCATTTTGAATGTAGATGGATATTTTGATCCCCTATTACAACAGATTGATCGGATGATAGCGGATGGTTTTGTGAAAGAAGCGCAGCGCGATTTAATCATCATCGATGAAGATGCTTCTCGTCTACTGGATCGATTGGCTGCTCATCAAGTAGAACGAGTAGAAAAGTGGGCGGATCGATAATTTAAGAGCTTACAAACCTAATTTGATGGATACACCGATTATTAGTATTAAAGGACTGAGGAAGAGCTATGGAGCCAACCAAGTTCTGAATGGGATAGATTTAGATATTTATCCTGGCCAGGTAATTGGATATATTGGGCCGAATGGAGCCGGAAAGAGCACCACTGTACGAATCCTCATTGGTTTGGATGCCCAGTTCGAAGGGGAAGTGAGCCTGAAGGGGCATAGCGTGAAATCTGATGCACTGGCCATCAAAAAGATCATTGGCTATGTGCCAGAGCAGGCTGAGATGTATGAGGTACTCACGCCAATGGAGTTCTTAGAGCTCGTGGGTTCCTTACATCACATGGATAAAGCTGTATTGGAGGAAAGGGCCACTCGCATGCTTAGTTTCTTCGGTTTAGAAGACCACAAAGACCAACGGATCGATACTTTCTCTAAAGGTATGCGTCAGAAGGTACTATTGATTTCTGGTCTAATCCACAACCCAGAGATCATCTTCCTCGACGAACCTTTGTCAGGACTAGATGCCAATTCAGTGATTATGGTGAAAGAGATCATAGCACGCCTGGCCGCCGAAGGAAAAACCATTTTCTACAGTTCGCACATGATGGACATCGTGGAGAAGGTGTCGGATCGGATCGTACTGATCAACCAAGGTCAGATTATTGCTGATGGTCCTTTTGAAGCCTTAAAGGCACAATCCGGCAACAGTTTAGAACAGATCTTCTCTAGCCTGACTAGCACGGAGAACTTTGAAAGCTTAGCAGGCGATTTCCTTGACACATTCCAAGACAAAAAGGCGGGCGATGAATAAGCTGTTATTGCGAATTGTATTTCTTTTCAACTTCTTGTGGGAGCGACTCGGGGTAGATACTGTCCAACTTAAGGCCATCCTTACCACTAAAGTAAAGATGGACAGCCGACGTGCCAGTGTATTCAATACACAAGGACGCACCAGTAAAAAGGCCCTAAAGAATCAGGATTGGGTATCCATCATTGTTTTCTTTTTCATTGGTCTCTTCTTTATAGGCCCGCTGATAATTTTCCAAGAGAGTGCAACAGGATTTACGCTATACTTTGCAGGTTGGATGGTCATGTTGGCGATGACCCTGATCACAGACTTTACTGAAGTACTCATTGACGTTAGGGATAATTACATCTTACTACCCAAGCCAATCAATGATCGTACGTTAACCATTTCCCGACTGCTACACATCGGCATCTACCTTTCCAAATTAGTACTTGCCTTCGTACTACCTGCCGCCATTTTTATTGGGATTAAATATGGGATTTTAGGATTAATAATTTTCGGGCTACAAGTCCTGTTGGGACTAGTCTTCGTGATATTTATCGTGAACCTAACCTACCTTTTGATCTTGCGGATTAGTACCCCTCAGAAGTTCAAGGAAATATTGAACTACCTGCAGATCGGGTTCACTGTAACCATATTTTCAGCCTACTACCTTCTCCCTAGGTTAGTAGACCTGGAAGACTATGAAAATGCCAATATCCTACTTTCCCCTTTTGTGGTGTTCTCTCCACCTTCCTGGCTGGCGGGGCTCTGGTCGTTAATCATGGATGGCAATCAAAGTCTGGTAGTCCTACTACTGGCTGCCTTGGCGGTTGGCACGCCCTTCATCTGTGGTTGGCTCATTCTAAACGTACTGACCAAAGCCTTTAATCAAAAGATGGTCGCCATGACCCAAGGTGGAGGAAGTACCAAGCCTAAACCTGAAAAGGAGGGAGAGGCAAAAGCAGTAAAGCAAAGTGGCTTGATGGAGCGACTAGCCAATGCCATCTGTAATAATGAAGCTGAAAAAGCAGCTTTCAAATGGAGTTGGCGCTTGACGGCACGGAATCGAGATTATAAGTTGCGCGTGTATCCTGGCTTTGGCATGGTCCCGGCCTTTTTTGTGTACTTCGCGCTCAATGGAGAAGGTAGTCTTTCTGAGCGAATGGCGGCTTTACCGGAGAGTGGATCCTATCTTCTTCTGATCTACTTCTGTTTCTTGCTATTGAGCACTCCTTTATTGAGTAGTCAGTATTCCAACAAACAGATTGCTAGTTGGATCTTCCATGCGGCTCCCCTCAAGGAACCGGGTTGGATCCTAAGCGGCACGGCCAAAGCCATTCTAGCCAAATTCTTCGTCCCCACCTATCTAATCATGTTCTTAGTAGGCTTAGGCATTTGGGGAACAAAGGTGATCGATGACTATATGCTTGGCTTTGCCAATATCCTGTTTGTAGGCACAATGATCCTGCATTTTTTCCAACCGAAGAAGATTCCTTTCTCCGATAGCTGGGACAACATTAACAAAGGAGCCAACTTTAGTGCGGGCATTCTATCCTTGATGCTGGCCGGCGGTTTAGGGGCCTTGCATTACTTGATTATTGACAATACTGTTCTTGTACTAGGAGCAGCATTGGTAGCCATAGTAGGCTGGTTTTTCGTATTTCAAGCCTATCAGAAAACGGCCTGGGAGAAGCTGGCTATGTAAATCCGGCTAGATATTTATGCATATGTAATCAAGTAAGCAAACCACTTACTCATTTTGGCTGTTAGTAAGCCAATAAGTAGAGATACTTTGTTCGTTCTAGCTGTTCAAGATCAACAAACTTTTCCTATGAAATTTGCTTTGCTAGCCATTGCTCTATTCGGGCTTAGTCCATTACTCACCTTAGAAAACCAATGGGAACTGAAAAAGGACAAAGATGGCATTCGCGTCTTTACCAAAAAGATTCAAGGTTCACCTATGCGTGCTTTCCGAGGAGAGATGGAGCTAACAGCCAATCTAGATATAATAGAAAGCCTTTTTAAAGACGTAGTTCGTTTTACAGAATGGTCGCCAGGTGCCAAGAAGGTAGAACCTTTGAAAGAGGAAGTTAACTCACGAACATTCTATCTACAAACAGAAGCTCCTTGGCCTGTCACAGACCGAGACGGCATATACCAGTTTACTTTTCAAAGGGAAGCGGGTAAATTGACCATCAATGCGACTTGTCTTCCAGAGTATCTACCCCCCAGAAAAAAACATGTCCGTGTCCCAAAATCAGAGGGGTTTTGGCAATTTGAAGAAAAGGCAGACGGTTTGATCCACATCATTTACGAAAACCATTCTGAGCCTGGCGGAAGCATCCCGGGATGGTTAGCCAACTCTGCCGTTGTGAACCTACCCTTCGAGTCTTTACAGAACTTGCGTCAAATGGTCCAGAAGTAAAACCTATAATTGAAAAAGACTAGGGAATTCAGTAGTTTTGCACCTTCAAGTTTCTGATCAATTAAATTAAATTTAATATTAATGCAATCAACAGCAGCTTTAAAGTATAAGGTTAAAGATATCAATCAAGCTGATTGGGGGCGAAAGGAGATTGAATTGGCTGAGGCAGAGATGCCAGGACTTATGTCTTTGAGAGAAGAATTTGGTCCTTCCAAGCCGTTGAAAGGAGCCCGCATTGCAGGTTGTCTGCACATGACGATCCAGACAGCTGTACTTATCGAAACCTTGGTAGAATTGGGTGCAGAGGTAAGCTGGTCCTCTTGCAATATATTCTCTACACAAGATCATGCAGCCGCTGCCATTGCTGCTGCCGGTGTTCCTGTTTATGCTTGGAAGGGCATGAATGAAGAAGAATTCTGGTGGGCCATCGAGCAGACTTTGTTTGCTTTCAGTGATGGACAACCATTAAATATGATCCTTGATGATGGTGGTGACTTGACGAACTGTGTTTTGGACAGACACCCTGAATTGGTAGAGGGTATTGGTGGAATCTCTGAAGAGACGACTACTGGTGTTCACCGTTTGTACGAAAGGCAAAACAACGGCTCACTGAAACTACCTGCCATTAACATCAACGACTCTGTTACGAAGTCTAAGTTCGATAACAAATACGGATGTAAAGAGAGCTGTGTAGACGCGATTCGCCGAGCAACTGACGTAATGTTAGCAGGTAAAGTAGCTGTAGTAGCTGGTTATGGCGATGTTGGAAAAGGATCTGCCGCTTCTCTACGTGGAGCTGGTTGCCGTGTCATTGTGACGGAAATCGATCCAATCTGTGCGCTACAAGCAGCTATGGACGGATTTGAGGTGAGAAAGATGAGCAATGCTATCCCTAGAGCGAATATCGTAGTTACTGCTACAGGTAATAAGGATATCGTGACTGGAGAGCACTTCAAGATGATGAAGGACAAAACCATCGTTTGTAACATTGGTCACTTCGATAATGAAATCGACATGGCTTGGTTGAATGACACGCATGGTGATTCTAAGATCGAGATCAAGCCTCAGGTTGACAAGTATACAGTTGATGGTAATGATATCATCGTTCTCGCTGAAGGGCGTTTGGTAAACTTGGGCTGTGCCACTGGACACCCTAGTTTTGTAATGTCCAACTCTTTCACCAACCAAGTATTGGCTCAGCTAGAGCTATGGCAAAATGGTGACAAGTACGAGAACAAAGTGTACATGCTTCCTAAGCATTTAGATGAAAAAGTAGCACGTCTTCACCTAGCTAAAATTGGTGTGGAATTGGAAGAATTGAGCTCTGATCAAGCCGAATACATCGGTGTGAAGCAAGAAGGGCCTTTCAAACCAGAATACTACCGCTACTAGAAAAAAGCAGCTTTATCCTCCCAAATTCGGGCATGCACAAGCTCTTTTATACAGGGAGAGATAAAGTCACTCCCTTTTACTAGGAGAGACAACGCAACTCCCTCTTTCAAGGAGTGATCAAGCAACTCAGTATTAGACGCATCTAATTATACAAAGGGCTTTCGGAGATTCCGAAAGCCCTTACGATTTTAGGTATTTAACGTGAGTCCAACTTCAACTTAGAAGCCAGTCTTCACAAAGCGTTTAGTCATCACTTTATCAGCTGTACGCAAACTCAAGACGTACATACCTTGCGTTAGACGAAGACCGTTCAAGTTCACCTCTAAGGTCTGCGCTTCACCATTATAGATATTGCTGTAAACCGTACGACCGTTTAGATCGGTAATCACTACCGTACCACGCTGACCGTCCATCTGTGGAAGATCCACTCGTAGGAAGTCAGAAGCTGGATTCGGGCTCAAACGAAGCTCTTGCACGTTCTCCTGAGCTAGTGGAGCAGCAGGAATAGCTGGCGTAGTATTAAAGCTTTGTACAGCAGTTTGGCTTTGCTCATCGGCAGTGGTTTCTACTAAACTAGATCCACTACAACCACCGCTCGTGTAGATGTTACGGAATTCCGCCGTAGTAGTCGTGCTAGTATTCGGGCTTTCCGTCATGAATCCAGCGAATACGGTGTTTGGTAGAGACATCGTAATGCTTAGCTCTAACTTCCAATAAGAGCCAGTCTTGGAGCTATAGATTCTCACGCGACTTCCCGTTCTCTTAAGTCGCAACCAGTGATAGCGAGTACCTCTACGTTTTGGACTAATTGATTTAGAAGATCCGAAAGAATTTCGATACTCACGGTACACATAAGAACCAGTAGCTTTGGTTTTGATACCTACCATTCTAGAACCTGGGCTTAAGCTTTCGCGCACCTGGATACCAGCAAAGCCAGGATTATCCAAGTCTTCTACTTTAGCCTTGATTTCGAAATCACCACAGTATTGCTGCATTGCAATCGTAGAAGCATCAAACTGTAGTAGCCCTGGGCCACAAGAGGAAGTTAATTCCAGATATCCAGGACCCGCATCGATACTACCATCATCACACATCAATGGAGAAACAAAGAAGCCATCTTCCATGTTATTCACGGGCTTACAATCAGATTCTGCTGTACCAAGACCCCAAGAAGCATTGCTTGGTAGTCTCACGTAGTCACCAGTGGGGCTAAAGCTATCGAATGGGTTGTTGTCTGGGCGAGTAGCGTTTGGTCGACGGTGCAACGTTACATTAGCTGCGAAGTTGCTGCTGTTTCCTAGTTGACCAACGGCATCCACGATTCCATTATCATCTTCTAGCGTAACCACATCATTACCGTTGAACACCATATTGCTAGACAACTTATCAGAGGCCTGGATGAAAGTATTAGCAGCACGGTTGCTACAAATCACGTAAGTTTCACCAGCACCTAAAGTGCCAGACAAATCCTCAGTACGACCAGCAGTGGTAGAACCATTGAAGTATACGTTCACGGTATAATCAGAAAGATCGATACTCCCGTTAGTTGGGTTGAAAAGTTCAATGCATTTGTTGTTGCTGGACCCTTCCACGTACTCTGAAATCATCAATACGCCACAAGCAGAGAAACTAGAGCAAGGATCAACAGCATTCCCAACGCTCTTATTAAGAGCACAAGCTGGTTCTGCCGAGAAGCTGGCAGTGGCACTTACTGATTGACCAGTAGCCGCAAGGGTCACATGGAAAGTATGAGAACTACCATAGATGTGTCCAACGTTTACACTGTAGGTTTCACCTCCGATCGTTAAGTCCAATGTACCCGTATTGATAGGCTCTTCAAGGGTAAAAGATACGGTAACAGAAGCCGTGAAAGTATCATCACCCACATATGGAGTAGAGCGGCTATTGCAGCTACCCAGGTTGCTCATTACGATATCGTCGATTACGCAGGTAGGCATGTTACAGTTGTTCATGTAGATACCTAGGTCATCAACAGCGTTTTGGGCAAAGCCATCCCATTCTGCTGCAATGTCAGCGGAACCAGCAGGGTTACCCTGAGTTACGCTTACTTTTCTTCTAATGGTGTTGTTCTGTGTGCTTGCTAAACCACTACCCCACTGAGAACCAGGATCATTTCCAATCACACCAATTACGTCAATATTCGAGCCGTCCTTGGTTAGGGCTACGGCATCATCTCCATTAAAGAAGGACCGGGTTGGTGTAAGGTCAGCTTGAGCCAAAAACTGCGCTGCCGAACCATCATCACATACTACATATACATCTCCCGCGGCCAAGCTACCCACTAGTTGAATCTGTGGATTACTAGGGCTATTACTACCATTGAAGTAAAAAGCCAAGGTATAACTGCTTAGGTCTATTGCAGAACCGGTGGGGTTGTAGATCTCAATACACTTGTTGTTACTGCTACCTTCGATATACTCCGAGATAAAGAGGTCGCTACAATCCTGAGCATGCAGATTGAAGCTAATCCCTAAAGCGGCAGCTAAGAGGAAAGCGTAAGAAATAAATTGCTTAGTAAAGTTTTCCATATTCTGGATTTTGGTTTAATCTCAAGTGGGCACTTGCTCAAACCGGGTTAAACAAAAAGATCTTTATGTCAACACACAGGCCTGCTGTGCATTTGATTCTTCAAATGGATAATCTTGTTCAATGGGATATACCGTCTTAATTAGGGAGGAATATGTAGGCAATAGCTCTCAGAACAGTCCAATCAGGAATTCCCAATGGCCTGTCAGCAGTATCTTTGCGAAGCTTCGTAAAGTTACAGATTATTCTCTTATTTGTTAAAATTTTATATATTAATTTTGCATTAATTAGCAATTATTCCCACCTCCTCTCCGGTGCCTTTTTTCTTACCTTTGCAGCAAAAATGCAATCGCAGTTTTCTACATACCTAGAGTTAGGATTCAATCATATATTGGATCTTGAAGGATATGATCATATTTTGTTCCTTGTCGCCCTATGCGCTATCTATAGTTTGAAGCACTGGAAGCAGGTTGCTATCCTCGTCACTGCCTTCACCATTGGTCACTCCTTAACCTTAGCTTTGGCTGCACTCGACGTAATTCGCGTTTCTGCTAAATGGATTGAATTTTTGATTCCAGTTACGATTCTCGCTACTTCCTTGTACAATGTCATTTCCAGACCTGATCCGGAACTCAATCAGGACAAGAAATGGAGGATCAATTATCTACTGGCCTTGGGATTTGGCTTGATTCATGGGCTCGGTTTTTCTAACTTCCTTAGATCCATGCTGATGCCCGGCGAAGAGGACAGCTTAGTGAGCCAGCTTTTTGCCTTTAATGTTGGAGTAGAATTAGGCCAATTGGGCATTGTAGCCATTATTCTTGGTCTTGCTTTCACTTTCACTCACTTGTTACGCGTTAAGACTTTAGATTGGAATCTCTTTATATCAGGGATGGCCGCTGGTCCAGCTCTAATCATGTGTCTTGAACGGATTCCATTTTAATAGTTCAAAATCAACTGTATGCGATATCTTCTATTCAGTTTGCTATTACTAGGATTTAAGCATGACTATCACCTTAGTAAGTGCTTGATCGAATACAGTACTACTGATCAAGCCGTACAGGTCAGTCTACAAATATTCATTGATGACCTGGAAGAGGCCTTACGAGTGGAAGGTCACGATAAGCTAGCGCTATGTACGCCAAAGGAAGCACCTGATGCTGAAACTTATTTCGAACAATACTTGAATAGGCATTTTATCCTGAAAGTCAATGGAAAAGAACGTGCCTACAACTATCTGGGTAAAGAAATCTCCGAAGATCTACTATCCCTTTGGTGCTACCTAGAAATAGAAGGAATTCAGCAAATCAATAGCCTCGCCGTGACCAATGATATCCTCATGGAAATCTTTGATGATCAACAAAATATTGTACAAGTCAAGGGGCCACGCAACCAAGGGGGGATGTGGTTGTTTAAAAAGGGGGAAAGTTCTGATCAAGTGAAATTTAAGTAATGAATAATGTTGATGAAGCCTGAGTAATGAAGAAGCTACTTAGAAAAATATTCATCCTTCCGATCCGGTTCTATCAGTTGTCCATATCACCAATCCTTGGACCTAGTAAATGCCGTTTCCAACCGACCTGTTCGCAGTATACTATTGAAGCCATTCAAGAGTGGGGTATATTGAAAGGAACCTGGCTAGGAATTAAACGTATAGGTAAATGTCATCCTTGGGGCCCACATGGTCATGACCCTGTTCCCAAAAGAGACAAAACACACCCATAATATCCTACAAACATGTTGAAAAGACCCAGACGAAATAGAAAATCGGCCGCTATTCGAGGCTTGGTACGTGAAACCCAATTAAGCAGCAATCACCTTATTCAGCCACTATTCCTCGTGCAAGGCCAAGGTATTAAGGATGAGATTCCCTCCCTTCCTAATAACTACCGACTTTCCTTAGATAAAGCTTTGATTGAGGTGGAAGAATGCCTGGGTTTAGGCATTTCGAATTTCATTCTATTCCCGGCTATTCCAGAGGAACATAAAGACAAAACCGGAACGTTCAGTTACCATCCTGATAACTTTTATCTAAAGATAGCCTTAGAGATCAAAGCTCGTTTCCCAGAAGCTTGTTTGATTAGCGATGTCGCCCTGGACCCATATAGCATTGATGGCCATGATGGCATTGTCCGAGGCGGTAAGATCGTAAATGACGAGACACTAGGTGTTTTAGGGAAAATGGCAGTAGCCCAAGCGGAAGCAGGTTTCGACTTAATAGGCCCATCGGACATGATGGACGGTAGAGTCCAGCACATACGCGAGTCCTTGGATCAAGCTGGTTATACCGATACCGGAATCATGTCTTACACCGCCAAATATGCCAGTGCTTTCTACGGCCCTTTCCGAGATGCCTTGGATAGTGCGCCAAAGGCGAGTGACGATATTCCCAAGGATAAGAAGACCTACCAAATGGATCCGGCTAACAAACGGGAAGCCCTCATCGAAGCCGAATTGGATACGGCAGAGGGAGCAGATTTCCTAATGGTTAAGCCCGCCTTACATTACTTGGACGTTATTGCCTTGCTGAAGGAGAATTTCGAGCTTCCGATTGCGGCCTACCATGTGAGTGGAGAGTGCGCCATGTTGATGGCCGCTTGTCGCAATGGCTGGCTTGAATACGAAAAGGCAATGCCCGAAGCACTCCTTAGTATCCACAGAGCCGGAGCTGATGCCATTATCACTTATTTCGCCAAGGACTTTGCCACTCTTTCACAATAAATGACTTAAGTCTGAGCTTACACATGGAGTCAAGAAAATCCGACTTAGTCATCATTGGGGCTGGCCTTACGGGGCTCACCCTAGCCTATTTACTTCGAGCGCAAAACCTTACCGTATCCATACTTGAGGCTAGAGGACGTTTAGGCGGAAGAATCCTGACTGCCTATCAGGATGGAACTGCTCCTATCGAAATGGGTGCCACTTGGTTGGGGAGTAAACACACCCAACTCAATGCCCTCCTACAGGAATTAGGCATCGAAACCTTCGAGCAAGTATTGGGACAAAAGGCTATATACGAACCTATTTCAACCAGTCCACATCAATTGGTGACCCTACCCCCCAATAACGAACCCAGCTACAGAATAAAGGGAGGATCATCAGCCTTAATCCAGCAACTAGCTGCTAGGATCAAGCCCGATCAGATTCACCTAAATCAGATCGTTGAATCGATTCAATCAGTAGGCGATAAGTTGCAGGTGAAGAGTAATGATGTTGTATTCGAGGCTCCCCTTGTGGTGTCCACTCTTCCTCCACACCTACTGCTAGCCCGGATAAAAGTCGAGCCGGCCTTACCCGCTGACCTTACCCAACTTATGAAACAGACCCACACCTGGATGGGGGAATCCATTAAGGTGGGCCTAAGATTCTCCACGCCCTTTTGGAGGAAGGGTCACTCGAGTGGTACGATTTTCAGCAATGTAGGTCCCATCCCAGAAATGTATGATCACGCGGATTTTGAAGACCAGTTTTACGCGCTCAAGGGCTTCTTAAATGGCGCCTACTTTTCCATGACCAAGGCGGATCGACTAAACCTTATCCTGATGCAATTGCGCAAGTATTATGGCAAGGAAGTTGAACAATTCCTAGATTATCAAGAAGCAGTTTGGAGAAAGGAATCCTTTACCTACACCCCATACGAAGGGCATGTGCTACCCCACCAAAACAATGGACATAGCTTATACCAGGCCCCCTATGTAGATGGCAAACTGTTCATTGCTGGAGCGGAAACTGCTTCCCAGTTCCCTGGCTATATGGAAGGCGCCGTACGTAGCGCGCAGCATATCATCCAGCAAATCCAAGGTTGGCAGCCTATGGCCTAGTCTTGCTGGATACTTTCCACAGGGTTAGCCCTTGCTGTTTTTAGCCCTTGCAAACTCACCGTACCTACCGCAATGGCTAAAGTCATCAGACCAGCGCCAACAAATACCCACCAGTGTAAATCCACCCGGAAAGCAAAATCACTTAACCAGTAGTTCATGCCCAACCAAGCCAAGGGAGAAGCTACCACAATGGCAATGAGTACCAGGCGCACGAAATCTCTAGACAAAAGTCCAACAATTTGCCATACAGCAGCTCCCAAAATCTTCCGGATACTCATCTCCTTCATTCTTCGTTCACTCAGATAAGCCGCTAGAGCAAACAAACCAAGGCCGGCAATGATAAGCGCCAAGATTGCGAAGTAGCTGAAGATCTTTGCCAATCGACTTTCTTTGAGATAAAATGCCTGAAATGCTTCATCCAAGAAAAAGTATTCGAAGGGGCGCTCAGAAATTTCCGATTGCCAAATACTGGATAACTGGTTGATATATTGCTCTAAATCATCGGTTTGTAAGCGAATTACAAAATTATCCAAAAAGTAGGATTGAGGGGCAACTGTAAGCACCACAGGTTCCATCTCATGGTGCAGAGACTTTAGGTGAAAGTCTTTCACAATCCCCACTACCTCTCCCACTTTCGGATCGCCTGCATTGATACTAGACATATTGATCCGTAAGCCATCTAGATTCTGAATATTGAACTTCCTAGCTGCGGCTTCATTGAGAATAAAAGCCCCGGTAGCATCACTTCCAAAATCCTTGGAAAAGGAACGACCTTGCACCATCTCCATATTAAGCGTGGGTACGAAATCCTCTTCAACCAGCAGGGTTTGAAGATTAGCTTCTATGGACTTCCCCTGCCCATTTATAGTGGATTGAAAATTATAATAGCCACGCTCCCAAGGAAAATTCGAAATGGCAGAAACCGAATTCACGCCAGGTACGCTCAGCATCAATTCTTTTGCAGTGCTAAAGTTGTTCTGGATACTGTCATCTCTAATCGGTATGATCATGACCTGTTCCGCCTGCAAGCCCAGATTCTTTTGCTGTATAAAACGCAGCTGTTGTTGTATGGTGAAGGTCGCCACCAGAAGAGCAATGGCGGTAACAAACTGAAAAACGACAAATCCATTCTTGATTACTCCTCCCCCATTCAGGTTTACCTTTAGACTCTTCCCTCCTTTGATCACATTGTTTAAATCAAAACGGGTAACAGCCAAATAGGGAAAAAAAGCATTAATTAGTCCCATCAACCCCAAGACTAAGAGGGTACCGAGTGACAAATACCATCCGCCGTTTGTCCACAGGCTCAATTCTCGCTCCATAATCCCATTAAAATGAGGCAGCGCCAGTTGCACCATGCCTAGGGCCAACAACAAGGCTAGGGCCAAGTAAGAAAAGCTTTCCACACTCAGCTGCATAAGGATATGACCATTCCCCGCTCCCAATACCTTTCTCATACCGATTTCACGAAACCGTTGTACTCCTCTTGAAAGGGCCAGGTTGATATAATTGGAGCAACCGATGGCCAGTATCAAGAAAGCCACAGCCAACAGAATATGTAGGACCGAAGGATTGGTTGCAGGTTCCAAATCCCCTTCCAAGCTTTCAAAGTGTACCCGGTGTAATGGTTGCATGTTGAAGCGCTTCTGCTCTGCCAAGCGCTCTGAAAGGTGGTTTTCACTAAACGAAGGCATTCCTTCTATGAGACGTTCCGCATCATCTTTATTTGGAACCTTGATAAAGGTGTACATCGGCGGATAATACCAGGAATGCTGGGGATGCAAGGCCCAATCCCCCATTACTTTACGCACCAGGGGAATGGCAGCAAGGAAATCAAATTGCAGACTTGAATTGGCAGGGATATCTTCAATTACGCCAGTAACTTTTATGTCTATCCCTCCCTCCAACAAGAGCGACTTGCCCATTGGATCTTCCCCCTTGAAATATCTCCGTGCGGTAGAATGGGTCAAGACCACGGCATTAGGTTGATCCAAGGCAGTCTCGGCTGTCCCTTGCTCAAATGGGAAGGTGAACATTTCGAAGAACACCGAATCTCCAAAGAAGAATTGACTCTCCTGGTTTATCGTATTATTCTCTGGGTTCTTTACGGATAGATTACTCGGGAAGTACCGGCATACTTCGGTGATCTCGGGATAAGTTGAGGCCAGCAAAGGAGCTAAAGGAGGATAGGCGTTGGCTAAATGTCGGACAACACCATCGTCTTCAGTCTCATCTGTCGTGACTCGATAAATAGAATCAGATTCTGCATGGAATGTGTCATAACTCCACTCTTCATTGATGTACAGGAGAATAATTAAGCAAGCAGCAATACCGACCGCTAAGCCAAAAATATTGATCACTGCGTAGTTTTTGGCATTGAGGAGTTGCCTCGCTGTGTATTGAAAGTATTTGTTTAACATGTCGTTGTGATTTCGTAAAAAGGGTAGTCGAGGGTGTTTAATGATACCGGGACGAAAGAGTAAAAACACCTGTTTGAGAAAGTAACTATTGGCTTTGGATAAGCCATCGCTAGTAATCCTCATCTGGTATCGCTCCATCAGATCACCTTCGATGTCTTCCAACAGTTCTGCTCGGCAAAACCAACGTAGTAAGCGGCTAGGCCACTTTGGTGGGTCTTTAAATTTTTGATCTGGCACGGGTGTTTCTCTAGTTGAAGTTGATTATTCAAATGCAGTCTTGGGAATAGCATCCCATAATTGCTGTCGTTGTGCTCTGGTCTCCTGTAGTACTTTCTGCCCATATTTCGTCACCTTAAAAAAGCGCTTGCGTTTGCCGCCCCGCATAGCTGTCGATTCTCCAAATTCAGAAGATAGGCACCCCTTTTTTTCTAAGCGATTCAAAACGGTACGTAATGAACCAATGCTTACCTCTCGATTCAAGCGTTCCTCGATCTCTGACAGTATAGCCACACCATAGGCCTTGCCATATAGCACCGCTACGGTTAACAGCACCACTTCTTCAAATTCTCCTAGACGATATTTGCTCATTTAGTTCATTTTAGACTTAAATGTAGTCATTTAAATTAAAAAAAGACTACAAATGAGTCTTTTTCATCTGAGATGAAAAACAATGGGCCTTTCAGAAGTTATCTGAAAGGCCCATATTATAGCACATTATAGCTGGCAAACTTGCTTAAACCGGAATAAGGGGGAATGGTGCCAGCATTAATGGCTTTCCATTTCGGTGTGCAAACAAAATGGTTTTCACGGAAATTACTGTAGGATAACTTCCTTCTCTTCTACCATTTTTCTGATGTTGATCAAGGCATAGCGCATTCTGCCTAAGGCAGTATTAATGCTTACTCTGGTCAGCTTTGCGATTTCCTTGAAGCTCATATCGGCGTAGTGGCGTAGAATGACTACCTCTCTTTGCTCAGGAGGTAGCATATTCACCAACTTACGGACCTTATCATGCGTCTGACTGCGGATGATGTTCTGTTCCGCATTTTCTTCGGTCAAAGGAAGTACATCAAAAATGTCAAAAGTCTCAGTCGGTGAAACTTGTGGCCTACGCTTGGTTCTGCGGAAGTAGTCTACGCACATATTGTACGAGATACGAAGCGCCCATTGTAGGAATTTTCCTTCATGATTGTACTTACCCTTACGAAGGGTGTCAATAATCTTGATAAAGACTTCTTGGAAAATGTCTTCGGCAAGGCTTTGTTCCTTGACAAACAGATAAATGGAAGTGTAAATTTTTTGCTGGTGACGGTTCAGAAGCTCTTCAAATGCTCTTTCATCACCTTCAAGATAGCGTGCAATAAGCTGTTGATCATTAAGCGGCGTAACTTGCATAACTAAATAATTTAAAAGCGTGCTTGGGATTATCCTTCTTGAAAGAATTATTTAGTGTAAAAGTTACTATCTATAGTCAACAGTTTTGGTGAAAGAAGTAAATGGAATAGAAATGAATACAGCGCCAAATATAGGATCATCTTGGCAATTGATACAAGTTTATCGCATATTTTTTTGAAACCTTAACACTTATTTAACTGAAATAACAAAATAAAATTCCTCGACTTGCAACATATAATTCCGAAGGCCCCAAAATAGCGAATTAATTCAGAACAAAAACAATAATTAAACCTATTCGTCCGCATAATCTTCTTATTATAAGTTTTTTCATTTATTTGCAAAGCAGCTTACACTTGTTAATGTGATTTCCCGATAAAAGTCGACTTTTCATGGATAAATGTCCATTCTCTTTCGATAGAAGAAAAAATAATCCAGAGAAAACCATAAGTTTGAATTTTTGTTCTTGAAGGTGTGTAAATTCGTCACCTTAGTATCCTTCATCACCATAAGTGCATTGCTATCCATGGCTAAGAAATCATCAAGTGCTGTAGCGGAAGAGCCTACCAAAATTGACTTAAAGAAAGGTATTTACATCAAGGGAGCCAAAGCCAATAATCTTAAGAATGTTGACTTAACCATCCCTAAGAATCAATTGGTTGTGGTAACGGGTGTTTCCGGTTCGGGAAAGTCCTCGATCACCATGGATACTCTATATGCCGAGGGCCAGCGTCGATACGTAGAAAGTCTTTCTTCCTATGCCCGCCAGTTCTTGATGCGGATGAAGAAACCCGAAGTAGACTATATCAAGGGAATTTGTCCAGCCATCGCTATCGAACAAAAGGTGAGCACTGCGAATGCCCGCTCAACTGTAGGGACCTTAACGGAACTATACGATTATCTTCGGCTATTATACGCTAGGGTGGGAAAGACCTACTCTCCGGTAACTGGAAAACAGGTTAAAAAACATGAAGTAGCCGATGTCTCAGACTATATCCATCAGTTTGAGGAAGATACCAAAGTGCAGCTCCTTATCCCTCTTCCAATCAAGTACAAGGAACGATTGCTCGAGCAGGAACTCAGTTTGCTGTTGCAGAAAGGATATACCCGAATTGTTTTTGAAGACAAGCTCCAACGCATAGAAGATTTTCTAGAAGAAAACGGAAAACTACTAAAGCAGCCACTGGCTGAACTTAGCCCCAAGGATGTCATGATTCTGATTGACCGATTTACGGTAAAGTCAGAAGATGTAGAAAATAGAAAGAGAATTGCCGATTCCGTACAAACGTCCTTCTACGAAAGTGAAGGAGATTGCATTGTTCAAATCATTGGGGGGGAGACCAAGGACTTCAACAACCGCTTTGAACTGGATGGCATGACTTTTCTGGAACCCTCTCCTCACCTATTCAATTTTAACAATCCTTATGGGGCTTGTCCTACTTGTGAAGGCTTTGGACGGGTGATGGGTATAGATGAAGCCAAGGTGATTCCCAATATGGCCATGTCGGTTTTCGAAGGAGCAATAGCTTGCTGGAAGGGAGAGAAATATGGTCTATGGTTAACTCAGTTATTAGAAAGTGCTCATCACTTTGATTTTCCTATACACACCCCTTATCAAGACCTAAGTAAGGCGGAGAAGAAATTGCTTTGGAAAGGCAACAAGTACTTTAATGGCATCAATGCTTTTTTTGACGAATTGGAAGAAAAGACTTATAAAATCCAAAATCGGGTGATGTTGGCCAGGTATCGGGGACGAACTACTTGCCATACTTGTGACGGAGGAAGACTACGAAAAGAAGCCACTTACGTCAAGGTGGGGGAAAAGAACATCCCCGATCTAGTAGAGATGCCTATCGATGAGCTAAGAGATTACTTCTTGAACTTGCAATTGAGTGATTTCGACACAAAGGTGGCCAAGCGATTGATCCTCGAGGTCAACAATCGACTTTCCTTTATGTGCAGCGTAGGTTTGGGTTATCTAACCCTGAATCGCCTCTCTTCTACCTTAAGCGGAGGAGAAACTCAACGTATTAACCTAACCCGGACCTTGGGAAGTAACCTGACTAGTTCGATGTATATCCTGGACGAACCGAGCATCGGTTTACACCCCAAGGATACCAATCGGCTAGTTTCTGTCCTCCGATCGCTAAGGGATCTTGGCAACACGGTTATTGTCGTGGAGCATGAAGAGGATATCATCAAGAGTGCTGATTACTTGATCGACATTGGGCCACATGCTGGTATCCATGGCGGCGAGGTCGTATTTGCTGGTCCCTACGAAGAGATCTATACGGAAGCTACTGAAAGCTTGACGACTAAATACATGAGCGAGAGAATGCAAATACCGCTACCCACGGTACGCCGCAAGCCAAAAGATTTCATTGAAGTGAAGGGCGCTCGTCAAAACAACCTTAAAGGCTTCGATGCTAGGTTCCCACTGCATGCGATGACTGTTGTTACCGGAGTTTCTGGGTCGGGAAAAACCACCTTGGTCAAACAGATTCTCTTTCCAGCCTTAAAGAAGCACCTTGGAGAGAGCTACTCGAGGGCACCTGGTGTACACCGCGAACTTTCTGGCGCCCTGGATCAGATTACCCGAATTGAGTTGGTTAATCAAAAGCCGATCGGGAAATCCTCTCGTTCAAACCCGGTGACCTATGTCAAGGCCTACGATACGATTCGAAATCTCATGTCTAGCCAGCAGCTATCGAAAGTTCGAGGCTTCAAACCCGGACACTTTTCCTTCAATGTCGATGGGGGGCGTTGTGATACTTGTAAAGGGGAAGGAGAACAGGTGATCGAAATGCAATTCCTGGCGGATGTGCGTCTGGAGTGTGAGACCTGCAAAGGCCAGCGATTTAAACCAGAAATCTTAGAAGTACGATATAAGGGGAAAAACATACATGAGATTCTAGATCTCAGCATCAGCGAAGCGATCGAGTTCTTTGAAGGGGCAAAAGATGTCGTGCGAAAGTTGACTCCTCTGCATGACGTTGGTCTGGGTTATGTCAAGTTGGGGCAATCCTCCAGTACCCTATCTGGCGGAGAAGCTCAACGGGTCAAACTAGCCTCCTTTCTAGCTAAGGAGCAATCCACCGAGCATATCCTGTTCATTTTTGATGAACCTACGACTGGACTACATTTCCACGATATCAGAAAATTACTAGATGCGCTTAATGCGCTTGTTGAAAAAGGACATTCTGTGATTGTGGTTGAGCATAATATGGAGGTCATCAAATCTGCCGACTGGATTATTGATCTAGGTCCTGAAGGTGGGAAGAATGGCGGAAACCTGGTGTTCCAGGGCTCTCCTGAAAAGCTGGTTAAGGTAAAAGAATCTCACACAGGGCATTACCTTAAGGAGAAGTTGAACTGATTTCGCAACACGAACGAAAAAGGGGCTGCTTCCGTGTGCGGAAGCAGCCCCTTTTTCGTTCGCCCTAGGGCGGCCGCTAGCTCCTATTTAAACGGATCTGCAAAGCGTTCGTCCTGAATAAACTGGTAGTCTGTCAGCGTATGTAGAAAAGCCACCAGGGCCGCCTTTTCTTCTTCCGTAAAATTCATCTTGAGTGGCTCCCCGTGAAATTGAAAATTCGTTTTTAAGCGAATATCCAAGTTTTCATGTGCCTGAATTCCTTCACTGTAGTGATCTATTACCTCCTCGAGGGTGGCAAAGCGACCATCATGCATGTAAGGTCCTGTGAGCGCAATATTTCGAAGAAATGGTACTTTAAATTTTCCGTTATCAAAATCCAGGCGCGTACGTGCTCCAATACCCTGATCCGTGTATTCTAAATCCAGTCCATTATTGGCTACTGTTTCCACTACCGAAGTAAAATCGGCACCGTGACAGCTACTGCAATTGGTGTTAAATAAGGTCTTACCTAGGTTCTCTTGAGCGGTGAACTCAGCGAAATTAGCAAAAGGATCGCCGGTAGAACGATTCAGGCCCTCATCAAAACGAGAGGTGCCCGAAATGAAGCCATTGATAAACTCCTGTAAGGCCTCAGTCACTCTATCGGGCGTTACAGCTCCAGAGCCATATGCTTTGGTGAAAAGAATATTATAGTACGGAATGCTCTCCAGTCGATTCTTCAATTCATCCAGATCCATTCCCATTTCAATATCGTCTTGCAGGGTCAAAATGGATTGTTCCTGAATAGTATGTGCTCTCTCATCCCAAAAAAAGGCCGCCCCCTGGCTACTCACACTATTACCATTATAGGACACTTCAAAATTAGGTGCAGACCCCAAGGCCAAGGAATTCCGCTTGGTCAATTCACCATTAAAACCTTTACTTAAGGCCACATCATCAGAAAAAGCCAAGGATTGCTTGTGGCAAGAGGCACAGGAAACCGTATTATTTGCAGAGAGTTTGGTATCATAGAAGAGTACCGCACCAAGCGTAGCTTTTGCACTGCTCACTGCAGGGGCTGTAGCCCCCTGTCTCGCCATATGGAGTGGGAGGGTTACCGAATAATCTGCTCTCTCCCTCGGCAAGTTCAAAGTTCTAGCCAAGACCTCATATTCAGCATCCGTATAGTCGGCTTTTGTGATAACAACTTTATCTTCTTGACACCCCATCAGAAAGATGGAGAGGAAAAACAAACAGAACCAAGCGTACCGAGAGTTGATATTTTTCATAAGGGCAGGTATTTACAAGAATCTACTAAAGTTATTAAAAAGCTACTTAAATGGGTCAGCAAATCGCTCATCCTGTATAAACTTATCATCTGTCACTGTGTGTAGAAAGGCAATCAATGCAGCTTTTTCTGTCTCCGTGAAGTTAAATCTCCTGGGCTGCGCCGCATTATTGAAACCATCGCGAAGGCGGAAATCCAAGTTAGGATGATCCTGAATCCCTTCACTATAGTGGTCAATTACTTCTTCCAGCGTCTCGAAGCGACCATCATGCATATAAGGCCCAGTCAGGGCAACATTTCGCAAGAAAGGCACCTTAAAGCGACCATTATCAAAATCCAATTGGGTACGTTCCCCCATGCCTTTGTCCTCATATTCAATATCCAAACCATTATTTGCCACCGTTTCTACTAAGGCGGTGAAGTCCGAGGAATGACAACCATTACAGTGGGTATTAAACAAGGTCTTACCCAGATTTTCTTGCTGACTAAAGTTGGTAAAATCGGCGAAGGGGGTTTGATGCTGATTTAAACCTTCATCAAAAGGCGATGATACGGACACGAAAGAATTGATGAATACTTCTAAGGCGTCCGTTATCTTATCTGGGGTTGCGCTTGGTGAACCGTAAGCCTTTTGGAAAAGGATTTGATAATAGGGAATATCTGACAATTTACCAGCTAATTGATAGATGTCTACTCCCATTTCAATATCATCTTCCAGGGTCATCTTACTTTGTTCGGCAATAGAATGCGCCCGTTCATCCCAGAAGAAGCCTGCTTGCATACCCGTAAAGAAGGAATTCCCAGAACCATTGTAAGAGGATTCAAAGTTGGGCGTGGAGGCTAGCGGAAGGGAATTGCGTTTGGTTAACTGCCCGTCAAATCCTTCGCTAAAGGCCACATCATCGGAAAAAGCCAAGGATTGTTTGTGGCAGGATTCACAGGAAACCTTATTGTTGGCCGAGAGCTTTTTGTCATAAAATAGAACAGAACCCAATGTAGCCTTTGCATCATCGATTTCAGGAGCCACTGCCCCTGTCCGGGTCATATGTGCCGGAAATTCCACTTGAAAGCTTGCTCTTTCTAAGGGCAAATTCAAATGCTGAGATAAAATGGCATACTCTTCATGGGTGTAACTCACTTTGGTGAGATCTACTCGATCTTCTAGACAGGAAACAAAAAGCAGGGAACCAAGTAACAGGTATCCCAGAGAGAGAGATAGGGTTTTAATTTTCATAAGCTTTATTTAAGTCTTTCTAAACAGTCGAATATCAAGGCTTTTAAATTTACTACTTTTTTCCCTACTCCCTATTTTTTTAACATTCATTGCCTGTTAGCTCACTCGAAAAGCCTATTTTCGCGCCAGATTCCCCAAAAGTGCCTCATTATTAGACAACAACAGTGGATACGCGTGGCACATGGCCTCCATCCACTCCAGCAAATCAAAACCGAGTTGTAATGAAAATTTTACAAGACAAAGTAGCACTAGTAACCGGTGGGTCCAGAGGAATTGGAGAAGCCATTGTGAGGGCGTTTGTAGATGCCGGGGCGACGGTTGCCTTTACCTATATTTCCTCCTCTACCCGTGCTGATGCCTTGGTAGAAGAATTGTCCGGCGACGGTGTGACCATCAAGGCCTTACAATCGGATGCTAGTTCCTTCGAGCAGGCCGAGACCCTAATCAAATCCGTTTTGGAAGAATTTGGACGTATTGATATCCTCATCAATAACGCAGGTATCACCAGAGATAATTTGATGCTTAGAATGTCGGAGGAGCAGTGGGATCAAGTAATCCAAACCAACCTCAAGTCCGTTTTCAACTTGACCAAGCACGCTTTGCGTTCTATGATGAAGAATCGTGGTGGTTCTATCATCAATATGAGTTCTGTCGTAGGTATCAACGGTAATGCCGGACAAGCTAACTACGCAGCGTCTAAGGCGGGAATCATTGGTTTTAGCAAGTCAATTGCTAAGGAGATGGGATCTCGTAACGTTCGATGTAATGTATTGGCTCCTGGTTTTATCGAAACCGATATGACAGATGAGCTTCCTGAAGAAGCGAAGGCCAGTTACCTTGCCAATATTCCTTTGAAGCGTTTGGGTAAGGCGGATGAAATTGCGCAAACTTGTATCTTCTTGGGATCAGATATGTCGAGTTATATCACTGGGCAGACACTAAGTGTGTGCGGGGGTATGAATTCGTAAGGTCAGCCTGAGTGACACTTCCGAAGTCTTAAAGACCTAGGGTAT
>ENA-UENT01000487-UENT01000487.1-marine-metagenome-genome-assembly--contig:-NODE-487-length-23627-cov-8.049250_pt1 | contig 23627 bp, 19 predicted proteins | sample MGYA00237879_ERZ529330 | MGnify/ENA primary metagenome ERZ529330 (study PRJEB26372, sample SAMN05368345) | marine metagenome | biome: cultured habitat; feature: ocean water; material: water; isolation... | reverse complement strand
TGGGAGCAGGGGGCCGCAGGTTCGAATCCTGCCGCCCCGACTTTAAAAGACCATCTCGTTTGAGGTGGTCTTTTTGTATTTTGTCCCTGTCTTTCATTTCCTATGCCTTAAGTCTTACTTCACTCAAAATCAGGCTGCATCACTCAGTTTTATTCCTACCATATTCTACACCAAGGCATTGACTTTTTCAGTTCTTGCCTGTAGTCTTCTGAAAAATCATTTCTGCCGATATATAGACTTTCTAGCTTTTTTAGATTAGCTATTTCAGCGGGTAATTTTTGAAGTTGATTTTTAGTGAGATCGAGTCTGGTCAAATTCAGCAATTGGCATATTTCAACAGGTAACTCAGTGAGGTCGTTTCCATATAAGTAGAGTTCCGTGAGGTTCTGAAGCTGACCTATCTCAGCAGGCAGTTTAGATACTTTATCTATTCTTATCAACAGCGACGTAGTATCTTGATTGCTAGAATTCTTATTGGTACTAATTTTTATTGGTTTGGGCAAACCTGCCGCAGCAAGAAGAACATCTTTCAGTTTTAGATGGGTAGAATTCCTCAAATCTAATGTTGTCAATCTTTTCAATTGACCTAGTTCCGGAGGCAGTTCGCTCAGTTCATTTCCGCCAACATCTAACCTAGAAAGGTTTTTCAGGCTAAATATCTCAGGTGGCAAATCCTCAAATTTATTGCTCCCAAGACTAAGCTCCATTAGGTTTTGCAATTGTCCGATTTCAGCTGGCAAGTCAGACAGTTCATTATCCGCAAGGTTTAGCAAATTTAGGTCTTGTACCTCACCAATCGTTACAGGCAAACTACGTAGCTTGTTTCTCGAAACGTCAAGATCAGTAAGCTTATGCAATTGTCCAATTTCAACTGGCAAATCAGACAATTCGTTATCAGCGATGTTAAGCCAATTGAGGTTTTGTAATCGACTGATTTTATCAGGCAGCTCAATTAAGGCTGCGCCCTCAAGGTCTAGTGCCTTTAGATTGCTTAACTCCCAAATGGCTGGGTGGAGTTTTTTAAGTTTAGTCCGTCCAAGAAAGAGCATTTCGAGCTTCTTCAGCTGACCTATCTCAGCCGGCAGCTTCTCCAAATCATTCATGCCGAAGCTTAAGGAGGTAAGGTTTCCTAAATTGCCAATTTCACGAGGTAATTCATGTATTTGATTCCCAGAAAGATTCAGTTTGGTGAGGTTTTGTAGTTGCCAAAATTCATTAGGGATTTTCTCTAGTATAGAATTAAACGTGAAATCTAACTGAAACAAGTTTTTCAACTGCCCAATTTCAGCAGGAAGACTTTCTTGCTTATCTATTTTTATTAACAATAGACTATCATTAAGATTATAGAAGCCGCTATTAGAAGAAATGATTATTTCTTTGGGGTAGCCTGAAAAAGCAAGGCAAATCTCTTTAAATGGTAGTCGGGAGCTTCCCTGTAAATCTAACTCAGTTAACTTCTCCAATTTTTCGATTTCCTTCGGCAAAGCACGGAGGTCATTGCCCTCTAGCCTGAGTGAATTTAGCTTAGATAAACGACCGATACTAGCCGGTAACTCTTTAAGATTATTCCTGGGAACTCCAAGTACTTCAAGATCCTTCAGTTTTCCTATATTATTAGGAAGGAAGTGCAGATTGTTATCCCAAATAAATAAATAGGCAAGATTTTGCAACTCACATATTTCATCTGGGAGAATACTCAGGTCATTCTTGGAAAGGTCAAGCATTTTAAGCTCTCGCAATCGACCTATTTCGCTTGGAAGTACCTGCAAATTATTTTCAGCCACTTCAAGCCGGGTTAGTTTCTTGAGTTCACTTAATTCTACAGGCAATTTCTTTAGGTCGTTCTTAGAAATATTAAGCTTTGCAAGGTTTTGCAATTGTCCTATTTCGGGAGGTAATGAGAGAAGGTTGTTATCAAAGAGGGAAAGATGAAAAAGTTTTTGCAATTCACCAATTTCAATGGGCAGTTCAGTAAGTTCATTGTTCCCAATATAGAGCACTTTAAGATTTTTCAATCGGCCTATTTCACTAGGTAAAACCGCAATTTTATTACTGTTAAGGCTAAGGTTTTCCAAGCTCTGCAACCGACCAATCCCCAAGGGTAATTCGTAAAAAAAATTACTGGCTAAATCAAGCTCAGTCAGATTCTCAAGATGATAGATTATTGGCGGAATTGTGCTAAACGAATTGCTAGAAAGATTAAGCCAAGTAAGGCTCTTCAATTTATCGAATTCCGGAGGTAAAGTGCGAAGATTATTGCCCAAAAGGTTGAGTCCTATCAGGTTTTGCAACTGACCTATTTCGGCAGGTAAGTAATGGATATTATTGCTAGAAAGATCAATTATTGAAAGATTCTTTAAGCTGCCGATCTCGCTTGGCAAGCGGCGGAGCTTATTATCCCGTAGATCAAGCGTTGTTAAACTTTTTAAGTTTTTGATCTCTGAAGGCAGACTATCAATATTATTGTCAGAGGCCAATAAAACTTGTAGAGGTGAGTGCTCGTAAACAGCATTCGGCAGGCTTTTCAGTCCCCTGTTTCGCAGGTCTAGCGCAACGATTCCTTTTTCAAGTTGAGAAATGTCATAAGCTACTGGATACTCCCTTCCTGTAGTATCAATTAAATAGTGTTCAAACCGACCAGAACTAGTCTTTTTTACCCTAGCAAAGCCAGATTCATCAAAGGGTAGCGCTTCATCATACTCGAATTTTATTTTAGTATTTAAGGCCCGATCTGTAAAGCCATATCTATTTCCTTTAAGGGCTAAACCATAGCGACCTTTATAAAAGTAAATTTGGTCTAGGATCTGCTCCGCTTTTTGCCGTTCTTGCTCGATGACTCCGTAAAGACTATCAACAAAATATTGTGCCTGTAATGCTTCAATCAAACTGTCTCTCACGGTCTGAAGCTTTTTTTTGGAGGCAACTCTCAGTCTATTAAGTTTTTCAAACAAAGCTTGCACCTCTTTTTCCGCCTCATGGCTAAGGCTCGCATCACATTTAGCGGCGGCAAAGAATAATCTTATCGATTCACGATAGGTGTTAGGCGCTTGCGCCTTTATGTAGGCTTTCTCAAGAATACAAGAGCAGTCGCCAACATCGCATGGTGACTGAGCCTGCGCGAATGTAGGTAAGGAGACAATGGATAGTAAAAATACTAATAGATCTATTTGCTTAATCTTAAGAATTAGAAGGTAAGACAGAGGACCTTTCATAGCAAAAAATTTGAGTTTGCCAGTAAAGAAAAAATACCAGCAATCAGCTGTGTCAAAAATGTTTGAAGCAAGGTAAATAGCTAAAAAACAGAAGAGTTCGGGTTCAAATCATAACAGCAGACTGAAATTATAAAAAGACAAAAACCTTGAAATTAGCTTATGTCAGTTTCAGATAAAGGAGATCATACTACCGATAAGCTCATTAACCATACTTTTTTCTAAATTATTACATGGCTGTATTATGAGGCACCGCCTCCCCCGCTTCCAGAAATTGAATGGACTTTTTTATCTGATTTTTTTGTTCGTCACTTAGTTCATCCCAAAAATCTAAAGATGGATTGTCCTGCCGCAGGAACCCAAAGTTGAGCATATTTTTGATAGCTAGCAATAGGGCTTCGTTTTCAATTTGCAATAACCGCTCTATTAGGCTGACTTTCTCGGCTCGGAAGTCTCTTTTGCCTTTTAAAGTGACTTATTCTCCTGTTCCGATGAGAGAGCAAGGAATTAAAAATGATTTTTCCGGTGTAATCGTTAGGGCAGTCCTCTTTAAGCAGCCAGCGTACCTTTTTCGAACACAACCCCTTGGTTTCCAGTTTTATAAATAGAGATTTTCAAAAGAAAACCGATACTTATGAGAACCTTTGGAAACTTCAGAGGACTATTGCCAAACGACGATGACACGCGCTACTCCGACCAATTCCTAAACCGTCAGGCAAGAAGGCGCATGGGGCGCCCGATCGATGACGAAGGCTTCACCGTGCCTTCCGTCAATATCCGAAATAACGATGAAAAAGAATACCTGATCGAAATGGCGGCACCGGGCTTTGAAAAGTCTGACTTCGATATCACCGTGAGTAAAGGGAATCTGTATGTAGAGGCAGCTCATCACCACACGAGCCACAATGACACCTACACCCGCCGTGAACATAATTATTCCCGGCTCAGCCGCAGTTTTACCCTGCCGGAAACAGCTATAGAAGATAAAATTGATGCACGCTATCAAAATGGCATGCTGGAGATTGTTGTGCCGGTAAAGACCAATGCTGATGATGCCGGAACGACAAAATCTATCGATATCAAGTAGCGTGATTCAAATCAATTGCCCTTTAGCTTGGAAAGCCTGTCTTTTGTTAGGCAGGCTCTTTATTTTTTACAGCACAATTTGAATGCGGATAGGCCCCTTTACCTGCTCTGGTTCCGGCACCTCTGCCCCACCCTGCAGGATGCGGACTTTTCCTTTCCCGGCGAGCTGAAAAGCGCTAATCCTTACCGCTTCCATTTTCGATCTCCAGTTCGGCGGGAAGAGTGCCCGGGCTACCTCAGAAGGACAGAAGGTCTTGGAGGGCCCTCGCTGACGGGCGATTTCCAGAATTTTAGCGCTGATGATTTTCGAGTTTGCGCCCATCTTTCAACCAGATTTGTCCAAGCAGCAACAGCCCTATGCCTATGGGCAGCAAAAGAGATATGGCGAATAACCCCTCGTAATAATAGGGCATAAAACCGATAGAAGCCCAAAACAGCGTCCCCTGAAGGAATAAAATCAGTTCGCTGCCGGCAAATCCTATCAGGAAGAGAGTGATTCCGATACGTGACAGTATTCCGGATGCCAGGAGCTGCTGCCGGGCAGCAAAGCCAATCAGGAAGGGCGTAACGGCACCCAGCAAAATCAAGTGAATGAAGCCTATCACATAATTCCGGATGGTGTAGGCAGCCTCTGCAATGACCGGTACCGCCACCACAGACTGCATCACAATCTTGCCTACAAAACAGACAAAAGCCAGTTTGATCAGGAAGCCCCCCCACCCCGACAAGCTCAGCTGCTCCCGTACGGGCCAGACCAGTTTAATAAATAGCAAAGCGGCCGCCAGCTGCAGCAGTACGCCCGTACTATTGATCCAGTAAACCACGGGTGCCGGATTGGACCAGGCAACGGCAAGGGCATAGGTTAATATACAGGATACCACGAGCAACACGAAGAACCTGCCCCTGAGCCTTGAAGGCAAAGATATGCTCTTGCTTTCAGTGTACTTGAAAAACAAGCTTAGCACCGCAAAAATGAACCAGCCATTGAATTGAAAATGCAAAAAAAACTGAATGGAAGCATAGTAAAGTGCCGACCCCTTCAGCTTAAAAAGGATGATCGGAGCCGTAGCCCATAGCGCCAGGGTTGACACGGCCATGAAAAGCAGCGCCGCCCGGACCAGGCGATGGGAAAAAGCAGTGGAAACCGGCAGTTTGCGCCAGAAATACCAGGCAAATGCATAAGAAAGCAAGACATGCAGGGTAGAAAATGCGATAGAAGGACCGGCGTACCCCATTACCGGAAAAGTTAGCAACATGCCAACTACACTAACCTGAGTTAGCCAGAAAAGACCGCCTAGCCAACGCGATTGTTGCGCCTCTTCGGGCAAAAAGCAGTGCACCAGCAAAGCGAACAACCCCAGGTATACCCAGCCCAACATAGCTGCATGCGAGTGGGCATGAAGCACATAGCGGAAGTTCATCCATTCAAGCTCCACCACAAATGCCAAACGCAGGGTAGCGCCCAGGATCGCTGCCAGAAATAAGTTGAGCAGGGCTACACGTAGCCAGCGGGTTTTCATACATCGTACTTTTTTGGGATGGATAAACAAAGGTACCTGAGCAGGAAGAGCCAGCTCCGCCTGCTACAGATATCCATAAGTTTTGCAAAGCAAGAGTTTGGAGCGAGAGACTACTCTCCTACCGTGCCTCCGTCATTGGCATACATAAACTCCAGCACATCGCGTGCATCACCAATGGAAAGGTTTTGATTGGGCATGCGCACCAGGCATTCTTCCAAAAGTGCCTGAGCCGTGGGGTCTTCTGCCAGCATGACATCAACATTGGTGATCATATTCATGATCCACTCCGGCTCCCGTTTTTCCGTAAGGCCCTTCCAGCCCGGGCCTACTACCCGCTGATCGGTTAGTTTGTGGCAGGCCGCACACTTCATCTCGTAGATACTTTCGCCTGCTTCGACCATGCTTTTGGCAAGCGGGTCGTTGAGGTCAACGGTTTTCACCTCGCCTATGCCTTTATTGGAGCCTTCATCAGCAGACGCATCCGCTCTAGGAGCTTCCTGCTCTGCAGCAGGGCTGGAAGCCGTACCTGAGGGCTCGCTTCCACCGCTACAGGACGAGGCAAACAAAGCCAATAATACCAATAGAAATAATAGATTTTTCATTTTCTGTTCGTTTATAGATGGTGATGAGTAATTCAAAGTTGGACGATACCGTCAGGCCAGGAAGTCTCCGCTATAGGCCTTAATTAAAGCTTGAGGTCTTTTTCCAGCGCGCCTTCCACTACCTGCGCGATACTGCGGTCTTCAATAATTTCCTGGAGTGCTTCCCGGTATTCGAGTGCCTGAAAATGAAGCGGGCAGGGATTGTCTGCCCCGCAAACCGGCAAGCCCAATATACAGGAGGAGAAAACCTCGGGGCCGTCAATGGCCTCCACTACTCTCGATAGTGGCGCCTGCCGGTCAGCATCAGAAAGGAAAAAGCCGCCCGTAGGACCCTTGGCAGAAGAAACTATTCCTTGCCGGGACAGCTCTTGAAGGATTTTTCCGAGGAAATGTTTGGGCACTTCCAAAGAATCTGCTAGAGCTTGTACGCCAATTTTCCGGTCTTCCGCTGTAAATGCAGCCAGATGGAGGACGGCCCGGATCGCGTATTTGCAGGATTTACTAAACATAGTATAAGGTTTTTGCCTGAGCTTTTCAAGTATGCAGCATATATATGCTTGAGAATAGCTTCAGGTCATTATTGCTAAACCGCTGGTACAAATCTATACATTTTAAAAGACAAAAACATCTTTTAATCTTAATTATTTTTATCTTTGCTTTGCAATTGGGAGCTATCCTGGCGCAAGAAAAAAAGTTCTTTAAAAAGGCGAGACCCCCAATAAGAGATAAAAGCATCTTAAGGTCCTTATTTTAAAGGCAAACGGGCAAATGCGGTTTCAAAAACTGACAAACCTCATCCAACCAAGCTGACAAAAGTCATCCATGAAAGCCTAAATTGCCTTTTCCTTTGCAATAGAGGATAAAAACATCTTTTAATCTCTATAAAAAAACCGGGCGGTTGCCCGATCACAAACCATCTTTTAAAACACTTTGTCATGAAGTACCATCAATTAATTAAATCAATTATCGCATTGGCCCTTTTGGGTGCCGGCTCGACGATTTTCATTGGCTGTGGCGGGCCACCCGACATGGGAGGCAGTTCTGCTGCGCTGGCTGATGATGTCGCCTCTCAGGTTTATGTGCCACCAGGAGAATATGACGAGTTCTACGCCTTTATGTCCGGCGGTTTCAGCGGTCAGGTAAGCGTCTACGGTTTACCTTCCGGCCGCATGCTGAAGGTCATTCCGGTATTTTCGCTGGATGCGGAAAAGGGCTACGGATTCAATGAAGAAACCAAGCCGATGCTGGAAACCTCTCACGGCTTTATTCCCTGGGATGATTCCCACCACCCGGAGCTTTCTCAAACGGATGGCGAAACCGACGGCCGCTGGCTGTTTATCAACGGCAACAACACGCCGCGCATCGCCCGTATCGACCTGACGACTTTTGAAACTGCAGAAATCATTGAGATCCCCAACTCCGGCGGCAACCACAGCTCACCGTTCACCACCGAGAACACCGAGTACGTTGTGGCGGGCACCCGCTTTGGCGTGCCTTATCCGCAGCAAGATGTCTCTATTGATTCTTATGCCGAGAAGTTTAAGGGCACGCTCTCTTTCATCAGCGTAGACCCGGAAGAGGGGCACATGGACGTAGCTTTTCAGGTATTACTGCCTGCTTTCAACTATGACCTGGCTCACTCCGGCAAGGGCAAATCCCACGGATGGACCTTCTTCACCACTTACAATACAGAAGAAAAGAGCACCTTGCTGGAAGTCAACGCTTCCCAGAACGACAAGGACTTTATCGCTGCCATCAACTGGAAGAAAGCGGAGGAGTACATCAAGCAAGGCAAGTACAAGGAAATGCCGGCCAAGTACGCCCACAACATTTACAACGAAAAGACCCACACCGCTACTTCTGAGATGAAGGACAAAGTGAAGGTGTTGATACCAGAAGAATGTCCGGGCTTAGTCTATTTCCTGCCAACGCCAAAGTCTCCGCACGGTGTAGATGTAGACCCCAGCGGCGAGTACATCGTTGGGAACGGCAAGCTGTCTGCTGACATGGCGGTCCACTCCTTTACCAAAATACAGGAGGCTATCGCCAATGAATCTTTTGAAACCACAATCGATGGCATCCCTGTCCTGAAGTACGATGAAATTCTGGCAGGTATCGTAGAAAAGCCCGGCTTGGGCCCATTGCACACCGAATTTGATGGCAAGGGTAACGCCTACACCACTTACTTCATCTCTTCTGAGATTGTGAAGTGGGACATCGAAACACAGCAGGTCCTGGACCGCATCCCAACCTACTATTCCGTAGGCCACCTGATGATCCCCGGCGGCGACTCCCGCAAACCGGATGGCAAGTACATGGTCGCTCTCAATAAGATCACGAAAGATCGTTACCTGCCTACAGGGCCGGAACTGAACCACTCGGCTCAGCTGTACGACATTTCGGGTGACAAAATGAAGCTGCTGCTCGACTTTCCAACCATCGGCGAGCCGCACTATGCACAGGCGATTGCCGCCGACAAGGTAATGCCGAACTCCAAGAAGTTTTACCCCATCGAAGAGAACGAGCACCCCTACCGCACGGTACGCGAGAAGGATGCAAGGGTAGAGCGGGAAGGCAAGGACGTTCACATTTACATGACAAGCATCCGGAGCCACTTTGCCCCCGACAATATCGAAGGGATCAAGGTAGGCGACCGCGTCTACTTCCACCTGACCAACCTCGAACAGGACTGGGATGTACCGCACGGACTCGCTGTTTTAGGCGCTCAAAATGCGGAGTTGCTAGTGATGCCCGGACAAACGGAGACGCTGGTCTGGGAGCCGAAAGCAGAAGGCGTTTACCCGTTCTACTGCACGGACTTCTGTTCTGCCCTCCACCAGGAGATGCAAGGCTACCTTCGCGTTTCTCCGGCCAACTCACAGGTTGCGCTGGACTGGAGGCTTGGCTACGACGAGCCTGTACAATAAGCATTCAACCACAAGGTGCGGGGGCATGGCTCCCGCACCCTAATCCAAAATTGATATGAAACAGCTTCCGAGGCTTCTTATGCTGCTGGGTATTGTTTGCCTGATGTCTTTGTTCGTTTTCCCGATGTGGCAGATCATTTTGTACGCGCCTCAGTACCCAGATGGCGTGGAGATGCACATCTACATTGACAAAATCGGCGGCAGCAGCCCGGGCACCCTACAGAATGTCAACATCCTTAACCACTACGTTGGCATGCCATACATTGAACCCGATGATATCCCTGAGCTCCAATACTTCCCCTACATCATCGGCGCCATGGGGCTGCTGGGCCTGATAGCGCTGGCGATCAACAAAAAGTGGGGCTACCTGTCCTGGACCATTGTCCTTATCGTCCTGGGCATATTGGGCATGTACGACTTTTATCTCTGGGAATACGACTACGGCCACAACCTGAGCGATACGGCCCCCATCAAAATACCGGGCGCGAGTTTCCAGCCACCGCTCATTGGCCGTAAGCAAATTATCAATTTTATCGCGGACTCCTGGCCCCACATCGGCGGGATTGGCTTTGGCCTGTCCATGGTCTTCGGTGGTGCCGCCTGGTGGGCCCGCAAAAAACAACTAACATCATGAAATACTTATTTGCAATAGCTGGATTTTTCGCGCTAAGCGCCTGTTCTCCAAAGCCGCAGGACATCCACTACGGTGAAGACATGTGCAGTTACTGTAAAATGACCATCGTAGACCGGCAGCACGCAGCACAAGCGGTCACGAACAAGGGCCGGGTGTACAAATTCGATGCCATTGAATGCCTGCTCAATTACGTGGAAGATGAAGGTGGCGAGGAGCAGTTCGCGCATCTGCTGGTTAACGATTTCCAGCAACCCGGCGTGCTCATCCCTGCACAGGAAAGCCAGTACCTCATCAGCAAAGCTGTACCTAGCCCAATGGGGGCTTACCTCTCCGCTTTCGAGCATGCAGAGGCAGCAGACCAGATGCAAGCGGAAAAAGGTGGCCATGTTTATCACTGGAAGGCTTTACAGCACCACGCTGAATTATCTGGCCTAATCACAGAATAAAGCTTTCGACAACCACAACCATCATGCTAACAATACTTCAAAACCTTTCCTTACTGGTTACTACCCTTCTCCTCGCCACCGCAGCAGCGGCTCAACCACAAACGCTGCGCGTTGGCCCGGAAGAAGACTACCCCAGCATCGCTGCTGCCCTGTCGGCGGCGGATAGCGGGGATGTAGTGGAAATCCATGCCGGCACTTACTACGAGCACGGCCTGGTAGTCGACAAGCCATTGCACATCCGGGGCATTGGCTACCCGGTACTCGACGCACAGGAGCAGGGCGAGATACTGACCATCATTGCACACGATGTGACGGTGGAGGGCTTGCAGCTGCAGAATGTGGGCGTGAGTTACCTCAAAGACCACGCCGGCATACGGGTGCGGCAGCGCAGCCGGGCGATCATTCGCAATAACCGGCTGGTAAATACCTTCTTCGGCATCTACCTGGAACGGGTGCACGACGCCGTGATTGAAAACAATGAGCTGAGCGGCGTCCTGCGCGACGAAGCCTCTTCCGGCAACGGCATACACGCCTGGCACTGCGAAAACCTGGACATCCGCGACAATTGGGTGACAGGCCACCGCGATGGCATCTACTTTGAGTTTGTGGACAGCAGTAAAATTGTGGGCAACGAAAGCGTGGGCAATCAGCGCTACGGGCTGCATTTCATGTTTTCCAACCATGATGAGTACCACCACAACCGATTTGCCGACAACGGCGCGGGCGTAGCGGTGATGTTCTCCAAGTTCATCAACATGTGGGAAAACACCTTTGAAAACAACTGGGGGCGCGCAGCGTACGGGCTGCTGCTCAAAGAAATCTACGATGCCCGGATTGAAGACAACCACTTCATCCAAAATACTATTGGCATCAATATTGAAGGCTCTACCCGTATCGTCTATCAGCGCAATGCGTTCCGCCGCAACGGCTGGGCCATCAAAATGGCGGGTGGCTGCCTCGATAATGACATTACGGCCAATAACTTCCAGTCTAACACCCTGGATTTAGTCGTCAATAGCAACGTAAACAACAATACTTTCACTGGCAACTACTGGAGCGAATACAATGGCTATGACCTGGACCGCGATGGCATAGGAGATGTGCCCTACCGCCCGGTCAAGCTTTTCTCTTACATCCTGGACCAGACACCGGAAGCCATCGTGCTGCTGCGGAGCTTCTTCGTCAGCCTGATGAACTTTTCAGAAAAGGTCAGCCCAGTCTTCACTCCTGCTAACGTACTCGACCATCAACCATCAATGCAACCGCTATCACTATGATTGAATTCAAAAATATCGAAAAGGCGTTCGGCAAAAACGAGGTACTGCAGGGCATTGACCTCCGCTTTACGCAAACGGGCCGCATCTCAGCTGTCCTCGGCCCGAATGGCTCCGGGAAGACAACCCTCATCAAATCATTGCTCGGCATGGTGCTCCCCGATGAAGGCAGCATCGAAGTGAACGGGCAGCCTATCCGCAGAGAATGGGCTTACCGTAATCAAATTGACTACCTGCCGCAGATTGCCCGCTTCCCGGAAAACCTGCGCGTGGCGGAGTTGCTGCGCATGATCAAGGATATCCGCGGGGGGGCGTCCCGCGATGAGGAACTGATTAATCGTTTTGGGCTACAACCCTTTCTCGACAAGCGGTTGGGCACCCTCTCCGGCGGCACCAAGCAGAAAGTAAACCTCACCCTGGCGCTGATGTACGACAGCCCCATCGTCATACTCGATGAGCCGACCTCCGGGCTTGACCCGGTGGCGATGATACAGCTTAAGGAGCTGATCCGGCAGGAGAAGGCGCACGGCAAGATGGTGCTCATCACTACTCACATCATGAGTTTTGTGGAGGAGATGGCGGATGAAATCGTATTCCTGCTCGATGGCAAAATCTATTTCCGGGGCTCCGTGGCAGAAATCAAAACGCAGCATCAGGCAGAAGGGCTCGAAGAAGCAATTGCCGGTATCCTGAAAGGCCAGCTGTCTGCTACTGCTCGCACAGTGGCAGAGCCAAAATCCGCTCTGCAGTCCATCATGAGCCATTTACAAACCGCATAAAGCCACCCATCATGCTTAAAATACTCAAATACAGTACCTACGACCTGCTCAGAAGCCGCTGGGCATACCTTTACCTGGCATTCTTCCTACTCTTCAGCGGCGGGCTGCTCTTCCTGAGCGGTGATGTTTCCAAGGTGGTCATCAGTCTGATGAATGTCATCCTTATCCTATGCCCGCTTATCGCTACCATGTTCGGCGTGATGTACTACTACAACTCCCGGGAATTTACCGAGCTGCTGTTGGCACAACCAATCCGGCGGCGTACCATCTTCCTGGGGCAATACCTCGGGCTGGCGATCTCGCTTTCGGTAAGCCTGGTCCTCGGCATTGGCATCCCCTTTATTGCTTATGGCATATTGCGCGGGCCGGAAATCTGGAACTTTTTCACACTAATCAGCAACGGCGTTCTGCTCACCTTTATCTTCTCGGGCCTGGCCTTTCTGATCGGTTTGAAAAACGAGAATAAAATCCGCGGCTTCGGCATGGCCATCGTACTCTGGCTCTTCTTTGCAGTGGTGTACGATGGGCTCTTCTTGCTGTCGCTCATCCTTTTCAAAGAGTATCCACTGGAGGGCTTCTCACTGGCCGCTACTGTGCTCAACCCCATCGACCTGAGCCGGATCATGATCCTGCTGAAACTTGATATCTCTGCCCTGATGGGCTATACCGGAGCCGTATTCCAGAAGTTTCTGGGCACTGCGCTTGGCATGGGCCTGTCGCTCCTCACTTTGGCGCTCTGGACCGGTCTGCCGGTTTGGGCCATACAACAAGTCGCGAAGCGGAAAGACTTTTAGGTAATAATCCCACATTCATTCACTGAAAAGTACAATAAGATGGAACAGCTAATTTTAGATACCCAAACTCTTGGCGGAGCGCTGCTTCAGGACTGGACCGCCACAGACCTACTGCTTTTGGGCATTGGTGCCGGTGTAACTTTAATGCTAATGATCAAAACCATAAGCCTGTATGAACAAACGCAGGGGTTGGTCAAACTGCAATCTGAAGGAGCGGCTGCATTTGATGCCTACGAGCGCAAACGTCCGGTACGAATGACGCTACGATATGGTAGTTTCCTGGGGCTCACCGTGCTGATTGCCTCTGCCCTGATTTGGATCCCCGCACCATCCAACACTGAAGCAGCTGAACCGGAGGCACTAGTGGAAGACACCATTCCGCCTGAGCCGGAATTAGACGGAAACACGGTCACGCTATTAACCGATGAGCAGTCGCTTTCCATTGGGCAGTCCATTTTCAATAGTTCCTGTGCGTCCTGCCATGGCCAAAAGGGAGAAGGTGGCGTTGGCCCCATGCTGACCGATGAAAAATGGATCCACGGCGGCACAATCGGTGAGGTTTTTAAGACCATCCGTGATGGTGTGCCGGAAAAAGGCATGATCGCCTGGGAACAGCAACTAAGCCCGGAAAACATACAGCAGGTCGCGAGCTACATCCTTCAGATGGAAGGAGAAGGGAGCGCTGCGTTGTCAAGCATTGAATAATTAAAAAAAGGATATACTATGACTATAGACAAGCAAAAAACCGTTGGCGAAATCGTCGCAGAAAACTACCAGGCTGCCGAGGTCTTTAAAACCTATGGCATAGACTTTTGCTGCGGCGGTGGCAAAACAGTTGCCGAAGTATGCGAAGCCAAAGGCGTGGACTACAGTGCCCTGGAGCAGCAATTTGCAGTGCTGGCAGAGCGTACGGGACAGGCACCAACGCATGATTTTAAATCTTGGCAGCCGTCCTTTTTGATTGATTACATCATCAACGTCCACCATAAGTACGTGACGGAGAAGATTCCATTGCTGCAACAATACGCAGCCAAAGTGGCCAAGGTGCATAAGGATAGCATACCCGGTTCTGTTGAGGTCAATATATTTTTCAAAGCCCTCAGCAAGGAGTTGCTCGCCCATCTGCAAAAGGAAGAGCGGGTGCTGTTCCCTTACATTAAGCAGCTGGAAGCAGCAGCCCAACAGCCGGACAGCGATAAAAGCGCTTTCCGTGGCGTTGGCCGTCCGATCGAACAGATGGAGCTGGAACACGAATTTGCTGGCGATATGATGCGCAAAATCCGCGCCTCCACCGATGATTTCACACCACCGGACTTTGCCTGCAATACCGTGCGTGTGCTGTACAAAATGCTGGAGGAGTTCGAGCGTGACTTACATCAGCATGTCCATCTGGAAAATAACGTATTATTCCCCCGCGCCCTGAAAATGGAAGGGCAATTGACCGCATAATTTTGTGCCATGATTAAAAAAGTCTTCCTGCCGCTGATGTTACTGGCCCTGGTCCTGCAGACCGGCAGGGAGGCTTTGCTCTTTGCCTGGTACCACTACAACCTTTCAGAGTTTGAACAGCGCTTTTGCGAAAACATCAACCAACCGCAGCTGGAGTGCCACGCCAAGTGCCAGCTGGAGAAAATGGTGGAAACAGCGCCTTCTCAGCCCAACCCACAAAATAACAACCTGCTACAGTGGATACAACTACTACAACTTTACAGCGCATTCCCGATAATGGAAATGCACGACATCGACAACCCCGGATTTGAGGAAACAATTGATGGTTTGTTTGACTACGCCTTTCTCTACAGCCATTCCTTTCACCAGAGGCTACTCAAACCACCGCAGTAAGCCATCCCCTCACCCCCTCACACACTCACCCCCTCACATACTCACTCACTCAAAACTTACTGCAATGAAACGCACCATCATCAGTACCCTGGCATTGCTATGCCTTGCCCTAACTAGCCTGTCTGCCCAAAATCACCAATGCAACTGCCGCGGGCAGGTCATCGACCAAAATACTCAGCAACCCATTCCCTACGCCGTGGTAGAAGTGAATGGCACTTATCAATACACCGACGAAAAAGGACAGTTTGAACTAAGCGGGCACGAAATGCCCATGCAGCTTTGCGCCTCCCAAATGGGCTACGGCAAAGCGCACAAAGAAATGACGAGCTGCAGCCAAACCATGGTCTTTCTTGCACTCCCACCCAAGCCACTGGAGCTGTCGACCATCACCGTAGAAGGCGACAGAGGGGCAAGCACGCCACTCTCAACCGTAGTGCAGGATAACGCCAAATTGGTCAGCCAGCCCGTAGACATCGGCGACCTCCTGCGGGAGCAGCCAGGTTTCGGGCTCATCAAGCGCGGTGGCTATGCGCTGGACCCGGTATTCCGCAGCTTCAAAGCCGAGCAACTGAATATCATCTATGATGGGGGCGTACAGGTCGTGCATGCCTGCCCCGGCCGTATGGACCCCATTTCCACCCATGTCAACCCCAGCGAAATTAAGGCACTGGAGATCGTAAAGGGCCCTTTCAGTGTACGGCATGGACAAACGATGGGCGGTGTGGTCAATATCGTAACCGATGATCAGGCACCAGCACCCGGTTGGGGTGGCTTTGCGGAAGTGGGCTACGAAAGCAATGGCGATTCCCGCCTGACGCAGGCCGGCCTGGAGTATAGCAACAGCATAGCCGACTTCTCCGTGAGCGGCGGATTGAAGGATTTTGGCAACTATCAAAGCGGGGATGGCACCACGATACCTTCGGCATTCCGGGCCTATGACTACAGCCTGAGCGCAGGGCTTTCGCCCAATGCCAATCAGCGGCTACAGGCGAGCTGGCGGCAGAGTTTTGGCCGCGACATCCTGCACGCGGGACTGATGATGGATACCGACTCCGACGATGCCAGTGTATTCTCCCTCGACTACAAAGTGCAAAATCTGAGCCCAAAGCTATACGGCCTGACTGTAAAAGCCTACGGGTCGCAGGTAGACCATGTGATGAGCAATGCGCGCCGCCCCAACTTCATGATGGTGGAAGCAGTGGCTACCGTACAGTCCCAAACGCTTGGCGGCAAAGTGGAAGCCAACTGGCTGCCCGGCGCAAAGAGTATCCTCTACACCGGGCTCGACTACCGCCGCATCAGCCGCAGCGGGGAGCGCGTACGGACCATCAAACGCAACATGATGACCGGTGAGCCTCTCCCCCAGCCTATGGTTTCTACTGACCCCATTTGGCAGGATGCTTACATCAATGACGTGGGGGCCTATGCCGAATATCGCTTCCTCATCAGCGAACGGCTGAGCTGGAACAGCGGCCTGCGGCTGGATTGGGTAAACGCCAATAGCAATGCTCCCGCCCCCGGATTCACGGAACAGTACGGCCTTCTTGAGGCGCAAAATGACCTCAACCTCAGCCTGAACAGCTCCCTGAATGCCCAATTGTCGGACGAGTGGAGCCTCCAACTGGCATTGGGCAGAGGCACCCGCTCCGCCAACATGATTGAGCGGTACATTTATCACTTCAATGTAGGCGTCGACCCCTTCGAGTACCTCGGCAACCCCAACCTGAAGCCCGAGGCAAATCATCAGGCAGAGCTTTCCATTCGCTTTGAGGGCGAGCGCTGGCAGGTCGGAGGGAATGTCTTCTACTCCCTGCTGACCGACTACATCACGGCAGCGGTAGACAGTACCCTGCCACGTAAGTATATGCCCATGAGCGAGCCCCGCTTCGCCCGCCGCTTCACAAATATCGACCGGGCGATGCAGGCTGGCTTTGAATGGGATGCAGCTTACCGCTTCAATGATCGGCTAAGCGTCTACACCCTGGGGGCCTACACCCACGCCCACAATCAGGACTGGGACGAGCCGCTGGCGCAAATCACGCCCCTGGAAGGCAGCCTGGGCATCAAATATCAGCGCGAACGCTGGTGGACTGACCTGCGCAGCCGCTTTGTAGCAGAGCAGAACCGGGTCTCTCCTACCTTCGGCGAAACTACAACGCCTGGTTTCCAGACGTATGACCTGCGTATGGGCGCGGAAGTGCTGCCGGGCCTGAATCTCGGCTTCTCCATTCTCAATATTCTGGATGCCAACTACTACGAGCACCTGAGCTGGGCCTACCGAAATATGCCGGAACAGGGTATCTTGTATGAGCCGGGCCGCAATTTCGCGTTGCTGCTGAAGTACGATTTTTAAGAAAAAGTATTGATGGTTGTACGCCGGGCTGCTGTGGTTGGTGGCCCGGTGTTTTATTTTTTGACAACCAGCGTTTTCGCCATCTTATCATGCCACCCCTGCCGGTTCTTATCAAACAGCACCCAAAGGAAGCCAAGGGCAAAAACCGAGATGGAGATAAGCTTACCAAAGTTGCGGATAAAAGATGCTTTAAGGCTAAGCCGCTGCCCGGTGTAGCCGCCAACGCTTAAGCCCAATGCCCGTTTCCCAAGGGTCCCTTGACTAGGTGAAGACTCCATAAAAGCGGCGTAGACCACATAGAGCAGAAAACTAATATTCCGAATCAAGGTCCGCTGAGACATGAAGGCCTTCCGGGCTTCGAGGTCATTGGGTGCACGCTCTAAATAGTTGTGCAGCAAGGCATCGAATCCGAAGAAAAAGTAAAAAATAGCAGCTACAATGAGTGTAATTGGCAATGCATCAATCAAGTAGGCCAGCAGTCGCTGCCCAAAGGAGGCTAGTGAAGCGTTCATAACTGAGGGATTTTGTTTTTCCACAAATTTAAGCTTTCGAATAAAAATAAACAATATTTGATTACACAAATCTATTTTGCAATCAAAAAGGTGTCACCCGGTTCCGGGTTTTATGTTGTGGTGCATTTCTATTTAGGCTCAGATGGCCCGAGCGAACATGAGCGTATGGTAGCGAGTTCAGAATAAAACCACCAATCAAATGAAAATCTATAATCAGCTCAGAAAGCTGAAGTTCATGCGTACGCTCTACAGTGGTACATTAGCCGCTGTGATTATCTTTCTGGGCACATACTTTACAGGTACGCTCGGTCCAACAGAGGCGAAGGTCAGTATACAAGAGATGAAGCCTTCCCTTCGGTTTATTTGCTCCAGTACGCTAACAGCAACTTCTACCATACTAGCCTTATTGCTGACTTTGCTGTCCTTCAGCAGCAGTACAGAGCGGAACATCAAAGCCGAGCACTTCGATCGCGTCAAATGGATTGCACGGTTATCCACCATTGCTTTTGCCGGGGCAATTTTCCTGCTCATGTTCCTCAATCTACCCCTGAAAAACAATGACATCCACCTCGAAGGTTTTTACCAAACCACCTATTATGCGCTACTGATTTATGGTGCCTTACTGGGCGGGCTGATGATTTCAGTTGTCCTGATGCTCTACCGGGCAGCCAAAGCCATTATTTTAATTTACCACCCTAACAGGGATGCTGACTTCCTGTTTGTCAGCCAACAACAACGTGAAACAGTGGAAGAAGAAAAAAAAGAGCAGGAAGAGCAAAAAAGCTAAGGTTCCGGCTCCGGGTGATATAACTGTCTCTTTCTGAAAACATACCAATCTCATACACTTACAACGCCCCTACTCCCTCCTGTTCTCAGCGGTAACAACCCTGTTTACAGTACATTCCTGGATTTATATTCTGTCATATCGAATATCATAGCTGCAATTTGCTAAGCACCACATTGGCTTGCCTAAACCTGCTGAATGGCAATAAATTATCTCTTTGACAAAAATGCAGGGAGGGGGATCTGCATCATGGTTATTTTTACGTAGATTTAGTCTGTTATTCAGAAATGGCTGCGTCTTGTTGTACTTCTCGAAGCGCCGATCAGACTCTTAGCTTCGCTTGATCGCTAACCCAAATACCTTCCCAGCCGGATTTCACAGCATAAGCATTAGGATTCATCCAGCCTGTAACTAACCTTTGACCCAAGTTGTATGCATAACAATAAATTTAAGCCCTGCTTCCTACTTTCCCTGATGTTGGTATTTACTTTTGCTTTCAAATCAGTAGCTCAACAGACCCTGACTTTTACCGAGACACAGGTAAATGCGACTGTAGGTCTGGATAGGAAAGATTTTGGAGGGCCCTATAGCCAGGGTTATCATCATGATTTTAATTTGGGGAGTAGTATCAGTCCCTGCGAACGCATCGTGTCCATTAGTGTAGATATTTCCATTCAAAGCTATACACCAAATATACCCCCTGGCTGCAGTCATCCCAATACTTTCTATAACACTTACTACGGCTGCGCTCCTTATAGCGGTGTGGGAGGATCCTGCCCAACCAGTAACGTGATAGAAGAATTACCTTTCCCTCCAGCTGGCGCTTCTTACAGTCAGACATACGCCAATGACTGCAATCCGAATACTTTCGAATTTGGGGGCAATTTTAGTGTTGATATTGTGCCGGTTTTCTCCACCGGATGCACGAACGGGCAGGATGCCGTCAATCAGGGATACGTTGCCTTTGAATACACCATAACAGTAACCATACAAACGGACCTGATCTCATGCACCGGCACAGGGTGTTTGGAAGGGACAACTACTGTTCAACCTTGTAACGATGGCGACCCCTGTACAGAGAATGATATGGAGACCATCCTGGATTGCGACGGAAGTACCTGTGTGCCTTGCATGGGTACGCCTATTGACTGCAGCACCGGGCCAACAACAACTTTGCCCTGCGATGATGGCGACCCCTGTACCACCGGCGAAACAGTGACCACCCTGGACTGCGACGGTACGGTCTGTGTCCCCTGCGGCGGAGGTCTGCCCGTTGATTGCAGTACAGGCACCACCACGACCCTGCCTTGCGATGATGGCGATCCCTGCACTGCTGGCGAAACCGAAACTATACTGGATTGTGGCGGCACGGTCTGTGTGCCCTGTGGCGGAGGTACGCCTGTTGATTGCAGTACAGGACCAACAACTATTCTGCCTTGTGATGATGGCGATCCCTGTACCACCGGCGAAACCACCACAGTCCTGGACTGTGATGGTTCCATCTGTATTCCCTGTGGTGGCGGAGTGCCGGCAGTTGAGGATTGTACAAATACGCTTGTTTTGCCCTGTGATGACGGTGACCCTTGTACCATTAATGATGTGGAAACCGTGGAATTTTGTGATTTTGGTGAGATTTGTGTGCCCTGTGCAGGGACGCCGCAGGATTGCAGTACTGGCCCTACCACAGTGCAAGCATGCGACGATGGCGACCCGAATACCATTAATGACGTAGAGACCATCCTGGACTGCAACGGCAGTATCTGCGTGCCCTGTATGGGAACCGTTACCGACTGTAGCACAGCGCCCACGACTGTACAGGCTTGCGACGACGGCGACCCTTGTACCATTAATGATGTGGAAACCATACTCCTGTCTGACGGCAGCATATGCATGCCTTGCGCGGGCGAAGCCGCCCCCTGTGGCACCGATGGCAGCTGCGAACAGGTACAGGCCTGCGACGACGGTGACCCTTGCACCATTAATGATGTGGAAACGATACTCCTGTCCGATGGCAGCATTTGTGTGCCTTGCGCAGGTACCCAGCAGGATTGCATTACCGGAGCGACCTCTGTGGTTAGCTGTGATGATGGCGATCCCTGTACAGTCAATGATATGCAGACGATTCTAGATTGTGACGGCAGTGTCTGCGTGCCCTGCGCGGGCGAAGCCGCCCCCTGCGGTACGGATGGCAGCTGCGAGCAGGTACAGGCCTGTGACGACGGCGACCCTTGCACCATTAATGATATAGAAACGATACTCCTGTCCGATGGCAGCGTCTGCGTGCCTTGCGCGGGCCAGCAACAAGATTGCGTTTCCGGGTCCACAACGACTCAGCCCTGTGACGATGGTGACCCCGATACCTTTAACGATGAAGTGACCACTCTAGACTGCGATGGCTCCATTTGCATACCTTGTGCAGGTATTCCATGTAATCTTGACTTGGAGCCAGCAGTCACTATTATTCATGAGAGTTGTTTTGGCGAAAACGACGGCAGCATTGTTATAGACTCGATCATTGGCGGACAGGCTCCCTATCTTGTATCCTTGAACAATAGTGCATTCACGTCTAATCTGCAATTCGAAAATCTGGAGCCAGGGGTATACAATTTGATTGTCCAGGACGCTGAAGGCTGTGAAACAACAACTGAGGTCACTATTCTGGCTTCGGAATTGCTGTTTCTAGACCTAGATCCAGAAATCGAGGTGATTCTTGGAGATAGTGTCCAATTATCTTTCAATACCGACGCTGTCATTGACTCTGTATTTTGGAATCCTGATCCCAGCTTAAGCTGCACCGATTGCTTGTCTCCGTTTGCCAGCCCCGGTCAACAAATCGTTTACACTGTTACAGTCATTGATGAAAACGGCTGCGTACTCACCGGGCAGACTCAGGTTTTTGTAAACCGGACAGAAAGGCTTTATGTCCCTAATGTTTTTTCTCCGAATGATGATGGGGTAAATGATAGGTTTGTGATCTACGCGGGTGCTAATGTGAGCAGCATAATTAGTTTCCGGGTGTATGACCGATGGGGAGGAGCAATATTTTCCAGAGAGAATATTGCTCCCAACGATAGTCAGTTTGGCTGGGATGGCAACTACCGGGGGAAACCGGTGAGCCCCGGGGTATATCTTTATTCCCTGCAAATGGAGCTGAAAGACGGAAGTATATTGACAAAAAGTGGGGAAATCATTGTTTTAAAATAGTTTCTGCATTTTATTCTGTACTTTTAATCCTAATTGTATACATGCCTTTTTATTTGGCATTTCGAATTGTGATCATTCTAAGGGGGTTTCATCCTGCTTAATTTTATTACGACCTGTTCCTGATCCTTTTCTATTTCAGCCAGCCTGGTATGCAATTAATAACGACCTAATTTTTTAAAACAAATCGTGATCTTATGAAAACAACGAATACTTTATTCGTTAGTCCTAAAAAATGGTTTAGGCCACTAGCTACGGCGTGTTTGGCCTTATTCCTGTTTATGGGGCAAGCAGCTGCGCAACCAGACGAAGCTGCGCCTGATCCGTCCTGTGACCAGGAAGTGATTTCCTTATTTAGTGACGCCTACACGGATGTACCGGTTGATACCTGGCTGACACCATGGTCCTCAGCTACCGGTGGCGGTATAATTCCTATAGCCGGGAATGATACCCGTTTCTATCAGAACGTCGATTTTCTGGGAATCGAAATGTTTGGTACTCCTATTGACGCTACAGCAATGACTACTTTCAACGTCGATGTCTGGACGCCAAATATGACCGTCTTCAGAGTCAAGTTGGTCGAATTTGACGGGGCTACTTTTGTGACCGAAGGAGAAATAGCTTTAACTCCAACTCAATCGGGCTGGAATACCTTTTCTATTGCATTGGCTGACTTTGCCAATCCAGCACTGGTCACAAACCCGGCGTTTACCCTTACTAGCAGGTCCGGACTTTCGCAGCTTATTTTTTCTGGTTTGCCAACTGGTACCGGAGAATTTTACGTTGACAATATCTATTTCTCGGATTGTGCGCCACCACCACCCCCTCCATCTACGGAAGTAGAAGTTGAGTTTTGCATAGATCTGAATTGCTTCCCTGTTTCTGACGCAGTTGCGTTAGCGGGGTCTTTTAATAATTTCAATCCGGGTGCTGATTTCCTGATGCAGGATATGGGCAACCGTATATACTGTAAGACCTTGGAGTTAGATCCAGGTGCTTATGATTTCAAGTTCTTCTTTGCTCAGGAGCAGTTTGAAGACCTTAATGGAGCAGGCGCCTGTGTCGTGAGTTCTCCGGGAGCTCCCACTGATGGCCTCGCACGTAGAATTACTGTGGAAGAAGGGATGCCCCAATCTGTGACCTTCGGATGGGAGACCTGCGAAGACAATTGTCCGCCTCCACCAACTGCTGACATTGAATTCTGTCTTGACCTTTCTCCTTTCTCCGTAGTAGATGCACCAGCAGTAGCCGGTACTTTCAATGGGTTCAACCCGGGTGCTGATTTCCTCATGGAAGATATGGGAAATGGAATCTATTGCAAGACTGTGACCGTACCTGCCGGCGAACAGGACTTCATGTTCTTCTTTGCTCAAGAGCAGTTTGAAGACCTTGATATCACAGAAGATTGTATCGAGAATTCGCCAACGGCTCCTAACGGTGGCCTTGCGCGTAGAATTACAGTAGTACAAGACGTACCTCAATCCCTGATTTATGGCTGGGAGACCTGTGCAGCGAGCAATCCCCCTGCACCTTCCTGCCCAGCGCCTGAAAACGTGACAGTGAGTTACAACTGCGATGGTGTCGTTGTCCTGGATTGGGATATAGACGACCCCTATAATCGGGTTCAAAACTACACCGTTGACATCGAGAATGGCAACCAGCCG
>ENA-UENT01000482-UENT01000482.1-marine-metagenome-genome-assembly--contig:-NODE-482-length-23781-cov-3.316237_pt1 | contig 23781 bp, 20 predicted proteins | sample MGYA00237879_ERZ529330 | MGnify/ENA primary metagenome ERZ529330 (study PRJEB26372, sample SAMN05368345) | marine metagenome | biome: cultured habitat; feature: ocean water; material: water; isolation... | reverse complement strand
TAGATTTGGACCAGCCCAATCAATTGGTAGATGACCAATATCAGGTGCATCCGGTGAGCTTACAGTTTGAAGCTACTCAAAGTGCTGACTGGTTATTGACCACTAACTACCCGAACCCCTTCCAGCAAGTGACTACCTTCGAGCTTAACTTACCTAAAGAAAGCTTGGTAATGCTAGAGGTATACAGTCTAGCTGGACAACGCTTGTTGCAGCAAAGTAGTACCCTAGCAGGTGGCTTCAATCAGTTGCAGGTTCGTGCCAAGGACCTATCTCAGGATGGGATATTATGGTATCGAATCACTGTAGATGGGGATTCCCGAAGTGGTAAGATGATTTTAATCAAATAAGCATAGTATCCTATCGATACAAAGGGCCTTTCATCAAGACGATGAAAGGCTCTTTTAATTATAGCCGAAGTGTTTTAGGGTACGCTCATCATCTCGCCAGTTATCCTTGATCTTCACAAAGAGCTCCAAAAATACCTTTTGCTCTAGAAAGGCTTCAATCCCCTTCCGCGCCGCCGTCCCTAAGCGTTTAATAGCTCTTCCTTGCTTTCCCAAAATTATGCCTTTATGCCCTCTTCGACCTACAAAGATGGTTGCATGAATACGTACCAGTGGCTCCCCGCTTTTGGTGGTCGTTTCTTTGAATTCCGTTACGCCCACTTCTGTGAAATAGGGAATTTCCTGCTCATACTGCTCTAAGATTTTTTCTCGAATAATCTCACTCACAAAAAACCTCTCCGGGCGATCGGTAAGTTGATCTTTCGGGTAGTATTCAGGGCCTTCAGGCAGTTTCCCCTTCACCAATTTTAGTAGCTGATCCGTATTCTGCTTATGTAAGGCAGAAATGGGTATGGTCTCTGTAAATGAGATGCGATCATTCCACTCCTGGATAGCCAACAAGATTTTCTCCTGAGAATGTAGATCAATCTTATTCAAAACCAAGAAAAGCGGAATATCCCCTACTTTTTTCAATCGTTGGATGATCGGATCGTCATCGGCAAATTTCTCCCCGATTTCCGTTACAAAAAGCATAATATCCGCATCTTCAAAAGTGGATTTCACATAGCTATTCATGATCTCATGCATCTTATAAGCTGGATCTCGTATGATTCCAGGCGTATCAGAAAACACCAATTGAAAATCATCTCCACTTAGAATTCCAATGATCCGATGACGAGTGGTTTGTGGTTTATTGGTAATGATAGACATCCGCTCCCCCACCAAAGCATTCATCAAAGTAGATTTCCCCACATTCGGACGTCCTATAATATTCACAAATCCAGATCTATGCATACTATCATTCATTTTTTTATCTCTAGTCCCCTGTCACCAAGCTATCCATTTGCCAGACTCCCTTTTGATTGGGACTAAAACTAGCGCGATACCCTATAGGAGATCTCAGAAATTTACCATACACAAAACCCTCGCGACCGTCCAAGAGTTCAATTTTAACCCAAGGGTGCGTTTCTCCGCCAATGGTCTCTACTTTCTCAGTATACTCAAGCACCTTCACGACATCATAAGAAATGGAGGCGATCGTTTTACTCTGCAAGGTAGGGGCTGAGCGGAATCGCACGCCACTGCCTGCTATGGCAGCATGCTCAGCAGCGGCATAGATATCGGGCCAAGTAGAAGAGATATAATTGGCTTCAAAGGACCGGCCCTGCGAAGCAAAGGATCCTCCCAATGCTAAGATCTCTTCTAGAATGCCCCAAATCTTGGATTCCGATGCCTTTTCCGGCTTATCCAATTCCCATTGGGTTACAAACGCGGCAAAGCCGTTATTATCGCCAAAACCATTCATAATCTGCTCATCTACGGCTTCCAGTAAACCAAAAACATTCTTGTCTTTGATGAGTTGTCGGAGGTTTTCACGAAAAACAAAAAACAGCGTATCTATGGGAGCTTCATCCACTGGATTCAGTTTTCCTTTTTCAGCAACTTGCCGCAATGGTAAGGCCTCCAATCTAAGCTGTATCAGATCGGTATACACCTTGCGAATAGAATCCATATTTAATTGAACCCTCGTCTCGACTTTAGGCTCTTCTTCGGTACTTTCTCCCTGGCCGCAAGCCCACAAAAGCAAAGCCATCAGCCCACATGTAATGAACTTCTTCATGGTAGTTGGTTAGCTGTTTGAGTATGGATAATAGGGTGATCTTCGCGCCGTAAAACTACACACATTCCTCCGAAAGTCGAGTAATTACCTTTAGCAATTCAAGGGAAAAACGTTGAGAATTGCATCTTACTCCTGTAGGATTGTCGGAATTTTAATACTTTGAGGAGCCAAGATATTCCCGACCTTCTTTCTTTTCTGCCTGTACTACAAAATCAATAGGATGGATTTACCAAACTTTAGCCGCAGTACCTTTTCCCACGAGGACATCTCACATTACGTATATACAGCAGGAGAGGGACCGCCAATTATCATCATTCACGAATTACCAGGCATGACCAAGGAATGTGTGCTTTTTGCGGAAAGAATGGTCGCACAAGGTTTCAAAGTATACCTACCCCTACTCTTTGGTCGACCGGGGCAAAAAGCAGCTCCCATACGCTTCTTATTTAAGATATGTATTAGCAAGGAGTTCTATGCCTTGAAACACAATAAGACCAGTCCTATCGTCACTTGGCTGAAAGCGCTAGTCCGCAAGGCTGATGCCGAAACCCAAGCCAAGGGCGTAGGCGTGATTGGCATGTGCCTTACTGGTGGGTTTGCCATACCAATGATGGTTGAATCAGCTGTAAAAGCACCGGTTCTGAGCCAGCCTTCACTGCCGCTGGGTTTTTCCATGGGCACCAAACGTAACTTGGGGGTCAGTCCAGAGGATCTAAAGATTGCCAAGCAGCGAGTGGCTGCGGGAGAGCAATTGCTGGCTTTCCGGTTTGATAAAGATCCATTTTGTCCACCAGAAAAAATGGAAGCCTATAAGGAGGTCTTTGGGGATGCTTTTGAATACCATGAATTGCCCTCCGACCAACAGCCCCCAGGGGTAGGTTGTCACTCCGTTTTCACGGCCCACTTTGTAGATAAGACCGGCCATCCTACCAAGGATGCTCTAGGACGACTCATCGAATTTTATCGGGAGAAATTACAGCCTTTAGAAGGAGTATGAAAAGCTGATATTAGGGGTAAAATCTAGTAATTGCAGTTCGGTCCCTACCACAGTATTGAATGCGGGAACGTTTTCTGCTCGCGTTTCTGCGATGGAAAAGATGTACTGGCGCTGTTTGACATTCTGACGATCAAGCAAGTTGAAAATGGAAGCTCCAATACTCGCGTTTCTGCCTCCTAATATAAAATTGTAGGTAGCGGATATGTCTACCCGGTGATAATCTTCTAGATAACTAATCCGCTCATCTGGAGTGATGGTCGTTCGATCACGGGAGAGATCTCCCAAAAGGCTTATATCGGTGTAAGGTGTCCCGCTGCTAAAAATGTAGTTGAGCGAAAAGTCCCAATCCTTGTATCGATACTGATTTACCCACTTGAGCTGATGCCGGCGATCATCCTGTGATGGGAATGGGTCGCCCATGGCAATTGCAGGGAAACTGAGAGTAGTTTTACTTAGGGTATAAGCAACCCAACCCTGATAGGAAGAGACTGTCTTTTTCAATAAAAAGTCAATCCCTCTCGTTAAGCGATCCCCTTTAAAGAATCGAAACTCTGTGCGTTGAGTAGGCCTTTCTAATCTCTCCCTACCATTGGTAACCAATGCATGCTCAATGATACCGTCCGTATACTTCCGATACAATTCCACATCAAATTCCCAGCCATTGCTTTTGACATTGGCTCCCACCATAAACTGCTCACTGCTTGCTACCGGAAAACCTCCATCGGCTGCTAAAGAGAGAAACTCGAAAGTCCGACCGAAACGATCTTCATGATAGATTTCTCTCGTGAATTGTTGGTTAATTCCCCAGGAGGTCTTTAGCATGGCACTAGGGTTAATGCGGTATTGTGCATTTACTCGCGGTGACCAGTATAGGTCTTGAGTCAGGTCATAATGGGTTAAACGCAATCCTCCTTCCACTCGAAGATTCCACGGTGTTTCCCAGACGTACTCGGCATAGGCCGCATTCTGCAAGCCAGTATTCCGACGATCAAGCAGGTTCCCATTTTCCGCAGATATACCAAAGGACACTTGGTCCTGGTTCACTTGATACCCCAACTGCAGTTGCTGTCGAGGCGACAAGGCAAAATTGGCATTCCAATTAAGGGATAAGGTTTGGATATCATTCTCTGTTTTCTTGGATTGTAGTTTTTCTTTCAACAATTCACCTGTACGGAGTAAAGATTGCCGCAACAAGCGACTGATTCCGATCTGCTCTTGATAGCTGGAGACACTGAGGTTTAGATAGGTTTCTACCTTCGGGCTCCAGGTCTGCTGCCATTGTAAACTTGCCCCTTGGTTCTCCCAGCTGGAGATCTCTTGATTGGTTTCCTGGTTATTGACAATGGCCTGTCCGATTCGATTCCTGAAGTCCTTTGAATAGTCGAAATTCATCTCATCGTAGCCTCTGAAATAACTGGCTGTGAATCGAGTATTTTGGTGGGCCTGCCATGACCACTTGGCATTGAGATCGTAGAAGCGAAAGTCAGGTTCAATAGCAACGACATTATTTCGGGTAATGGTCGAGGTGCTATTGAGTTGTTGAACAGGCGACTGTTGTTCTTCTTGTTGTAAGAGGTTAAGAATCTTGTAGTTGCCTAGGTTATTGTTGGTCATTCGACCTGCCAGCATTAGCGAAGAATGATCACTAGTTGGTATTTGTAGTGAAATATTCGAAGCCAAAAGATCGAGCCCAATTTTGCCACCCGCTCTCTCTCCAAGGCCTCCTTTTGTTGTCATATCCAACAAACCGGAAAGTTTTCCACCAAACTCTACGGGATAGGTATTTTTATAAAGCTTCACCTCCTCCACTACATTTCCATTGATAGCGCTGAACACGCCGAAGTAATGATCAACCTTGTGCAGGGTAATCCCATCCAAAATGATCATATTTTCATTGGCATCCCCCCCTCTGATCTTAAGCTCAGCTGAAAGATCATCATGCGCAGCGACTCCTGGCAAGAGCTGCAAATTGCGTAATACATCCGGTCCAGCCACAAAACTTGGAAGTCGTGATAGCGTTCCGGCAAATAAGCTTGTACTGCCATCCGCCTGATCCAAAGTAAGGATGGGATGTTGCTCAATGATAGTCACACTAGGTATTTCCTGCGGTCGAGCCTGGAGACGCACCAGGACTGGACCTTTTGCTTGATCCACCTTGATATCCTTAGCCTCATACCCTAAATACTGGACACGAAGCTGCTCCTCTCCCCGAGCAAGTTCAAAGGCAAACTCTCCCCATTCATCCGCTATCGTTCCACGTTTTCCATCAAGCGTTGTAACCGTTGCGTAGGCAAGGCCTTCTCCCGTATATGGATCCAATACCTTTCCTGTCACTTTCTTATCCGTATCCTCGGCAGCAGCCTCAGCCAAGCTTTTAGGACGGATTAAGACCTTGTCCTTTCCCATCACCCGATACACTAAGCTGGTTTCTGATAAGAGTTTCTGCATGGCCAGATCTAGCGAAAGATTCCGAAAACTACTATTCACCTGGATACCTGCAAGCGCTCGATCATCATAGGCGATCTTAATCCCGTATTGGTCTCTAAACTGGGCCAGGGCCTCAGTGATGGGAATATTTTGGTAAGCAGCCGAATAGGATTGGGAAGATCCCTGTTGGGCATAGGATGTTACAGCTCCAATCGATAGCCATAGGCACAGCAGGGTCCTAGTCCAAGAATGGCCCTTGGACGGACTTTCGTTTGCATCACTGATCCTTGACCGGATCATTCCCATCATATGGCTTAAATTACAAGTTTATGTATCCTAAGGTAGAATGACAATAGCGGCCGCCACAAAGCTGGAGCTACTATTGTCACCCTACTTACTGTTGTTCAATGAGTATACGTCGAGGCGTAATTCTATCCCACTTCAGCTGCTTTGGCCAGCAAACTGCATATAGGGTACTATCTAAATTTTCTTGTACTAAAAATCCTGTATAAGTTTCATTAAGAATTTGTGATTCCTTCACCTCAATTTCCACATCAAATTGCCGTTCCATCTCCGCAAATACATCTGACAGCGCTGTAGATTCAAATTCAATGCTACCACTTACCCAGTAGTCTCTTTGCAGGTCAAATGTATCTGCCTGCATCTCCTGACGATCCCGGTCCAAGCGAACTCTCTGCCCTGGGTTTAGAACAGCAGGCTGCCCGACTCCCAAACGGCTATCTACTTGAACCCGCCCAGTATAGCAGGCCACGTCAAATCGACCGTCATGTGTATTGACATTAAAGCTGGTACCGAGTACTTCAACGGTTCCCCGCTCCGTCTTTACGCTGAAGGTTTGCCCTTTCTTGACTTGGAAGAAAGCCTCGCCGTCCAATTCTACGACTCTTTCTTGCTCCCATTTCTTCTCATCAAAAGAAACGCTGGTCCCCGCATTCAATTTCACCTCAGAACTATCTGGAAGAAACAATGTCCGTTGTTCTGCATATTCTGCTATTACGGTGGTTTCTCCATTTCCAAGTGCGAAAAAGAGTACTAATGCTACACTGGCCGCAGCGGCGGCATAGCCCAGCCATCGAATTACTGCCGATCTGGGCTGTTTAGTACTAACAGGGGCTTCTTTCGTTAAGGTGTCAATGTTTTGCCATAGGCGTTGTACGGTGTTTTCTTCAGCAGGAGTTTCCTTAAAAGAAATGGCTTTTACCAAAAGGCGTGCCTCATCCACAACGGATTGCCGATCAGGATGTGCCTTGAGCCAATCTTGCCAAAACTGATTGGCTTCAGGATCTCCCTCAACGATCCACCGAATGAACCAAGCATCTCCTGCTAGTTCCAACGCATCGTATTTGGTATAATCTTGACTCATCATAGTTTCTTAAATGCCCAGACCTATTTTATGCCAGAGCTGATATCTTTACAAGCCGTTACCTCTGGGGTCTACCGGCTTCTTTATTCAAATAATTCATTTAGATATAACGTTCGATTTTCTGAATGGTAACTCACTCTACAACTTGTCAAGCCACTCTGCATAATGCTGCTGCAAGTACCATCTCCATTTCTTCCGTCGTCGTGATTTCTACCTAGGACACAATGCCCTAATTCGTGGAATACCACATATTCCTTTTCTAGGTCGGTGGCATTGGCCCAAAACTCGTTATCCACCTCTACGATATTGGGCGCTTGTTCACTGTAATGGCATTGTCCCAGTACTCCATCTCGCTCAATACCGATTATATCTGCCTCTAATTCCTCCATTTCTAAACTAAAATCATAGCCTCGGGCTCTGGCTTCCTGATCAAATCGTTCAAAATAAGGTTGCAGTGCTTCATCAACTTTCGACGGGATAGCTTGCTCTCTCTCACAAGCGCTGAAACCTAGCCAGCAACAAATAATGCCCAAAATCAACGATTTTCTTCTTCTTTGCATACTTGCCTAATTTATCTCCTTTATAGGCATAAGGCTGCAAAGGTATTTTTGTACTCATGCTTTCATGAGAAAAATGTATAAAAAAGTAAAAGCAGTAGACCTGTCAGGTACTTTCTGAGTTTTCCTAGGGCATTAAAAATGAGATTTCGAACGGATTGATAGTTGATATCCATCACCTCTGCAATGTCCTTATAATCCATACCGCTATAGTACTTCAGGTAAATAGCTTCCTGCTGCCGACTGCTCAACTGGGCAAAGGCCACTTTCAACTGAGCTGCTTGTTCGGCTGAAAGCTCTTCCGCGATAAGCTTGGTATCAATAGATAACTCTGCCTCAAAATCTACTTCTTCTGGAACCTTCTCAGACTGTACTTTTTGACGCTTACTGATCTTTCTGATAATCTTGCGCCGTAGAGAGACGATCAAATATCTACGGATCGAATCGGTGTTGCTAAGCCCGTCACGATTTCGCCATAGTTCAACAAATAGGTCTTGCACACAATCTTCCACTAGCGGTGCGTTCGAGCTGATCTTCTTACCGTAACTCAATAGGAATTGTATCTCCTGGAGGTAAATGGTCTCCAGAGCCTTCTTATCACCAGATTTTAGCCTTTTCCACAGTAGAAGATCACTCATGATGAATGCTTGCCGTTATGTATACATTGGTGCTTTGACTATGTTTTACGGAAAGAGTTTCAAAGAAAACTAAAAAAACATAAAAAAAATAGAGTACAAAGCAGCGATGCCTGACTTATAGGGATAGAATAGGATAAATACGGATCTGACCAATACAATCCCTATGCAGGTTTACATCCGTACATAAACATAATCCCATGATCCAGAAACCATATTCGTTTGCACAATTGGCGAAGTAAGTAGTCTGAGCCAAAATAATTCAAAATGCCGGGGTGGTCGAACCTCGGCATTTTTTTATAGCCCGTCATCTAGAATCTCCGCATTAATGGTTTCTCCCGTCTTAACAGGGATGCGATGGATAGTGAGCCATCCCAGGCCGCCAAAAACCACACAGAGCCAAAAGAATGGATACCCAACACTAAAGGCATTCCAAAGATCGATGGAGTCATCAGTGGAAGGCCATGCCAATAATTTCAGGCTTAGCCAACTCATCGGTAAGGTAATTACAAAACCCACTGCCATTAAAATAATGTAGATGGGCTTGGGTCGATTTAATCTCCGGTAAGTAATAGAGTAATAGGAATAGGCCGTAAGTCCCGCCAGAAAGAGCAATAATCCGAGAAGACTGTAGGCATTCAGCCAACCATAGAAATGCGTAAATAAGCTGAATAAGATCAATCTGCCCACCAGCAAAGCGGTTACCAGGGTTGCATAAAGTTCCACGCCCGCCCACCAGATGCCTTTAGCAGGAATATTCCCCCAGCGAAAAAAAGGATGTAGATATGCAAGAATGGCTAAAGCTGCGATGAGAAAAACGCTATACTGTACTTTTCCCAACCAATCTAACTGTCCCTGTAAGGCTTGCGAGGAAAACTCCAGGTCCCAGATGCCCATAGAAAGCGCCCCACAGCACAGCACTATGAATACGTGAAGTAAATGCTGTTTCATTAGCTAATTATAATGTACATACCCCATTAACGGTAGTTTGTCACCCGCTAGTACTTTGTCTTTCATATCTATCCTGATTTCCGTTAAAATATAGATTCATCCCGTTAGTCACTGGCTCCTTTTACCAAACGAAGCCATAATTCTGAACCAAAGCCACTGCTAAGCAATCGCTCCTTTCGATTGTTCAAGAATTGCTGCGTCCAATCTGTGAATCCGCCATCACAAAAGGGGATGGATTGGCCGTTGTCCAGATGAGCATAGATGTAAAAACAGCACACTTTATAGTAGTTTCTACCCGTTTCGCGCTCTGGGGCTAAGCGGATCTTGACCCGCGGGAAAATTTCCTGTAATTGTTGTTTCACCTGTAGCGCAACAGGCTGAAAGCCTTCAGACAGGACGGTTAGAGCCACCTCCAGTTGTTCTGGTTCCACTTTGAATGGACCGCCACTTAACAATCTCAAGTAATAGGCCAGATGTCTAGGTAGGCTTCCCGCTTCGAAACGCCAATTACCTTGATCTCTGCCTGCACTAAGCATACATTGGATCTGGAAGTGAGCCGTAAAGCCCTCCATGGCTAGCGCTTGGGCACGAACATGGCGGTGATTCGTAGCCAAATCCACTTGCTCCTGGCTCTTCGGGTCCTTAGCCAGCAAAGCTTTGCGACGTAGGCTAGCCTCCAAGGCCAAAACATTGGTGGCATCAGCTACCACTTCCAGGTTCCTATGCGCCCCGAGTACCTTGTTTTGATGTACCGTTGCTACGCTGGAGCAGGAGCCCAAGGGCGCAACTGGCGAAAGCATTAGGTTTTCAAAACTGGCGGGTAGCAGTTCCATAGCCCATTGCTCGAACAATTGCAATTGGGTCTTTTGGAGGCCTTTGACAGGATGGACGAAGCGGCTAGATTGATAGTGTTCTAGCACTTGAGCAGGGGATCGTTTTGCGGCTCGCTGAGCGGCTACAGCGAGCAAGAGGCTCTGCCATTCAGATGGAGTAAGATCTTCACTGAGAAGTTCTAAAAGGTGGGGAATTCCAGCTTTGCGAATAATTTTCTCGATTATCTTGTCCTTCATGTAAGAAGGAACAGGAATCGAGTAAGAATGGTTCCTATTTGTGGGGGTTCTACTTTTTCTCTTGTTCTTCCTTGGTAATCGTTACTGGATCCGATAATTGCAACACTTCCAGGGCCTTCCGTACCATTGGGTCACCATCATTCCAAGTGCTATAGAAGCCTTCATCTCCAAATAGGTGTTTAGCTAATCTTGCCTTAAGTAAGCGCTTAATCTCTGGAATAACCGGACGGTATTCCTTGCTGTTGGCTTCAAAACCTTTTTCTTTAGCATAAGCCAAGAACTCGTTGATCATATCCATATCAACATCATATTCCGTCTTGAACCGGTCCAATTGATTAAACTCAGAATTCTTCAAATCGGGATGCGTCTCAAAGTATCGAAAGGCAAACTGAGAGGCATGTTGACGCAATCCAATGTAGGTCTTATTCAGCAAAATCGTATCAATGGCCACAAATACATCTGGATGAATACCTCCTCCTCCGTACACTACATTGCCGTTTGCCGTGTAATACTCGGTGGTATCGCCAATAGTGATTTTCTCTTCATTAGACAACTCTCCCGATTCGTAGCGATCTTGCATGTCGTTGTCATATTCCTTAGCATCTTCGTAAGGCTTCTGTATGGAACGTCCCGAGGGTGTATAATAACGAGCCACCGTCAAACGTAAAGCAGAACCATCCCGCAATTTATATTGCTCCTGGACCAAGCCCTTTCCAAAAGATCTCCGTCCCAAAATCACGCCCCGATCATGATCCTGAATCGCTCCAGCAAGGATTTCACTAGCGGAGGCAGATCCTTCGTCAATTAGAACTGTGATGTTACCAATATCGAAAAAGGGTCGACCAGTGGACTCATACTCGTCGCGATTGACCGATCTTCCTTTGGTGTACACCAATAGTTTTTCTTTATCCTTAAATAACTGGCTTAGGATATTGGTAGCCTGCTTGAGATAACCTCCAGGATTATGTCGTAAATCGATGATCAGATCTTCCATTTCATCCTCTTCGATCATCTTCTCTACCCCTTTCATAAATTCTTCGTAGGTGGTAGCACTAAACCGATTCAGCTTGATATATCCCGTCTTTTGATCGGCCATATATGAAACGTCAACGCTGTGCATCGGTATCTCATCTCTAACAATATTGAAGTTCTGAACAATCGGATTGCTCCCTCGGATCACGCCGATATTTACTGCGGATCCCTTTTCACCTTTCAGTAAATTGACAATGTCTCGATTGGTCTTGTCTAAGCCGGCAATCGGTTTACCTTCCACCTCCACGATCTTGTCTCCTGCTAAGATTCCAACGGACTCAGAGGGCCCTCCTGCCAAGGCGGCAACTACCACAACTGTATCTTCAACAATTAGGAATTCTACTCCAATACCATCGAAGTTTCCTTCCAGTTGGTCATTCACATCTTTGAGTTGCTCAGCAGAGATATAATTGGAATGCGGATCTAGGTTTTCCAAGATGTTGTCAATGGCCTCTTGGATGAGCTTGTCTCGATCTACTTCGTCAACATATTTAGCTTCTATATACCGAATCAACTCTTCGATTTTACCTTGGCCATAGGATGGCCCACTGCTTGCGGTGGCGTCACTAATTACTACTGTGGGGGTAACCGTTTGCAACTCCATACCAATCAACATCCCCAGCACAAGGGCAAGCGCCAGTAGTAATGGAAGCCAAGTACTCCATCTCTTTGTATTCGGTCTATATTCAGGCATTTCTTATGGTTTTCAATAGCTATAAACGGGAAAACGGAGCTAATGTTATCAATGTGTTTCCCGCCTAGCTAACTAGCTGTCTAAAGTTATACAAATGTAAGTAAATTAATGTTGAATGCGCCCCAAAGATATTGCTAGAGGCATCTAGGTTCAAAAACAATATTTGCGGAACAAGGTTGCGTCATTTACTAGATGCTTAAGACCTCTTCACTCCCTCATTTCGATGTTTTTTTAGAGGCTACAAGTCTTAGGTGAAGTGGTCCCATTCCATAAGCGAAAAATTGAAGACCAGTCCTACTTTGCTTATGTTTTGGCAAAAATCCAATTTTGAAAGATATCCATGATTTATTGTAAAAAAATCAAAGATAAAAACTCAAGCTAGGCCTTTTTTGATAATTAAAAAACAAAAACTACCTTTGTTTAGTATTTTTCAAAACTATACAGCATGAAAGAAATTGATAAGCTGGATAAGCAAATCCTTTCTATTCTCATGGAGAATGCAAAGAAAGCTTATACAGAGATCGCACAGCAGTTATACGTTTCAGGGGGAACCATTCACGTAAGGATGAACAAGTTGGCAGAAGCGGGAATCGTCAAGGGTTATCACCTGGTAGTGGATCATGCTAAATTGGGTTATGACATCAGCGCCTTCCTAGGCATATACTTAGACAAGAGTTCCTTATACGATGATGTATCCACGGAATTGGAGAAAATACCTGAGGTTGTGGGGGCTCACTATACGACGGGGCTGTATAATATCTTCGCCAAAATTGTTTGCAAAGATACGCGGCACCTAAGGGAGGTTCTGCATGATAAGATCCAGAAGATTCCGGGAATACAGCGCACCGAAACCTTCATCTCTTTACAAGAAAGTATTAACCGTCCAATTCACATCTTGGAAGCAGATCCAGAGGAGGTAGTTGAAGAGGAATCCAACTAAAGGGAATCAACAATATCCATGCAAAGAAAAAAAGTCGATCTAGCATACTAGATCGACTTTTTTTCTTTGTCGCTTTATCGTGTAAAGGCTAATTAGGCACCTAAGTAATTCTTCAATAATTTACTTCTATTGGCGCTTCTTAGCTTGTTGATAGCTTTATCCTTGATCTGACGTACTCGCTCTCTAGTCAAACCGAATTTCTCTCCAATATCTTCAAGAGACATTGGGTGTTCAACACCAATTCCGAAATAGAGTTTGATGACATCACATTGACGATCTGTCAGAGTAGCTAAGGAACGTTCAATTTCTCTTCGCAGAGACTCATTGTACTCTAAGGCTTGATCTGTTTCTGGAGTAGCATTGTTTTCCAATACATCCAGTAATGAGTTGTCTTCACCCTCAACAAAAGGTGCATCCATGGACACGTGACGAGCTGCCACTCCTAAAGTTGTTTCAACCTCTTCCGTAGGAATATCCAACATTTCCGCTAGCTCCTCTGGAGATGGCTCCCGCTCATATTCCTGCTCAAGCTCAGAAAACGCCTTATTGATTTTATTCAAGGAACCAACCTTGTTCAATGGAAGACGGACAATACGAGATTGTTCAGCCAATGCCTGTAAGATCGACTGACGGATCCACCATACGGCGTAGGAAATAAACTTAAATCCTCTGGTTTCATCGAAACGTTGTGCGGCCTTAATCAAACCCAAGTTTCCTTCGTTGATCAAATCACTCAAAGAAAGACCCTGATTTTGATACTGCTTGGCCACGGAGACTACGAAACGCAAATTGGCTTTAGTCAACTTTTCTAGGGCAGCTTGATCACCTTGCTTGATTCTTTTGGCGAGTTCTACTTCCTCCTCTGGAGTCAAAAGGTCCACTTTCCCGATTTCCTGTAGATACTTCTCAAGTGATTGGCTCTCTCTATTCGTAATAGACTTCGTGATCTTAAGCTGTCTCATCTATTAATGTGCTTTATAATTTTTTGTTAACTTATATTGTCTGGTGTCGTTTCTGGTTTTCTGGCAATTGCTAATGGAAAGAGTTGGGATAGGTATTTGAACTTGGAAACACTCTAATAGAAGAAATGCGATTCCAAATTAGTTTTTGTTTTACTTGTCAACATTAAGTCAAATGTATGGGTTTGTTCAAAGTTTTCCGGTCGCAAAGTTACGCTAAATTAACATGCCAGTCAAGTCTTAGACGACACAGAAAACACTAACAAACGAGATATCTGAAAAGTTTTCCGTTTGTAGTTTATCCCCCCTATCCCACTATTACAATATCCCTAATCGGCGCTCATCCCTTTCCACAAAAATTAATTTGGAAAAATCATTTTTTTCCTTTTTATTGTGGGGACGACTCCTAAATTGCTGATATATAGTCCTTTTGAAGGATAATCACTTCAGTAATAAAGAGTAAACAAAACTTTTGATCCGCTCACCACTGAAGTCATCTTGAATTAACCAATTCCATTATGGAAAGAGTAAAATTTAGCTTAGAATTCATCTTTCGGGCATCGCCCTCCATCTTATATCAGTTCTTTACCACCCCATCTCGATTAATTCGTTGGTTTTGTGATGAAGTTGACATCCAAGACAACATCTTCACCTTTGTCTGGGAAGGTAGCGAAGAAGTCGCCGAGTTGGTAGAGGACATTGAAGATGAATTGATCCGCTTCAAATGGGAAGACGCAGACGATGAGGAAGAGTACTTAGAATTCAAGATTGAGAAATCTCCAGTAACTGGAGAGACCATATTGTTGGTCACAGACTTCTGTGATGACGATGAGATAGATGACCAAAAACAACTTTGGGCTACTCAACTGGATGCACTTAAGAAAGAAACCGGAGGCTAGGATAGCCTCCACGATGCATATATACAGAAAGCGCCTGCCCAAGCTGAATCTTTACTAAAGATTGCAAACTGCTTCGACAGGCGCTTTTTCTTTTGGGTCAAGTCAGTTGTCAGTTAACCATAATACTCCACCAGGGACCAGATCATGAGGATCACGCCTCCTAAGGCAAATATCCCGGCAATAAAATTGATCACCCCTACCCCGGCTAATAGAGCCGATAAGATGCCCAACACAATTGCCGCGCCCAACAACAAGACCCCATAACGGAAGCGATTGTCATCCCAAACTTCCCTTTTCACCTTAATTCCTTTCTTCTCCAGTTTCTTTTCCAATTTATCCATTCTCTTTTTCACCTTCGCTTCCTTCCGCTGGGCTTTTTCCAATTTCTTTTGGGTCTTCGCATCCACCTCAATCGCATCTTTGGCAGGATGTACAAAAAAGGCTTCTCCCTGAGTGGGCATCAGTAATAGAATGCTACTACAAAAGAGTAAATACATGAATCTTTTCATGGTGCATATTTTGAGTTTTCAACAATTGCAAGCAAACAGGTACAAGGCACGGATCAAGACCAACAATGTTCCTTCTAATCAAATGATGAATAATACGGCCTTTGCCCCTACGCTATCAACTATTGGTGTGGTTTATCTATGATTTCCACTTGTTCGGTCTTTTCGAAAAGATGTACACCAAAGGCCGAAAGTAGCGCAGTGCCTGCCACGAACAAAAGCAACAACACCCAAAGCCAGGTCCATCTACCAGATTTCCGGTCAGCAGCCATTTTTCTAGAGTTTAGTAAGACAAATTCTGAATAAGATATTGTGTGTTTTCTCCGAGTGTAGGTCAAGCCATAAAAGACTTGATGCGCCAGCGATCTTAGTGAGTTCTGGAATTAGTTGTCGATCCGTTGATCCGCCTCCTGAGAGAATGAAAGTAAAGGATTTGCTGGACAAATGATAGTGATCTAGCTTGGATTTAATCGGGCCAAGCTTAAAAATCCATTCTTAGACGTAAGTTAATCCGTCTTGTGGTCAAAAAATTAGGGATGGCATACTGTTGCTCCAATATGGTTTTGATCCAAGTATTGCCTGCCTGGTTCTGTACCTGCATGAGATTGAATATCTCCAGGCTGAGCCAGGTATTTCGTGTGAAGTTCAACCAGTGATTGGGGCGCCGGTTTCTACGTTCTTGATCCCAAAGCAATACGGAGAATCCAATATCTACTCGATGATAAGCCGTATAGCGGTAGGGGTTTCGTAGATCTATATTATTATTTGGGATACCGAACGGCAGGCCGGTTCCCAACGTAAAGTTCAAATGCATTTTGACATTCTTGTTCTTGCGAAGGTAATCTTGGAAGAACATGGACATGGTCATGAATTGATCCGTTGGTCTGGAAACATCCTCAACTTCAACGGATTCCCTGGTATTTCTGACAAATCCCCGATGATCCACCCCATTCAGGCGCTCTCTGGCTCTTAGAAAGGAAAGGTTGATCCAGGATTCAGCATCAGGCACAAATTCACCGTTTAAGCGAAAATCGATTCCTGTGACGTACCCTCTGCCATCATTATTGGCGTAATAGCGGATTCGCACGTTTTCGACTTCGTAAGGTACCATATCCCAAAGCGACTTGTAATAGGCCTCCGCGATAAATCTAAATTTCTTGGGGTTTCGCTTACCCATATAGAAATCGTAAGTCATACCTGCTACCAGGTGCGCGGACTTTTGAGCGCGCAAATCGGTATTCACTATTCCATCAAAACCTCTCATCTCTCGATAGAATGGTGGCTGGAAGTACAATCCGCCTGCCAAACGATAAGATACATCTCCATCCCCTCCCAGTGGCTTATACAGGAATTGACCTCGAGGTGCAAAAATGAATTCTTTATTCAGATCCCAATAGGAGGCGCGAACACCAGCAGTGAACTGCATTTCCGCTACGCTTTCCTTACGCCAGGTGAAGGTTTCTTGCAAGTACCCATTAAACCGGTTAGAATTCAGTCGATTACGAGTTTTCAGTACCGTAAAGATTTCAACTGCATCATCATTGTATGGCAGGGAATAACCGGCCGAATCTAGTCGTTCCCATTCGTTGATCCAATCATCAATCTCTTCGCGCTGAAATTTAGCACCGTATTGAATAAAATGGCTACTCGTCACTTCTGGATCATCAGGATCCAACTGCAACTCGATGCCTCCTTTATGCTCTACGTTGGTTAAGCGGATATCTAAAAAGTTACGGATATATTGATGCTGAGTACCGGTTCCCAATTCAGCTAGCACCTCGCCAAAGTTGCTGCTGCCAAGATCAGATTCGATCTGCCGTAAACTGTAATCGCCAATAATATCTATCCGTTCGTTTTCATCACTCTGAAAGCGCGATGCTAGAAGTTTTAAGTAATAGGGATTCCGGTCACGGTCTGGGATATAGGTGAGCGAGACGCCTCCCATTTGTGTAGTAAAGTCATCTACTTCTTGTCCTTCAAATACTGAGAACAACTCCAGGGCAAAGCTAATCAAACCCTGTGCTGTACTTCGAGTTCTTGGGACAAGTTGATAAACACTACGATTGATGTTCCCCATGATACCTAACTGTAGATCCCTTGTGAGATCATAGGTGACGTAAGCTTGGATATCGGAGAAGTCAGTCGTGTACTCTCCATTCACGTCTAAGGTACCTAGCAAGTACTGCGTGGTTTTATAACGTGCACCAACCAAGTAACGAAGCTTTCGATAGGAATCATTACCTATCCTGGTACTCCCTTCAACATGTGCCGACCCACCCAAGAAACTCATGCTGAGTGAGGCCCGTAAGCTATCAGGTCGTTTATATTTTACATCTAGAACTGAGGATAACTTGTCCCCATATTTTGAAGCAAATCCGCCAGAGGAAAAAGATAGGTCACGGATTAGGTCGATATTCGGAAAGGTTAGTCCTTCTTGTTGTCCAGCTCGAATCAACTGGGGACGGTAGATCTCAAAATCATTAACATAGACCAAATTTTCATCATAATTACCCCCTCTCACATTGTATTGGGAACTTAATTCCCCGCCGGTTCCTCCACTTGTACCTAGTGCGATATGTGGCAGGGCACTTTCCAGGTTACCAGTCGTTGAGGGTAACAATTTGATTTGCTCTACCCCTTCTCTAATGATCCCTGCATCCTGAATCTTACTTTCTTTCACTACTACCTCAATATCTGAACTACTGGATACCAGTGTAACATCAATCTGGCGAGAACTGCGAGCTGGCATGGGAGAGATATTGGTCCGGGCTTCTTTAAAACCAATACGGGAAAATACCAATACCAAGGGCTTATCAGCTGGAATAGAAATACTGTAACGCCCATTTTGGGCCGTTTCTGTCGCTACACTGGTACTATCCAGGTAGACGGTCACAAACTCAATCGGCGCATTGTTTTCATCTTTCACCGTACCGCTAATGGTAGCAGTACTTTGAGCAAAAATCCACTGGGTAAAAAGCAAACATACTAGGGTACTGGTCCAAAATCTCATCCATCCGTATTTATAAAAGCGTTGACTTCCTAGGTTCTACAACGTAAAGAAAGCAAAGCTATTTCTCGTATTATCAAAAAGGCCAGGGCCTTAACATCAAATCGTTTTCTATTATACAGTTCTGTAAAATGCACTACACCATCTTTCCCACCTCATGTCCAATATCCTTCAACTGCTGAATCGCTTGGCTAGGATTGTCTGACTTAAATACGCTGCTTCCTGCCACTAGGACATCTACTCCTGCTTCCAATATTTTCTGTGCATTCTGCAAACCTACTCCCCCATCCACCTCGATCAAGGCTTTGGCATTGCGACTAACTAACATGTCCTTGACTTCACGAATCTTCAATAGGGAATTGTAAATAAACTTCTGCCCACCAAAACCTGGGTTAACCGACATGATCAGTACCAGATCAAGGTCCTCGATGATATCCTTTAGCAAATGCACCGGTGTATGTGGATTCAAAGCCACGCCGGCCTTGGCCCCGGTCTCCTTGATTTGCTGAATAGTCCGATGCAGGTGTGGACAAGCCTCATAATGAACGGTAATTACATCAGCGCCAGCATCTCGGAAGCGCTCAATATAACGTTCTGGCTGGCTAATCATTAAATGCACATCTAAAGGGCGTTCAGCTTTCCTTTTGATGGCTTCCACAATCATGGGACCGAAAGAGATATTGGGTACGAAGTGACCATCCATAATATCTACATGAAACCAATCCGCATTGGATTCATTGACTACTTTGATGTCATCTTCTAAACGGGAAAAGTTCGCGGCGAGTAGGGATGGCGCAACTAAATGTTTTTTCATTTGCCGACAAATTAATATATTTGCATCAATTCGGGCAAAGGTAAAAAAAAACCGGCTAGGAACTAACCGGTTTTCTAAAGAGCTTTGAGAGGCTATCTACATACCAAAAAAGGATATCCATCGATATCCAAAAATCTTTATCTGAAACAGAACTTTGTCTGAATGAATTCAAAATTTGCAGGCAACCTTTTTACAGGGCCTGCATTTTTTTTGGACTATAATTTGTTAGTAGTAAAGATGTCTTTTACATCTCTATCGTGATCTTCGGTGAAAAAGCACCATAATTACTGTCCACCTAATCACACTTCAAATATCGCTCACCTTTCTTCATTTAAATAGTACAATTTACAGAATCACTGTACAGATACCATACACCCTAAAACACACATTCAATTAATAATCAACACTTTAAACAAAAAAGTAAATACTAAAACTGAATATAAAGAAGAAGCTTCGAATTACATACTCTCCAGCAACTGCATCTGTTTTTTCAAAAAAAAGTCTATTTCTTAGAAAATTCAGGTCATTCCGAAATGACCTTCGAGGAGAAGTGACCGTTTGACCAAATGCTGATGAGTGGATGCTGACGTCCAGGCATAAAAAAAGAGGATGCCAACGGGCATCCTCTGGAAACTTTCATGAGATTATAATTTGTATCTTTTGGGCTTAGCCCGTTTCTTTTCAGTTAAAGTTGGGTATTACAATTTGCTAGTAGTAAAGATTAAAAACCTATTATTTTTAATCACAATACAAATATCGCGGATAGTTCTCATGCAATTAAGTACATTTTCATTTCGGGCTGTGGCAAATCAAGTTTCTCTCAACCAACACTTTCTCCTGATTATCAAACCTTTAAACTAAACAACCACAATTAAAACTGATCTACAGAAGCAGGTTTATAAGCAACTTCTATCCTAACAAAAGGTCCAATTTTAACACTTTAAGCTCGCATCGCAACGTATAAGTCCTCCCGATCAGAGTAACAATTAATCAGATTCGACGTAAAATAAAAAGGGTATCGCCGGTGGCGATACCCTTTTCGATTAGGTACTCATGAGATTATAATTTCTTTCTTAGGGGTGCAGATTTTTCACTACACCATTAGGTGTCGAATTAGAGATTATTCCGAGCTGAGGAATTTGATTTGTTCAAAAGGGAAATAATTGCTAGTAGTAAAGTAGTCATATTGTGAATAACTACAATACAAAAGTACCTGACAGCATTTTTATATTTTAGTACATTTTTCTATCTTTCTGACTCAAAGACGACAACACTTCCCTCCACAACAAATTGTCGGACAACGCTTTAGTTGCTATTTCGCTACTCAAAACTGGTCTCAATACACCTTTCAAAACAGCCAAATTGCATGGAACAGAGTAGATTAGTCAAGTATATTGGAGCCCTATCTGCCAAAGAAAAAGAAAAATTTCACCTATTTGTTCACTCTCCTTATTTCAACAAGCATGATAAGACCGTACAGCTCTTAGATGTGATTGAAAAATGGTTGGAGCGTCCTAATGGTACCTTGGATAAGCCGAAAGTATTTAAGAGACTATTCCCGAGTGATAAGTATGACGAACAGCGCCTTCATAACGTAATGTCTTATCTCAAGAAGCTATATCATAGTTTTCTGGCCTATCGTCGATTTGAGGATACCCCCTTTCAGGGTCAATTGCTAACCATTGAAGCCGCCTATGACAGCAATCAGTTCGATTTGATGAAAAATCGTGGCAAATTGCTGGAAAAGGATTTGAACAAGCATTCTTGCAAGGACAGACACCTCTATCATACTGCTTTTAAGCTCAACAAAACCATGGGATATCATGGGGCCTTGTACGAGGATCGATCAAAACCGACTCTCTTACAAAGTATGATTGACAACCTAGATCGCTACTATATCCTGGAGAAACTTAGACACAGCTGCCACATCAAGGCCAATGTGATGATGATGAATACGGCCTACAAATTCCACTTTCTACAGGAATTGCTAGATTATATTAAAGGCAACTGGCAGGAATATGAGAACGACACGCCCATTGTGTTGTACTATACCATCTTCCGTAGTCTAGAACAGGAAGATGACGACCCGCAGCCTTACAAGCGCCTAAAGTATATGCTGGCCAACGAGATTCCTAACCTAAGTAAGGATGAACAGGGAGATCTTTACTCCTTCGCCATCAACTATTGTATTCGGAGGATCAACGGAGGGGATAGAGAATTCCAAAGAGAACTATTCCAGTTGTACAAGCAAGGGTTGAAGGCCGGTTTGATCTTAGATAATGGCATTTTATCAGAGTGGAACTACAAGAACATCACTGCATTAGGTTGCAGTCTGAAGGAATTTGAATGGACGGAAAACTTCATCCAAACCTACAAAGAAAAACTACTGGTCGAACGGCAGGAAAATGCCTACAATTATAACTTGGCCCATTTATATTACAACAAGAAATTATACAATGAGGCACTTTCGGTGCTACTCTTGGTCCAGTTCACAGACGTTAAGTATCACCTAAATACTACCTTCTTGCTCTTACGCACCTACTACGCATTAAAAGATACTGAGGCGCTATTGGCATTGATCGAGACTTTCCGTATCTATGTTATGCGAAATAAGAAGATGACGACTGAACAGAAAAAGGGCTATACCAATTTCTTGCGATTTGCTAAAAAATTGGTATTGCTAAAGCACCAGGCTGCAGCCTATACTAGAAGTGGACTGAATGAGAAATTGGATCATTTGCATACCAAGATTTCTGGCACCAGAAATGTCATAAATAAGTTTTGGCTCTTAGAAGAATGCAGAGCCTAGCTATATCTCTACCACTTAACAAAAGCCCCATTTAGACTAAACTCCCCATTATATACGTTAGTAAAAACTTTAGCGTAGAACCACTTCCTAACCCTAGGTGGCACAGGCATATTTTAAGTATAAAATTTGCATACCACCTTGGATTAGGTCAATTTTGCTGCTAAAATCACACAACACACACCAATGAATGAAAATTCAGGCATTCCGCTAAAAAGTGCATTTTCTACTTATGATAAAGGGGGCTATTCATTAATGGTGGCGCTTCTTTCTTCTTTACTATTTCTACTGCCTACAACGACAAAAACACAAGACTGGAATCCAGTTACCCCCAAGCGAGAGTTTAGAGCTGTTTGGGTAGCCACTGTTGCTAACATTGATTACCCTCGCAAGCCTACGGTGAGAAAAGTTCCACAGGTAGAAGACTTCAAAAACCTACTGGATCAATATAAAAGATTGGGGTTCAACGCTGTTATCGTTCAAGTAAGACCAGCTGCCGATGCTTTCTATCCCTCAGAATACGCACCCTGGTCAACCTACCTTACCGGTAATCAAGGTACTCCTCCTCAACCAGAATATGACCCTTTGGCCTTTATGGTCGAAGAGGCACACAAACGAGGGCTTGAATTTCATGCCTGGCTCAACCCATACCGAGCCACGATGAATCTAGATACCTTTAATTTAGCTGCCAGCCACGTATTTAACACCCATCGAGATTGGCTAGTGCAATACGGCAATCGATTCTATTACAATCCAGGTATACCAGCGGTTAGAGAACATGTTACAGAAGTTGTCGCTGAGGTCGTAAGAAACTACGATGTAGATGCAATTCATTTCGACGACTACTTCTACCCTTATCCTATCCGGGGCGTTCCTTTTCCAGATAGCACCACTTACATGGCCTCTCCAGGGCGATTTTCCAAGATCGAAAACTGGCGTCGGAATAATGTGGATCTGATGATCGAGAAGGTTTCGAATCGGATCAAAGCCTTAAAGCCTTACGTTAAACTAGGAATCAGTCCTTTCGGGGTATGGCGGAACAAGGATCGGGATGACCTCGGATCTGATACCAGAGCGGGTGTAACTACCTTTGATGATCTATATGCAGATGTATTGAAGTGGACGCGAAATGCTTGGATCGACTACATCATCCCACAAATCTATTGGCATATTGGCTTTGAACCTGCCGATTATGAAGTGCTGTTGGATTGGTGGAGCAGTCGAGTAAGTGCCACGCACCTATACATTGGTCATGCCGCCTATAAAGTAGGCGATAATCCGGATCCAGCTTGGCAAGACCCTACGGAAATTGCGCGCCAGGTTGAATTGAATCGAGGAAATTATGTTTGTAAAGGGAGTGCCTACTTTAGTTCACGGGCCATCCTGGGAAATCGTTTGGGGCTAAAGGATCAAGTTGAAAGTCTTTACCAAACCCCCGCACTCATTCCGGAAGATGAAGAGGGTTTTTCTAAACGACAGAAAGAGCCGCGACTTCGCAAGATCACCTACAAGCCTCGTCTTGAGCGTGTCAAGATCAGGTGGCGTCCCAGCAAAGAAGATTTAGAAAATCTACCTTCCTACTATGTGGTCTATCGATTCAATGACGAAACCGCAGGAGATTTTGAGGATCCTACTAATATAATCCACATCTCCGGGATGAATGAAGGCAAAAAGAAGTATGTCATTTACGATGCCGATACTGAAGTCGATCTGGCTTATACCTATGTCGTAACCGCCATGAATCGGGGACATAATGAAAGCCTTCCAAGTAACACCCGATCGGTCATTCGAATGCCTAACCGAGTCCGGAAGGTGAAGGTGGATCGACCTCGTCGTACCAGAGAAGACAAACCCAAGCGGAAGCGGAAGAGAAGGAATAAAGATGAAATTGATTTCTCTTCAGATGAGGTAGAAGAGACACGTTAAAACGCAAATAAGATGAAATAGAGCGGGCGGGAATTGATCAATTCCCGCCCGCT
>ENA-UENT01000481-UENT01000481.1-marine-metagenome-genome-assembly--contig:-NODE-481-length-23785-cov-3.207393_pt1 | contig 23785 bp, 11 predicted proteins | sample MGYA00237879_ERZ529330 | MGnify/ENA primary metagenome ERZ529330 (study PRJEB26372, sample SAMN05368345) | marine metagenome | biome: cultured habitat; feature: ocean water; material: water; isolation... | reverse complement strand
CTACCACATCAAGCTGGAGATTGGAGATATCACAGATGGGCAGTACGACTCAGCCGTTTTTTTAGCGGCCAACAGCTTTGAGGCGGGAGAAAGTATAACGGTAGAGGGGGAAAGTGAAAGCCAAGGGATAGGCGTAGTAGCGGAAGGTTGTAGTGATGGATACTTCCTATTTCGGAGATTCGGGAGTGATTTAAACCGAAGCCTTCGGGTGAACTATTCGCTCAGCCCCACGAGTACGGCAAGAGAAGGAATAGACTTTGAAACCATCCCCCGTTCTGTGACTTTCCCGGCCAATGCGGACGAAGTTCGCTTGCCCGTCAATGTAATTGCAGACGGCCTGCCGGAAGGAACAGAATCGATAGTACTAGAATTGTCCTCTGCCTGTTCTTGTAGCAGTACCTTGTCTAGACTCAATATTAGAGATGCGGATCCTATGGAGGTGAGATTGGACCCCCTGTTCCTTTGCGAGGATGAAGAGGGAACACTGACACCACAAGTTAGTGGAGGTTTAGCCCCCTACAGCTATGTCTGGTCCTCTGGAAGTAATGTTGAACAGCTAACGGTTGACCCAGCTTCAAGTAGAAGCTATGGACTTACCATCACAGATGCTTGTGGTCAAACTATACATCAGTCTGTTGAAGTCACACGCCTAAGTGCTGCTTCGGTGTCTTTAACCGGAGAGGCTTATATCTGCAATGGTGAGGTACAAGGCGACTTGAGGGTAACCTATAGTGAAGGAGGTAGTTGGGATCTACTATATAGTATAAACGGTGCGTTACAGCCCACTTTGAACCTAGATCGCAGTCCTTTCCCTCTTCCAATCAGTATCCCGGGGATATATCGACTAGAATTAGTTCGTCGTGGCAACTGTGAAGGCTCGGTTTCTGGAAGCGCAGCCGTAGATCTCCTTCGCTTGAATGCCCGAGTAGAGACAGCTGCACCTACCTGCCCCAATGCGGATGATGCCCGAATTGAAGTCCTAATCGAAGAAGGGGAAGGCCCATTTCGCTACCGAATCAACCAACAAGACTTTCAAAATGAAGCCCAGTTCAGTAATCTATCCCCCGGTCTGTACCAGGTAGAAGTAGAAGATGCAAATGGCTGTACCTGGAATGAGCAGGTGCGGATACAAGAGCAAAGTTCCCCACAAGTATCTCTAGTTTTTGAGGTGGAGGGGTGTGAGGGAAATCAAAGAGGAAGCGTGCATGTGAATATCATGTCAGGTTCCGACACCTATGAATTCAGCCTGGATGGTACCAGCTTTCAAGCAGAACCTAATTTTTCTAGCCTCTCCGTTCAGGAAAGCTATACGCTTTGGATCAGGGATCAGCAAGATTGTCTACAATCCATTCCGTTTGTAATTCCGGTACCGGAACAACTTAGGGTTGAAGTAATAGAACAGGACCTTAGTTGTCCTATGGCGGTAGATGGTCAGGTTATATTGCTAGCCAATGGAGGTCTCCCTCCCTATACTTATCAGCAGGCTGATGGGGTAACACAAACTAGCAATACCTTCAGTGACTTTCCGGCTGGAACCTATGCATTTACTATTAGGGATGCCAGAGGTTGCGAAGTAGTCGTACAAGCTGGTATAGAAGTGCCTGCTGGGTTGGCGATTTCGGATGTTATTATCACAGAACCCTCCTGTCCTGGAAGCGAAGACGGTGCCGCACAAATAGAAGTAACCGGTGGAACAGGAAATCGGATCTATCGCTGGAGCAATGGGGCCACCTCTGCTGCCTTGGAGAACGTGATCGCTGGGGAATATAGCGTCACGATCACAGATCGCCGGGAATGCGAATTGATTTACTCACTTACCATCCCAGGAGAACCCTGGCCGGGAAGACTCATTCAAGGTTCTTCCTCTATCTGTGCAGGTAGCAGCATTCGTTTGAGCGGGCCAGAAGGAGACTTTGCTTATTCCTGGTCCACTGGCTCAACTTCGGAAGAAACCTGGATAGATCAAGCAGGTACATATAGCTTGACCGTTACCAATGTAGAAGGATGTCGAAGGACTGAGGACTTCACCGTGAGTTTATCCTCCTCCTTGAGCCCAAGCATAAGCGGCCCTAGCACCTTTTGCGAAGGTGAAACGGTCGAATTGAGTGTTGGCGATTATGATACCTACAGCTGGTCTACCGGTGCTACTAGTGCCTCGATCGATATCAGTACTGGAGGTTGGTATGCCGTCTCCGTCAGCAGTGGGGCGGATTGCTTCGGCACGGATAGTGTTTGGGTGGAAAGACAAGCGCAGCCGACGGCTGTGATCCTAGGGGAGACAATACTTTGTGTAGGCCAAAGTCAAATGCTTTCTATATCAGAAGAAATGTCTGCTTATCGCTGGAGCACAGGAGCATCAGAAAAGGAGATTCTAAATACGGGCCCAGGAATTTATAAGGTGACTGTTACAGATGATTTTGGATGCCAAGGTGAAGATATAATTGAGGTTTCGGAAGTGCCACCAGCCATTCGACAGTCCACGCAGTCAATCTGCGTCGGCGATTCCTTGGAATGGAATGGGCAGACTCTAGCAGACCCTGGACAATATCAACATACCTTTTCGGGTATGGCTAGTAATGGTTGCGATAGTATTGAAATACTACAATTACAGGTATTCACAGCCAGTAATTCTCTAGAAGTCATACGTATCTCGGGCTGGGATCAATTGCATTGGCAAGGAAGAGTCTTGTCCGAAAGTGGCTTTTATCAGGATACCTTGCCAGCTGCCAACCAGTTTGGTTGTGATAGTGTGATGCAGTTGCAGTTGACGGTAATCCCTGTTCAAATGGATACTTCGCTGCAGTCGCTCTGTGCAGGGGATAGTCTCTGGATATTTGACGAATGGATTACTGAAGGGGGAATGGTACAGGATACCTTTCAAAGTGTTCAAGGGCTAGATAGTTTGTTGGTTACGACCTTTGTGGAGATTCATCCAGTTTATCATGAGATAATCCCGGTATCTCTGTGTACGGGGGAAAGCTGGCAAGGTGAAGTCTATACGGTTGATACTAGCTTAGTACTACCATTTAACTCGGCTACTGGTTGTGATAGTGTAATCCAATATGATCTATCCATATCTCCCATTTATGATTTAATGGATTCGGTAACGATATGTCAGGGAGATAGTCTGTTTTTTGCTGGTGATTGGCAGCGTAGTACAGGGGTGTATATGGAGGAATGGCAGAGTGCTGAGGGCTGTGACAGTACAATCAGCCTACATCTTACGATAGATCCCTGTCCTTTTACTTGGACCCCAACTATATATCCCATTAGATGTGCTGGGGAGGCGAATGGCCGAATTAGCGTGGCCATCGAGGATGGGGTAGGACCTTTCGCCTTCCTATTGATGAGTGAGGAGGGGCAACGTTTGCGACAAGTGAGCGATCTCCGGGAAAGAGTGTATGAATTTAGCAACCTAGCAGCGGGCATGTATCATTTGCGCTTATGGGACATGCATACCTCGTATGAAGAAGAAATGGATATTGAAATTACAACCCCCGATCCATTGATACTGGAGACTCTAGCTGAATTTCCTGTCAGTTGTTTCGCTGGTGAAGATGGTGCTATAGAGGTACAGGCAAGGGGAGGCGAAGCTCCATATTTTTACCAATGGAGTAATGGTGATACTACTTCCTTCCTCCAGGATATAGCAGCAGGTGCTTATGCGCTTACCCTTTCAGACCAAAATGCCTGTATGGAGGTCAAGAACTTTGTTTTGACTGAACCGATCCAATTAAAAGCCGAGGGGCGTTTTGTTCCCTCTTGGTGTGAGGATGGAAGTGGACTATTGTACATCGAAAAGGCTTTTGGCGGTTCTCCCCCTTATCTATTTGGAGCAGAAACTTACTTCATAGCGGATACGGTACAGGGCTATAATCGATGGCCATCTAAAGTGTTCATTCAAGATGTCAACGGTTGTCAAGAGGAACTTTCTGTAACCCATGAACCTATGCCTGTACCTGAGATTGAGATTCCTCAGACCCAAATTCAATTAGGAGATACCGTTCAATTAAAGCTTGTTGGGCCATCCAATTACCGGTCACTGCTATGGAGTCCAGCCGCAAACCTTAGTTGTGATACTTGTGCAACAACCGTAGCTTTTCCGCCGAGGAGCACCTTATACCAGCTTGTACTCACCGATTTGCTGGGATGCGAAGTACGGGAAGAGATATGGGTACAGGTGGATACTCGCGCCAGAATTTATGCCCCCAATGCCTTTTCGCCAAATGGAGATACCCAGAACGACCGATTTACGATTTATGGAGGGCCGGAAGTAGAGCGCATCAATCAATTATCGATTTTTGATCGCTGGGGGAGCCTATTGTTTCGTATAGAAAAGATCCCTCCGAATGATCCATCTGTTGGATGGGATGGGGTAGTCAGGGGGGAACTCGCTTCCTCAGGTACGTACGTTTATGTGGCGGAGGTTCAGCTTAGCAATGGGAGAACGAAGATGATCAAAGGAGAATTAATGTTAATGAGGTAGTGCTAGTTCACTACAAGATTGGAATTTTCTTCCTTATCGCCTACCTTGCTACTGATCAAATATTCAGCTATGATAAGTAGGCAGTTTATCCTGTTGGCACTGATACTATTGCTTTCTCAGAACTCAGCCGCGCAGAAATGCTTCGTTCAAGGTCAGTTTCTATATTCCTCCGAAGAAGATTACAGCTTTGGAATTTATGAACACCCATTGTTAGAGGCGCAGTTTCCGGTACTAGGAGAGGGGAGAAGTGATGCAGAGGGTAATTTCAGTTTTGAGCTGGAAATAGCTGAACCGAAGATTCTGCAATTGAAGAGAAAGGCAGATGTCTATAGCATTTATGTGCAACCCGGAGATACGCTATCCCTTAAGATCCTCAACCGGTTTAACATAGAATTTGCGGAAGGGAGTGGCAACGAAAATGAGTTGCTATTTCAGATGGATTTCCATCAAGCCTTTTATGCTGGGGATCCGCTAGACGATTGCCTATTGGCCATCGATACCTTAGGAGCCAAGCGGCAGAAATTGATCCAGCAATATAAAGAGTCCACTCCTTCTGTCAATGAGGACTTTCTAAGTTATCTGGAGGCAGCTGTAGTTGGAAATCGTTATGATCAATTGAATCAAGTATATCATCGCCATGTCCAAGAACAGCCAGAGAATCCCTTACTTGGAGTGGTGTCCAATGATCTATTAAATCTTCCTATCCTTGATGAAACACGTTCGGCGGTCTATCTAAATGCAATGGCGGCTTTTATGCAAAATAGATTGGATCAGGCTATGGCTGTCGATCCTATCTTAAAGGAGAAAGAAGCTTTGCAATGGGAAAAGCGAAAAGCAATCCTGTCTGAGACTGCCACTGAAGCCCCTGCCCTGAAGCGATTCATGGACTTTTTCCTCCTAGGTATGGAGTTATGGTGGGTGGAAGAGGAAGAGGATTTGGTACTTCTGGATGCCACATGGGCAGGGATGAGGAGGCAATACCCTGATGATTCTTTGCATACGTTGCTTACTGATTTATATCCCGAACGAAGATCCGCTGCTTTATTGAAAAAGTTGGAAGATATATCCATGTTGGATAGCACTGGACAGAAAGTACTACTATCTGAAGGGGAACAGTTTCCCATGCTAGCCCTCCTTTGGTCGGATACATCAACGATCAATAATGACATGGAACGCTTAAGCAGTTTGTTACCGCCACAGTGGAAGAAAGAGCAATTGGTAACCCTCTATATCGGAGAAGAAGAAGGGTTTTGGCAAGGCGCACTACCGGTTCTGAATAAGTATGAAAAGGGAAGGCACTTTCGCCTGGAAGCTGGGACAGTAAAGGATTTTAAGCAAATCTATAAGATAGAAGCGACGCCCATTTACTTGCTATTTGATGGTCCGAAATCTTTACAGCAAGTATCCTTTGAATTATCGCAACGCATTTACAGAGCTCTTTTTTCTCTGGGAAGATTTAGATAATAAGAGGAGATACGAAGGAACTATTTATGGGATACCAAAATTGATTTGGTAAAAACTTCTACCATGTCAGCACATAAAACGCGCGGATTAAGTAGAGCAGCTGCTGAGGCCTTACGGTTTCTTCGAGAGAAAAGTGAGCACAATGCGGCAAGCGTCAACTCGGAACTGCTGGCCTTACTACAAGAGGCAGAAGTTTCATTGGAGTTTTATTTGGATACCTTGAAGGTAGTGAAAGCGGAATCTAGAATTGCCATCCACTTTCATCCGGAACGAATTACTAAGGCTGGGATTACTGTGGCAGAAGGACTCCTAAGAGAAGGGAGGTGTTTAACTCAGTTTGAAACTGGGATTTCGAGTGGGAGCCCTACCGGCTTTGCTGGAGGGGTTAGAGATGAATGGGAAAGAAAATTCTTCGGTGGACGCTACCACCATCAAGGAGCCTCATTCAGCGAGAGACCCAAGTATGGAGCCCTCATGTTGGCTTGCTTCCCAGATGGCCCAGCTCCTCGCTTCGGCTCTTCTTATTTGATTTTGCATCCTGAAGTAAACAAGCGGAGTACCTATACCTTTGGAGGGAATCAGGATGATCTCACCTGGAAACGTACAGGCTCTTGGAAGCATTTGGACTCCATTTTCTTGCCTGTACTGGAGAAATTGAAAAAGGAGGGTACCGTTTTAGGAAATCATGAATTAGCGGCCAAGGAGTTTTTGGACTTACTGAAGCTAGGCAATATGAGGCCAGCCAGAACCGGTAAGCTAAGCAATGCCTTGGATAGTTATGTGGAAGCTCAGATTCATGGCCCGGTAAGTTTAAGGGAAGATGTAGAGAAGCTGGTGGTAGATCGTTCCCTGTACGGCACGGAGTTGGAAGATACGCTGGCAAAACTAGCAGTTGAATATGAGTTGGAACTGGAATGGTATGAAGGGTACAGCGCTAGAGTAGAGGAGCTACCCGTTGAATTCAGAGGGTATACTATAGATCGTTTACTAGATCGGATCGCTCCCGATGGCGAACTTACAGCAGCTAAGATCGGTACTGCGTCCAACTCATTTCATGAACATCCTGATCTTTGGTCTGAATGGGGAGCTGGAGGAGAAGGCTTGACGTATTTCCGCAGGGCTTGGCATGCGCTTGTTTATCACGGTCAGTCCGCTTCAAGTTTAGGCAAAAAATAAGCGAGAATGATCTAGTAGTCATTCTCGCTTATCCTTTCAATTACTTGATGATTCCCTAGGCCAAGGCGGCCCCTTTACCTAGTAACTTCAATACTTTTAGGTGGGATCTTACGGCTCCACGGAACCTCTCATGTTCGTAATAAGGCAAGTTGAATTCATTCGCGGTCTTCTTGACAATCTTAGCAATATTACGGTAGTGAACGTGTGAAATATTAGGAAACAAATGATGTTCGATCTGGAAGTTCAAACCACCCACTAACCACGTTACCAGTCGATTATTACAAGCGAAGTTAGCAGTAGATTTCAATTGGTGGATGGCCCAGGTATCTTCCATGTTGCCATCTTCCGGTGGAGCGTGATGATTCGGGCCTTCTACCACATGCGCTAATTGAAAAACAATGGTAATGTACAATCCCGCCAACATATGCATCAGCACAAACCCGATGATTACGGCCCACCAAGAAAGTCCCAACATAATAGGAACGGCAATGATGAAAAACACATATAGCCCCTTACCTAAGATCATTTTTACCGTTTCGGTAACAGGATGGAAGCCATGTTTTTTGGTCATTCCTGTCTTATTGTAAGTAGCGAGTTGCTTGAAGTCCTTCATTAGGATCCAGCTGATAGTGGCTAAACTATACAAGGGAAGTGCATACCAATGCTGCACCTTATGATAGCGTTTTAGCTTTCCTTCAGGAGACAACCTCAGGAAGGGTTTATCATCGATATCCTCATCCAGATGATAAATATTAGTATAAGAGTGGTGCAGTACATTGTGTTGGATTTTCCAAGTAAATGGACTCCCTCCGATCAAATTCATGGAAAAGGCTGCTACCCGGTTAAGCCAAGGCCATTGAGAATAGGCGCCGTGAATGGCGTCATGCATAACGCAAAGTCCAAGTCCCGCCAAACCTACTCCCATCACTAGGTAAAGGCCGATTACGAGCAAGGAAGGCATGGGTATGAAAAGTAACAGAAAGTAGGGAACGAGATAGAAGGCAAGCATGACAAAGGTCTTGAAATGCAATTTCTCATTTCCTTTTTTTGTAATACCGTTGCTTTTGAAGTATTCGTTGACTCTCTGATTTAGTGTACGGAAGAAATTCTTCGGATCTTTGGTTGCAAATTTTACTACTGGATACATGCTTGAATTCGATTTTAAAGTAAACAGTTGAGGAAAGGGCCGACCCTTTCGGCTCTTGTGTTGAACAGCTGGTTATGGGCAATGTTCAATGTTTATTTGGCAGATAGCAATGCCAAGCTATCTTCTCCCCGGCTAAAATAGAGCCAATCGAGTAGTACATTCACCTGTTGATCATCCTCATCTTTGAACAAGAGGTAAATATCGTGTGTAGTTTGCCTTGTTTTTAGGGGTACTTCTATCTGTTGTAAGCCCGCCTGCTCATCGGCAGTCAATGGAAAGGTGCCGGCCAGTTCTCCATCTGGCTGATCTAACCTTATTTCTACTAAACCTCCACCTTTGACAACTGCATGAAGGTGGATTTGCTCGATGGAGGTTAGGTCAACGTCTTTTACGCCAACATAGCGATTATTCGTCAAGCCTCCCAAACCATCATTTCTGGTGATGATTCGAGTACGGTCGACCTTATCGCTACGAACTTGCAGTTGCTCTGCTTCAAACTTAGCAGCTCGCAAAACTAAAGAATTTTGTTTGGTAATAGAAGAAATATTACCACTACCTTGGTCCGTGTAGGTAGCCATTAACACATATACCCCTTGTTGCTTATCTCGATCATGTCGATCCGTCACAAAGGTACCCTTCGTGGCAAAGGCGGATTCTTCAACCGGTGGGCCAGAGAGCGAAAGGATATACTTAACCATATTTTTGGCCTGCTGCTCTGTCAATTGCGGGTGGGCAGACATGGCTGTTTCTCCCCAATTCCCACCTCCTCCAACAATTACTTTTTGGGACAGCGTAGCAACGGCGGTTTTATCATCCTTATACCGTTGGGCGATATCCAAATAGCTGGGACCGTTGATCTTAATTTTTTCGGCATGGCAGTTTTTACAATCGGATTGTCCCACCAACTGTGCCCCCCTAGCGATCGGCGAGGTTGGCGTTGCGTCAGCCATTTGATGGCCTTGGGCCACCACCGTCAAGTCATACCCTTCTTCCAAATAGTCAATATTCACCTTGACTAAATCTGGAGAGATACTGCCACTGGCCAAGCTCCCATCCTCTCGATCCTCAATCTCCACTTCATAGTCAATCAAACCATCATTCCAATACAGACTGTTATTGCCATTGATGTTCCAAGCCACAGCTGGAGGCTCATTCCCCACCTGTATATCAATAGCAGATTCAGCAACGAGTCCTGATGGATCCTTTACCCTTAGCTTCACCCGATAAGTCCCGGGACTGGTAAAGGTATAGTTGGGGTATGCGGATCGATCCTCCACCTCCCCGCCTTTGAAGATCCATTCGTAAGATAATTGATCGCCATCTAGGTCTTCAGAGCTAGCTGCTGAGAATCCAACGGTCATCGGAGCTGCGCCGACCGTTTTATCCGCTTCGATGCGAGCAATCGGAGCTCTATTCCCATCTACGTATTCGATTTTTGACAGTCTAGCCTCAGGGTTTCTGGCAAACCATTGCATACCGTACTCGAGCAGATACAAGGCTCCGTCTTTCCCAAATACCATATCCATCGGACGCTTGAAGTTAGCAGAAGGCATAAATGGGTCTGCTTTGATGAAATTCCCTTCTTCATCCATCTTCACAATATATATCCAGTGCCGCATCCATTCGTAAATGAACAATTTGTTATCAAAGTAGTCGGGGAACTGCTGCTTGGCTTCGGGGAATGCATCTTTATAATATATGGGTCCAGCCATGGGATTTTTGCCTCCGGTAGCTACCCAGGGGAACTCATTGGATTCATCATAAGAATACCAAATCAGAGAAGGCTGAAAAGGGGGGAGCTCATTTAGACCAGTATTGTTCGGTGAATTATTGATCGGCTTTTCAGGGTTGAATGTTGGACCTGATTGCTCCGCCGTGAAATCGTAATCGTGATATACTTTTCCGTCTCCACGAAAATAAGGCCAACCGTAGTAACCTGCTACCTGCGCTTGGTTTACTTCATCATAGCCTTTCGGTCCTCGATCTTCACCATCTTTACCTGCATCGGGCCCTACATCTCCCCAGTACAACCAATCTTTCTTCTGATCGATTGAAATCCGGAAAGGATTACGGCAGCCCATTACGAAAATCTCTGGGCGGGCATTAGGGGTACCTTTGGGAAAAAGATTGCCTTCGGGAATGGTGTAGCTGCCATCTGGTTCAGGATGTATCCTTAAAACCTTACCGCGAAGATCATTGGTGTTGGAGGAGGTCCGCTGAGCGTCCCAGGGTTCGCGGCCTTCCCGTTCATCAATGGGCGCAAAACCATTGGAAGCAAATGGATTGGTATCGTCCCCGGTCGATAGAAATAGGTTTCCGTGTTGATCAAACTCTAAAGAACCACCCGAATGACAGCAAGTTATCCGCTGTGTTTTCACCTCTAGCACTACCTTCTCGGATTCATAGTCCCATGTTTCTCCGTCAAAGTCAAAACGGGAAATGACATTGATAGACTCCTCACCAGGTGGGGCATAATAGACATACACCCAGTTCGTTTCTTCGTAATTGGGATCAATAGCTACACCCATCAAACCATCCTCAAATTTATCCCAGACGGGTAGCATGGTAACGAGTCTAAGACGTTCCTGCTCAGGGTCCCATAATTTTATGCCGCCCTTTCGTTCCACTAGAATGACCTTTCCGTCAGCAAAGACATCCAATTCCATCGGTTCATCTAAATTGGAGGCGAGTACCGTCTGTACAAATCGGTTTTCAGCCGGGACGGGGTAAGTGTGTGCCTGTGCATAATTTAGAGACTTGTTATTGCCAATGGCATATTTTATCCCTCCTAGTAGATGTTGTAAAACGATAGGTTCTGAATAACTTTCCGGCGTATGACCCCAACCCGTATAGAAGGCTCGGCCGCCATCGTATTCATGATACCAAGCTATCGGGTGTTCAGCTCCGTTTTCTCCTCCTTCATAAGAGGTCTCATCTACCTGCATAAGTACCGTGAGCTCCGGATTGATTTGTTTGTAGTTATACCATTCGTCTGTTCGAACAATAGGCGCCTTCCCGAGCTTTCGAGTAGCAGGATGATTGCCATCAACTACGATCGAAGCAGCTTCTTGTGTGGCTGGATGGCTTTTGAAATAGGCGCCAACTAATTTACCATACCAAGACCAGTCATACTCTGTATCGGCCGCAGCATGAACACCAACGAAACCGCCGCCGGCTTGTATATATCTTTCAAACTCGGCTTGTTGCGTGGCATCTAATACATCGCCTGTTGTATTAAGGAAAACCACGGCAGAAAAAAGAGAAAGGAAATCCTCTTTAAATTGACTGGCATCTTCGGTGTGAAATACTTTGAAGCCCTGCTCACGCCCAAGTTTATTGATGGCGATGACACCTGCTTCGATGGAGGCATGACGAAATCCTGCGGTTTTGGTGAAGACCAAGACTCGTTTTTCTCTTGGTTTTTCTAGGCAGGAAACTAACAGCGTGGACAATAACAGTACGAGTAAAAATCCTAACGATCTTTTCATAATTGTTTAAAGTGTACCTCGTCTGAGGTTTTCGTTTTGATAAAAATAGGCTTACCTGCTGGGGCAAATTGATGTACCTATTCGGGTGTACAAATGCTAGATTTAGGTGGTAATTTGGCTACAAGTAGGTAAGGCTTAGAAGTACTTTTCTTTCTGGCATACGAAATATGCCCTTTTGTGGCCACCAAAAATACTAAATGGAAATAGTCTCGCAAAACTAATGTTTTTAATGGCAGGAAAATACCAAAAATGAAGAGATGTGTATCAGTGCAAGGGTAGTTTTACGTTGGGCGCGTTCGTATTTCTGCAAAGAGATACGAGGTGATGAGATTCAGCGCAAACGGTTAAGCCGTGCAATAGACCGTTTTTGCGAGTGAAAGCGAACTTTCAGTGGATAAAGGAAGAAATAAGATAGGATGTTGGGCAGCTGAAAGACCTTGGAAATGGCTTGTTGTGAGTCTAGTTCCCGTGGAGGGGATCGGATAAATGGTCAAGTTGATGTCGTTCTTTCGCAATTCGAGGGCGAGTTTGGGACTGCCGAAGTCGAAGAAGTACCCCGTTTTTGGCGGGATGTATGAAATGTTGTTCCAATGAATCCTTGTTAAAGAATGGCCTGTCATTTGGAAGACGCGTGGTAAGAAGTTGGCACCGATCAGATGCTTTAACCTGTGATCTGTCAATCCTGGACCGTTGTTAGTGATCCATATATTTTGGATATGTTTGAAGCAGTAATCGTACGGTATCCATAGAATAGGGAGCCCCAAGTCAACCAGCCGCTGGATTATTTGGTAGGATTGATAGTTGCTCTTTGCTGGCTGACTGGGTTTTCCCAAAAGATATAATGAAAAACGCTCCTTGCTGGTTCCGGTTAATATAGATGCATAAGGCATTCCTTGCTCGGTCTTACGACTTGGACTCCAAATCGACATAGGCCCCCAATCGGATTCTCCCAACTTCGAGGAAGGTAGCAGTGACAGGGGTGCAGAAAACGCTTTGGCGAGACCGAAAGCATAGGCCAAAGACTTTTGCCTTCCTCGATGTAGATGTGAGATATAGATGAGATCTAGCATTGGACTGAAGAAATAGCTTATCATGGGTTGATTAGAATAAAAATCCTTAGGGTGCTAGTCCAACAGGCTAGCCGGCGTTTTTTCTGTGGAAAAACTTGATTCCAAGGCGTATAACTCAGGCTGTAGAATTAAGAGCGACACAAAACGCTTTCGCTTAATTTCTTCAATTTTTGCTTGATCTTTCTCTAGTATATTAGCAGGAAGTGCTCCTGGTAGATATGGTTTTGGTAACATCCGTTCCGTGTTTCTCCACCACTTTCGCTTGGTTCTCGTGTCTATCCGTTTCCCAGAAAAGAAAACACTGGGTTGAACGAAAACTGGATTAACCAAAATCGGTGACTGAACTGCCCGCTCTGCTCTGCCCTCCCCGCTCCTGTAGGCTGAAGTATACTGAACTTGCCCGTTTAAGGGAATTCCCAATATCAATAGCATAAGGAAAACATATCCTGAATTCTTCATAGCTCGAAAATTTTAAGGTGATGAGTAAATGACAGTACAGATCGAATGAAGTCCTAAGGGATTTGACTGACTGATGACTAGCTTAAACTAACCATCCTCAGGTCATTCACTCTGACTAACGTGGAACTAGACTCAGTTCAATTCTGTCCTCTTCTAGCAGTCGCCCGCTTTCGTTCAGTAATTTGATGGAGACAGCATCAGCTGATTCGGTTTCTACTCTATATAAGATCTGTGAAGGCTGTTCCACCTTTCCGATGTAAGTGATTAGGGTTGTCGCATAGAGCTGTTCAACGAATGCCTTGACGCCCTCAGGAAGGGCCGGGGCCGTCAAACGGGTTCTAGTTTCTAACCAGCGGCCTTCCTCATTAAAGAAAATCTTCTTTAAACCTTCTTCATGCGAAAACATGGCTACTACTGCTCCTTCTCTAAATTCCCAAAAAGGATTACTGACTTCAGGGGCTAGTTTATTGAAAGCTTCCACAACCGCCATAGGAGGACTGTTTTGAGCTTGAATCGCTCCAAGTGAAATCATTATAGACAACAACAAACCGGTGAATATTCTCATATCGGGTATTTTTAATAGTTTTACTATCATTAAGACATGTTTTACTTTTAATTGGTTTTGCTTTATCTATTAACTTTCTTTATGGTAACCATAATGGATCCAGAAGGAGTTGGACTGAGCGGTTATCCGATCAGCTGGATAGTTACTAAACCATGAATACTTGTGGAGGTTGAAACATTGGTGATAAGAAGGAGAATGCCTGCACTTCATTTCGGAGTTTTGCGGCAAGCAGAGAAGGAACAGGATAATTGAATGAGCGCTTAAGAGGAATGACAAAATCTGAAATCAAAAGGGCAAGCTTGTGCTAAGGGACGTGAAGGCTTATTCTTTGACCAATTCTCCTTCTACGAAGTACATGCCAATGGCATTGGCATTTTCTTTGAAATCACTGTGGTATTTACACTTGAATTGGTCCTTGACCAACTCATAGGTAGCTGCAGAGATGTTGACTTCACCAGCCTCCCCATATGTTTCCATGCGAGAGGCAACATTTACCGTATCTCCCCAGATATCATAGGCAAATTTCTTGATACCGACGATGCCAGCCACTAGGGGACCAGTATGAATCCCAATTCTAGCCTCGAAGAAAGTTTGCCCCAGTTGCTGCTTACTAATAGCATTATCATGCATAAAGGTTTGTATTTCCAAGGCGGCATGTACTACATTACTGGCATCATTCACGTCGTCATCCGAAGCTATTCCTCCCACACACAGATAGGCATCCCCAACGGTTTTGATCTTTTCTAAGCCATGTTTTTCAATGATGCGGTCAAAAGCCCGAAAACAGTGGTCAATCTTGGCGACTAGTTCTTCGGGTTCTAGTAGTTCAGAAATTCTTGAAAAGCCTTTGAAGTCAGAAAACATCACGGTGACCATTTCGTGTCGTCGGGCTTTCGCTGAGCCAAACTTTTTGAGTTCATCTGCGGTGCCCGCTGGTAAGATGTTAAGTAATAGCTCCTCAGATTTCTGCTTTTCCTTCTCGAGTTCCTGGGTTCGAATCTTTACCAATTCTTCCAGCTCCTTCTCTCGTTTCTTGATCGTATAAATGCGGTAACGAGCCACGGCATAGAAGATGCCAAAGAGCAGAGAGGCAAACAATGCCCAAAACCACCAGGTCTTGTAGTAAGCTTCCTTCACGTGGATAGAAAGGGCCAGCTCTTGATTATTCCAACCGCCATTTAAACCTTTCGTACGGACGCGTAGGATATAGCGACCCGCTGGAATATTGTTGTATCTAATTTCTGAAATGGGCGTGGGATCTGACCATTCTTCTTCAAAGTTCTCCAGCAGGTAGCTGTATTCCGTCTGAGTGATCCGCCTGAAATCAGGTTGAGCAAACTTAAAGGAAAAGAATCGGTCCCAAGGTGTAAATACGAAAGAGGTCAAGTGTTGCAGACCAAAGGTCTGTCGAACCAAACTATCAGATCTGCCATCTAATTTGGTGAGTCCAGCCAATCGGATGGGACTGTTGTTCTCTTGTCTTTCTACCTCCAAGAAGCTGTCGTCAGGATAGAAGGCATTTACCCCATCCAAGCCGCCAAAATACATTCTCCCATCTTTTGCCTTATAAAAAGATATCCTATTGAACTCATTGGACGATAGCCCATCGTTGGCCGTGAAGTTGAGAAAACTATATCTAGCGATAGAAAACCTACAAAGGCCAAAATCCGTGCTTAGCCATAAAACGGAGTCACTTTCTGGTAGAATACCATTGATGAAATTATTCGGTAATCCGTCCTCAGTAGTGAATACCTCTAGTTCCTGGCTCTGTAGATGTAAGCGATGCAAGCCGTAGGCGGTGGCCAACCATAGAAATCCGCGATTATCCTCATATGCAGCATTTACTTGCTGATGCAATAGCTTGACGGGGCTGTCCTCTCGATTATGGAAATGATTTTTCCTTCCCTCCTCCGTGTGTACCTGAAACACACCATTATCCAAGGTCGAAAGCCAAAAATAATCTTCACCTTCCGGCTGATACAAATGGCTGATACGGCCAGAAAGTGTATCCCATTGACCGTATTGATCTTCAAAGGTGGTAAGCGTTTCTTGCTCCGTATCATATCGATATAGCCAACTTTCAAAACCAAACCAAAGCTTCCCTTTTCGGTCTCTGGATATTACCCCCAGGTCCTGTGATTCATGTTTGAAGAGGGTATCCACCTGTCGAGTATCTAGCTGGATCCGTTTTCCATTGCCGGTATATAGATATCCCTTATCATAGAAGATGCCAAAGGGAGAATTAAAGAAGTCATTGGAAGGAAATAAGGGTAGCAGTTCGTTATTTTGTGGGTTGTAGGTGTGAATGGAGTTATAATAGGCCATATAGATTTTACCCTGTTCATCTTCTGTCATTCCTCGTACGCTACAAAAGACATTGCTACAGTATTCATTCCCGCCGCTGAGAATTTGCTCGAAATATTCACTAGAACGCACGAAGTTATCAGAACGAACAATCTTGATGGCCCCAAAATCGGTTCCCAACCAGATCACTCCTGCCCGGTCTTTGAAGATCTGCCGATACAAGCAGTTATTTTTTGTGAGCGGTCTGATGGCATCATCGTAATTAGTGAGTTGTTTGTTATAGCTGGAGTAATACCATAAGTGTCCTCTTTCTCCTACCCAAATATCTCCATTCTCTTCTATGAGAAAGCTTGCCGCGGATTCATCGATCTGCATTTTGCCATTGAGTGGATGCCCTTTGAATTGGTTAAGATCTGGAGACAATTCATAGATATAGCCGTTGGCTAACAACACCCAGATACTGTTTTCTATCGTCTGTAGTTGGACAATACGGCTATCAGATACAGTTGGTCCGCTCGGTGCTACCCATTTCTCTTTGACCTCTCCTTGATCATCAATTTGCCATAGTTCATTTTCAAAGGCAGCCACATAGTAGGCCCCATGATGATGTAGTAAGGGGCGTTTGGGATATTGCCCAGGTACATTAAGCAAAGTGCTTAGACTACTGTCGGTGCCAATGACCTGAATGGAGGTATTGCCGGATCTTTCATCATAGGTGGCCATCCAGGTTCGATCTAGGGAGTCTAGCATTAAGTTATGTGGTACCATAGATTCCCTACGAACAATTGCACCGTCCTTGATTTTTTTGAGTTGAAGGGCATCTTGCTCGGGCTGGAGGATAGATAGATAATCTGGGTGAGCAAGGTATATTTTACCTCCCTCATCGATAATCATATCAGAAATAGTATTGAATGGGATTTGGTGGTCCTCACTTTGGGTGCTGAAGCTGATAAAACTGCTACCATCGAATCTATTGAGGCCATTGATCGTGGCTATCCAAATGAACCCGTAGGCATCCTGTTGTATCTTGAAAACATTGCGATGACTCAAGCCATCTTCGATATCATATACCTTAATGTCCTCGTCAGTGAACTGCGCACTCACAAACGTTTGGGCATATAATAGGATACCGAAGAATAGGATTACTTTTCTCATGGGTTTTAGCAAGCACCAGAAAAGGCTTCCTGTGCACCTGTGTCTATTTTGTTTGATAACCAAGGTTGACCAGTGATCTCTGTTTTTTTTGGATCAATACAACCGATGATTGTATTCAATTGCAATGGGACGAAATTAACCATTTAGCTTCAGCTAAAGAAATTCAGTCTGTTCTAAAGGTTTTCTTTAACAAATGCTAAATCATTGTTAGGCTTTTGCATATTTGCTCAACTGAAACAGCATCGATGCGAGCATTCGCCCTATCAGCGACCAAAGGCCGGGAAAAAGAAGTAGAGCGGCTTTTTCTCCCTAATCAAGGCTTGGAACATGTTCCGGAGCCTATCCGTATGATGGATAATCTCCAGGTGCTAGACCTATCCCATAATGCGATCAGGAAACTACCTCACTGGTTCGGATCCTTACCGAAGCTCCGACAGTTGATATTAAATGGTAATGAAAAACTGACCTTTGATGGATTGAGGGATTTAGCACCCTCATTAGAGCAGCTCTCCTTGCAATCCATGTCTTGGGAGCTTCTCCCTCCTGGATTGTTTGGGCTTCCTCAGCTAAAGTTTTTGGATGTAAGTAGCAATCAGCTACAAGAATTGCCGAAAGAGATTCCTACTGCTTGTCCCTTGCAGACTTTGATCTTAGATCACAACCAACTGAGCCGCTTACCGAAGCAGACAAAGAACCTGATTCAACTGCGCAAACTATCGGCCAACGCTAATCAAATAAGGCGCCTGGTAGCTGGATTGGGAAATTGTCAGAATCTCGTTGATGTACAACTGAACAACAATAGACTTGCTAGCTTGCCCAAGACCATCGGGCGCTTGAAAAATCTGGAAAACCTAGCTATAAGCTCTAATCGATTACGAACCCTGCCAGCGGAAATAGCTAGCTGTACGATGCTGCGAAAGCTGGACCTATCGAATAACAGAGTAAAAGGCTTGCCGCGAGGCTTAGCCCAATTAGAATGGCTTCGGGAACTGGATGTCTCTGGCAATGTCTTGCGAAAATGCCCGGAGGTGTTAGCAGAATGCCGCCGTCTTCGCAAGCTTTCGCTGGCAGGGAATAAAATGAAGTATCTGGTCAATTGGCCGACCGGGAGGGCCATTGAAGAATTAGATTGTAGTAGGAACCAGATAGCTTCAATTGAAGGCCTAGTCGAGCTGAAAAGCTTGCAAGAACTGAATGTTTCTAGCAATAAGATTGAATCCTTTTCTAGTGAATTCTGGCAATTCCCTCGCTTGAGGAGTCTCGGCGGATCACGGAATCCTGTCAAGATAGAAGGTCCAAACTTATTGGGATGCCCAAATCTGGAGCTGCTCAATGGATTATTACCAGCCGCTAAGCGTACCCAGCTATTGGCGTTTTTATCTATTTCCAGACAAGAGGACTGGGATGAAACAGATAGAAGACGCTACTTTAATCTGTATGTAAAGCAGAAGGAAGCCTGGGAGGAACTAAGCCTTGGCATTGCTTGGAGAGGCATGCAAGTACAAGACCCCTACTTTGCCAATAGCTTTCGACAATGGTTCCACAAGCGCAGTCGAAGGCGAACACAAATAAAAAAGGGCAGTACATTACTATTCCTAGGCTCCTTGTCGGACGAGAATCAAGGAATCCATAATTCCCTATCCAGTTTGGGCATCCGTTGGGTTACGAATCAAAATGAAGCTGCTACCCATATCATACTTGGAACCCATAACCTTCCCTCCGAATTAAGTCACCTAGACCTCCCTTGGTATAGCGAAGAGCAATTAACTCGCCAACTAGATCGCCTGAACGGAAAGCCGTGGAGCCGTGAAATAAGCAAGGAGCAATTGGGAAAGGTGCGAAAATTGCTTTGGAACCAACAGGAAGTTAATGTTCGTTTAGCCTTGCAACTACTTCGAGGAAGCGGTGTACCTAAGCCACTAACCGTGGATCTGCTTGCGCTATACCTCGCAGGTAAGTTTCCCAATCTTCAGGAAGAATTAAGGGCTGTTCTTTTCCCTTATTCGCCAGACTTAATTAGAACATTGCTTGAAAAGGGGCTAGAGCCTCCAATGAACTCAGCTGATCTCAAATCCTGGAAAAGGTGGTTAGGAACAAAAGAAATCGATGCTTTAACACTAATCTCTAGGTTGCATTAATGCTTAGCGAAGGACACAGATATAATTTTAACACATTTCTGTTCTTACTTTACGGCTAGGATTGTACCTTTATGAATAACAATATGAGAGTATTGTCCTCCTAGAGAAGCATTTCTTATATAGTAGAAAACTGCACACGACATTTATTCCCCAGATAAATAAAACGGTACCCGGCTAGTACTCCGGTAAGACTATTTTTTGAACCTATAGCAGCGATCAAAAATATATTTGGTGTGGAAGTAAGTTACTCTCACCATTTATTTTATCATTGCTAAGCTAAATCTCTAGTGCCTAGCTGTCGCTTAAACACTAACGAACAACACAGTTAGGCTAAAAAGTTCGAAGCCTAAATTCCAGATCCATGAATATAGACCTGTGGTCGAAGCGATACGTTATTGGCAGTTTATTACTTCTGGGCGTCCTTCTCATCTCATCTGCGACTGCTGTAAGGGCACAAGACCCCGTATTTACCCAATATTTTAATAGTCGTATTTACTCCAACCCCGCTTTTGCGGGGATCGATGGAGCGCTCAACTTTACGGCGAACTATAGAAAGCAATGGGGTAAGGTGCCTGGCGGATTTACGACTCAATATGTAAGTGTAGAGGATTTTGAACCCTGCTTCAATAGTGGTTTAGGGCTCTTTGTGATGCAGGATACGGAAGGAGAAGGTCTTTTGCGCACCCAAATGGCGGCCATAAGCTATGCTTACGTCATTCCATTTCGACAGGGTAAGACCCTGCACAATATTCGTTTGGGCTTGTCTCCTTATTATTTGCAGAAAACCATTGATTGGAGTCGCTTGATCTTTTCTGATCAGTTAGATCCAAAAGAAGGGGCTATTTTTCCTACACAATTTCAGCCTTTTGATAATCTTCCAGTGAATTTTGGTGGTTTGAACGCAGGCTTTGTGTATAGAAGAGATCGCCCCACCAAGTGGAAAGACAATTCCCAATTGTCTATTGGGGTAGCCGTAAATCATTTGCTGAATGTAAGCTTTGATACGGGACCGATAGAATCCTTGCAGGGATTGGACACGGGATTATCCCCACGGATCAGTGCCTTTTTAGGGTATTATCATCCCATGTTCAGGATGACCAATAAGCGGTACATTTTTTACCTGACGCCCCAAGTGCGTTATGAAACGCAAGGTAAGCTGCAATCCACTTCCGTGGGGGCTACGATTCGGTATGAAACGATGACCATCGGTATGTTTTACCAAAACTCGACCCCATTTGCAAATTGGCAAAATACCAATTCATTGGTGGCCTATGTGGGATTGTCGTTAGGAGTAGCTGATGACCAAGCGATCGATATTGGCCTGAGCTACGACACAAATGCAGGGGGACTACGTTCAAGGACGGGAGGCGTCTTTGAAGTTTCTCTAAAGTATTACATAGATAATAATGGACTATTTTGCAAGCTCTTTGATATGGGAAGTGGTGACAGTCGTGTACATTGCCCACCAGTGGGTCAACCGGCCAAAAGACGGTATCGACAGTCGAAGTAAATAGAATAATTACCAAAAACTAAGCAAGAATTAATGTCCTACCGATACAAACTTCTGTTGTGTAGTGTAATGGTGATCCTCAGCTTTGTACCTGATTTAAGGAGTCAGTGTGATGGCTCTCGGATGGACGCCAATTACGAATTGTTGACCAATGATATCTGTGAAGGAGAAGTAATTCCGGTAGCCAATACTACGGATGAGGCCGGAAATATGGACGTGATCTATATCTGGGATTGGGGTGATGGTACCAAGGATACGATGTACAACCGGTCAGATACGACGCACGTTTATTTATTCCAGGACCAGAGTGTATGTAGTACGCCCGGTGGCGAGGCTTCTGTCAGTTTGCGGCTGGATGCAATTGTGCCGGAGTGTCCACAGTTTAACCACTTTGTGATCAAACCGATCTTCATCAAACTTAGACCAGAGGCGTCCTTCAACGCCCCGGAATTCTTATGTACCCCAGATCTGACGGTTGATTTTCAAAATCGAAGCTGTAGCCCTGATCCAGATGCCACCTATAGTTGGGAATTTGGAGACGGCACCACCTCAACAGAGGAGAATCCTTCTCATACCTACAGCGGGCCGGGAACCTATAATGTGAGGCTAACTACCGATGGGTTTTGTGGGATTGCCACATTTAGTCAGATAATTACAGTCTATGATAGTCCAGAGGCAGATGCGACCTTCCAATTTACGCCTTCCAATGGCTGTACACCGGTAAATATCCGTTTGCAGAACCAATCCAACTTTGCTACAAACTTTGAATGGGATATAGGACCAGCCAATAATGTGCTATATATCAATGATACGGATGAGTTGTCAGAAGAGCCGGAGGTTCGAGTTGTGGGGCCTGGTGAATACATCTTTCGTTTACGGGCAAGAAACATATGTGGAGAGGATGTCTGGGCCGATACGCTAGAGCTATTTGAAGCGCCAACGGTGAATTTGGAGCCCGTACCGCCTGGTTGTGAGAGTGTAACGGTGAATTTCGGAAGTCAAGTAACTTATACAGGTTCTGTTTTTGAATATCGATGGACTTTTCAAAATGGGGAACCTGCTACTTCAACCGAAGCTGCTCCGAGTGGCGTTGTGTTCAATACACCAGGAACTCATCAGGTGGTAGTAGAAGCGATCAATGATGTTTGCGGTTCTATATCTGATACTATACAGGTTGTGGTGCAAAGCCGGGACCCGGTGACCATTCAACGACCTAGCCCCAATACGACATTTTGCACCAGTGACGATCCGATTAGCTTTACGGCCTCCCCGGCTGATGGGCAGTGGTCGGGCCCAGGGGTGAACCCTGATGGCGTCTTTAATCCTGCGAATGCGGGAGTTGGCACCCATACGATTACCTATCGTTATGGGGATGGTGTATGCAGTTCCGAAAGCAGTGTGCAGGTTGATGTGTTTCAGGCGCCAGATGTGAATTTGGCGAGTGTTGATCCTGCCTGCGGTAGCCTTAGCTATACACCATCCGTACAATATGTATCGGAGGACCAGATCACAAGTTATAACTGGACTTTTGAAAATGGTTCCGTGGGGTCTTCTACAGATCCTTTCCCAAGCGATATCCTGTTCAATACAGGAGGATTGGTAGTTGTCGAAATTGGAAGCAGTTGTGGAACCATTGTGGATTCAGCTAGGATAGAAGTTCAAACGCCATCGTCAATTCAAATTACGGAACCGACCAGTGCTATTTGTAATACCTCTAGCCCATTGACGCTTGAAGTATCTCCATCCGGTGGGAACTGGTCTGGAACGGCAGTCACAGCCGATGGTATCTTCGATCCTGCGCAGGCAGGACCAGGAACTTTCACACTGACCTATAGACTCATCGAAGGCGCCTGCGATCAATCCCAAACCTTAGAGTTAACGGTGCTTCCAGCTGCCGAGGTTACAATAGAATCTAATGTATTGCTGTGCGAAGATGGGCCGATCTATAACCTGGATTTTACGCCTTTTGGCGGAACTTGGAGTGGTAGCCCTGGAGTGGTTGATCCGTCTCTTGGACAGTTTGATCCGCAGCAAGTTACTCCAGGTGATGTTACGCTAACCTATACTTTTCCTGATGCTAACGGTTGCGTGGTTACCCGTGATGCTCAAGTGACGGTTCAGGCTTTACCGACGATCGGCCTACCTCCATCCGCAACCTTTTGCCGGACGGATGCCCTGATCAATTTGCCAGTGCAAGTCGGTTTGAACTTGGATCCGCCGGGGGGTACCACCGAATGGTCCGGTCCTGGTATTATTGATGCACCAAATGGGATCTTCAAGAGTACCGTTGGAGAAGCTCAAAACCTGGACCGTTTCGATGTGATGATCACCTACATGCAAGGGGCATGTACCGTTTCGGATGAGATGGAAATCATTCTAGAAGAACCACAATTGGCAGAAGCAGGAGATGATTTTACCATTTGCGTAGATGAAGGTCAAGTACAATTGATTGGTACACCGGGCGGAGGTGTTTGGTCGGGCCCAGGGATTGATACTGAATCGGGCGAGATCGATTTACAGGCGGCCGGCGGAGGTGACTTCGTGTATACTTATACCTTTTCGCCTGGTACTAGCTGTGAGGTGAGTGATCAGGTGGAAGTATCTATTATTGATCTATCTGGGGTAGATGCCGGAGATGATTTTTCAATTTGTCAGAGCAATGGAGTGTTGGCGCTTTCTGGGTTCACCCCAGTAGGAGGCATCTGGAGAGGTCCTGGTATTATTGATTCGATCAACGGATTGTTTGATCCAGGGATCCTGCAAGGAGATGAAATTTATTCATTGGAATATACGGTTAGTAATGACCAAGTGGGCTGTGCTGCG
>ENA-UENT01000480-UENT01000480.1-marine-metagenome-genome-assembly--contig:-NODE-480-length-23785-cov-3.299764_pt1 | contig 23785 bp, 7 predicted proteins | sample MGYA00237879_ERZ529330 | MGnify/ENA primary metagenome ERZ529330 (study PRJEB26372, sample SAMN05368345) | marine metagenome | biome: cultured habitat; feature: ocean water; material: water; isolation... | reverse complement strand
ATACCATCGAATGTCGAGGGATGAGGATACTGCTGCTGCATTAGAAGATGCCTTGGAAAGTCAAGCTTTGGCTATTCCGCCATTGGGTAGTAGCCTGAGTGGATTGCGATATTACCCTGATCGTTCTGCAGGTTTGGGCATTAAAGCCACCGTGCTACTTGCTGCCAAAAAAGAGAAAGCCTTTAATGCCAATGCCAACTTTGAGATCATATTCAATGCCAATGGTGGGCTCTCTCAAATCAGCTTCTATGGAACGGCAAAATTCATGCAGGACATCCCCTTTGATCATCCCGCCTTTGAAGAAAACCCGGAATTTCCTCCCCCTGCCTTGGCTTCAATGTCTGCGTATTTAGCACTAGATCTAAATTTTGAAGAATGGGAGTTAGATGCAAGTATGGCCGTATTTCTGAATGCCGGAGCAGGTGTAATTAGGGGTTCGGGTACCAATAATAAAATGGGATGGGCGAATCTATATCTCTCAAAAAATAATGGCTGGCATCTAAAGGCAGGTGAGCCCGCTCCAGAAAAACGTAATGGTATTACCATCGGCATTCCTAAGATTGCCGAGGATCTGGTGAAGTTGAATTGCTATCTGATGATGGGGACGCATGAGATACCAGGAATACCACCTATCGAATCGGAATTGATGGCCAGAATCATGCAATATGACCAAAATAGTACCACCGTCGGTAACCGGCCAGCTGCGGTATCGCAAGGAGGAGGCTTTGCCTTCGGTGCCGCCCTGGATATCAATACAGGAGAGCGAACCTTTCTCATCTTCTATGGCCAATTTGCGCTTTCACTAGGCTTTGATGTAGCCATCCAAGATTTCGGCTCAGCTCAATGCGCTGATGGAGGGTCAATCGGCATCAACGGATGGTATGCTTCCGGACAAGCTTGGGCAGGTATTGGGGCTGCTGTAGGTATCAAGGTGAAGCTGTTTGGGAAACCTAGGAAGTTTGAGATTGCCCAAATCGCTGCCGGCGCTATTCTGCAAGCCAAACTTCCGAATCCTTTCTGGGCAAAAGGTACTATTGGTGCCCAATACAACTTATTGAACGGCCTCATTAAAGGCAATTGGAATTTCGACATTACCCTTGGCAATGAATGTGAGATTGTGGGAGCTTCTGATCCAGGAATCGTTCAGGTGATTGAAAGTATAGAACCTATGCAAGGATTAGATGCTGTCGATGTCAGCGTCACGCCAACCGTCAAATTCTTAGTCCCTGTGGAGGAAAACTATCAATTCACTAATCTCAATGGCGAGCAGGAAACTTATCGAGTCCGACTGGATCAAAGCAAGAGTTTTATTTCCTTGAATGGAAATCACGTAAAAGGGCGCTTCATAGTATCTCATGACCATCTATCTGCTCAATTCATCCCAGAGCAAATTTTACCTGGAACAACTGATGCTGACTTTATAGTTAGCGTGTACTTCGAAGAGAAACGGAGTAATGGATGGTATCCTATCGCAGCAAATGGAGAAGTGGTCATAGAACGTGATACCTTGACTTTCATGACGGGACCTGGTCTGGAGTACATCCCAGATCAAAACATCACCGCAAGCTATCCACTCGATGGACAGTACAATTTCTACAAGAATGAAAACGAATTAGGAAAGGGGTATATCCTCCTGGCTCGAGCACAGCCTGATCTGCTTTTGCAAGTTCCCACTGGAATTCGACAAGAGTTGTGGTTGACTAAGAGCCAGGAGTTTTCCTACACCGCTGTTCCGGCAGAAGTAAATGCAAAAGGCAATGAAATCTACTACAATTTCCCGGAAGGGGCGCTTGAACACGATCAAATTTATAAACTGGAGATCGTTCAATTGAATGAAGAGACTGACGAACATCAGGTCCTATACGTATGGTACTTCCGAACTAGTAAGTATGCATCTTTGGCCGAAAAACTGGCTCAATTCTCTTATTTACCCTTAGGTAGTCGAGGAGGTGTCATTGCCAAAGGTACATTGGACGAACCTTTCGGAGCGGAAGAACTTGGTTTAGGCGGTTACCCTGCACAACTAGAACTTACTGCTGATATAAGTAGTACTTGGTACCAACAATCTGCTATTGAACAAATGTTTGACGAATTCCCGCACACGGTCACTGGCTGCGTCACCACCGAGGAAGTAAGCCTGATGGAACATGAGCATGCGGACGATATATCCAAGGCCATACACCTCGGCCAACAAATTGATGTACCAAAAATTGATAGGACCATCTTTGATCACCCCGACAATTTGCTAGCATCTGGCTCCAATGAATTCTACCTGAATTACCTGCCACCTAATGTGGTACAACAACTATACAATCAACTATCTGCTGATGTTGAATCAATCTTGACCGCAGGCATGGCCTACTTTGACACCGATAATACCCAAGTATTTGCTGGTGGATTAGTAAATGATTTCACTAACAATACGCCAAATGAAAGCACAGGGCCTCTCACTTTGGAACAACTGGGACAAAGTTGTCCCAGCTTGCTTCCGTTGATCCATTTTAGTCAGCAAGAGTTAGAAGATCTTTTCCCTGGTACTTATCCTGTCCAAATACGCTACAGGTTCCCAGGATTGGATTCATATGGTTCTACGCTCAACTTCTTACTGGAAAAAACAGACACTACTCAATAACGCAATCTCATGACAAGAGCAAGACAATATACTGTAGCAACCATTATTATCGGGGTAATCCTTGCCTGGCAAATTCCTTTGCGGGGCCAGGACACCCTATTTATTCATGCGCTATCCGAGTATGGAAGCGAAAAAATCAAGCTGCGTTGGGCTCCTGCAGATGCCTTGCTTTGGAAGTACGCCAATCAACATGGATATCAAATTGAACGAGTCACCATAAGCAATCAGCAAGGGGAAAGGCTTTCGCCGGAGCAACGCTTGACCTCCGCCAAAAAATGGGGACCTATCCTCCCATACCGACCAGAAACTTGGCAAGAGATGATTGATACCAGTGAATTGGCGGGGATGGGAGCTGCGGCTCTGTATGGAGAGAATCTAGCCATACAAGAGCTTTCTGATAACTCCTTAGTTCAAACTTACCAAAGGTCTCAAATGGAACAGACCCGATTCGGATTTGGACTCCTAGCAGCTGATCAGGACTGGGCGGTTGCCCAAGCGATGGGCCTAGCCTTTGAAGATGACCAAATCGAAAAAGGAAAAACTTATTTATACACCATCTATCCAGCAGTTCCTGCACAATCATTCAACGTCCATGCGGCAAATGTATTGGTTAACCCTACACATCATCAATCTTTACCTATACCCACTGGACTCCAAGCACAATTTGGAGATAAGATGGTTTTCTTGGAATGGGATGCGAACAGTAAACAGGTGTTTAGTAGTTATAGTGTGGAAAAATCTCTTGATGGGGGGCATCAATTTGTGACCGTAAATTCCCTTCCGGTTATACCAAGTGCTCAGAAAGGGGGAAAGGTCTTAATGGCTTTTTACCGGGATAGCCTGGCCGAGAACTTTCAGAAAATAGTGTATAGAATTCGTGGCAGGACTGTATTTGGAACATTCAGCAATCCTTCAGATACAATTTCAGGTTTTGGGAAACCGCAAAGACTGGAAGCCAATATAGGTATTCATAGAATTGAAGAGATAGAAGCCAGATCCCTAAAAATCCATTGGGATTTCCCAAAGAACTTGAATCAACACCTGGAGGGATTCGATGTATACCGGGCTAGAAAAAAGCAGGGACCTTTCAAAAAGCTAACCCCCATCTCCATCAAGGCCATGGAAAGAGCATATTTGGATGATTCTCCATTTACCAGTGGCTACTACAAAATAGTTGCCAAGGACATATATGGTCACAAATACGAATCTTACTCCAAGTTAGGTCAACTCCAGGATGAAACACCTCCTGCTCCCCCAACTGGCCTTGTAGGTGCTTTGGATAAGGATGGAGTAGTAAGCTTGAGCTGGAATCACAGTCCAGAGGATGACTTAATGGGATATCGAGTGTTTCGTTCCAACCAGAAGGATGGCTATTACAATCAAGTCACCTCCTATTTTACCAGGGACACCGTCTATAGCCATTCGGTGGATATGAGCACCACCTCTTCTAAAATATACTATAAAGTTATTGCCTTGGATTTCAGAGAAAACTACTCACAAAAATCCATTTTCTGTGAAATCATGAGACCAGATCTTGTTCCTCCTATTGCTCCGGTTTTGCGACAGGCTTTACCTACTGATGACGGTATTGCCTTATCCTGGATTTCGAGTACTAGCCCTGATCTTCTGCAACATCAAATACAACGGAAGAAAATCTCGGATGAGGACTGGAAAGTAATATTTGAATGGCCGGCTAATGCACACTGTGCCAAATTCAAGGATGTTCAACTTGACCTGAAGGAGGACTACAACTACCGGGTAGTCGCTTATGATAGTGTGGAATTGACAAGTTACTCCAAGATCGTCACTGCACGGCAACTAGACAAGGGGCGACGATCTGGGATTGAGAACTTTCAGGTCCAGCAAAGTGTGGATGGAGCTGTGGTCCAATTAGAATGGACCTACCCGCCCAGTCCTGAGCTGCATCAATTCATCATTTATCGGGGTAAAGTAGGAGAACCCTTGCGAACACTGCATACACTCAGGCTTGATGATGGGGCATCCGAAAATGATCTTACGGCAGCAACATTTAGGGCATATCGATATCAGGACAAGGCCATTAAAGACAGGCAGACCTATAATTATCAGATCATAGCGAAACATAAGGGCGGCGGGCATTCTCCCCTAAGTCTCACCCGATCCATTCATATCAAGTAAGACACGTACTACAGGAAAATCTAGTAAAAATAGCTAAGCATGAAGACGCTCTCTCTTCTACTGTGCAGCTTGTTCTGCATTCAATTTGTATTGGCCAACACGAGTAATTGCGACAATGTGGATAGTCCAGGAAGGATCTATCATAACCAGTCCACCAATGCTATCGTCAAATTTTGTGATGCCTGGCAACCTGCCCCCATCAACGAAACACTAGCTGCATCCGGAGGAAGTGGCGGTGCCATCCAGTACCAGTGGCAATATCAAAGAGAAGGTTATAACTGGAATGATCTTAGCATTCCTGAGGGCCAGAACAATGCGCTGAATCTTGGACAAACCAGTGTAATTCAATATCTAAATAATCATGGTGTATCGAACAACCAAACCGTCAGTTTCAGAAGAGGAGCGCGACGACCAGGTTGTCTAAATTACAACTACACCAATGAGGTGCTATACCAAGTTTATCCCAATGTCAGTGATGACGTTGATGTGACCCAGGGAGGTATATTTTGTGACTACACCTTAGATGAACACTGCCTGTCCATTGGTCTAGGTAACGCCCATGACACCCATGAGTTCCTTTGGCGATTTTCCTACGACAATGAGAACTGGATTTATACCTCTACTGAAGTTCCCGCGGACTACTGCTACCCTTCGGGTACGACAGCCTATATTTCTGCCGGCTCTCGCTTGATTGGTTCTCCGTGCGACTACATTTTTAAGCCCTCTCTTGAAGTCATCACTTATCGTACGCCAGAACTCCATCTTGAAATCGTTCCAGTTAGCTGTCAGGGAGAAAATGATGGTGAGATCCTCGTATCAGATATTAGTGGCAACAGTGCTACCCTGACAGATCTATATTCTTATAGTATCAACAACGGTCAAAGCTGGCAGAGTAATCCGAGATTTACAGGCCTGTCTGAAGGTAGTTACACCATTCAGTTGCAAACTCAACACTGTAATTCCCACTCGATAAGTACAAGCCTGACATCTTCTCCCTCGCCCCAGCTAGAGGATGTTGAAGTTGAGCATGAATCCGACTGTGGCAATAATGATGGCTCCATTAGCCTATCCTTGATTGGTGGGACAGGAAGTTTTGAATATCGTCTGTCAAGCACACCTTGGCAAAACAGTCCGAATTTTGAGCATCTATCCGCTGGCAACTACGACTTGTACGCACGAAATCTAGATGGAAGCTGTGAGACCGATTTGGGGTCGACCTATATCCAGGGACCAAGTTCACCGACACTTTCAAACGTCTCGGTTAGCCCTCCTTCTGACTGCGGACTGGACAATGGTCAAATCCAAATTCAAGCTTCCGGGGGGCAAGGCCCCTTGAGCTACACCATTGACGATGGCAATAGTTGGAGCAATAACTCCGTATTCAACTCGATCCCTGCTGGACAGTATGAGGCTGGTGTCCGAAACCAAGATGGGACTTGTGAGCTATACCAGTCAGTAGACTTGGAGGCCCCAACTTCACCCATCATTGAATCTGTATCCAGCCAGAATCCCAGCAACTGCGGAAGCAGTAATGGGCAAATAAGTATCCAGGCTGATGGCCAGGGAAGTAACTTACAATATACCATTGATGGAGGGGCGAATTGGTCCGCTCAAAGTAATTTTACTGGCCTAGTGGCTGGTCTTTACGAAATTCAAGTAAGAAAGAGTGATGGAACTTGTGTCATTACTCATATCTCTCTGATTGAATTATCAGGACCTAGTGCTCCTGAAGTTTCAAGCATTCAGGTAGAGCAACCTTCGGATTGTCAAGTGGATGATGGTGAAATTAGCATCTTCCCTTCTTCCTCCAGTTGGGATTATTCGATTGATGGGGGAAATACCTGGCAAAAAGGATCAGGCATATTTTCAGATCTAGCTCCAGGAAGCTATGAGCCATATGTCCGGAATGGCGATGGGACTTGCCCTACCGCTGCAGGAACCGTGATAGAATTGAGCTACCCGAACCAGCCCGCGATTGTGTCAATAGATTACAATAATCCAACGGATTGGTGTACGACGGATGGCTACCTGTCAATCGACGCTACTGGTGGAGAAGAGGCGCTAGAGTACACACGAAATGGGATTATTTGGCAAAGCAGTCCAAATTTCTCCAGCTTAGGTACTGCCACCTTGAGCCCAGGAGTACGAAATGCGGACGGAAGCTGTGAAGTATTTTTTCCTGAAACGCTTCCTATTGCCTCCCCAGATCGTCCTACTATTGAGCACATCACCGATACTCCAGATAGCGGCTGCGGAGCTAATGACGGTTCAATCTTCATTGAAGCCACAGAGGGAATTGGTGAATTTGACTACTCGATAGATGGAGGGAACAACTGGCAAGGTTCTCCTTTTTTTGAAGGTTTGCCTTCTGACAATTATGATATTGTGGTCCGCAACCGGGATGGCTCTTGCCATGTCACAGATGATGTCTATGTGCCGGTACTTCTTATGCCCCGTATTAGGGACATTGATATTCAAACTCCAAGCGATTGTGGCTTAGCTGATGCTACTATCAGCATTTCTGGAGATCGGGGAACTGGTGATTTTCAATTCACAATTGATGCGGGTCAAACCTGGTCTTCGAGCAACACATTCACAGAACTGGCCCCAGGTGATTATTGGCTAGGCATTCGCAATTCGACTGGCTACTGCGAAGAATATGAAAATGCTGCCGTAACCATTTCCGAGCGCCCTCATAAAGTGATAACCGATGTAAATATAGAACAGCCTTCCGATTGCGATATCGATGACGGAGAAATCACCCTATTGGCGCAAGGAAATGGGGTGAGCGAATACTCGATAGATGGAGGGAACAGCTGGCAATCCAGTCGGACTTTCCGGGATTTAGCTCCGGGCACTTACGAACCGATCGTTAGAAATACAGACGGAACCTGCCCAAAACCTTACGGAGAGTCTTTTACATTGCTCTATCCTCCACGTCCAATCTTTGAAGATGTGATAGCAGACCCAACCTCCGACTGCGGGGAATCCGATGGCAGAATAGAGGTGATTGCAGGAGAGGGGATTGGCTCCTTCCAATACTCTATAAATGATGGCAATTCTTGGCAAAATTCCGCTGTTTTTACAGGTTTGAATGCCACGACCTACGGAAAACTAGCCATCAGAAATAGTGACGGCACATGTTACGAAGAATATGACGGGAGCGTACAGATCTCTCAGCCCCCAAAACCCACCTTTGAGGACATAGATATAGATCAACCCTCAGATTGTGACCTCGATGACGGTACCATACATATAATCGCAGATGACGGGATCGGAAGTTATCAATACACTTTTGATGGAGGACTCTCCTGGCAAGCACAAAATGAATTAAACAATTTAGAACCAGGATCTTATGATTTAGGTATTAGGAATAGCGATGGCACTTGTCCAATCTACGATAATGACCCAAGGCAATTATTCTATCCTCCAGAACCCTCAATCGAAGACGTAGACTTCGACCAACCTTCGGATTGCGATACCAATGATGGTACCATCAGCATTCAAGCCGCCAATGGAACCGGAAACTTCCAATATTCCATCGATGGGGGAAACTCCTGGAAAAACAATGGAAACTTCAATAACCTACAGCCTGGCGATTATGTAATTGCCGTCCGAAATGCCAACGGAACTTGCTTCATCCTAGATAACCAGACCATAGAACTAGAGTATCCCCCAGAACCCTCAATCACAGATGTAGACTTCGATCAACCTTCCGATTGTGAAGTAAATGATGGTTCTATTTCCATTAGTGGTAACGAGGGAATGGGGAGTTTTTCTTTTTCGATCGATGGCGGAAATAGTTGGCATAGCTCAAACACATTCAATAATCTTGCCCCAGGGACCTACCAAATTGGAATTGCGAATGCCAATGGCACGTGTGAAGTCCTATCAGACAATCCGATCGAAATAAGCTATCCGGAAGCACCAGAAATCGTAGAGGTTATCGATCAAAACCCAGCGGGCTGTGGTTTCTCCGATGGTTCCATAGAAATTGCAACTAGTGGCGGTTCAGGCCCTACCTACTACTCGATTGACAATGGATCTTCCTGGTCCAACAATAATACGTTCACAAATCTGGCTCCAGGTGTATATACGATTAAGGTTCGAAATCAAGATCAAACTTGCGAGCAGATCTATGGTGAGATACAACTGACTGCCCCAAGTTCTCCTGCTTTCAGCAGTATAGAGCAAACGAGCCCAACGGACTGCGGCCTTAACAATGGTCAAATCGTACTTGGAGCTACCGATGGGACTGGAAATTATCAATATAGCGTAGATGGAGGCCAGAATTGGCAGAACAGTGGGACATTTACCAACCTCTCAGCAGGGCATTATGCGCCAAGCATCCGTAATAGTAATGGGACCTGCCAAGTAGACTATCAGGGCTCGGTGACATTAAATGAGCCCGAACCAGCTGATATAAACGGAGTAAATGCTGACCAACCGACAGATTGTGAACTTGATAACGGGCGCATTGAAGTATTCATTGACCAACCGGTTACTGGATTTCAATTCAGTATTGATGGAGGAAGTACTTGGCAAGCCAACCCAGTATTCCTTGATCTAGGCCCCGGCAACTATCAGGTAGGAGTCCGAAAAAGCAATGGACAGTGTGAGGTAATCAACAGTGAAATATATCAATTCGACTATCCAGAAGCTCCGGAAATCATCTCCATTTCTCCTGATAATGTCACTGACTGCGGATTGCAAGACGGAAAGCTCCAAGTAAATGCTCAGGGCGGTATTGGTAACTTCGAGTATAGTATTGACAACGGACAATCCTGGTTTGCCAATAAGGAATTTTCAGACCTCGCGGCCGGTAGCTATTTCGTGGGGGTAAGAAATAAAGATCAAAGTTGCCCTGTCTTTGCCAATGCTCCAATTAGCATAACCCAGCCAATTCCCCCTGTTCTTCAGGAGATTGATATAGAACAACCTAGTGACTGTGGAGCAGGAGATGGACAAATTAAGATACAAGCAGCAGGCAGTAACAGCATCCCCTTAAGTTTCTCAATCAACGGTGGTAGCACCTGGCAGGCAAGCCCTATCTTCAATAATCTAGCTGCGAATACCTACCAGGTAGCTATTCGCAATTCAGATGGGACTTGCGAAAACCTAGCTTCCGAGCCTACGCTCTTATTTGAGCCCATTCCTGCTAGCATCCAAGCTGTTAATCACGAGAATCCCTCAAACTGCGAGGATAACAACGGTTCGATTTCAATTGCCTTGGAAGGATCAACAAACAACAAGCGTTATTCTATTGATGGTGGCCAATCCTGGCAAGGTTCTCCTTTCTTCAATGAGCTTCCTCCTGGAAATTATCGTATTGCAGTCAGTAATGCAGATGGAACTTGTATCGTCGAATATGGAAATCAAATTCAACTGGAGGCCCCCTCAGCGCCAAGTATACTTGCGGTCGAAGTCCAGCAGATCTCAGACTGCGACGTTTTTGATGCGGAAATAAGAATAAACGCCTTGGCTGGTTCTGGTCCGATCCAATACTCCATTGATAACGGTATAACTTGGCACTCCCATTCTACTTTCCGCAATTTGTCTACAGGTGTGTATCATGTAGTGGTAAGCAATGAAAGTGGGGCTTGTCCAGTCAAATATGCTGAAACAATTACCATAGCACCTCTTAGTCTTCCAGAAATTCTACAAGTGTTTCTAGATAACCCTAGTGATTGCGGTGAAACAGATGCAAAACTAGAGATCGAAGCTGAGGGTTTTGGTCAAGGGCTCCTATATTCTGTGGATGGTGGTAACAGCTGGAGAAATTCTCCACTATTTGAACAACTGCCCCCTGGACAATATAGTATCGCCATTAAATACGCCAATGGAACTTGTGAGGTTAATCTACCCCAACCCGTGACGATCACTGTCCCGGAGGTACCAAGAATCCTGGATGTGTTTCCTGAAGCCTCAAGTTCTTGTAGTAATCCTTCTGGAAGCATTCAAATCACTACATCCCCCGCTACTGGAATAGAATATTCTATCGATGGAGGGAATTCATGGTCTAGTCAATCATTCTATGATCTTCTAGCCCCAGGACCATACCAGGTGAGTATTCGTTATTCCAATGGCAGTTGTCAAGTTGATGCTTTGGAGGCGATTCATATTACTGCTCCAGCAGCCCCCGAATTACAAGATATCTTGGTAGAACAGCCCTCTAGCTGCGGGAGTGAAGATGCAATAATTCAGATTGTAGCTTCTGGAACAGGGCCCCTTCAATACTCAATCAATGGCGGAGTAAGTTGGAGCAATGAGTCCGAGTTCGAAAATCTACCCCCAGGACAATACCAAATTGGCATTCGAAACCTGGACGGCGAATGTACCCTCTTGTCAAATCAATCCACTCAGATCATCTCCCCTAGTGCTCCAGATATCATGCGTATTAATGCTCAATCTGTTTCAGATTGCGAAGTCCAAGATGGAAAAATCGAGATTGAAGCTGAAGGCGAAGAAGTAATGGAATACTCTTTAGATGATGGTACAACTTGGCAGTTGAGTTCTACTTTTACCAGCCTAGCCGCCGGGGAATACCACCTAAGTGTCCGTTATGTTGATGGGAGCTGTGTACTGGAACGGATAGAAACAATTCATATTACCAGTCCAGTCGCCCCGATCATCACTGATGTTCAACCCGAGGTAAATACCGACTGTGTGTCCACAAATGCTTCACTTAAGATCTTAACCGATCAAGAAGAGGAGGACCTACTTTACTCCATTGATGGAGGGAACAGTTGGCATACTTCATCCGTTTTCACCAACCTTGATGAAGGAGCATATCAGATAAGTATACGGTATGTCAATGGTAATTGCCAGGTTCACGCGCAAGAAGTCATCGACATAGTCCATCCCATTGTACCCGAAATTGAAGAAATCCTTATCGATCAGCCTAGCAGTTGTGAGATCAATGACGGACAAATATCAATTGTAAGTGTAGGTGGTGAAGAGCTAGAATACTCCATTGATGGAGGCCAAAACTGGAGTCTAAATCCCATGTTTGAAAACCTAGGAAGTGGGACCTTTCAGATCAGCATCAGAATGATCGGTGAAAGTTGTCAGGTTGATGCTGCAGAGCTGGTTAATATTGAAGCCCCAACGGCCCCGCAGCTTCTGGGAATTCAAGAAATACAGCCAACCCAGTGTTCTTCGCCTACTGGCCAAATTATCGTGAATAGCTTAGCATCTCGACCAATTGAATATTCCATTGATGGAGGAGAGAATTGGAGTGCGGATTCAGTATTCACTGACTTAGCTGTTGGCCCATACGGAGTGAGCATTAGATATACAGATGGCACCTGTCAGGTCGATGCAAATGAGTCCATACATATTGAAGCGACGGAGTCTATTGCTGTCACTGATGTACTCGTTCAGCAGCCTTCAAGCTGTGACTCGAGTCAAGCCAGTATCACAATCCTAAGTAACAGCGATGAGGAATTAGAGTACTCTATCGATGGAGGTGCAAGTTGGACATCGGAGTTCAGTCTTCAGCATTTGTCTGCTGGCCCATATCTGATTGCAACTAGATTAGTTGGAACAAACTGCCAAACCTCTTGGCCTGATACTGTTATAATTCAAGATAACACTGCTTTTGCCATCGCTGAACTAGAAGTGCAAAATAGTCCTCAATGTCAATTGTCAAACGGCTCAGTTAATATAATAACTGATCAGACCAATCTCCGATTTAGCTTGGACAATGGTGAGCAATGGCAAAGTTCTCCTCTATTCAGTCAATTGCCCATTGGAGCTTATGACATACTTGCTCAAGATACGATCAGTGGATGTGTAGGGGCCATCGGGAATTTCACCATTTCGGGTGGGGCAGCCCCTCTGATTGAAAATGTGGGTATTATATTACCCAGTGACTGCGCAAGTGAAGATGGCGGTATTTTTATCAATCCAGTAGATCCTAATCTGTTATATAGTATAGATGCGGGCCAAAATTGGCAAGAAGATTATCAATTTTCAGGTCTAAATCCCGGCATCTATTTCGTGGCAGTGAGCAGTCTCGACGGCAGCTGTCAGACTGATTATGAAATACCAGTTAGACTCTCTGCCCAGCATGCAGCAACGATTTGGCAAGTAAATCCTACCCTTCCTACAGCTTGCGGAGTAGCAGATGCAAGTTTGCAAGTCACCATTTTAGAAGATGAATCGCTATTTGAATTTAGCATAAACAATGGCGAAAGCTGGCAAGATACTAGCCTTTTTAGTGGTCTACTCAGTGGTTTCTATCAAGTAAAAGTACGAAACAAGGAATCAGCTTGCATAAGCATCTATTATCCTCCGGTCGTCATTCCCGATCCTCCGATATACGAGAATCTTATGATTCAAGAACTACTTCCTTCTTTCTGCGGTGCGCAAGATGGAAGTATCCTGATCAATTATACCAACAGCGCTAATGAAATAGAGGCTTACAGTATTGACGGTGGTATCAACTGGTATCCTGATCCTCTATTTGATAGTTTACCAGGAGGAATGTATGATGTAAGAATCAGACTGGTAGATGCTGCCTGCGAGTTAGTTCATCTATTTCCAATTAATCTAAGCTTCATAAGTACGACTGATAGTTTGCAAATCGAGACGCATGGCGTGACGGACTGCCAGGGTCATGATGGAAGCATTCGAGTCTATCCCACAAACGAAGGAAATTTTGAATTCAGTATTGATAGAGGGCGGAACTACCAAGCTTCTCCGGTCTTTACGGATCTAGCAGCGGGAAACTATTTGGTTAGAATGCGTGATGTGATCAATCACTGTGAATTTGAACATCCCGAACTGGTGGAAGTGTCCTCCATCTCTCCTCCTCAAATTTTGGAAGTCCAATTTGATTCTCCATTTGCCTGTGCTCAGGCTGGTTTCATAGCGATCGAGGCCTCTCCGGGAGATTTATTGGAGTATAGTATTGATGAAGGAGTGAGTTGGCAAAACAATAATCTATTTACCCCTCTTCCCGCTGGTACATACCAAGTTGCCGTTCGCTATCCAAACGGCTCTTGTCTTACTTCATACCCTGAAGTCATCCTGCTCAATGATAGCTCTGCAAATTCCATAACAGAAGTGTATTGGGAACGGACTTTGTGCTCTGGCGAGTCCATCCAGGTTGGAGATTCCGTCATCACAGCTGCAGGCACCTATCAGTTCAATATCCAGGGAGAAAACGCTTGTGACAGCATCATTCACTTGTCGGTCAGTTCCCATGAGCCTATTGTCGACCAGCTAGATGTCATGATATGTGAAGGCGAGGCATACGAAATGGGGGGAATGCTCTATTCAGAAGCAGGCCTGTATCAAGAAACACTTCAAAATGTACACGGATGTGATTCCACCATAACCTTACAGTTATCAGTAAATCAGAAAGATACAGCTAAATTCTCCATTCGTTTGTGCGAAGGAGAAGGCTTCCAGTATGATGGTGAATCCCTAACAGTGCCTGGGAGCTACACTTTCACCCATCAAGGTACTCTAGGATGTGACAGTATCGTCATTGTGGATCTCGACTATATCCAAGGCCCGCCTCCCACAGAATGGCAAGTCGCAACTCCTTCCAACTGTGAAGCTACGGATGGTAGTATACAGATCGTCAATAGTTCTCCAGTCCTTCTCTATAGTTTAGACAACGGCCTAAACTGGCAAAGCGATGGGTCCTTCCCGAATCTTGGAAATGGGATCTATCAACTATTAATCAGAGACGTCCAAACCAATTGCATACGGCAAGAAGCGGTCCCCCTACTTTCAAGCGATCTCCCTCAAATTGATACAGTTTTGGTAGTGCCAGGTGCAGCCTGCCAGGGTGTGAATGGGGCAATTAGTTTCCAGATGATAGATACCAGCCAATTGTACCTTTTTAGTATTGATGCTGGACACACGTGGCAGGAAGATGCTGATTTCACAAACCTTGGGGCTGGAGTATACGACCTCTATATAAGTCAATTGGATTCAAGCTGTGCATATTTTGTCCAACATGTTGAAATATATGCAAGTGATTCCTTGGAGGTAGAAGTTCTGACACTAGACTATGATTATTGTCAAGCAGACAGTAACGGGGTCATTGGGGTATATGTGACACAAGGTAGTTCACCCTATGAATATAGCTGGTCTAATGGCATCGACCTACCCGAGATCGAACAACTACCAACAGGAGATTATGCCCTTACGGTAACAGATAGCAAAGGCTGTCAAGACTCTATTTCCTTAAGTATCATCGAATCAAACGAAAGCTTACTAAGGGATAGCTTATTGCAGGACACCTTCTTCCTTTGCAAAGATGAGGTACTGAATCTATCTATGCCTGAGGAGGAGCTCAGCTATAGTTGGTCAGGTGCTGCTGGATTTTCTGTCATGGGAAATGAGGTCCAAATCGAATCCGCTGGACAATATGTATTGACAGCCAGCTCACTAAATGGCTGTGAAGTCACAGATTCTTTTCTTGTACTGCAAGGAACAGATCATTTCCAAGCCAACTTCCTTCTACCAGATGTCGGTCTGATCAACACTTCCGTATTTGCAATCGAAGTATCATGGCCCATTCCCTCCCGGATTAACTGGATCATAGATGATGATGACATCCTACAACTTTCTACCTACTTGAATCAAACCGAATTACAATTCATTGCCGCAGGAACTTACGGAGTTAAGATGGAGGCTCAACTCGGGGATTGCGTTCAGGAAGTAGAAAAGTTTATCACCATCTACACAGATCCAGATAGTATTCCGACGCATAACGGTCCAATCACCGGCGGTTCTATTCTTGATTTTAGCCTCTTCCCGAACCCAAATGATGGGAACTTTGAACTACTCGCGGAATTCACAGACGTCCAGGCCGGGCAGATGAGAATCTACAATGATACTGGTGTCTTAATCGAGGCTAGGGACCTCAGTGGATGGGCCAGCTACCGAGAAAGCTTCCAATTACCCGCCGCTGTAGCTGGCAACTATATCGCCGTGCTGCAAACCCAATATGATCACCGGACACTCAACTTCGTCATTCAGCGATAAATATCAAAGTATGCGCACTCTAAAACAAACCCTATTACTTCTATTATACTTGTTTCCAATATTGGGGCAATCTCAGGATATAGAAGATACTTATCAACAGATTAAGGAGAAATTGGCAGGCCCAGCCATTAAGATAAGTGGAGGGATAAATACAACGGTATTGACGAACTACAGCAATATGGATATTAGGAGAGTCAACCCTTTTGCCTGGCGTCTTAATGGTCAACTGAACTTTGACATTTATGGTGTGAAGGTGCCTATTAGTTTGCTGATGTCTTCGAAAAGTACCGTTTTTAACTACCAATTGCCTGCCTATCATTTTGTTGGCCTAAGTCCTTCCTATAAATGGGCTAAACTTCATGTAGGAAATAGCAATGTTAATTTCTCTCCCTATGTATTTGCCGGGCAAAGCTTTTCTGGTGTAGGAACCGAATTGAATCCCGGAATCTGGCGGGTGAAGGCCGTTCAGGGCGTATTGCAAAGATCAGATGTCAGCACCTTAAGGCAGTTACAAAACCTGGACCTGCCTTATAACAGGCGAGCTTGGGGCATACAAGGTGGCGTAGACTCGGGCAAAGAAAAGCTCTTGGTTTCCTTATTTAAAGTGAAGGATCAAGCAAGGCCTGGAATAATTGACTCTACCGGACTTAATCTTATGGAGAACCTAGTCATTGGACTGGCAGGGCGAAAGCAGATCAGCCCCATTCTCTACTTGGATATGGACTATGCCTGGAGTTTCTTAAGCAGGAATACTGACAGCCCACTTAGAACTACCGATGACATGCATTGGTTAGCTCGAGGTTTAATCCCTTTTAGAAATAGCACAGGGAGCTACAAGGCCCTCAAAACCAGTATAGGTGTAAAAACGAATTTCGGGCATATTGAAATGCATCACGAAAAGATCGATCCGGGTTATCGTTCTTTGGGTACATTGTTTTTTAATGATGATCTGGAGAACATAACAATCAGCAGCACATTATCTGCCTTCAAGAAAAAGCTAAAGCTTGCTGCCCATTTGGGCATTCAACGCAACAACCTTTCAGGCTTTGAATCTAATAGCCAAAACCGGTGGATTGGCACTATAAATGCTTCTTTCTTAGCCTCCGAGAAGCTCAATCTAAATGCCAACTATTCAAACTTCAGTGCGACGAACCGCTTGCGATTTTCCAATGATCCACTACAAGTGTTGGATTCCGTTAAACTGGTGCTGGTCAATCAGCAGCTAGGCCTTTCCGGAAATTACCGAATAGGCGAGCAAGGGACCTCCTCCCTAAGCGCTCAGTTCAGTGCCCAACAAGCTAACAGCATTGAAAACGAGGAAGTGCAAAAGGATCAACAAAATAGCTACTACATGGGGCAGCTTACCTATATGAATCAGATTGGGTCTCGGCCCATTACGATAAACAGCAGCCTTCTACTCAACAGTTTCTCAGGAGGACTAGGGCAAAACACCGGCATCGCCCCTAGCCTCTCCATAGTAATTCCTTTGAAGGAAGATATGATCAAATGGACAGCTAGTTGTGCCTATTTATACCAAATGGCAGCCGGATTCAATAGTAGCCAAGTATTCAATTGGCAAAATAGAATTAGCTTCAAATGGAACAAGCAGCAACAGCTCAGTATTCAGGCTGGTCTAATTGTTCGATCTAGTCCCCAATCCATATCCCCAGCTTCTTTCGTTGAAAGCCGCGGGCGAATTTCTTACGGATGGAGATTCTAGACATCTAACTCTACTCATCTCCTGGCTTAGCGTGCAATAGTTCCATCCCCGTACTAGATCGAGGAACAAAGCCCGGCCAGGTTTCCTTATTGGAATCCGCATTGATCTCCAGGTACTTCTGATACTCCTTTCCTTGCAGGTGGATGCCCAAAAAGGCAGTTAGAAAATGCTGGTTGATATTATTGATGCGGCGCTCATCCCAGGAGGGCTCAGCGTAGCGGTAGTATTCATCGATATGTAGTCCAGGCTTCAATACATCAGCCGGAGGAGGGTTGGGAGCCACGTTGTGACGAGCATTCATGTAGGTGAGAAGGTAGCGATCGGCATTCACTGCTCCTTTGTAGATGGCTTTGATGCCCTTTTCATAGCCAGAAACATCATCTTGGCTACCCGCTACGAAGAAAGTAGGCACTTTCAAGCCTTTCAGCGTTTCAGCGTCCCAGGCGCCTTGTACCATTCCCCAGGGCGCGAAGGCAACCACAGCTTTGATTCGGGGATCGTAAGATTCCTTGAACTCCTCGCTAGCCATGCCTCGGCTTTCTAGGGCAGTGCTGCCACCCGTCATACCTTTGAAAATATTGATCGCGGCGGCACTATAGGCAGCTCCAGCAGCATTCAAGGCACCATAGCCGCCCATGGAATAGCCCACCACGGCAGTGCGATCGGCATCCACTAAGCCAGAAAGAAAATGATCGCCTTTGCTAGTTCCGAGTTGGGCTACTTCATCGATGATGAATAAGACGTCCTTAGAGCGATTGAGCAGGGTACTAGGAAATGGGGCTGCATCTTTATAAGTGGATTCCGTATGATCGATAGCCACTACCACGTAGCCTTTCGAGGCTAAATTCTCCGTCAAATAGGTCATTAAGAACCTTGATCCTACATAACCATGGGAAACAACGACTAAAGGGAAGGCCGTTTCTGCTGCGGCAGGTTTAGCACCTCTGCTTGCCCTTCCCAAGAAAGTAAAGGGAATGTTAGGTCGGTTCGGGTTGCCTTTCATACCCATCACCTCATCATAGGTGATCAGGTTTTCTTCTCCTGATTTGGCCGCAGGATACCATACTTCGACGGTCAAAGGACGGTCATACAAGGGAGCTTTGCCCTCCTTGGCATTCAGGATATCCAGCTGCCCTTTGTGTACGAATTCCAAGGTACGTACCCCGACTTGATATTCACCTCGTTTGGACAGTTCTGGCGCATCCGGTAAGGGATCCCCATTTACAAAAGCAGGTTGTTCAATTTGAGAAAAGGATAAACTAGGAAGCAAGAAAACTAGTACTACTAGTAGACTAATGGAACGCGAGGCAGATCGGGTTATCATACTTAAGTTTGTGTTGAAGGAATCCACAAGAATAAGTATTTAGATTGGAATAAGGAAAATCCCGGACTTTCAGCAGGGCTGAAAATTCGGGATTTGCTAGATCGTGACACTAGTCTTCAATACTGGATTGCTTGCACAATACTATTTGGCTTGTACCGTCGCGCCCTGTCGAGTAGTAATCTTGATCACGCCATTCTTACCCTGCTCTCCAAAAGCATTGGTCTCTGAGTAGCTCTTTAATACCTTTATGGATACAATGTCCTGTACATTAACAACTCGATTGGCTTGATTGTAGGAATTGCCAACGATAGTACCATCCACCATAAAAAGGGGCTCTACATCGTCTAAGACCTTCGTTTGTCGCTGGACTGGCCCGCCTCCGGTTGGACTAGCAGTGAATGTTTCCGAAGTACTAGATTTAGAAGTGTTTACCCCGCGGATCGAAATCTTTGTATTATGCGCTGAGCCCATCACCTGGACCCCACTTTGGATCCGTAGGGCATCGGCTAGGGTTGACATCGTCGAGTAATCTATATTGCGCCCACCTTTGGTGGTGTATTGGCTACTTCCACAAGCACTGATCAATAGGGTGAGGATGAACAAGGTAAAGGTGTTTTTCATTAGAGTTGGATTTAAAGAGAAGTGTAAAGAGAAAAGCTGGTGCCTGACCATGGATCAGACACCAGTGAATGTTAGGTTTTCTTCCTAACCAAATGCTAATAAAACGCTCTTTTAATACGAGCTGGCCGTTGAGCCAGCCCGTTTAATTCTTGCCAGGAAAGGTTCGGGTGATTTCTAACTTCCTAACTGCGGCCAGTCTTTTCCATCCTGGCGTGTTAAGACCACTTTGCCCCCATCGTTGAAGGTATTGGTCCATTCTAAAGTAAGTGTTGGTCCATCCACCGATAGCACTTTATAAGTATAGCCATCGCCATATTGGTCGGAACCAGCTACCGAGATCAAATCACAAGAATCATTGATACTTAGGCCTGTTGCTGGTGCGTCTCCGTAGCAATTGGCGAATTGTCCAAAGGAGGCGTCATCGGTTGCGTACAGGCCTGCCCCAGTCTCTGTCCAAGTCACAGTACCAGAGATAGGAGGTTGGCCACAAGTATTGCCATTGGCCTTCATATCCGTTTGCACATAGTCAAAAGTACCGGCCAGATCTGATGGACATACCAGAGAAACGCTAAACTGCATAGCTTGACGCTGACCTGGATTATTCAAATCACCGGTGAAATCATTGAAGGTGAAAACGGTACCATCTTCTCGAGTCACCTCCGCGTTAAAATCCAGACGTCCCTTAAGATCAGCTAGATTTACCCCAGCTGCCTTTGCTACCGTTTCTGCATCAAAGGTCAAAGTCGTAGGAAGGCTGGTGATATTGGCAATCGTAAAAGGTCCAGCCACACCTTGCGTACTAACCAAGTTGAAGGTAAGATCATAAGCGATCACATTGTCGGAAGGTGCAATGATGGGCGCGCTAAATACAGGGTTACTTTCCTGCGTTAGGTCCATCACAAAATTGATGCTTTCTACCTCTGCATCAAATCTTACAAAACCGCCCTTGGGTACTGCCTCATGAGGTGGGACAAAGTCACTCTCACAAGAGACAAAAACCACAGAAAGGGCCAAGAGGGTGAAAAAAGAATGTATAATCTTCATGTTTAATTTCCTTAGTCAATAATTAATTTGAAAAGCCAAAACACTCTAAACATCTACCTACTGCACAAAGCCAGGAGGGTTGGTATCCCAGAATACGGGAACCGCCACCGTACCTTTTGAACTGATATTGGCATTTCGGTTAATACTATTGTTTGGATAAGCAAAACTGCGAATGAAGGAACCGGGCTGATTCGAAAGATGCAACTGCATACCCTCAGGCTTGCCCGTTCTTCGGTAAGCGTTGTACGCTTCTACCCCATTCCCAAATAGCGAAATGTAGAATTCCGTCACGATCACATTCAGACGCTCATCATCAGTCACGGCGGCGGTGTAGCGATCCAATACCTCAGTTACGTAAGCTGAAATATCGTCGGTCGTTGCTGCAAAATCAGCATTGACAGCCCCTGGTCCGAAATTGATCACCTTATCCAAGGATTCTTCGACAGCTTCCTGCAACAAGGTGGCAGGGTCACCAGCCGTTCCTAAGGTCAAGGCAGCTTCAGCCATCATGAATTTCACCCAGCTAGACTGCATTAGGGGGTGAATGCCGGCTCCTTGTAGACCATCACTAAAGGAAGCAAGCGTACCATCATCTGCATCAAATTTGCCACCAACTGGATAAAGTCCAAAGACCGTTCTCAGTTGGTTATCCGGTGGGATACCGTCCTGATCACCATTGTCTCTGCCCCAGTATCCATCACCTGCATTGCAAAAGATCATATCTGAGCCATAGTGTCCGGGCTTGCTCTCGACAATGCAAGGCAATTCGTTCACATCGCTGGAGATATCCAGTGTTTGTCGGTAGAAGTAATACCTTGTTCTAGGATCTGGATTGTTCTTGTCCCGAAGGAGTAGATCCATGAAATAGTTGGCCATGTAGTCAGCCGCCCCACCGTAGTTGTCGCTGAAGTAAGGGTGCCGACTATCTGGAACCGTGGTGGTGTTAGTAGAGAAAGGGAATTCCCAGTCTCCGGCGGCATCGGAGATCACTTTGCTGCTATTGATAATCTCGTCGATCTTAGTTTTGGACTCCGCTGGATTCAGCAGACGAGTAGTCAATGCCAGTTTCATCTTAAGTGAATTGGCCAAGTTGATCCACTTCCCTGCATCCCCGCCGTAGAAAAGATCGTTGGCAGGCGTGCCCAAGGATTCCTTACCAAAGTCCGCAATGGCTTGGTCAAGCAAGGCTTCCGCAGCTGCATAAACCGATGCTCCATCATCTACTTTAGGTGTAAAATCCTCGCTATTCAGTGCCGTGCTTAAAGGGACGTCTCCAAAAAAGTCTACCAGTGTTACCAAGGTATAAGCTTGGATCGTTCTGGCAATCCCCGAGTGGATAAACAAACTCTTTTCTTCCGCCAGTGGAATCAAGTTATTGGCATCACTGAGAATCCCCACGTAAGCTTGTTCCCACATATCATCAAAATCCTGTGGTTGATAGGCAGTTTCGTAGGTACCGGAACGAGGCTCCATGGCGACTAGACGAGTCACCTCCATAGTATAGTCCGTAATTTCAAAAAAGTATTCATTCAATCCCCACTCAATGCTATTCAAAAGGAAGTCAGCATTGGCAGACTCGGGAGAAAGATTATTAGGATCCTGTTGCAATTCCAGGTCACAAGCATTGACCAGGAACAAGCACAGGATTAAGGAACATATATTTCTGATTTTCTTCATTTTGCTCTTTTTAATAATTAGGAATAGTGTTCACATGCCTAAGACTAAGCGTCAGACAGGGACAGCGATAGCTCGACTAGAATCGTAGTCTCAAACTTGCGCCATAGCGGCGAACACTAGGTCCATTCAAGAATTCAAAACCTAAGCCATTACCGTCCGCACCAAATCCTAGTGCATCGGTATCCACATTGGTATGTTCTGGTAAGTTGATGGCATCATACCAAAGGTTTTGTCCACTTAAAGCGATAGAAACTTCACCGAAAGGTGTATTCTGAATCAAACTCTTAGGAAGAGAATAGGAAAGTGTCACATCCCGAATTCTAATCGTAGTTCCATCGAACACACTGGTTTCATCTGGACCGAATCCAAAATTATCAAAGTACAGATTGGTGGCAGTGATCATGGTAGTATTTGGCGTACCATCAGCCATTACACCGTCCAATACAAAAGCTTGCGTGCGATCAAAGTCTGTGTCCTGGGACAATCCTCTAGCCAACAATGCTTCTGCCGTTCCGGAGAAGATATCTCCGCCATGACGGTACTCTAATTGAGCAGAAAGAGAAAATCCTTTATAATTCAAGGTACTGGTAACAGAAGTAGTGAAATCCGGGTGGGGATTACCGATTACCTGCACTTCATCGTCGATAGTATAGTATCCATCGTTATCGATGACGGGACGTCCCTGCTCATCTCTTAGGATAGCGGAACCTTTCATAATACCGTACACTTCCCCTTCAATAGCGAAGTTTCCTTGGTTAGAGAAACCAGCAATACTCACTTCATCCAATCCTTGTCCCAATTCCAACACCTTACTGTTATAGGCGTAGAAGTTGGTGTACAGGTTCCAATTCCAATTCGTCGTTTGTACGGGTGTGATATCTAAGCCCAACTCAATACCCTGGTTACGGATCTCACCAATATTGATGGTGGTTCTGGTAAAGCCCGTAGATGGATCCAAAGGAGCATTGGTAATGAGGTCTTTCGTATTACGCTGGTACAAAGTCAAATCAATGCCTAAACGGTTTCTAAACAGCTGAGCTTCGACCCCAAACTCGTATTCCGTATGTAGCTCAGGCTTAAGATTAGGATTACCTAATGTAGCAGCGGCTCCATTGTCTTCGAAGAATGTGGCGTTACTATTGGTGGTAATAACTGTTCCTGCTCGACTAACAAACTGACGGGCATTAGAAGAAAGCGTACTTCTGGTACTATATGGGCTTGGGAAACCTGCTGAGGTACCAAAGCCTACACGCAACTTCAAGAAGTTCAATAAATCATTGGAACCAAATACCTCTGTTGGTATAAAGGACAAGCTAGCACTGGGGTAGAATAGGTTGTTGTTCTCTTTTTCTACTGTAGAAGACCAGTCACTTCTACCAGAAAGGTTCAGGTATAGGTAGTTGTTATAGTCAAAAGTAACCGACGCATAACCCGCCACCAATCGCTCCAATTGCTTGTTCTGAATATCTAAACCTGAAAGACTGTTTACAGAGGACTGGTTGGTGAAATTGGAGTGTTCGATGAATCCAAATACCAATTGGTTCGTGGATTCGATACCATCTCTCGCAAAATCATCCTCACGGTAGTTGAAACCAGCAGTTAC
>ENA-UENT01000478-UENT01000478.1-marine-metagenome-genome-assembly--contig:-NODE-478-length-23861-cov-7.792723_pt1 | contig 23861 bp, 18 predicted proteins | sample MGYA00237879_ERZ529330 | MGnify/ENA primary metagenome ERZ529330 (study PRJEB26372, sample SAMN05368345) | marine metagenome | biome: cultured habitat; feature: ocean water; material: water; isolation... | reverse complement strand
CCGATGTCGCAAACCACTTCGTATTGCGTATAGCTTCTTTATCCTGCTCCTTCTTGTAGTCCTCAAGTTCGCTGAGGCCGGTCTTTTCCCAGAATCCCACTTCCGTGATGACCGCAGCACGGGACACAATATGAGCAGCTAAGGGCGCGATCAGGAAAATAAACAGGAGGATGGCGAAAATCTCAATAAAGATCATCGTGTCGTTGTAGTGGATCCCAACGCCCAGCAAAATCAGCAAAACGCCCAAAACAACGGCTTTGGTACTGGCAGAGTTGCGGATGTAGAAGTCCGGGAACTTCACCATGCCAATACTGGCAATCAGCATAAAGATAGAGCCGGCAAGCATAAAGGCGGCACTGAATAGATCATTGATCATAGTTCTTGGATTTTTCCCGTTTCTGTACCAGGTAGTAAGCGAAGGTCATAGTGCCCACAAAAGCAATCAGCGACATGATCAGGGCTACATTCAGATAGGCTTTCTCCTCAGACAGAACGGAGTAAATGGCCAGTACGGCAAGAAGGTTGGCAGAAAAGACATCAAGGGAAATAATCCGGTCCGGCAGGCTCGGCCCTTTGAAAAACCGGACCAGCGTCAGTATCGTGCTGATACTGATGATGGCGATAGCGATGTAAGCTGCGGTAGTGAAAAGGCTCATGCTTGGTTCGGATTTCTGGTGATTTTCAGGATTTTTTTCTCGAAGCCGTCCTTGATTTGCCGCCTCACGCTTTCTGTATCTCCTGCCTTTACATAGACCTCATGTACGTAGAGCGTCTTCCGGTCTTTGGAAACATCAATACTCAGCGTACCTGGCGTCAGGGTGATGAAATTGGCCAGCAGGGTGATTTCGAAGTCCGTCTCTGCTTCAAGCGGGATGGCGACCACTGCAGGCTGCATATGGTCCTGTGGGGTGAGTACTTCATAAGCGACACGCAGGGAGGCGGTAAGGAGCTCTTTCAGGTAAAAAAAGACAAGGGCGCTAATCTGCCGGGACTTGTGAAAGGAATGCGGACTGTAAAAAAAGGTGAGCAGCCAAAGTACGATATTCCAGCCGGCAAACAGCAGGAGGGTGGCGAACCCATCATCCGGGATGCCAGGGTAGATGGCTTGGGTGAACCAGGTCATCAGTACAGCTACGAATAGGTTGATCAGTATAACCATGTTTTTTATGGGTTGAGTACAGCATTAATGTATTCCTGAGGGTTCAGTAATTGCTCAGCAGCCTGCTCCGAAAAGGAGATCAAAAAATCAGGATAAAAGCTGATGCCCAGCGTGCAAAGGGTCAGGAAAACCGAAGCAAGCAGCAGGCAGTAGTAACGGCGGAATAGCGTTGGGCTGTCGTATTGTGGTGGATTGCTTTTGGTGCCGGGGCCTGCAGACCAGAATACGGATACCCAGATTTTGCTCATGGAAAAAAGTGTCAACAGCCCCACGAGGAGAGATACCGCAACGATAACGTACGCTCCGGACTCCAGGCCTGCCTTCGCCAGTATAAACTTGCCCCAGAAACCCGAAAGGGGAGGAATGCCCGCCAGCGAAAAGGCAGAAATGGCAAACAGGACCGTGACGAAGGGGAATCGGTCATATACCCCTCCCAGTTTGCTTAATGCATAATGGCCATTGGTGATTTTGACGATTCCGCTGATCAAAAACAAGTTGGTTTTGACCAGAATATGGTGGATGATGTAAAAGATGGAACCGGCAATGGCCAGCGGGGTAAATAGTGCCAGCCCCATAATCATATATCCGATTTGGCTGACAATATGGAACGAGAGGATTTTTTTGAAATTGCGCTGCGCAATAGCCCCCAACACTCCAAAAAACATCGTCAGGCCAGCCAGGACGAGCAGTACCGAATGGGTAGTTGGCAAATCATGAGTGTAGAGCAGGGTGAAAAACCGGATTAATGCATATACGCCGACTTTGGTCAGCAATCCGGCCATCAGCCCCACCACCGATATTGGTGGCGTGGGGTAGGAGGCAGGCAGCCAGGAGAAAAACGGGAACAGGGCCGCCTTGATTCCAAATCCGGTAAGAAAAAATACGGCAGAGACCGTAATCAGCTCCTGATTGGGGTGCTGGGCAATCGCTACCGACAGATCAGCCATATTCAGGGTGCCGGTTAATTTGTACAGTATAGCCGAACCGGTGAGCAGAAAACCCGAGGAGATGAAGCTCAGGGTGACATATTTAACTGCCCCCTCCAGCTGCTTTTTGCTGTTGCCCAAAACGATGAGCACGAAAGAAGCCACCAGCATGACTTCAAACCAGACGTAGAGGTTGAAAATGTCGCCCGTCAGAAAGGAGCCGCAAACGCCAAACATCATCACGAGCAAAACCGGGTAAAAGCCTTTCTTTTTGCGTGCTGCTGATATGTCCTGAATAGAGTACAGAATGATAGCAAAGGCGATGACGGCAGAAATGAGCACCATTCCCGAGGCCAGCAGGTCTGCAACCAGAGTGATGCCAAACGGTGCCGGCCAGTTGCCGATCTGTATGACCTGAATACCGTTTTGGTTCACTTCCATAAACAGGCTTGCCGCCGCTGCCAGGTACAGAAACCCGGCGACGACCGCAATAGCGGCCTGAACCTTGACCCGCTGCCAGGATAAAATGCAGAAGATGAACGCCGCGAGCAGCACCCACAACGGGAAGAGCAGTAAGGTGGGAATCGTATCGGTCACTTTATTTTATCTGTTGTATTGAGTTCATCCAAATCTTCGGTCCCAACTTCCTCGTATACTTTTTTCAGCAGCACAATCACGAACAATTGCACGCCAATACTAATCACAATGGCTGTTAATGTCAGTGCCTGAGGCAAAGGGTCTGCAAGCTGGTCCACCGCTGCTTTTGCTTCGGAGAGCAGTGGGGGCGCATTCTTGGTTACCCCTCCCACGGTGAACAGGAAAAAGGTGGTGGCATAGCCAAACAGGATGACCCCGATGATCAGCTTGAAGAAACTTTTCTGGAACATCAGAAACAAGCTCGCTGAAAACAAAACGCCAATAATCAGGGGTATAATCAGGTTCATAAGTTGTTATTCCTCAGTGAGTAAAAAAGTAATTTGCAGGACCACGCCAAAGACCACCAGCAAAACACCAAAGTCGAAAAAGATAGGCGTGCCGATTTTGCCCACCAGGGGCAATTCCTGGGTTACCCAGGCTGAAGTCAGGTAGGGCTCGCCCTTTAGTACAGCAAAAAAGCCACTAAGGAGGGCCATCAGCAAACCAAGTGCAGCCAGTATGGTGGGCTTTACCCTGAATACCTGCCTGGTCCGCTCGTACCCAAAGACCATAGCGTGCAGCATAAAGGGAATGGAGGCGATCAGCCCGGCTATAAATCCACCCCCTGGTTTATCGTGCCCCCTGAAAAACATATAGAGGGCAAAACTGATAAACAGGGGCGTCAGTGCGCGTAGCAGGGTCGCCAGAATGAGTGTTTTCATGCTTTTTTGTTATTGGGTTTGAATTTTAGCAGTGCAATGATGCCAATCATAGTAACTGTAAGCACGGTAATCTCCCCAAGGGTGTCAAGAGCACGAAAATCCACCAGGATGACATTCACGGCATTTTGGCCTTTGCCCTTGGGGATGCTTTGTTCCAAAAAATAGGCTTGTGAGCCAGTATCCTTTTCCTGTAGCAGCATCACATAGGCCGTCACTGCCATCATTGCCCCAAACAAGATCGCCACAGGCAGGTATTTCAGCCGGGCAATAGAGGTTTTGAGGGTATAGGAAGGCAGGCGGTGGATAATCAGAATGAGCAGTATCAGGGTCAGGGTTTCAGCCAGGAACTGCGTGATGGCTACATCCGGTGCGCTGAACAGGGTATACGCCAGCGCAATACTATATCCAATAATGCCAAAGGTTGCAGTCACAATCAGCCTTGACCTGACCCGGAAGAGAAAGCCGGTGGCCAGAACGATCAGGGCCAAAATGACCACCTCGTAAATCTGCAGGCTTTCCAGTAGCGGTGCCGTTGAAAAAGACTGGAAAACCTGGCCATGAGCCATTGCGGCCAAAAGCAGCATGGAAAAGGTGATGATAACGGTGGCTATATATCTTCTTAGGTAGCCATTTTGAATCTTCCCGGTTATGTACTGCGCAACGAACTCACTGCCGGCAATGAGCTGATCGTACAAAAAATCGGCGGAAGCCCAGGGCGGTTTTTGGGCCCGCCTGAGCCACTTGCGGAGGAAGTACAAACCTACACCGGTGAGCAAAGTGGCTAAGCTCAGGAGGAACACGAAGTTGAACCCGTGCCACAGTTTTAGTTTCATAGTGGGGGCAAAATCCTGGATGCTGGCAGCCGACCATTTTAGCAGGGGCGCTATGGTCCATCCGGGGGCAATGCCCGTCAGCAGGCTTACGACAGCCAATAACAGGGGGGGAAGGGTAAGCAGCAGCTGCCCCTCCCGTATGGGCTGATCCCTGAGTTTGCCGGTTTTGAAAAATGCGTTATACAGGATGTCTACGCTCACTGCCGTAAAGAGCGCCCCGGCCAGAAACAACAGCGCCAGGTAAACGATCGCAAAAGGATCGGCGGCATGGTAGAGCGCATCGTACAAAAGTTCTTTTCCTACAAAACCCAGCAGAGGGAGCACGCCGGCCATTGATGCCAGGGCAAGGGCTACAGTTGTTGCTGTAAGTGGCATCTTCCGGCTCAGGTCTGATAGCTGGGAAATGCGCCTCGTTCCGGTTTGATGGTCGATGTTGCCGGCGGTCATGAACAGGGCACATTTGTACAGGGCGTGGGCCAGGACATACACCATCGCGGCATTAACTGCTGCTTCCCCACCCAGGCCAATCATCATAAACAGGATACCCAGGGCGCTGACGGTTGTGTAAGCGAGGATACGCTTGAGGTCATCCTCCTGAAAAGCTTTCAGGGCGCCCCAGGTCATGGTCAGCGCCCCGGCAGCGCCGAGCAGATGGTGCCAGAGTGCGGCTTCCTGAAATAAAGGATTGAGCCGGAAAATGAGGTAGACGCCGGCTTTGACCATCGTTGCGGAATGCAGGTAGGCACTTACCGGGGTGGGCGCAGCCATGGCATTGGGCAACCAGAAATGGAAAGGGAATTGTGCGGATTTTGTGAGGGCGCCCAGTCCGATGAGGATAATGGCCGCAGATTGCAATCCACTATCAGCCACTACTTCAGGCTGGGATAGTATCTCCGTCAGGTTGTACCCACTGCCGGTGGCGATTTCCAAAAGGATAAATCCCGCCATCAGGGCCAGCCCTCCACCAGCTGTAATTAGGAGTGCCTGCCTTGCGGACCGCCTTGAGTCTTCATCTTTATGTTTGAAGCCAATGAGCAGGAAGGAGCTGAGGCTGGTGAGTTCCCAAAATACAAACAGGCTGATCAGGTTGACCGAGAGGACGAGGCCGAGCATGGAGCCTGAGAATAACAGCAGGTAACCTGCAAACCGGTTGATTTGAGGGCTGTCTTCCATATACCGGTGTGCGTATAAAAAGATCAGCAACCCAAAGACGGTGACCAGGAGCGCAAAAAACAGGCTAAGCCCGTCCACAAGGAAAGCCAGTTGAATACTGAGGGTGTCCACCCACTTTACTTGCTGTACGATGGTTGCTCCGTCAAGTACTGTTCCCGTCAGGGAGCCGAAGTAGGCGATAATTGCGAGAAAAAGCAGTGAGATGGCAGGCAGCAGGATACTTCGGTGCCTGTCATAAAATAAAGCAGACAGGAAGCCAGCCATGAATACCGCCAGGATGCAAAATAGAATGGTCATATAGTTTGGTATGCATATCTATAGCGCATACCATGGGGCAGATGTTCTAATCTGAGCCTTGTTAATAAGAACGGAGGGGCTTTTTGGAGGCCAACGCTGGCCAATCCACGCTGGGCGCCTTATGCTATCGGGGCGGCAACGGTACTTTCGACAAAGTACATTTCGACCTCACCGATCCCTTTAGCCGGTACTTTTCCACGTGGCGTGCAGGAAAACGTATCGCCAATCCGGTCGTAGGTCGCCTGAGAGATATTGACCCTTCCGGCTTTGCCTTTGGATTCCAGGCGGGCGGCCAGGTTGACGGTATCCCCCCATATATCGTAGGCGAATTTTCGGGCACCTACCACGCCTGCCACTACCGGCCCGGTATGCAGTCCGATGCGTGCACCGGAAAAAGGCAGGTCTTTTTGTTGCTCCAGCCAATCCTGCATGGCCAGGGCTGCCTTTACTGCACGATGGGCGTCATCCGGATTCGATTCCGGTACGCCGGCGGCGGCCATGTAAGCATCGCCAATGGTCTTGATCTTTTCAATGCCGTGTGCTTCTGCAATTTCATCAAAGGCTTTGAAGCAGCGGTCGAGGGCTTCCACCAATTCGGCAGGGGTAAGGTCCTTGGAAATCCGGCTAAAGTCTTTAAAGTCGGAAAAGAGTACTGTGGCCTCGTCATAGTGCCGGGCCGTGGCCTGCCCATCGGTTTTGAGTTCCTGAGCGACGGATGCCGGTAGGATGTTCAGCAAAAGTTCCTCTGAGCGCTTGCGCTCGGTATCGATGATACGGTTTTTCCGGCGGGAGTTCAGGTACAGCCAGGTCAGAATAAGGGCGATGAGGATAATAGCGCCGGCTACAATGCGGCTGCGGTTGCGCTGTGTACGCTGAAGCTGTAGCTGGGCTTCCTGAGCCTGCAGCTGTTGTTCCTGCCGGATGACCATAATGGAATCTTCCAGGCGGGCCAGGGAGATAGAGTCGATGGTCTGTTGCTGCCGGGCGAGCAGCAGCTCCTGCCGGGCTTGTTCATCGGTAAGGGTCTGCACTTCTTTTTCAAAAGCTTCCCGTTCCTTTTTGAGGGAGAGTATGGAATCGCCCACGGCGCGCATGACATCGAGCCTGCGCTGCTTAAGTTGCTCCAGGGTGGGGCGCTGTTCTGCCACCCCGCCGGGCTGAATGGGCATCTGTGGCTTATTGTTCAGCCGGCGGACCAACTGCTGATATTGGAATTGCAAGGTGTCATTCGGTGCTTTTTCCAGAAGCTGCTCCGCTGCCTTCATGGCCCTTTTGACCTTCATTTTGTCCCGCCAGTTGAGAGAGCTGGCCGTCTGTTTGCCAAAAAATGCCTCAGCCTGAAGCAGCCGGGCTTCGGTCTGAATAGTCAGGTTATTTGCTTTGCGACCACTGTGAAAGGCCTGCTCCGCAACCTGCGCCGCATCCTCGTAGCGTTCGCGCCCGAGTAATTCCCGTGATAAATCCAGTTGAGCGTTCCCCTGGCCGTTGACAGCCGATGAAAAAAGCGCCAATAGTCCTGCAGTTAGGAGTATCATTCTCATAATAAGGTACTTTTTTGCCAAGGGTGGATCCGACTGAAGCCAAATATAAGGTTTCTATATGATTTACGCACATCGTGAGGCACAATGTCTTGCCCCATGAATATGGGGTTTAGATTTTAAGGTAGAGGGTCTATATTTGTAATCGTTAGAATTAGTCAGAATTTGCAAACTATCACCTGGTTATAAATCTTCCTTCCTTTATAAACAAGAAGCGTGTTTAAATGGGGGCTTCCCTTGATCCTCTCTGGGAAGCCCTTTATTTTGGAAGGGAAACTAATCCTCAGTGCCCGTTTTCTTGGGCATTGGACCCAAAAAAGTTTCGAAGGGCTTTCAGCGCAGGTTGGAAGCCCTTTTTTTTGGGATATTACGGGCGTAAAGACGGAGGGATTTGATGATTTTTGTTAAATTTGAATCTGGCTCAAAACAAATTGTTAGTTCATGAATATGCCCGCCGCTCAGGATGCGCTCAAAAAATATTTTGGTTACGATACGTTCCGCCCCATGCAGGCCGATATCATTGAGCAGGTGTATGCCGGCAAAGACAGCCTGGTGCTAATGCCCACGGGCGGGGGCAAGTCCATTTGCTATCAGGTGCCTGCGGTGACACTCCCAGGGACCGCCGTAGTGGTCTCCCCCCTCATCTCTCTAATGAAAGATCAGGTGGAAGCGCTGAGGGCCAATGGGGTGCAGGCCGCTTTCCTCAACAGTTCACTCGGTGAGGCAGACCAACGGGCAGTGGAGGATCAGTTTTTTAACGGAGAACTGCAACTGCTCTATGTCTCTCCGGAAAAGCTGACTTCCCGGGATTTTCTGCCGCTGCTGAAACGGGCGAAAGTGAGCCTGTTTGCCATTGATGAGGCACACTGTATCTCTTCCTGGGGGCATGACTTCCGGCCGGAGTATACCCGCATGAAGTTCCTCAAACAGGAGTTTCGGGACACGCCCATACTTGCACTGACCGCAACCGCTGATAAACTGACCCGGAAAGACATTCTTCGGCAGCTCAATTTGCCAGACCCGCAGGTGTTTATTTCATCTTTTGACCGCCCCAATCTCAGCCTCGAGGTCCGCCCCGGGCAGCGCCGCCGGGAGCAAATCCTGCGGTTTATCGGCAAACGCCCGAATGAGTCTGGTATCATCTATTGCCTAAGCCGAAAGGGTACCGAGCAACTGGCGGAAAAACTGCAGGATGCCGGCATTACGGCTGATTATTACCACGCGGGCCTTTCTCCCGAGGAGCGGGATGCGGTGCAGGAGGCATTTATTAACGACAACACACCGGTCATTTGCGCTACGGTGGCCTTTGGTATGGGCATCGATAAGTCGAATGTGCGCTGGGTCATCCACTACAACCTGCCTAAGAATATCGAAAGTTACTATCAGGAGATCGGGCGGGCCGGGCGCGATGGCGCAAAGTCGGATACCGTGCTTTTCTACAGCTACAACGATGTCGCTCTGATGGAGGACATCCTCAGGCAAAACGACAGCGATCAGGTGGATATCAAACTGGCGAAGCTGGACCGTATGCGGCAATTTGCGGAAGCGGTAGGCTGCCGGCGGCGTATCCTGCTCAGCTACTTTGGGGAGGAAACCACGGAGGACTGTGGGAACTGCGATATCTGCCGGAACCCGCCAAAGACCATAGATGGAACGGAGATTGCCCAAAAGGCACTGTCTGCAATCTACCGGTTGCGGCAACAGGTGGGCATGACCATGGCGATTGACGTGCTGCGCGGCAGCGGGAAGAAGGAAATCTTTGAACGCGGCTACCAAAACATCAAAACTTACGGTGCCGGCCGTGATATCCCCTTTCTGGAATGGCAGCACTACATGTTGCAATTGCTGAATTATGGCTACATCGAGATTGCACACGATGAGCATGGCGTGCTGAAACTGACTCCGGCGAGCAAACGGGTGCTCTTCGAAGGAGAAAAAGTGCCATTGGTGCGTTTCGCTACGGTTAAAGAACGGCAGGAGGCCGAGAAAGCTCAGGCTAAAACCAAAGCCACCGAGCGGCAGGGAGTACGGGATGAGCTGTTTGAGCAACTCCGCCAACTCCGGCGTCAGCTGGCTCAGGAGCGGGGCGTGCCGCCTTACATCATTTTCAGTGATAAAACTCTGGAGGAAATGGCTGCCGTGCGGCCTATGACGGATGATGAAATGAAGCGCATCAGCGGGGTAGGGGAGCGCAAGCTGCACCTCTACGGCAACTATTTTATTGATGCCATCATTGAGCATGTGGGTCCGGCAGCTAGCCGGGGCAAGTCCTCTACCTATCAAATCACCCACGATATGTACCAACGGGGGCTGAGCGTATCCGAAATAGCACAAAAACGGCAGCTGACTGAAACGACGGTCTATTCCCACCTGGCTATCCTTTTTGAGAAAGGGCAGGACATCAACCTGCACGAACTCGTGACGCCCTCAGAAGTCGATCAGGTGGTGAAATCTTTGCGGTACCTTCAGGAGCCTTATAAACTGAAGGATGTCTTTGAATATTTGGACGAACAAGTTCCTTATCATAAAATCCGGCTGGCGCTGGCTTATGCGAAGCGGGAGGCTTAGCCCGGATTTTCAAATTTTCGCGCGATGAAAAAAATACTTCTCTTTGCTGCCCTGTTGCTAACAGGGGTTTCTCTAACTAAGGCTCAGTCCGATTTCCGCCCGGGCATGGTTTGGATGGAAGAAGGCGACACCCTGTATGGCAGGATTGATTACCGGGGGGACCTCTCTCTGGGGCAGGCGTGCCACTTCAAAGGTAGTGCTGATGCTACCGAACAGGTGTTTTCACCTCTGGATATCAAAGGCTACCGGTTTGAGGACGACCGGTTGTTTGTTGCTGAACAACTGGAAGAGAAAAAGGCTTTTCTGGAGTGCCTGGTTAACGGGGCGATGGAAGTGTATTACCATCGGGATGAAGCCGACTCTAATCAGTATTATTTCCGCAAGACCGGTGATACACTGGTGCACTTGCCATATGTGGAGGAAATCCGATATTTCGACCGAAATCAGATTGAGGGCGCACCGGAAATTAGAGCGGACTATCTTTTCCGTTCGAAGAAGCACATCGGGTTGCTGAAGTATCACTTGCAGGATGCTCCGGAACTGCAGGGGCAAATTTCGAAAATTGAAAAACCCAGCCACCAATCACTGGTCCGGTTGGCCAAACGCTACCATCAGCTCAAAGCGGAGCCCGGGCAGCCCTTAACCATTTACCAAAAGGCATTACCTTTTTTCAAGCCCCTGATAGGGGTTGGGGGCGGACTGATGCAGTTCTCCAATACACCAACTGTAGCGGATCAGGGGCATTTGGCCTATGGGGCTGATCTGTTTTTGGTCATGCCCAGGGTGCATGAACGCGTCTTTTTCCGCCTTGGGGTGCAACAAGCCAACCGGCAGCTGGCGGATGAAAATGAAACGGACACTTTTACTACCTATAATGTGGAAGTCGGCTATATGCTGCCGGAGACGTTCCGGATACGCCCATACGCCTCCATTAATCTGCTGAAGCCGGCTTATTCGGCAGGGGCGTGGGCGCAAATTGCCGGGCCATTCTATGCCGGGCTGCACGGTAATGCCACGTTTTACTTTGGTAGCTTCCGTTGGTTCCCTACCGACTTGTTTTATTATTCCCTATCTGCTAGTGTAGGGTATCAGTTTTGAGTAATTGCTGAAATTTTATTGGGGTAGTCGGTGATGATCCCGTCCACGCCCAGTCCAATCAGCGCTTTCATGGCGGTGGTGTCGTTGACGGTCCACGGGATGATAGCCATGCCGAGGTCGTGCACAGTTTCCACCACGTTGCCCGTCACCATTTTGTAATAGGGGCTGTAGATGTCCGGGGTGTAGCCCAGGGCATCGAGGTTGACCTGAACGCCGTTGGGGTTTTCAACCAGCAGGGCTGTGGTGACGGCAGGGTCAAGCCGGTGCAGTTCCTGTAGGGGGCGGACATCGAAAGACTGTACACAGGTTTGGTTTTTAATGCCCAGGTCTTCTATCTCCTGCAAAACGAGGCGGGCAAAGGTCAGCGGGCGGGGCGCTTTGACGTTATCGTAAGCCAGGTCGTGCTTGATTTCGATGTTGTAGCGGGGCTTGGGGCGGTTGTGCTCAGCACAGTAAGCATTGACGGCTTGTACCACCTCGCTAAGCAAGGGCTTGTGCACCGGCATGGGCGTTTGCTCCGGAAAGCGTTCGTTCCCGCGGGTGCCGCAATCGTAAGTCTTGATCTGAGCGTAGGGCATTTGAAAGAGCAGCAGCTCCTCTTCCTCCGCTTCCGTTACGGGCCGCCCGTCCGGATGGCTGCAGATGTGGTGAGACATCCAAGGCTCGTGGCTGACCACCAGCAGGCTGTCCTGACTTACCGCAAGGTCGAGCTCCAGCGTTTTCACCTGAGGAAATTCCAGTGCTTTGAGGAAGGCGGGCACCGTATTTTCCGGCAACAGCCCGCGGGCGCCCCGGTGGCCCTGCCAGTCGAAATCAGCAGCTTGTTCGGCATTCATGTCTTGTTGAGTTGAAGGCGCTGAGCAGGCTGAAAGCCCGAGCAGCAGGAGGAGGAAATAAAATTGGCGCATAATGTTGGCTTTGAGGTAAAGGTACGGAATTGGGAAATTGTCTTTTCCCGGAAAAACGTATTTTCACCATCAAAAATGCGAATCTTCCTTTTGCTGCTTGTGCTTTTGTGCCCCTTACTGCTCTTGGCACAACCTTCCATTCCCCGCCTTTCCCAAATAGATGTACAGCATTACACCTTTCAGCTGGAGCTGAGTGATGAGCACGACACCATTCAGGGCAGTGCCTTGATGGATATCCGGTTTTTGCAGGCATTGGATACCCTGGTGCTGGACCTGGTTGCAGAGGAGGCCGGGCAGGGGGGCATGCAGGTCCTGGAAGTGAAGGAAGGAGGCGAGCCTTTGGCCTACCGGCATGAAGGGGCTCAGTTGCATATTGCGCTAGGCAGCCCAACAGCGGCAGGTTCCGCCCGGCAATTCACCATTCGGTACAAAGGTGTTCCGGCTGACGGGCTTATCATCGCCCAAAACAAGTACGGTGACCGGACCTTCTTTGGCGACAACTGGCCGAATCGTGCCCATCATTACCTGCCTTGTGTGGACCACCCTTCGGATAAGGCGACGGTGGCTTTTGTGATTATCGCGCCGGACCATTATCAGGTGGTGGGTTCTGGTTTGCAGTTGGAAGAGCTTAACCTTGACCAGGAAACCAAGCTTACTTTCTGGCGGATGGACACGCCCATTCCCACTAAAGTGGCGGTCTTTGGAGCGGCGCAGTTTGCGGTGAGCCGGGCCGGTGAAGTTGCCGGTATACCCGTTAGCAGCTGGGTTTACCCCGAAAACCGGACGGAAGGCTATCAGGATTACGCACAGGCTACGGAGGTTTTACAGTTTTTTATCGACTCCATCGGGCCCTATTCCTATCCAAAACTGGCTAACGTACAGTCCAAAACCCGCTACGGAGGGATGGAGAATGCCAGTAATATCTTCTACTTTGAAAATTCCGTGACCGGTGGGCAGGATCATGAAGACCTCATCGCCCACGAAGTGGCTCATCAGTGGTTTGGCAACAGCGTGACGGAAGGCAACTGGCACCACATCTGGCTGAGCGAAGGCTTTGCGACCTACGGCGCTAACCTTTATATTGAGCACAAGTACGGCCGGGATGCCATGGCTAAGCGGCTGCTTACCGAGCGTCAGCAAGTCCTGCAGTTTGCCCGCCAGTCCAATCGCCCCATCATTGATACCCTCATCACCAACTGGAACCGCCTGCTGAACGCCAATGCCTATCAGAAAGGCAACTGGGTCCTGCACATGCTGCGGCATAAGGTGGGCGAACGAGCATTCTGGTCGGGCCTGCGCGCCTACTACAAAGCCTACCAAAATGGCAATGCTTTGACCCGGAATTTCCAGGAAGTGATGGAAATCGCCAGCGGGCAGGATTTGAGCGGTTTCTTTTACCAGTGGCTTTATCAGCCCGGCGTGCCGGAAATTGGGGTGAGCTGGTCGTGGAGCAAAAAGGAAGGTTTGCAACTGGATATCGGTCAATTGCGCAGCGATGCGACCTATACTTTCCCCCTTGATATTGCGGCGGAAGCCCCCGATGGTACCCGTGAAACCTGGACGGTAAATATTGATCAGGAACAGCAAACGGTGACCCTGCCCTGTGACTTTGAGCCCCAACGGCTATGGCTGGACCCGGATACCTGGCTGCTTTTTAGCGCTGAACTGAAGCAGATGAAAAATTAATTTGCATTTTTGTGCCTCCAAAACGGGAACCATGAAAAAAACGGCCATTTTACTGATTCACTGCCCGGACCAAACCGGCCTTGTCGCGGCAGTCACCGACTTTCTGCACCGCAACAACGGGAACGTCATCTCTCTGGACCAGCACGTTGACCGGCAGGCGGGGCGCTTCTTTATGCGGGTGGAGTGGGAGCTGGAAGGTTTTAATATCCCTGCCGAAAAAATCGATGAGTATTTTGGTACGCTGATAGGGCAAAAATACCAAATGGAATGGCAGGTACACCTGAGCGCGCGCAAACCGCGAATGGCGATTTTTGTTTCCAAAATGTCGCACTGCCTCTATGACATTTTGCAGCGCTGCATGAGTGGGGAATGGGAAGTGGAAATCCCGGTTATCGTCAGCAACCATGAGAACCTGCGCTACATTGCAGAGCGTTTTGAAATTCCCTTTGAGATTTTTCCCATCACTAAAGCCAACAAGGCAGAGCAGGAGCAGCGGGAGATTGAGCTGATGCGTAAGCTGGATATAGACTTCATTGTCCTGGCCCGTTACATGCAAATTTTGTCCGACGACTTTGTGGCCGCTTTCCCGAATCAGGTTATTAATATCCACCATTCCTTCCTTCCTGCTTTCAAGGGTGCGAAGCCTTATCACTCTGCTTTCAACCGGGGGGTGAAAGTGATTGGGGCAACGAGCCACTATGTCACTGCAGATTTGGACGAGGGGCCGATCATCGAACAGGATGTGCGGCGTATTTCTCACAAAGACTCCATCAGGGACCTGATCCGTATTGGGAAGGACCTGGAGAAGGTCGTCCTGGCCCGGGCCATCTGGCTGGAGATTCAGCATAAGATTTTGCCTTACCAAAATAAGACGATTGTGTTTGATTAAAGGGTTGATCTTACTGATGCCGCTAATCCTGGCAAAACGGTGCCGTCCCACAAGCATGCCCCGCTCTTATGCCCTTGCTCGGAATCCGTGGAAATCTGCGCAAATCCGTCCAATCCGTGTTCCAGTCTACCTCCGCGATCTCTGCGTGCCCCCAGCGAACGCCGCGTGAAGACAACGCTCAAATCATCCGCCGTGCCCCCGCAATCTCCCGCTTCACGAAAGGCTTCAACCGCTCCACCGCCTGCAGCAACAACATCTCCTCACTTGGGAAAGGTACCGGCTGATTGCCAATCCGCTGCCGGGACTGCTTGCTCAGCGCCCGCTTATCGCCCCGGAAGGTCGCCGCGTAATTCTCGAATACGGCCTCCGCAAACATGGGCTCGGTATGAATCAGGTTGTCCGTAGAGCGGTCCACAAACTCCAGCCGCCCACTGACCCGCGCCGTCTTGTTCTGATAATTTTCCAGGATCAGCGCCCGTACCGTCACTTCCCGGGGCTGCGTAATATCGTTGCCCAAAGAATCCTTCGCCACATTGCCATTGGCATCCAGGACGTATTCCCAACCATCTTCCACCACCGCGGTCTCCTCGTACTCCCGCTCGCGCACCAGCCCGGGGCTGATTTCAATGCGGTTGATGCGCATCACCACCTCGTAGTCGTAATGCAGCCCTTCCACCGGACGGGTATGATAGACCTTCCACTGACTATTCAGGTCCTGAACGGCCATTGCGGTAAGCTCCCGCTCAAAAGCATTGGGGATGGCCACCGGCGCCTCCTGCCGCATGCTCACCAGAATATGCGTCGTGCCCAGGTACAGGGCTTCTTCCTGCAGCTGCTCCACCTCCCGGTAACGGCTAAAATACTGCCGGATGCGGTCCAGCTCGGCGTACGCCCGGCGGGCAGCCAGCCGGTCTTCTCCCTGACGGGCATCCCGGAGCAGGCGTTTGGCCTCTGCATAGTGGAATTCTGCTGCTTTCTCCCGGCTCTCCATCTCCAGCTCGTCCACCTTTACGAAACGGAAGTTAGCCTTAATGCCTTCTTTGGATACCAGGGGCAACAGGGGTGCCACCGCCTCCTGACGCTTGCGGATACTGAGGTAGTGCTCGTGGATGCGCGCCCAGTTCTCCGGCCGGTTCTGGCGCTTGAGGCGGTCGGCTGCCGACAGGTCGCGCTGATTGGCTTTCTGAAAGGCTTCCTCCAGCGCCAGCACCAACCTGGTCTTCTTGTTTTTCTTACCAGCCAGACGACGGGCGGCCACTTCAATGGCAGCTTCATAATTGCCGTGCTCCACCAACTTTTCCGGGGATACACAGGAACTCAGACTTATAAAAAGGATAGCGATCAGGGAAAAGGAATATCGGGTACGCATAGTGTGTGGGTTTTTCTTATCCCCAAGGTACCACCCCTGCCTGCCCGATGTTCCTAAATTGGCGTTAAGCCGCGTGCAGATTCTGTTAAAAAATCTTAAGTCGGCAATATTGGCTCTTAAATTCTATTAAGAACGCTCTTCCCACAGGCGCACAATCTCCACAATCGTGCGCACGGCCGCTTCCATATCCTGCACCGACGACCATTCTTCCTTAGAGTGGAAAGCATACTCCCCGGCAAAAATATTCGGGCAGGGCAAGCCCATAAAAGACAAACGCGAACCATCTGTCCCGCCCCGGATACTGCGCTTTTGAGGCTCCAGGCCAGCCCGGCGCATAGCCTCCCCGGCGTAGTCTACGATCTCGGGGCGCTTTTGGATCATCTGCTTCATGTTGCGGTACTGCTCTTTCACCACAAACTCCGCTTTGGAGTGTGGGTAGTGTTGCATCACCTGATCCAGATAGCCTTTCAGTTCGGCTTCGTGGGCTGCCAGCTTTTCATCCTCAAAATCGCGGATGATGAACTGCACTTGGGCTGACTCTGCCCCACCGCTGATGCTCACGGGGTGGACAAAACCTTCCTTGCCCTCCGTGGTCTCCGGTGAGAGGCGGTCTTTGGGCAGGGCCGCCACCAGATCAGCTGCAATTTTCAGGGCGCTCTCCAGCTTGCCTTTGGCGAAACCCGGGTGAATGCTTACACCAGTAATATTGACGGTGACCGCATCCGCAGAGAAGGTCTCATCCTCCAGGCTGCCCAGGCGCTCCCCATCAACGGTATAGCCAAAGTCAGCATTCAGCTTCTCCATATCCACATGGTCCACGCCCCGGCCGATCTCCTCATCGGGCGTAAAGAGGATACGGACAGCACCGTGCTTCACCTCCGGGTGTTGGGTAAAAAAGTGGACGGCGTCCATAATTTCGGCCACGCCGGCTTTGTTATCTGCCCCCAGCAGCGTCGTCCCGCTAGCTGTGACGATATCGTGCCCGATTTTATGCTTTAGTTCCGGGTGGTCTTCCGGGTTGAGCTGCACGGCAGGGTCATCGGGCAGGGTCAGTATGCCCCCGTCGTAATCTTTATGCACGAGTGGCTTCACCCCTTCCCCGCTACAGTCGGGCGAAGTATCCACATGGGAGCAAAAGCAGATGGTAGGCACCTGTTTGTCTGTATTGGCAGGCAGGGTGGCATAAACATAGCCGTGCTCATCGAGGTGGGCGTCCGCGATGCCCATTGCTTTCAGTTCTTCCACCAGGAGGCGGCTGAGGTTCTTCTGTTTTTCAGTAGACGGAAAGGTGGTGGATGCCGGGTCGGACTGCGTATCGATCTGTACGTACCGCAGGAAACGGTCGAGTACCGTATGGTTAATGGTCAGGCTCATCATTTTTGCCGGCAATTTAGGGAATTTGGGGGGTAAGTTCATGCGGAGGGCTTAGAAAAAGGGTGGGCGGGATGGGTGCACGCTAAGGGCGCTATGAGAAAGGTTGCACGCGGAGAGCGCTGTGAGAGGGGGTTCACGCTAAGGGCGGAAAAACCCCGTGAAACCTCCGCAATCTCCGCGTGAAAATCTCCGCAACCTGCGCGTGAACCCACCCCGTGAAACCCCTAAGGCAAACTATTCTGAAAAGCCATCCAGGCCTGCGCATCCGAGTCAAAAGCCGTATCGCACATACGCTCTTCCGCCTCCATATTGATGGCCTCCACACGGTTGTCCGGGTTCGGGTGAGTGCTCAGGAACTGCGGCGGGTTCGCACTGCCCTGATCAATCAGCTTCTGAAAAAAGCTCGCCGCACCGTTCGCCGCGTACTCCGTTTCGCACAGGTAGATGACTGAGAACTGATCCGCCTGCGACTCATCATCCCGGCTAAACTTCAGCCCCAGCAGGCTGCCCAGGACATTATTCAGCAATTCCTGGTCTTCTCCCAGCAACAAGCCCAGCAAAGTCGCCACCCCATACTGTTGTGTGAGCTGCTGCGTGGAATGCCGCAAATCAGCGTGAGCAATCTCGTGCCCCATGACGCCCACAAAGTCATCCTTTTCCTCCAAAAACTTAATCAGGCCCGTGTACACAAAAATATAACCGCCCGGTGCCGCAAAGGCATTCAGCGTCTCCGGGTCATCAATGATATAAACCTCCCAGGCAAAATCCTGTGCGTACTTCACCTCCCCACTGCCCAGGATATCATCTACAATATCCTGCAAAAAAGCATAAGCCTCAGGGTACTGTGCCTGATCCAGGATAGGATACTCCTGAGGGTTCGCCAGGATTTCGTCCCGCAGTTCCCTGCCCAGCATTTTATCGTCCTCAATAGAGAATAAATTAATCCCGCCCCCGCGGTCATCGTCCCCCCCACAGCCGGTGAAACTCACCGCACTAATCAGCAATACAAAAGCAAGCAGGGTCATCTGAATACGCTTCATCATGTTTGTTTTTTTAGTTTAATGGTTCTGACGCCCAAAACCGCGCCAGTCACATTTTAGGAACGGCAGGGACAGCGGTTAAAGTTCGTGGGCGCCCCCAAAGTTTTCTTAATTTGGTAAAAACGGGCGGCACGGGCGGGCCCGCTGAGGCTGAGGCTGAGGCTGAGGTTGAGGTTAAGGTTGAGGTTGAGCACCAGCCTGCGTCACCCAGTGCCACGGCCGCTTTGCGACCGCCTCCTGACGACCCAGCGACCGGCACTGCTCGCCCCAAGCCACCGCCCCGGCAGCCACCGCCAGGAAGACCCCGCCCGGCCCTCAACCTTCTCCGGCTTACGTAGCTGAGCGCCAATACTGGCCCGTATGGGGAGTCAGCATCCTCGGTTCCGACCCCGCCACAGACCAACCTCAGCCTTCCCAAGGAAAAGCCCGGCACTCCCCCGCCAAGGTTGAGGCTAAGGTTGAGGACAAGGCTGTGTCACCCCCAAAGCCACGGCCGCTTTGCGACCGCCTCCCCTTTGCCCCAGGCACAAAAAAACTGCAGCTCAGGTCAAGCCCAAACTGCAGTTCCAACCTAAAAAATAAAATCTAACCTACTGCCGCACCACCTTCAGCACCTCCCGGTAGCCATCTCCGGTGACCACTTCCAGAAAGTACAAGCCCGCAGGCAAGGCACCGGTATCCCAGCCCAGTTCCGTCTCCCCTGCTCTAAGCGGCTGCTGCAACAGTCGCTGCCCAAACTCATTGAGCAGCGTAGCCTGCCCTGCGGTAGGTAATGGCTTGCTAAACTGTAGGGTGAACTGGCCCCGCACCGGATTCGGCACTACACTTGCTTTGACCTCCTCAGGCGTTTCAGCCTCCCAGACCAAACCATTAGGTACAGACAAGCTCTGCCCGCCCTGGCTCTGGTAGTTCACGCTGCTAAAGACCGCCGTAGCGTCGCCATTGGGGTCTATGGTGAAGACCGCCAGGCCCATTTCCACACAGTTGCCCATCGGCACATACGCCTGATGGAACAGAATCCAGTTGCCGCTATTGCTGTTGCGGTAGAAGGCACGGATGTAATCCCCCTGACGGACCAAACGCAGCCATTTCGGGAAGGACGCAAAAAAGGTGCCACTACTTCTGGCGCCATTCGTCATACTCCGGGTTTCCCGCCTCAGCAGATTGGTCAGGTTAGAGTATACGGCTACCATCTTTGCCCCTGCCGCACTGCTTTCGCGTATCATCAGACCGCCGTAGCCGCCGCTCACGCTTTCTATGCGCGCCTGTATGCCGCCGTTGCCGCACAGGGGTACGGTGGCAAACGCCAGATTATCTGAATTTTGCGGGATGAGGTTGTAGCCTCCGGTGCTGATGGTAAAATCGCCCTGGCCCGGGTTGTTACCAACGCAGGGGTCGTAGGTGTAATCACTGCCATTGCCCTGGTCTCCGATATCACTGGCAGACCACTCAGGGGGCAGGGTGTTGCCTGCCTCCACGCTTACGGTAGCGGTGCAGTTATTGGTATTGCCGCTCGGGTCTTTCACCGTCACGGTTATATTGAAGGCCTGATCTGCGTCATCGCAAGTGAAGGTGGCAGGCAGGAAGCTTACCGAGCTGAGAGAACAATTATCGTTGCTGTTGGCCGGGTCGTAGACATCACTCTGCTGCAAATCGTACATGCCATCCGACTGTATCTCTACGGTGGTGTTGAGGCAGACCGCAGTTGGGGTGATGTTGTCTTCCACAGTAACCGTTGCTGCACAGGTGGATGGGTTGCCGTTGTTGTCGGTGACAGTCAGGGTGACGTTGTTTGCGCCGACTTCTGAGCAGTCAAAATCAGTTTGCGAAAGCGAGAGGGACTGTATCCCGCAGGCGTCGCTGGAGCCGCTGTCGATATCTTGAGCGGTAATGCTTCCGTTGCCGTCAGCGTCCAGTTGCACGGTGAGGTTCTGGCAAAGGGCGGTGGGCGCTACGTTGTCCTCAACGGTGACTGTCGCGGCACACTGGCCGCTTTCGTTATTGACATCAGTAATGGTATAGGTTACGGTATTCCCGCCCACATCGGCACAGTCAAAGCCCATAATGTCCAAACTCTCGGAAGCTAAGCCGCACTCGGCGGTACTGCTGCTGCCAACTTCTGCTGGAGTAATACTGGCGTTGCCTCCGGCATCGAGCTGCACGGTGATGTTTTCGCAGACAGCCATAGGCGGTGCGCAGCAGAAGCTGTTGGGGTCGGCTACAGTGACGCTGGCGGTACAGACGTCAGATAGTCCACTGGATTGTGAAGTCACGGCCAGGGTTACATTGTAGGTATTACCTACATCGTCACAGTCGAAATCCGTCATAGAGGCGGAGAAATCAACCGGTCCACAGATAGCAAAGGAACCACCGTCAAAAAAGGAAGCGGCTACGGAAGTGATTAGGGTATCGCTAATCAAATTGACTGTTGGGTCAGCGCACACAGCAGTTGGCGGGTTGTTGTCCTCCACGGTCACGGTGGCAGTACAGGTGCTGGTGTTGCCATTCACATCGGTTACCGTCAGTGTTTCAGTATTGGGGCCCACTTCTGAGCAATCAAAACTGGTTTGGCTTAAGGAGAGGCTGAGGATGCCACAAGCATCTCCGGATCCATTGTTCACTGCCGCTGCGGTGGCAGAGCCATTGCCGTTAGCATCGAGCTGTACGGTGAGGTTTTGGCAAAGAGCAGTGGGTGCTACGTTGTCTTCGACGGTGATAGTGGCGTCGCAGGTACTGAAGTTGCCGTTTACATCAGTGACAGTCAGCGTGGATATATTATTCTCCCCCACATCACTACAGGTGAAAGCCGTTGCTGTTGCATTAAGGCTGGCGATACCGCCTGGTACGGGCTGGGATGAGCAGTTATTAGCAGTAGAGCCGCCGTTGATATCTGAGCCCAGGATAGAGGCGTTACCGGTTGCGTTGAGCTGTACGGTGAGGTTTTGGCAAAGAGCGGTGGGCGGCGTATTATCCAATACCCTGATCTTGATACTGCAGGTGTCCAGGTTGCCGGTTGCGTCCAGTGCCGTCCAGCGCAGTTGAGTGGTACCCACCGGGAAGGCCGCACCGGCCAGCGTACCAGCGTTATTGTAGTTGTTCGTCAGGCTCGCTACCCCACAATTGTCGGTGGCGGTTGCATCGAACTCTGTGCCCTGGGCAGTGTAAGAACACGCCCCGGGGTCGTTGTTTCGATCGGTAAGCACTATTGGTGACGCTACGCAGGTAACGGTCGGGGCATCGCCATCCCAAACGGTGACATTGGCCGTGCAGAGCGCGAAATTTCCGGTATTGTCGGAAACGGTCAATTCGATAGGAAATGTCTCCCCTACATCATCGCAGTCAAAGACCGTAGTATTAATCCCCAAACCCGCGACACCACAGTTATCAGTGGAGCCGCCGTCGATTTCATTTGGGTTTAGGTTGTAGGCCCCAGAAGTTGCCAGATTAACCGTTATATCCTGGCAGACGGCGCTCGGCGCTTCCGCATCATTCACTGTCACGTCGAAGGTACAGGTAGCGGTATTATCAGAGGCATCGGTAGCAGTGGCGGTAACAGTAGTAGTCCCCACATCAAAAGCAGTACCTGAAGCCGGAGCATATTCAAAGGTGACGCCCGGGCAATCATCAGAAACGTTGGGGTTGGGGATGTTGACCACCGCGCCACACTGTCCGGGGTCGTTATCCACGGTGATGTTTGCCGGGCAGGTAATGACGGGGTCTTCGGTATCGTTGCAGCCAGTCGTCAAACCGTCTTGTACATCTCCGGTAAGCACAAAGCCTGAGGCCGTACAGTCCATGCCAAAGAAATCACTTTCCCAGGTGCCCAGATTTAAACTAGGCGGATTGGGAACAGAGGCGGAGGTATTGTAGACGTAGGTGCAGCAAAACGTAAAGCCGCCCATGCCATCGCCGCTGTAGAGGTTGATCTCCCAACGGTTCTGTCCGCTATCCCACTCCGCTCTGACAATATTGCCATCGTCAAATTCGAAAATATTCCGGTTGTTGCCATCATCGCCGGCGGGCTGTAAGGTCGTGCTGGCAATGCCACAGGTAGCAGAGGCAAAGGTGATTTGTGCATTTAGCACATAAGAGGTACAAAATAGCAGACCAATAAACAGGCTTACTTTTTTAAAAAAAGATATCAACCTTCTTTTTTTCATAATCAGTATTGGATTTTAGGCAGGCACGGATGTCCCGTGCTCCATGAGTTGAAATAATAAACAAGAGCTAAAAACAATGCCTTGTACAGCTGTACAAAAGCCAGTACAGAATTTGGAGGGGGAGGACAAAATGCCTCAGGATAGGTAGATTACAGAACAAGGGTAGTTCCTGAAGAGTAGCCAAAGGTAACAAATTAATAGTATAAACTCAGGGGGTTTTCAACCTCTGCGGCAAATGATGCCCGCCTCCTGCTGAACCCGCAAAATTTCGCGGTCGCGCAGCTCCTCATTCGGCAGCACATAGCAGCGGCGCATGTGATCGGCGTGAGCCGGGGTCAGGCCTTGCAGGGAGGTGAGCTGATTGCCCGAGGCGTAAAGGGTTTCCAGCCTGGTAAGCTTGTGGATGGGCTTCAGGTCGCGGAGCTGATTGTGCTGCACGTAGAGCTCCTTCAGGTGGACGAGAGGTTCAATGCCATGCAGCGACTCGATTTGGTTCTCATTGAGGAACAGGTGCTCCAGTTTGGTGAAGTGGCGCAACGAGCGGACTTCCCTGAGTTTCATATGGGTGATGGACAGGTACTTGAGGTTATACAGGGGCAACAGGCCCGACAGGTTGGTCAGGGGCGTGCTCACATTGGAGTTGAATGCCGTGGGGCCAGCCAGGCGTAGGGTATCCACACCGATGAGGAGCATCATCAATGGATCATCGGCAGGAGTGGCTAATGTTGGGCCTGCACCAAAGACCGCTTCATTGTAGGCCATTTTCCATTGCATTTCCAGGTCATTCCACCACTTACGGGCACGCAGAAGCTCCTCGGGGGCTGTTTTGACGATAATTTGCATAAAATCAGGGATTAGATGGGGACGGCTGTTCCGCAAAGCAGATACAGCACGCCCCCGGAAAATTTTTAATCTGGTTTAACTGCGGGAAGGAAAAATGCCTACCAGAGCAATACAGTTGTGCATAGCAAGGTAGGGCATACGGTTTTCGTGCGCCTGTCCGCCTCCGCTATTGCTGATCGCGCTACCGGCCAGCTGAGCATTGCCAGAAGTCCCGTTAAAGATGGTATCTGCTCCGGTTGTTTTACCGATCAGGGCATTGGTCCCTGCGGGAGAGACACCGGAGTCTCCCAGTGCAAAGCCATGGTTATGGCTGGGCATCTCTGCAGTGGTCAGGGTTACGGTCTCGGCGCCGCCACGAGTCCCAAGGCGGTAGTCGGAAAGCCCTGGCCCACGCCCTGGCCCGATGATGACGCGCCCCCGGAGATCAGGCAGGGCAAAAGTAGTCCGGCCATCGCCTCCGTAGATCGTTCCCAAAAGAGAGAAAAGTGCCGTGTTCTGGCTGATTGGCATCAACTGCCCTTCGCAAAAGGCCCAGCCGCGTGGGGCGAAGTTGAATCCAAAGGTGGTAATCTGACCAATAAATGGGTCCATCGTCTAAAGTTTAAATAGTAATGCGAATCAAGAGCAAACTAAAACGTAGAA
>ENA-UENT01000475-UENT01000475.1-marine-metagenome-genome-assembly--contig:-NODE-475-length-24004-cov-3.517834_pt1 | contig 24004 bp, 19 predicted proteins | sample MGYA00237879_ERZ529330 | MGnify/ENA primary metagenome ERZ529330 (study PRJEB26372, sample SAMN05368345) | marine metagenome | biome: cultured habitat; feature: ocean water; material: water; isolation... | reverse complement strand
CCCGGGGCATCCCGAACCTCTTTGATCAATGAAAAAGCCAGTAGGCGAGATAGAATATTGTTTTCGATCTTATCGCTATTACCAATCGTTCAATCAGCAGAGAAAGGGTCTTACCCAGAAGTTATGTGTGCTACGGAAGATAATTTAAAGCAACAGGCTTATTATGGTCCGACAGGAACCATGAATTGGTCCGGTCCGGTTGGAGAATGTAAATTGGAGCCGTTTGTTTTGGATAAAACAGTTTTAACTGAGTTATGGCAGGTATCAGAAAAGGAAACCAACTGTACATGGAATTTTTGAGTCCCCCAGTTTAAAAGAGAAAATTAACAAGCTGAAATACTGGCAGTAAAAACCAATAAAATAGCAAGACGTGGATATACTAAAGACAGCCATTGAATGGGCAAAAGCCGAAGTTTTTTCATCGATGTTTTTTATCCTTTTTGGGGCCATATTTCTATTGGCTACTATAGGGTTTTGGCAAATGGGGAAAACCGAGCTTGCTAAGGCATTTATCTACCCGACCTTGGTAGCTGGTATTTTACTGTTGATTATAGGAGCTGGATTGGTTTATTCCAATAAATCAAGGATCGCCAGTTTCCCAACGGCTTACGAGACTGATGCCTCAGCTTTTTTACAAACGGAAATTGTCCGAGCTGATAAAACAATGGCGGAGTATCAGACTGCTGTTTTCAGAGTTATTCCATTGATCATTGTCGTAGCTACCTTGTTGTTTATTTTTATTGATAAGCCGATGTGGAGGGCGATCAGCATGACAACCATTGCGATGATGGTGGTTATTTTATCGATAGATACTAACGCTAATGCCAGGATGGAAGTCTATAAAGAAGAATTGGTGCTAATAGAAAAACAAGATTTACAGTGAGGGGGGTAGTTGCTCATTTCAAATTTGCAGTAATGATCAAAGTAAACTATAAGAATATAACAGAATTCACCAGGGCACAGCAATTACCCGAACCTGAGAATCCGCTCTTTGCGGTTGGGCGAAAAAGGCTTGATGAAGACGAGATTGAAAACTGCGTTTCTTCCAACAAAGAAATCAGCTATACCAATCAGTTTTACGTCATCAGCCTTAAAAACTTTGTTTCAGGTGAGTTGATGTATGGCCGAACAAAATATGACTGTAGCACAGGTACCTTGTTGTTTACTGCTCCAAATCAAACCATTGTAGCGAAGGATGTGGTAATTAGCTCGGATTCCTGGTTCATTGCTTTTCATGAAGATTTTATTCATGGACTTGATATTCGGAAGCGAATCAAAAATTACAATTTCTTCAATTATAATGTAAACGAAGCCTTGCATCTTTCTCCCAAGGAGGAGCAAACCATTAAAACCATTTTCAGAAATATAGAAGCGGAATATCAGAATAACCAGGACGAGTTCAGTAAAGAAATAATTGTATCTCATTTGGAGACACTCTTAAAGTATGCTAACCGCTTCTACAAGCGGCAGTTTCTTCACCGCAAGGCTATCAATAAAGATTTGATTACCCGGTTTAAAGCAACCTTAGATGCTTACTTTGAACATGGGCAGCAAATGGAAAAAGGAATCCCATCGGTAGAATGGATGGCCAAGCAATTGGGTATTAGCCATCGCTATATGAGTGATACAATTAAAGCCGAAACGGGTAAGACGGCAATAGATCAGATTAACTTGTATCTGATAGAAGAGGCAAAACATTTACTGCTTGCTCAAAATGCTTCCATCTCTGAAACAGCTTATCAACTGGGTTTCGAATACCCGCAATACTTCTCCCGTCTCTTCAAGAAGAAAACTGGGCTTAGCCCAAGAGAGTACATCGAATCTGCATCTTTGAACTAAGGACCAAGGGGGTGGACTTTGATTTTCTGCTGACTTTACCCGTACATGGTTATCATGTGGGACTCCTTTACAATTCCCTAACATACTTTTACAAAAGCCAACATAGGGCTTGGATCGAAAAGCTTATCTTGTTTTTCGATCAAAACCACCTATGTCATGCAAAGCTTTCCGAAGTATCTGCTTGTCCTTTTCTGCTACGTTTACGCTATTCCGACTCTTCCGGCCCAACCCAGCAACGCAACCTATATCAAAGCAGGCCAACTCTTTGATGCAGAACTTGGAAAACTCCATGCTGATTATATCATCAAAGTAGAGCGAAATAGAATTAGGGAAGTCGGGCCAGATATAGAGATCCCCGCAGATGCTAAAACCATTGACCTATCAGCCTATACGGTGATGCCAGGTTTGATCGATGCCCATACGCATTTGATGACTCTCGATGATTTAAACGATGATACACCGATGGCGGAGAAGCTATTGTTTGAAGGGGATGCATTGCGCGTTTTGCGAGGAGCCAATCGGGCAAAAAGTTGGCTGGAAAATGGTTTCACTTCCGTGAAAGACTTGGGCGATTCCGGGGCATTTTTGGACGTAGCCTTGAAGAAAGCAATCGCAGAAGGTAGTGTGGTAGGGCCTAGGATGTTTGTGTCAGGACCGATCATTAGTTCAGAAGGGGGGCAAGTTCCTGGACTAGTACATAGCCATCGCGGGGTGATAGAGGAGGAGTACACGATTGTGAGGAATGTAGATGATGCCATCAATGCCGTCCGAGTACACGTCAACGCCGGAGTAGATTTGATCAAAATTTGTGCTAATAATACGCCCAATAATACCAGCCTGACCATGGAAGAAATGAAAGCCATCGTCAAAATGGCTCACCGCTACGATAAGAAGGTAACCGCCCATGCGACCTCTAATTTGGCGGTGTGGGAAGCCGTAACGGCAGGGGTAGATGGGATCGAGCATGGCTATGAGATCTCGGATACGACCTTGGCCTTAATGGCAGAAAAAGGAGTGGTATTGGTACCTACTGATATTTCTATACCGCTTTTCCATAAATTGTATGATATCATTGATTTCAAATGGAATCGGGAGCTCAATCTGAAACGGGCAAAGGACCGTTATCAAGACCGGTTGCAGCGGGCCATCGAAGCTGGTGTGACGATAGTAACCGGATCGGATAATTACCTGGATTTTGAAATGCCACAAGGAGCCGCCGCTAAGAACATTCTAATTGCTTACGAGGAAGAAGGTATGATGCCCTTTGACATCTTACGTTCATCAACCCATCTGTCTGCACAGTTTTTGGATAAGGAAGGAGAGTTAGGGGTAATCAAGGAGGGAGCCTTAGCTGACATCATTGCGGTCAAGGGGGATATCGAAAAGGATTTTTCGACTGCCATTTTTGATATCGTTTTCGTGATGAAAGATGGAGAGATTTACGTAGACACGGAAAAGGTGTTCGAAGAGATCATAGTAGATCAGCAAACAATGGAAGCTTACGTGGGGCGATATGAAATTTCTCCAGACTTTGTTATCACGGTAAGGAAGGAGGGGAAGCAGCTGAAAGCACAAGCTTCGGGTCGAGAAGAGTATGATTTTGAACCCAAATCGGCAAATGTGTTCTACGGCACAGAGGTATCAATACAGCTCACTTTTAATAGAAATGCTAAAGGAGAAGTAGAAAGTCTAACGCTCTTTGCTGGTGGAGAGGAAAGTTTAGCTAAAAGAATAAAAGAATAGTTAAGTGGAAATGCCTGGTTTGGCAACATTGCATTAATCCCCTTCTTTCCCTAAATTTCGATCATCTTCCAATACATTGATCCTATTTGGAATCAAAATGCTCAATTTAGATGATGGTTAAAAGCAAGGTTCGTACGCTTAGAGAGGAATTGGGGTACACGCAGGCTGACTTAGCGGAACATTCAAACTTATCTATTCGGACTATACAGCGTCTGGAATCGGGACAAAGTGTACCCAAAGGGCATACCTTGAAGGTACTCGCACAGACTTTAGGTGTAGATTCAAACGAACTGCAACAGCAAAAGGTGGCAGACCGGAAAGAGGCAAAAGAAGAGAACCTAAAGTTAAAGATGATCAATCTCGCTACCCTATGCTTCATGGGGATTCCATTCGGAAACCTGGTTGTTCCATTTATTCTATGGCAGAAATACCGGGAATATCCCTTGGTTGATGAAGTAGGCAGGAAGATTCTGAATTTTCAAATCCTTTGGACAATTTGTACCGTCCTGATATTGATTTTTAGCCCCTTTTTGCAGGATCATATTGCCGCTCCCTTCTCCCTGATGCTTGTCCTGGGCCTAATGGCAGTAGGGATCAACCTGATTGTTATCTTTAGAACCGCCAATGCACTAGCGCGGGAGAACTACGATATTTTACCCCTGAAAATTCAGTTTCTATAGCCATTGTCACCTTATTGGCGGCTAACTGTCGTGTTCTGGCGCCTCTTTCTGACACATCTTTGTCGCAAATAAATTGACGAAGATGAGAGTATTAAAGATCGTAGCCCTTAGTCTCGTAGGGCTGATTGTGGTAGGTGCTGTCGGAGCCTATTTCTACTTCAAGAAAGCCTTCAAACCCGATCCGAATTACTTAGAGCTTACCGAAGCTAGTGGGGCTGTCCCTATTGAATGGGCAAAGTCAAAAAATAGTGACATCGCGGCGATGTACCTGCCCATTCAATTTCCGGGTGTTCCCGATACTTTTTACCTACAATTTGATACGGGAGCACCAAGCACTTTACTCTACAAGAAAAGCATGTTAGCCATTCGGGAAAGATATCCTGATCAAGTGGGTTTCCTGGATACTACCTCCATCACTACGGAGCAGACTTTCCTACTGGGCGAAATGGAAGTGCATTCTCCGCGATTCAAACTGTACGAGCGAGGAGAAAAGTCTATAGACTGGGAGAGCGGGAAGAAAGTCAAGATAGGGACCTTAGGAGCAGATATCCTTGATAAGAAACTTACGGTAATGGATTTTGAAAAACATCGTTGTTTTTTCGGATCACAACTCCCCGAATTTGGTCAAGACCTTGAATTTCATGAGCTAAAATTTAATCTCCGCAAAGTATTGATACCGGCTGAGGTGGCAGGCAAAAAGCGCAAATTGCTGCACGATTCTGGGACTAGTGGATTTGATTTCATTACCGACAAAAGAAATTGGAAAAAGCTTTCCAAGTCGGGTGCGGAGCCTGAAGAGGCCTTCAAGGTTCGTTCATGGAAAAAGCAGCTGACTGCCTTCAATATTGCTTCCGATCAAGAGATTGACTTCGAGTCTATGTCCATCCCTCTGAGCCAAGTCACCTATATCGAAGGAACTTCCTTCCTACAAAGAATGGGCGTTCGAATAACGGGTATGGGCGGTATGATTGGTAATCAACTATTTCTCGGTAAGGTCCTAATTCTAGATTGCCCTAACCGGAAATACGCCTTGGTTGAGTACAATGAACCATAGAGTTCCATCCCCTAGCCCTTGTTGCGTGCTAGTCTAGCAGAATAATAGATTCCCAGCAACAAGAGCTGGCTGGGCCAATCCCCAAATTTCCCGTATCTTCCAAAACTCGAAAAAACAAACCTATCACCTATGGAAAATGCGGCCTGGGAATTCCAGCACTCTGTCGAATGCGAGGCGGCTAAGTCATTTGTTTGGTCATTTTGGACCGATGTTTCCAATTGGGAACGCTTGGAAGGAAAAGCAGTAGAATGGATCAAAATTAATGGTCCTTTTGTTGCCGGAACTACTGGTGAAACCAAGATGCCGGAACAGCCGCCACAGCCCTGGACTATTACCCAATTGGAGCCCGAAAGCTCAGCTAGAATCGAGATGCCCGTCCCAGGAGCCATTTTTGTCAATGAAATGCATATGGAAGCCCTTGCTCCTGAACGTACCCAAATTACCCAACGACTTAGTCTGGTAGGGGAGAAGGCGAAGGATCTGGCAGGCGCCATGGGTATGTTCGAAACAAGCGCTCCGCAGGGCCTCGCTAAATTGACTAGGGTTATTGAAGCTGCGAATAATAGTACTTCTTGATCACAAATGGCGGAGATGAGATCATTGCAGGCCGCTGCTAGCAGCCTGATTTTATTTTTTTAAACGCTGAAGAGAATTCCCATTTTGTTTTAAGGTATTAACTTACAGAATCCACAGGATGTGCTCTGTTGTAGGAGCAAGAAGTACCCTTTTGAGTTTCTGGTAGTTTACTAATCAACATTCAACAAAATGAAAAGACAATTCTACATCCTCTTTTTGATCCTTCCAATCTTCTGCTGGACACAGACATCATCCAGCCAAAAATCACTGCTTCTTTCAAATGCTTCGCCAGAATCGGTAGGCATGTGTGCTGAACGGCTAGCTCGAATAGATAGAGTTTGCGAACAAGCGATTGCTAATGGGGATATACCGGGGGCAGTCGTTCTTGTAGCCAGGAAAGGTAAGATTGTGCATCATAAAGCTTTTGGGATGGCAGATGAAGCAGGTAAGGAACCGCTGCGGACAGACCATATTTTTAGGATTGCTTCTCAAACCAAAGCTATTACAGCGACGGCCGTTATGATGCTATGGGAAGAGGGGCATTTTAGATTGGATGACCCCATCTCTAGATGGATTCCTGAGTTTAAGAATCCTAAGGTCTTAAAGAAATTCCAGTACAGTGATACCACTTATACCACTGTACCTGCGGAACGGGAGATCACGATTCGACATTTGTTAACTCATACCTCTGGAATAGGGTACGGTTTCATTGATCCTGACGAGCGTTTCCAGATGCTATTCCAAAAAGAAGGCGTTCGAGAAGTTTCCTCTATAACTCCATTAACAACTGCCGAAAACATCAAGCGAGTGGCCCAAGTTCCGCTGCATTTCAATCCTGGCGAAAAATATTTGTACAGCATGGGCTTGGATGTATTGGGTTATTTTATCGAAATCGTTTCAGGAATGTCATTCGATGAATTTTTGCAAACGCGTTTGTTTGAACCTTTGGGCATGAATGATACCCATTTTTATTTACCACCAGAGAAGGCAGATCGACTAGTGGCCTTACTAGAACCTGCTGGTAAGTCTTGGAAGAAATCGACTATACAGGGAACCTTTGATCCTAATTATCCACTTAGTGGTTCCAAGACAATTTGTTCGGGTGGGGCAGGTTTATCTAGTACAGCTAAAGATTATGCCACCTTTTTACAGATGTACCTCAATGGGGGAGAGTTGAATGGCACTCGGTTTTTAAGCAGAACTACGGTTCAATCTGTCATGGGCAACCATATTGGTGATCTGTGGGGTAATGGTGGGAGTTATTATGGCTTGGCTTTTAGTGTTGTCACTAAAAAGGGACAGGATAAAGGGGGTGAGGGTAGTATTGGAACTTTTAGTTGGGGGGGAGCCTTTAATACACAGTATTTCGCTGATCCTAAGGAAGAGATTATTGGTGTTATCTTAAAACAAACCAGAAATGCTTGGGGAGATAAAACTGGCTGGCAGTTTAAGCAATTAGTTGGGCAGGCTGTTGACGACTAGGCAGTATTTTCTCCTGTAAGCGGTATACAAGAAAATCGTGTTCCTTTACTTTGGAACACCTTCATCTCTTGGAAGAGATAAAGGCCCTGCAAACAGAACGTTTACAAGGCCTTTTCATTTGGGTTTTGCAATGGTTTTTGAGGTTATTCAAGTAGAGTGGGGCAAATAGGTGCTAGTCCAACTACCTGAAGACCTAATTGGATCGGCTACTGTCCGATATTCATATCAAAATCGACAGCTTGTGCAATGACCTTCTGGATAATACTGGGCTGACTGGATCTCTCCTGGGCGTTTTCTTCCTCAGCTGGAATACCAATCACCTCAAAAAAGTCTAGGAAGCCCTTAGGGCTGTGAATGTTAACCCATTTACAAGGCTTATCGCTTTTGTTGTTAAAGGTATGCAGCGTTCGTGCTGGAACGTCAAGGGATTCTCCTGCTTTGACTACTATAGTCTCACCATTTACGAAGAATTCCATTTCTCCTTCTACAATGATAAAGGACTCTTCATAGCTATTGTGCATATGAGGAGGAGGACCGGGTACATGAGCTGGGGTTTCAGCCATCATTAAGTCATAGTCTCCGGAAGTAGGGTAGGAGGTCACCTTGTGACCCAGTACCCATCTGGTGTTAGATGTTTTCATTTATGAGATTTTTGTCTCACAAATATAGGCTAGAACTTTGAAAAGTGCAAGTTTTATGAGATATTTGTCTCATGAGTGAAAAATATGTAGACACAGGAAGGATTAATCAGAAGCTGAAAACCAGGAATAAGATCATCAAGAGTGCGCAGCAGTTTTTAGCGCAAGGCCAGTCATTTACGCTGGAAGATGTCGCTAGCGCTTCGGGGGTATCACGTGCCACAATTTATCGATACTACTCTAGTTTGGAAGCGTTATCGGCCGAAGTTGCGCTGGACTTGAATATTCAAAGTCCAGAAGAAATCTATGAAGCGCACAAACATCTTCCGGTCCAAGAGATGATCCTCGAGATTCAGGAGTACATCAATCGTTTTTCCATTGACAATGAAGCAGCCTTTCGGAAATTTCTCAGTATTGCTATTGCAGGAGAGTCACCGGAGACTAAGCGTGGTGCCAGACGGGTCAGCACTATGAATTTGGTTTTCCAAAAGGAGAAATTAGGCACTGAAAATTCAGAGATTAGAAATCTTATCCATATCGCTACGGTTTTGATGGGAATGGAAGCTTTAATCGTCACTAAAGACGTTTGCCGGCTAGGAGACGAGCAATCGATGGAATTACTGAGGTGGGGATTGGACAAGATACTACAAGCTACTTTAACCCAACTCGATAACTAAATGAAAACCATGATTCACAGACAATCCCAGCTCGAGGCTAAGCTCGGGTCTCGACGCAGGCACAAAAGGGCTAGCGTCATGTACAGTAGTATTAATCAAAAAGTGAGGGTGAAGAATACGCATTCTTCTCTACTGGAGATCTCGATGGATAACCAAATCCCTCACCTCCATGAATGTGGAGGCCATGGGAAATGTACCACTTGCCGCGTTCGTGTGATTGAGGGCCATCGCAATCTGTCTGAGCGTACGGCCGTCGAAAGAAACACGGCTCACCTGCGCAAATGGGATCCATCCATCCGACTAGCTTGCCAAGCTCATGTGAATGGACATGTCGAGGTGCAAAGATTAGTGTGGAGCAGTGCCGAAGTCAATAAGCTGCAATTGGAGACTATTCCGGAAGGGGAGGCAGAAGAACGGAACATTGTTATTCTCTTCTGTGATCTTCGAAATTTCACAAGAATCACCTCCGAGAATATGGTGTTCGATATGGCCCATATGCTTAACCGCTTCTATACGGTTTTAGGAGATCCTATCTTGATGAATAATGGTATCATCTACCAATATGTAGGAGATGAGATAGTGGGGATATTCGGTACGAGTGGAGGTACTAGGCAGAAGAACACCATGGATGCTGTTCGAGCGGCATTGGGTATGCATTACGCCATTGAGCGACTGAACCACTTTGAACTAAAGGATTTTGCCACTGAATTTGAGGTGGGGATTGGACTCAACTATGGCCGAGCCTTTATTGGACATCTTGGGCATCCAAAGCATCGGCAATTTACGGTAGTAGGAGATCCGGTAAATGTGGCTAGTAGAATTCAAGGATGTACCAAGGAAGCCAAGGCAAAAACCCTAATTTCGAGAACTATCCTTGAAGGCTTGCCTAATGGAACATTGGATATCGGTAGGACTATCGTCAAGTGCCTTGCCGGTAAGGAGGCGGCCTTTGAACTCTTCGAACTAAAGGGCTTTGTGGGGGTGGACATGAATTTAGAGCTTCAATCCTCTCTGGATTTCGTGTTGAAGAATGAAGTCGGGTTTGCCAAGCGATTTTATGAGAAAGTGTTTGAGAAAGCGCCGGCCTTGAGAGCGTTATTCCGAAAAGATATGTCAGGTCAGGAGCGCTTGCTGACGCATATGCTAGGGGGGATTGTCTATTCCCTAAGTCGACCGGAATTCCTGCAGATGGGGCTGAGAAGGTTAGGCAAGAGCCATGAAAAGTACGGCGTTAAACCAGAGCATTACCCTTTAGTACAGCAATTGTTGATTGAGACCATCGAGGAGGAACTGGGAGAATTCCATACAGAAAAGTTGACTGAGGCATGGCGGCAGGCGCTGACTTTCGTCACGGCAGAGATGATGAATTGGAACAAAAGGCCAGGATCGGCCAGTAGAAGTGAATAATTTATGATACTGGGTGCTGATCTCCTGGTAGTACCATGTATTCCGAGAACGTAAAATGAGACGCCCCGTATCAGTGAAAACCGATACGGGGCGTCCAATGCTAGGTTTAACCTCCTGCTAGTACAGGATTCTAAACTTAATGGTATGATCAATCTCCTTCAGATCGGTCAATACTTCCTCACTGTACTTCTTATTGATATCTGTGATCACATACCCGATATGATTATTGGTCTTCAGGTATTGACCAAGAATATTGATCTTGTGCTTAGCTAAAACACTATTGATATTAGCTAATAATCCAGGGCGGTTCTCATGGATATGAATCAATCGGTGAGCGTTCTTGAGCTTTGGTAGCTGCAAACGCGGGAAGTTGAGACTTTGTGCGGAACTTCCCGTGTTGATATACTCAATGATCTTATTCGGGACGAAAGCGGCAGTGTCAGTCTGAGCTTCCAAGGTGCGTCCACCGATGTATGGGGTCAAGATCACATTCTCGAAAGCACTTAGTTCAGTCCTGAAATCCACCTGCTCATCAAATGGGTGCTGAGGGAAAACGTCCACTCCTGCTCCGAGTAACTTACCTGTTTTCAGGTTCTCCAGCAGGGCCTCCATTTCTACCGCCTGTCCATTACATAGATTGATGAGGACGCTATTGTCTTGCATAGCATTGAAAGCCAAGCGATCAAAGAATCCTTCGTTTTCTGGACGGTTATCTACATTGATCGAAACTACGTTTGATTTACGGATCAATTCTTTGAGACTTTGGCACTTTACAGCTTTACCGAGCGCAGGCTTTTCCACTATATCATAGAAGAAAACATCCATTCCTAGCGCTTCCGCCAAGATAGAAAGCTGCTGTCCGGAATGACCATAACCGATAATCCCCAATTTTTTTCCCCTCAATTCAAATCCACTATGTCCACTTCTATCCCAGCTACCTGCCTTCATTCGCTTGTCGTATACGGGTATGCGACGAAGCAGCATAATGATTTGTCCGATTGCCAATTCTACGACCGACCGAGTATTGGTGTAGGGAGCATTAAAGACAATCACCCCCTTATCAGCACAGGCACCAAGGTCTACCTGACTGGTACCGTTGCCGAAAACGCAGATCGCCATTAGTCGGCTAGCATTTTCCAAGAGGCTCTTAGTGATTGGAGTCTTAGGTAAAACACCTAAAATAGAGGCCTTCTTGAGCTTTTTCGACAGTTCTTTTTCCGTGATTGAATCTTTCAGGAGCTTCACATCATACCCTTCTCCCTCGAATACCGCCGCGGCATCCTCATGTACACCTTCCATCAACAACACCTGGATGCGATTCTTTGGATAAGATAGCGCACGAGGCATCTGGTTAACGTATAAGAACTCATCAAAGGAGGGCGTGATATGATCTGCTTTATCTAGGATGTTCTCACGCAGCACGTTTTCCGTAAAAGCGAAGAACTGATGGGCGATTCCTGCTTCTACCATCTCAAAATCGGTATAGGCATCTCCGATTACCATGATCTTACCATCTAAACCAAGCGCCTTCAGGGTCCTTGATTTCCCTTTACTGTGCGCCAGATAGTTTTCCTGATCAAAGTCGGTTACCCATCCTTCATCATCATAGACGAAAGTATTGGCTAAAACGTAGTCGGGATCGATATCGTAAGCTTGTACAATGGGATCAATGAAATCCTTGAAGCCATTAGAAACAATATAAACTCGTCCCTTATTTTTCTTGAAGAAAGCTTTGTTACGAGAGAAGGAAACAGAAACTTTCTTTTTCATCCGCCGCACCAACTTTTCCAAATGGCTGCGATGTACTTTAAGCAAACCTAAGCGTCGGGTCAGCGAATCGTTAAAGGTTATTTTCCCATCTACTCCCAAGGATGTGATCTTCTTGATCTCATCTACGATTTCATCCTTATTCGCTGCATCCTTTAGCACGATTTCTGCCAGTTCCTCCAAGGCTTCCACCTGCATAAAGGTGCTATCAAAATCGATGATAACCCAGCTATTTTGAGCCTGTACGGTCTCTGTATCAAATGACATGTCTCAATGTTTTTGTTTGACGCTGCGAAAATGCGGAATTGTGGTGGAAAAAGGGTAATAATTTAACGATAAAGATGACAGGCTAAAGAAAAAGGTTAGAAGCGTAATAATCAAGACACATCTTGTTATCTTGATCATAAATAAGGTCGCCTTATGGCAAAAAACACGGACTACTTTCAAATCCTACTCATCATGGCCAGTTTTAGCTTTCTTTCCTTTTTCGGTTGCCGAAAGTCAGGGACGACGAATGGACATTCGGTAGAGCATGGTTCCTTTACGATCACGTCTAGAACCCAGACTTCCAGTCGCTATGATATTAATACGGCTAGCCGAAGGAAGAACACTATTACGAAGTACAAAGTACAGTTCGGAGGAAAACCGTTGCCTTTGCCTGCTGAAGCTGCCTATGACAATCTGTGGAAGGTTTATATCCTATCTGAAGCACCCAAGCCTTCACTGCTAACCATAGGGCGGTCCGCATATCTTTGGTCTGAGAAGGAAGGTCAATTGGAATCTACGCCCTTGCTGCCGCATGGTGACGATTTCCTGACTTTGCAGCCAATTGGGGCATCGCCAGAAATGATGCAACCTCAATGGACGATATACCGAACGGATGATCGCGATGCTTCCTTGGAGCTGAAGGGTAGCTCGCACCTGTTAATCGGCCAGGAAAAGTTACTTAGGCTCTCAGATCTTACCCTATTTTCCATTCCTCGAATGAAACGCTTGGTCGATGATTTCTATCCCCATACAAGTAATGGCGCTCAAGGATTATCACCAGATGAGCAACAGATCGTGCTGATCGGCAGCAAATCGGATGAGGTAGATCGCATGCGCTATAATTACGGCTTAATGATATATCCCCTTAAAGATGGAGCACCTTACGTCTTGCCTATTGATCAAAATTCGACTCGACTTCCCGAATATGAATTGATTAATCCGGATTGGTTTAGGACCTATTACGACTGGGAAAAATTGACAGATGGAGGTTACCGATTAGTGGCGAGACAGCTAGATCAAGCTCCCTTTTGGCAAGGGTGGTTTCGTGATCCCGGGGATAAGCGTTTTAGCCTGAAACCCGTGTCAGAAGAATTGTTGCCACATTTTGGTGAGTTTGTCAAAGAAAAGCTGGCCTTGTCTCCGGATGCCATCCAGGAAGAACACACGGAGAGTTTTGAATACCTGAAGTTTGTTCATGAGGACAAGCGATTCACGATTAGCTACTGGGCAGAAGGGGAGCAATTAAGTTTTAGTGTTGACCTTTTGGAGCGAGGAAATGAAGTGACGGATGAGGTGATTACGTCTATAGGAAAGGCTTTTAATCAAGAACTGGCTAATGGGAACTATCAGAACTATTTTACTAGCTTGTGATCGAAAATAATTATGATGACACTACCCGAAAACATTTGGAGAACGTTTGCCGCTCACTATGAGCAACGCTTGAATAAAGGAGGTGATCACGTTGTAGAGCCAAGACTCTTGTCGGAAGTGAATCAACCCATTCCCTGTAATATTTCGGGATTCTATTTTGATCACCCCAAACTCCGACCTGGCAATGGCCCACGGATTCTTTATCATGGCGAGCCCACTGCCGATGTGATCATTTTGACCCATGGCTTCACGGATTCTCCCTTCTATATGCAGGCGGTGGCCGAATCCTTTTATCTAGAAGGTTTGAATGTTATTCTTCCGCTCTTGCCAGCACATGGACTAAGAGAACCAGATGCCCTAATTCGTGACGAACAGCTGGATACGCTCTGGCGAGCTACCTTAGATCATTCGGTAGAAGTGGCTGAAATGCTAGGAGGGCGGATTTCCATTGGTGGGTTTTCTACTGGGGGAGCACTGAGTTTAAATAAGATACTTCGTAGTCCTGGGCAAATCAGAGGAGGCTTGTTCCTCTTTTCAGCCGCTCTCTCCCTGGGGAAATGGGTAGATAAAATAGGAAATCGTGAATGGGTAGAATGGACCATCAGTTTCTTCATGGATAAGGAAGCCGTACCCGGCGATGGACCTGATCCGTACAAATATCCCGTCCTTCCCCTTTCCGTGGCATCCGAGATTGTAGAGATCATCCGAGAGAATAACCAACTGCTTGATCAGCTAGATGCCTGGGGAACTCCTGTTTTTGCTGCACACTCGCATCATGATGAAACAACGCCAATCAAAGGAGTGGCTGATTTTCTGGAGGAGTATGTGTCAGTAGATCAGAAACTTTTCTTTGAAATTGAGCAGGAGGTGATGCACGCAGCCTTACCCTTGCGGGAAAATGTCCCGGTTGATTTATCAAAAATTGGAAGTATCAAGGACAATGAGGAGGATCGTAAGCAAAAGCAGGAAGAATGGTTGAGACATGTGACGGCCAATCCTTTATTTGGGGAGATGATGGGAAAGGCAATAGGCTTTTTTCAGCAAAAGCTGGGCTAGATACCCGAAGTTTTGCGGCACCCTGTCCGAGGAAACTTCAGATATCTAAATTTTGCCTCCCCAAGTCCCCTACCGCAATCGGCGATAACCCGACCATTCCTACATTGATACAACCTCACCTTTGAAAGTTTAAACCCTTTACTTAACTTTCCCCTGAAATAAATAGCTAATGAGAAAACCAGGCAAGACGTATTTTGCTTCAGACTTTCATTTGGGGGTAGATGGGCAGTTGAGTAGCAGAGAGCGAGAGCAAAAGATTGTGCGTTGGCTGGATTTTATCAAAGCAGATGCGGACGCGATCTATTTAGTGGGGGATGTATTTGACTTTTGGTTTGAATATCAGACAGTTGTGCCAAAAGGATACGTTCGCCTTTTAGGTAAGCTTGCGGAGCTAAGAGATGCTGGAATAGCGATTTATTTCTTTACCGGGAATCATGATATGTGGATGTTTCGCTATTTTGAGGAGGAATTCGGGATTCCCATATACCGGAAACCGATCGTACGAGAAATTTATGGAAAGACCTTCTTCATTGGGCATGGCGATGGCCTAGGCCCGGGAGACCATGGGTATAAATTCCTGAAAAAAGTATTTGCCAATCCGGTATGCCAATGGCTATTTGAAAGACTGCATCCCAATTTCGGAGTGTCTTTAGCCAGTTATTGGTCACGCAAAAGCCGTTCTGTCCAGCCCGTCGGTAAAGAATTCTATGGCGAGGACAAAGAATGGTTGATTATATATTCCAATCAAAAACTTGAGACGACACCTGCTGACTATTTTGTCTTTGGGCACCGACACTTACCCATTAATCACGTGCTAAAAAACGGCACAAGCCGTTATATTAATCTGGGGGACTGGTTATTCGATTACGCTTATGCCGTCTTCGACGGTCAAAACATGGAGCTTCAATTTTTTGAAAATGGTGCAGGAAAAGTATTCGGCAATCAGAACCTTACAAATAAGCCTGCTGAGCCTTAGTTGCTTGATCGCTTATGTTAGGGTAGGATTTGCACAACCGTCCGATGTCGTTGGTAGTATCCAGGAGCTGATTCCTGGGAAGTATGCCTATTTCACGACTGACAAACTCAAACGGATCTATGCGGTCAATGCCGCTAATGAATTGATCCAATTTGATTCCAATGGGAAGGAGTTGTTTCGCTACAACAACAACACCCTAGGGGAGTTGTCCTATATCGACACCTCCAATCCTTTTAATTTACTGCTCTTTTACCCAGAGTTTCAAACCATCGTTATACTGGATCGTACGCTCAACCCAACGGCAGAGCTTAACCTCCTCACCACTGAGGTAGGCGATCCTATGGCCGTGGCACTTTCCAACGATAATAAGTTGTGGGTTTATGACGCAGCGAGTTTACAGCTGAAAAAGCTTAACGCTAAGGGCGAGATACTACTAAGTAGTGGTGATCTCAGCCTGGGACTGCCTTCTCCTCCGGAGCCAGAGCAGATCGTGGCCAGTGCCGACCGGGTCTATCTGAATGATCCATCCAAAGGCCTGATCATCTTCAATAATTTTGGACAATATCTACAAATGGTGCCCATTCGGGGAATCACCAATTTCCAAATATTGGACCAACAATTGATCTATCGGGTAAAAAACGGCCAGTTATTTGCGTACAACCTTCAGTCCTTGCTGACTAGCCCTATTCATATGGCGAACCAGACAGCAAAATCCCGTTGCGTGAATATCCAATCTGGACTCTTGTACTCCATGCACTCCGATGGGATTCGCATCGAGTTGCTGAAGTAGAATCCAATCAGAGCAAGCCCATGATTAAGTAAATAAGGGCGGCTCCAACGCCTGCAATCATGGCATAAGGAAGTTGTGTCCTTACGTGATCAATATGATCCGTTGCGGATGCCATGGATGAAAGGATCGAAGTATCAGATATTGGTGAACAATGGTCTCCAAAGACACCCCCGCCCAGGGCCGCGGCAATAGTCACATACACATTGGCGTCCAGTTCCTGGGCCATGGGTACGGCGATGGGAATCATGATCCCGAAGGTACCCCAGGAGGTACCAGTAGAAAAGGCAATAAAGCAACCGACCAGGAAGATCAAGAACGGCACTAGACCTGGCGATAGCCAACCTTCCACTACACCGGCAACATAGATGCCCGTGCCTAGGTGGTTTTTACATACATCGCCAATAGCAAAAGCCAGCATCATCAATAGCGCCAAAGGCATCATACCGGATATCCCTTTTAAGGTAAGTTCTACCATTTCGCGAAAGCGCATAATACCTTGGGCTTTATACAAGACCATGGCTAAGAGCGTAGAGCCGAGGACAGCGATTAGTACTGCGGTCGATCCCGAACCTTTTCCGATGGCGTAAAATAGCTGTCGAGCCGTGCTAGCACCCGGTAGATCTGCTATGGCTGTCTCCCAGCCGGTGTAGGCCAACATGACGGGCATTAATAATACCATGGTGAGAATGGGGATGATCATATTGAAGGCTTTCGGCGTAACCCCTTCTGCCGTTTCCACCTCCGTCAATTCATCCGAAACCATGGGTTTGGAGTTGTCGTTGAGCAGCTTGCCCGTTTCCCGCACTCGTTTTTCCGCCTTGACCATGGGGCCAAAGTCTTTCTTGCTAAAGATGATTACTAAAACCAAGATCAGGGCTAGAATGGGGTAGAAATTGTAAGCCATGGCCTTGAACATCGTAGCAAAAGGATCGCTAAAGCCTTCTGCTACCAGCAATCCCATGATGAAAGCCCCCCAACCATTGAAGGGGATCAAGATACTGGCTGGGGCGGAACTGGAATCCGCAATATAAGCCAACTTCTCTCTTGAGATTCCTAAACGATCAAATACGGGCCGATACAGGGCACCGACTGTCAAAACTGAAATACTGGATTCTACAAAGATCAACACACCGGTTAACCAGGCCAGAAACTGCACAATCACTTTGTTACTACCGCTTTGCTTTTCTTCATATCGTTGTAAAATCCGATTGACTCCAAGGATGAAACCCTCCACCCCGCCTGAGCGCTGAATGAAGATGATTAGTGCACCCACTAGCGCTGCAAACATCACCGTACGTGTATTTCCTGCGTCTTCGAATACACGTACTAAGGCTTCCACCGTATCGAAAGTACCCGTTAAGATATTTCCCCCATTGATGATGACCCAGCCTAGCCAGATTCCAAATAACAGGGAGATGAAGACTTGTTTGGTTCGTATAGCGAGGACAATGGCAATTAGAGGTGGGAAAAGCGAAAGGATACCGTAATCGTGCATCGTTGACTGAATTGTAAAAGGGCCTTAGAATGTACTTTATATCGGTAATATACAAATGCACTGGCGATAAACGAAATGCACAAGCTTTGAGTGGAAAGGAAGACAAAGAGAAGGGAGCTAGGAGGTCGCAAGGTATTCGAAGATCAGCCTAGCCAAATCTTCGAATACTTTGCGAGCGTCGAAAAGAGTGGAAATTAGAAGACTTCTCCCGTAGAGGTAAGCACTTTCAGGCTCACACTGCCTGAGTGATTAGCTCTGAAGTTTTCAACGACTTCTTGGATGGCTTTTTGATCACCATCATATTCAATAATGAAACTAGAAACCTGGCCCGTCTCTGGCGCACCACTGACTAGCAACTTATTATCCAGAAAAGAGAAGTAACCATATTTACCTTCTGTCAAGGCCATCGGATTGCCAAATGTATTCAACTGGCCTAAGAGGTCGCTAGCGGTAGATTGATCCGCATTGTTTTGATAAGCCACAAAACCCCAGACGCTGCTATTAGGAACACGCCGCAAAACTTTCTCTGGAATGATGATCCCTTCCTCCGTATCCATTTGCAAAGTATAGGAATCACCACTAACAACTAGCTGGCCTTCATTGATCACCGCTTCTCCTAAACCGATTTTCATTTTGAAAAACTGATTGTTCAGATCTCCGACACCAATCTTGGCATTGGCGGGGCCTATACCTGGAAGGCAATCTGCTGGAGAGGTGATGTCATTGATCTCTAGATCAAATTGGTTGGTAGCTGCCTCCCATTTATAGTCGATACCATAATTGAGGCAATCTTGATTTTTTATGCTTTGTAAGTCAATCCGTAGATTGCGCGTATTGGGATATAATTCTTCCCAAAGGTTGATATAAAATTCCTTTTCAATATTGGTGACAATGATTGGGTCTTGTAGGGATTCCAGCTTGCAACCAACTAACGCAAAGGCTACTACCCCGACCAACATCCATCTTATAGTATTCAATTGCTTCATTTTTTTTATTTCTTCTATACAAGCCTTCATCAAGAGAAACGGAAAATAAGTGAAAATGCTGCGCGGATCATTCAGGATTTTGGACTTTTTTTGATTTTTATGCTTTATAAGCTTCAATTAGCTACATCTAGGCCTATAAGATACAGAAATCAAAACTAAAATTGACTAAATTGCGTTCGGATTAAAGGTAGTCTTTGGCATCACCGTGAAATCTCCACGGCTCCATTCACTCCCCTACAAATAGTAAGGATAGGCATCACACAACATTTCCTAAAGGATCGTGTTACAGCAGCACCAGTTTCGCACTAACAATTAGCCATATTTCTCAGTAGGATGGCAATTGACGGTGGAGGCGGTCCATGTGAACATTGCCTTTGGTACACCCGACTTATACTAAATGTTTAGCCCGTATGCTTACTAATGCCAACCCCACCCGTTCATTCATTCGATGCTGCCTCGTCTTGCTCGGCCTGCTAAGTGCCTCGACGATGGCCTTTGCTCAAACTTTTTCCGTAACCGGTATTCTAAAATCAGGCATGGATCAAAGTACCTTGCCCGGTGCTACCATCGCGTTGATGAACCCTACCGATTCCACGATTGTCAGCGGAGCAGTTTCGGACTTTGAAGGTGTTTTTAAGATCGAAGGCCTTAATGCTGGTAAGTTTATCCTGCAAGGACAATACGTGGGGTTCAAGACGATCTCAAAGGAGATAGAGATTAAGCAGGAGAACCTAGATTTAGGGGTGCTCGTCATGGAAGATGAACCTACCGTGCTAAAACAGGTAATCGTAGAGAGCAGGAGAGCCACTGGTGTACAGAATGGTGACACCACGGAGTTCAATGCCGCCGCCTTTAAAACGATGCGTGACGCAAGTGCACAGACATTGGTGGAGAAACTTCCTGGGGTAATTGTTGAAAATGGTACCATCCAGGCACAAGGTGAAAATGTAACTCAAGTACTCGTAGATGGAAAGGAGTTCTTCGGGCAGGACGTGAAGACTGCACTACAGAATCTTCCAGCGGAGATTATCAAAAGTGTACAGATATATGATAGGAAAAGTGATAAAGCTGAACTGAGTGGTTTTGATGATGGCGAAGAGCAAAAGACGATCAATATTGTAACCAAAGAAGACCGACGAAGAGGAAGGTTTGGTAGAACGTCGGCAGGTTATGGCTCTGATCAACGCTATCTAGCCGGTGCTAGTGTCAACTTTTTTGATAATGATCGACGAGTGACGGTGACTGGTCTGAGCAATAACATTAATACCACTGATTACTCAGCTGACGCCAATAGCCAAGGAGAGACCCGGGATCGGAATGGAATCATTACCACCAATTCCATCGGCCTAAACTTTGGAGATGAATGGGGGAAGAAAATCAAAATCAGTGCTAGTTATCAGTATAACCAGGGTGAAAACGAGGTAAATACCACACGCTTTCGTGACTACATTTTACCCTCCAGTCAAGGTCAGCTATATGAAGAGAACAGTTTTAATCTCCGGAATAATAGAGACCATCGGTTTAATGCCCGCTTCGATTATAACATCAACAAGCGGAATCGGCTGTTAATTACACCTAATATATCCATCAGAAACGAACAGGAAAACTCTTCCTTCTTTGGCCGTACCACCGTAGATGATGATCCACTCAACCAAACCGAGAACAATCGCAATGCAGATAATCAAGATTTTAGTTTTAATAACCGGATGTACTTCAGCCACAAATTCCTGAAGAAAGGAAGGACTTTTACACTAGGCTTGAATACCGGCTACGCCACCAATCAGGACCAAGCCAATCGATTAGCGGTTAATGACTTTTTTGGGGCAGAACCACGGAAAGAGATCTTGGATCAATACATTACTAGGGATAGGACAAATTTCTCTTGGGAAAGCAATTTTTCTTACACGGAACCCGTGGGTAAAAAGGGCCAAATTGAACTAGAGTATGAGGTCGGTAATAACATCAATGATTCTGATCTAATCACTTACGATGTCCTGGAGGATCCTGATCCCGATGAGGTGATCCTAATGCCAGATACGGTCTTGAGCAATACTTTCAATAGTGAGTACTTATCCCAGGAAGTTGAACTGGGATATCAATATCGACTCAAGAATTTCCGCATCCAGGTAGAGGCTGAATACCGGCAAGCAGATCTACAAAATGACCAGGCCTTCCCGCAACCTTTCTTCTTAGAAAGAACCTTCCGCAACTGGGCTCCCACTGTTCGCTTAGATTTTGAATTCTCTAAGACAAGTAGATTGGATCTAGACTATGATACCCGGATCAACGTTCCCTCCATCGGGCAATTGCAAGATGTAATCGATATCACCAATCCACTCCGCTTGCGTACCGGGAACCCGGATCTAGCCCAGGCATTTACCCATCGGATTCGAGGCCGATACCGTAACCGAAACCGGAAAACGGATCGTTCCATCTTCGCTTTTATGCAGGCATCTATCACGGATAATTTCATAACCAATAGCTCTATCATTGCAGATGAGACAACGGAGTTGGAAGAAGGTATTATCCTAGAGCGTGGATCTCAGCTATTCCTTCCCGTTAATGTCGACGGCTACTGGGATATCCGTTCCTACTTTAGCTTCAGTATGCCCGCCGACTTCATCAAGTCCAATGTCAACTTCAACAGCTCCATAAATTTTAGCCATCGTCCTGGGGTCGTGAATGAGGAAGTGAATTTTGTGGACAATACAAGCCTCCGCTTGGGTTTTCGCTTGAGTAGTAATATCAGCGATAAGGTGGATTTCAATTTCTCCACGCGAGCTAGCTATAACCTCGTTGACAATTCCTTGCGACCTACTTTAAATAATAATTTCTTTTCTCAATCCACCAGTTTCAATGCGGATTGGATAGTTTGGAAAGATTTGGTCTACCGACTTAATCTTAACCATCGCTACAATGGTGGGCTAGCTGAGGACTTGGAAAATAGCTTCCTCTTGCTCAATATGAGTATTGGCACCAAACTCTTTAAGAATAAGCGCGGTGAACTCAGCCTTAGAGTATACGATTTGCTGAGACAAAACAACAGTATCAATCGCAATGTCACCGAACTGTTTATCGAAGATGTACGGACTAATGTTCTCCAGCGCTATTTCATGTTGACTTTCAACTATAATATTCGTCAGTTTAGTGGCGGGGCTACGATGGAGGATTTTCGAAATTCTGGCGATGATGATCGTCGCCGCCGCCGTCGTCGCGGTTATTGGTAGTTTTCGGGTAATCACGGTCGGATAATAGGTGAGCCTTTGGGGAAAAAGGGCCTGCTATTATATTTTGAATGATTTTTCCTTGCCCTTCGCAACCTTTTCCAATTTTTTTTAATCTACTGTAGGGGGAAATGATTTACTGTGCATCCTATGTACGTAGAAACCTTTAAACAATAGCTTGATACTCGACTGTCTCCATGATAAAACTCACCAATATCCGTAAGTCCTATCAGACGGAATATACCTCCTTGGAGGTGTTAAAAGGCATTGACTTAGAAATCGAAGAAGGCGAATTTGCCGCCATTATGGGATCCTCCGGATCTGGCAAATCCACCTTACTGAATATTATGGGTATTCTCGATGATTACAATATCGGAGAGTACCGTCTCGCCGGCAATTTGATCAAAGACCTAAATCAAACCCAGGCCGCCCACTTCCGCAATCAGATGATCGGTTTCGTCTTTCAATCCTTTAACCTGCTTTCCTTTAAATCAGCCTGGGAAAATGTGGCCTTGCCCTTATACTACCAAAAGATAGATCGGAAAAAACGCGAAGATTTGGCAAAGGGCTATCTAGAAAAAGTTGGCCTTCGAGATTGGGCAGATCACATGCCCAACCAACTCTCTGGCGGACAGCAGCAGCGCGTGGCTATCGCGCGGGCATTGATTACCCAACCCAAAGTCATTTTGGCGGATGAGCCCACAGGAGCTTTAGATACCACTACCTCCTATGAGGTGATGAATATCTTCAAAGAAGTAAATGACCAAGGCATCACCGTGATCCTCGTTACTCATGAGAATGATATCGCCGATAAATGTAAGCGAGTAATTCGACTTAAGGATGGATTGATCGAAGGCAATGCCGTCGTCGCAAATCTCAATTAATAACTAGCCCTGCTAGGCTTTTGATTACACATGAACAATGAAACAAATGATTGATTGGGATAAGTGGCAAGAGATATTTAGCTCAATTCGCCGACATAAGTTGAGAACCATCTTGACCGCCTTGGGTGTCTTCTGGGGCATCTTCATGCTGGTCATCTTATTGGGTGCCGGGCAAGGCTTGCAGAACGGGGTAGCCTACGAATTTCGAGATGATGCCATTAATAGTGTTTGGGTACGAAGAGGAACGACTTCGATCCCTTATGAAGGCTTACCTAAAGGAAGACGAATCGTCTTCAATAATGACAATTACGATTACCTCAGCACCTTTGAAGATATCGAGGCACTGACGGGGCGCTTCTATATCAGTGGTGGCAACCAAATGGTCCGATATGGCAAAAAGAGCCTATCCTTTATGACCACGGGCGTACATCCTGGCCATAAAACCATTGAGAATAGTATCCTGGTGGAGGGGCGCTTCATCAATGAAAGAGATATACGTGAGGTTCGAAAAGTTGTGGTAATTGGCTTACCGGTGCAAAAGGAATTGTTTGCTGAGGGCAATGCCATTGGGGAAATGATTAGCATTGGAGGCATTACTTATAAGGTTGTTGGGGTGTACAAGGATATCGGTGGGGAAGAGGAGATGCGAACGCTTTACATCCCGATTACAACCGCACAAAAAGTATATGCTGGGACAGAGAATATCCATCAACTCATGTTCACAGTGGATGGGCTTTCTGTCGAAGAAACCAACCAACTTACTGACGTAATCCGGAAGGACCTAGCCCGCCAACTTCAGTTCGATCCATCGGATCGGAGGGCTATGTACGTCTTCAACTTAGCAGAGGAGTATCAGCAGTTTCAAAATCTGTTTACAGCTATTCGGATTTTTGTCTGGTTCGTTGGTTTGGGAAGTATCATCGCAGGGGTGATTGGGGTGAGTAATATCATGTTGATTGTGGTAAAGGATCGAACCAAGGAGATCGGTATCCGCAAAGCACTTGGAGCCACGCCCTATTCTATTGTTTCCATGATTCTACAAGAGGCTGTTTTCATTACGGCAATCGCTGGCTATCTGGGCTTATTGGCGGG
>ENA-UENT01000473-UENT01000473.1-marine-metagenome-genome-assembly--contig:-NODE-473-length-24036-cov-3.289006_pt1 | contig 24036 bp, 21 predicted proteins | sample MGYA00237879_ERZ529330 | MGnify/ENA primary metagenome ERZ529330 (study PRJEB26372, sample SAMN05368345) | marine metagenome | biome: cultured habitat; feature: ocean water; material: water; isolation... | reverse complement strand
CTAACTGCAACCAAACTATGCTATCACAACCGTCAACTGTATTGAGTGTGTCGATATAGAATCCACTGGCGCTGTAGGTGTTTTCTCCAACATCGATGATCGATCCAGGGCAAACTGCCGTATCGATCTGGATTAGGAAGGTGTCACTAATCATTAAATCTAGCCGGATGATACTGTCACAGCCGGTAGCCGTGATTATCGTGTCTGTGTAAAAACCGGTTTCAAAGTAGTTAGTCCCATTGATTTCAAAACCGGCTCCCTGACATAATTCTGATTGGATATCATTGAAAACGATGTTCGAAACCTCCAAATCCAAAATAACTGTACTATCGCAACCAGTAGATCCAGTAAACACCTGTACATATTCTCCCGGCTGACTATACTCGGTATCGCCTACCCGGTAAGTAGAACCTTCGCAAACCGTTACGTCTAAACGAGTAAGGGCTGTATCTAAAACGGTAAGGTTTAGGATAACCAAACTATCGCAATTCTCTAGCGTTTCCAGATAGATGGTGTCATTAATGCTTTCTCGATATCGGGCAAAATTTACCTCTATGAACTCACCTACACAGATTGTTGTATCGATCAGCTGTTCTATGGGAGGAAGTACATTAAGGTTGAGACTTACCAAACTATCACAGCCTTCTGCCGTTTCCAGCATATTGGAGTAGTTGCCGCTTTCCCTATACCTAAAAGTGCCTACGTCCACAAACTGACCATAACAAATGGTGGAATCAATTTGCGTTTCGATCAGTGGATAGACCTCTAAATTGAGATTCACGATACTATCACAACCTTCTGCCGTTTCCAGCCAATTGGTATAGCTTCCAGAGGCACTATACCTAAAAGTGCCTACATCAACCCATTGGCCAAAGCAAATGGAAGTATCGATATTGGTTTCCAAGGGTGGCAGTACGGTGAGGAAGAGAGACACAATGGTATCACAAAGAGTAAGTGTATAGTTGCCCGACTCAACATAGCCGTTCCGTCCTAAACCGTATATTTGACCACTACAGATCGTGTCGAAAATGACGCTTTCCACTGGCTCAACGAGTAAGATATCCAAGTTAATCAGGGTATCACAACCATCAGGATTCGGAGCTACTATCTCGTAAATACCAGTTTCAGTATAGGATTCTCCTCGATACTCGAAAGTATCTCCGAAACATACAGCTTCTAAGACATTTACGAATACAGTATCCCCTAGAACAATCTCAGTGGTATAGACGGCATCACAAAAACCTTGTTGTGGAGCCAAGTCATAATAAATTCCTGCTTCCGTCTGCTGCTGTCCTCCGGCAAAGACACTTTCTCCAAGACAAATTTTGACGGTTCTGTCGATCTCGTGATCTGAACCTAGGCTTTGACCGGTTAAGGTGAAAAAACCGGTGTAATCTCCTTCCCATTCATCCACTACCAAGATATATTTCCCTGTTGTTGGCAAGGGGAAGGGCACAATTTGAATACTGCCTCCATCCTCACTCCTCACTTCCTGGATCAAATTGCCATTGGGATCATAGATCCGCAATCTACCCAAAAAGTCGTTTCCAGAACCTTCCAATTGGAAGGCAAAGAATTCGCCCTGTTCTCCATCAAAATCGTAAACGCGTACGCCTGCTTGTTCTGTGATTTGTTCAAAAGCACTATCCTCACAATCATCTGCCAGGAATGGAGTACTGCAAGCGGATTCGTTCAAGAATTGAAAGGAGATTCCGAAATCCCCTGGAGGAGCTGTTCCCCTGGTGGTAGCAATAATTAGGTATTCACCAGTCATCGGCAAATTTTCAAAAAACAGGTCAGCTACTTGCCCCGTAGTTCCAATTAAACTATCCAATTGTTGCCCATCTGGCTGATATAGGTACAGCACCGGCGGAGCACCATCTAACCCTAACTGGACCAATAGGTCATCACCCATACTAGCGTTTAATCGATAGGCTTCCATGCCGGCCCAATTAGATAAACTACCCGTCAGCGCTGCTCCACAAGAAACAGGGATGGAACAAGACTGGGCGATCAACTGGACTGAAATACCAAAAACACCACCCTCACCGCCATTGGCTTCGGTGATCAGAATCATATAATTGCCAGATTGGGGAAGATCTTCATAAGAGAGAGAAAGCAACTCTCCTGCCGTCCCTATCTGTTCTAGGAGCAAATTGCCCAAGGGATCAAATAACTGGAGCTTCGGCGTAGCGGTGGGGTCTACCAACTGTACTTGAACTCGAATGGTATCGTTTTGGCTACCCTGGACGGAATAAGCTTCTATTCCTGCTAATGGGAAGAAAGAGGTGGCTTCGGCATTACAATCCATGATTGTAGCGCATCCAGCCTGATTATCATTTTGAAAAGAAATGCCGTAAAAACCTGTAGTGTTATTATCTGCGGCAGAGGCTACAATCGTATAAACACCCAATTGATCGATCGGCCACTGAAGCACAGCCGCACCGGGATCCGTATGAGTAATGCTGCTGAGCAAACTCCCATCTGGTCCGTAGAGATCGATCTGCTCACCTGGTCCTTCCTCTCTGAAGCGCATCTGTATCCGAAAAAGATCTCCTTGTCTCAGGTTTATGAAGAAAGTATCTCTTTGACCGAGGCTAGCCATGAATAGCTCTCCGAGGTCCTCCCCACAAGTGACGATTCTAGGAGGTAGAAGGACCGTACTTGCCGCAGACAAGGCAGCTTGCTCATTGCTTGGGATGAGAGTTGTCTTAGATTGAAATTGGGTTAATGCAATAAGTATAACTGTACTCATTACCCATATTATGCCGAACTGCTTAACCATCAAGCTATGGGTTAAAGGTTACTGTGGACCTAGTGATAAGCTAACTAGGTTAATATTTTGATAAATTGACCTTTCGTCAATGTTTCTTGAAAGTTATAGATAGTTTCTTTTTGTATCGAGCCCATCTAAGCCCTTATTAATTCATTTCCAAATGAACGTCACTTGCCATAAGTCATTGAAGAGGTAGTTTGAAGTCGTGAGATGCCTGATGAGAATTCAGGACCTAAGGGGGAGTTGATGTCTATTGTTTTATAAAACAGCCGTGTTTGTTGGGGGGATATTCAGTCTTTTTAATGCAAATCTAATACCTATACTGGTTTACTACTTGTTTTACGCCAATTCTACAAAAAGGTGTCAAAAAGGCGGTAAAAGCTACTTGATATAAACTATTTATGATTACAATAATGATTTTCTGCGCCCTACAGACAAAGGTAGGGCTTTGAATCTATTTAAACAAAATCAGATATTCCATACTGCGCTTTGGCGACATAGCCAGGCCTATAACTCAATCCCCGAACTACTTTTCACCCTAGCCAGACAATCTGTAATCATCTGTATAGCCCCATCTATTTCAGGCAAATGAGTCCGGAAATTCAGAACGGCGCATCGGATCCAGATTTCTCCATCAATCAGCGTGGAAGACATGAAGTACCTACCATCATCGTGAATCGCTTCTAATAATGCCTTGTTGAAGGCGTCTCTATCTGGATTTGGGTAGCGGAATAAGGTGACCGACAAAGCCGGCGGTGGACCTACTTCAAAGCCCAGTTGCTGAATCTCCTCATAGAAGTATTGACAGAGAAATATCTTTTCTTCCAGACAAGCTCTAAAGGCTTGTAATCCATGGAGGTGCAACGGAAACCACATCCGTAAGCCACGAAAATGCTTGGTGAGTTCTGGTCCGCAATCTGCCGGACTGATCTCATCAAAACCATAAGCATCAATCATGTAGTTGGCCTCGTGAGCATGGGCCTTCACCAGAGCTTGTCCATCCTTAATCAATACCACTCCAGTTCCAAAAGGAAGAAACAGCCCCTTGTGAGGATCCATGACTATGGAATCGGCCTTGCTGATTCCTTTCAGCCTTTCTTTCATACGCTCCACCAGCAGGAAGAAACCTCCGTAGGCTGCGTCGACATGATACCAGGTATTGTATTCCTTACTAATTTCAGCAATCTCGTCAATAGGATCGACTGCTCCCGTATCTGTTGTGCCAGCCGTAGCAATGATAAGAAAAGGTGCTAAGCCGGCTGAAACATCCTGGTCCAGCTGCTTGCGCAAATGATCCGGGTCCATTTCAAAACTTTGATTCACTGGGATCAACCGACAAATACATTCCCCCAAACCAACTATTTGGATGGATTTGTTCAAGCAATGATGCATCTGGGCCGTAAAGTAGATGACCGATTTTCGAACGTTGTGAGATCGGATCTGATGCACTTCTCTAGCTGTTGTCAAAGCGATTAGGCTAGCAATTGATCCCCCTGAACTGAGGTTGCCATGAGCTGTGGCTGGATAACCTACCAGTCGACAGAGCCAGCGGAGGAGTTGGTTTTCTAACAGCACTCCCCCAGGACTTGCATAATAGATGCCGGAATACCGATTGCTCACCGCAGCCAACAGATCCCCTAATGCACTAACCCACAACGCCCCACCAGGAATATATCCTAAATGTCTCCCTCCAGTTGAATTGATACCCGCATGATCTATTTCGGTCTTCATAATATCCAGTACCTCGGACATCAGCCTGCCTTCTTCACTGATTTCCAACTTGGAGAGCTGGGGGCAGTCTGCTTTTTGGTAGGCCTTACTCTGGGCCAATTCCTGCAGGAATTCTTCTGCATAATCTTGCGTTTGTTGCCAAAGCAAGGCACGAGAGGCAGGTGTCGGATCCAAAGTTCTGGCTATGACTTCTAATGCTTTTATTTTTTCGATCATGCTGCAAATTAAAGGAAAAAAAATGGCCTGATTGAGTGAAGCGTAAGCAATAATTAAGATACTGAAACAAGTAGTTTAGGCCGTATTGAAAAGGGTGTAGGACTTTGTAAGTCAAGGGCTTTTCCTATCTTTAGATTTGACAATCCTCATAGAATTGAGGCTGGAACTACCTCCAACTGTCTATAGTACAATAAATGCGATCTAGGCTAGCAATATATAAGTTAATATTGGGAATAGTGCTGTTGGCTTGTGCACCTGGCATCACTACAGCACAGTCTACCCTAGTAACAGGGTTTGCTACGCCTGTATTCGAACCCTTTGACTTCACCGATGGGGCCATTTATGACATTGAGGAGGATTGGAAAGGGTTTATATGGCTAGCTACTGATGACGGCTTGTTCCAGTTTGATGGTACCGTGTTAAGACAATATGCCCACTCGGGTCAGGACACTAGCCTACCCCATAATCAGGTATTTGACATCTTTATCGATACGGAGCGGGAAGAACTCTGGCTAGGAACGGGAATGGGCGTTTGCCGTCTCAATCCAACCACAGGAGAAGTTAAAAAGTACCAGGCTTCTTATGATGATCCTAATAGTTTAGCGGACAATATTGTCCGAAAGATCTTTAGAGATGAAGATGGCCAGATATGGATAGGATGTTACAATCATGGACTCAGTCTTTATCGCGGGGAAACGGATGACTTCTTAAACTTCTCCTACGAGATTCCTGCCTTAGATTCTTTACAACCTTATTATCCTCGCCTCAATGAAAGTTGGTTGAACTCTTTCAAGGCCATCGCACAAGACAAAACGGATCCTTACGTGCTTTGGCTAGGTACTCCTTTGGGACTGGTTCGGTTTGACATGCAGCAACAATCCTTTGAATGGATGTTCCTTAACAGTCAGTCTCCAAATCGAGATGTATTGACGCACTCTGTTATGGATATTCTACCAATCGAGGATAAATTGGTAGTGGGTACCGCCTATGACTTGATGATCTTTGAACCCCAGACCGGCAAGGTACAGAGGATGATTGCTGAAACGGAGGATGGGACCAAACTCTCCTACATTACCCATTTACACACCGATGATTTTGGCCGACTAATGGTATCCTACCGAAATGGTCTGGCCATGATTGACTTGAATACCTGGGAGTTGGTTGACAGTTGGTTAGACAATGAAGAGCTTAATGGTTATTATGGTATTCGCTTAGCAGATAGTGCAGGGAGGTTGTGGGTTAACTCTTCTGGGGCTACGCGTTTGTATGATCCCGTCAAGCAGATTACAGATATATTTTTGTTGGGAAAGGAAGTAAGAAGCGAGCCTAGAGTCTTTAAGCAGATCGATGAAGAAACACTTGTGATGCTGACAGCCCAGGCGAATCGCTGTCATTTCTTTGATTTGAACTCCCTTCGATGGCGAAGTATAGAAATGAAGGGAATAAGTGGACAGGGAAGGCCAATTCTCTGGCGTGATATTCAGCGAATTGATGATCAGACCTGCCTATTGCTAGCAGATAGGGAGATCTTTCACCTAGACCTCGCGACAGAAACGCTGCGGTTGTTTCCGTATCAAATCCCTGATAGCAATCCGGGCTTGACCAAGTTTTTAGTTGATAAGAGAAATAGACTCTGGGTAGGTAGTCGACGTGTAGGACTTTATCGGATCGATTTGGCCAGCGGAAAGATGGAGCACTTCATTGATGAGTTGAACTCTGACTTTTCTTCTTCTCTTTATACTTGGGTTACAGATATTCATGAAGACGAGACTGGGAAGATCTGGATTCGTCTGGCGAGAAGTTTTGCCATATTTTTTCCGGAGAATGAACATTTTGAGGTCTTCTCTCATTATCAAAACCCTGCCAACACCTTTCGGTATATCAGAAACTTTGCAGAGTCTCCTGATGGAGAAATCTGGTTAGCAAGCGAAGACAATGGCATTGGGAAAGTGGATAAGCAAGAATTGAACAAGGGAATAACTCAAAAATATACACGCTCTAGTGGGTTAATTAGTGATTTGATCCAACAAATAGCCTTTGATCCAGATGGCCAACTTTGGCTCCTTTCGAACCTGGGACTTAGTGCTTTTGATGTTTCGAGCGGAAGGGTGCAGAATTACGCCTGGGATCGGGGAATTCCGCATGCTCAACATTTGGTCCCCTTATCGAATAGGAAGGTGGCCTTAGCTTTGCCTGTTGGGTTAGGTATCTTTGATGCTGGAAAAACCGAGCCAGCTCAGATCATTCCTGAGCCCTACATTAGTCGAATTAGGAATAGTGGGGAATTGGTGTATGAAGGTCGCAATGAATCAGATCTTAAGAGCTTGCGGTTCGAACGGGCTGGAGCTGCCTACTGCAGCTTTGAATTCTCGGCACTAGGTTATTCTAATCCCAAACAATTTGCCTATCGGATAGTGGAGCTGGGTGAAAAGTGGATCGAGACCTCAGAACAAAGAAGCGCTTCCTATTCCAATGTTTCGCCGGGGATCTACCATTTCGAACTAAAGTGTCGATTGGTGGATGGACAATGGAGTGAGGTCAAGACATTAGAGATAGTGGTGCCTCCACATTGGTGGCAAACCTGGTGGTTTCAAATGGCTGTGGCCATCATATTGCTATTACTTGCCTATAGCATCTATCGCGGCAGATTGGAAAATGTAAGGCAGAAGGAACGCCTCAAATCGGAGTTTGAACGTAAGCTCAACGATGTAGAAATGCAGGCCCTTCGGTCTCAAATGAACCCCCACTTCTTATTCAACTCACTAAACTCTATCCAGATGTTTATTGTGAAGAATCAGGTACAAGAAGCAGTGGAGCACCTCGACAACTTTTCTCGCCTCGTACGCTTGATACTCCAAAATACTCGTTCTCCCTTAGTTCCTTTGAAAGAGGAGATTGAAGCCCTGAAACTCTACATGGAGATGGAAAACTTGCGATTCAAAACTAAATTTTCTCATCGAGTGGAAGTAGCAGACGAGATTAATATTCATCAGCAGGAGATTCCACCCATGTTGTTGCAGCCTTTCGTAGAGAACGCCATTTGGCATGGCATTCAACATAAAAATACAGATGGTGAAGTAGTGGTACGTATTCGACGGGATGACCAGCATTTAATTTGCGAAATTGAAGACGATGGAATCGGCCGAGTAGCAGCCAGGAAGCTACAGGAAAACACCAATCGAGTGCATCGATCCCTAGGCATGAAGATTACCAAGGATCGTATTCAAATGATGAATGAAACACAAGCTATCCCTGCTCGGATTGAGATTATTGATCTCTATGGAGAAGGAGGCCTGGCCACTGGTACCAAAGTGGTCGTATACCTTCCTCTCACCCATAGCCCAGCCCTGAGCTAATCCGATTTATTCTTCCGAAGAAGTTGGCTGGGAGGGTACCCAAATTCTGACTTGAAGCTTCTTGAAAAATAGGCTAAGTTAGGCATCCCAACCATAATAGCTACCTCGGAGATGTTTCCTGCCTTTCCTTCCAAAAGCCGCTTCGCTTCTTTCAATCGTATTTTTCTCATAAAGACCGATGGCGTGTAATTGCACGCTGTTTTAATCTTTCGATGGAGTTGACTCCTACTCAAATGTAAGGCCCGACTTAAAGCGCTCACACCAAAAGCTTCTTCTTCAATATGCTTAACTATTAGTGCTTCCGCTTCACTTAAAAAGGTAGAAGGACTTCCCTGAATTAGCATTGATTCCTGATGGGTAGGAGACTTAAGAACCGAGGCTGTTGACTCAGGAGAACTTTGTTGATGCCCTTGACCCTTCCAGCAAAAAAGCAGGACTAGGGAAAGCAGCCCATAGATCATATCGGGATTCCGACTAGATTGATTGGTAGTTTTGAGTTTAGGTAAATCATCCACCAGCTGACTTATCTTTTCCTCTTTCTGATCAAGGAAACCCTCGAGCAATTCATAGGCCTTTTCATAACAACCCGCTTGGGCTTCAAGGTAGGCTTGTTGTCGTAGATCTGAAGTAGTTGATAACAATGGCTCTTTACTTTCTAGAATGAATGGTAGGTAAAGTAAGAAAGCAGATATCAGTAAAATAGACTTGTAACTCATACGAAATGATTTTTGTGATCGTATAAGTTGAGCAAGTGGGTAGGTATAGTGGGGAGGGGGCTATTTTTTGTCGATGATTGGACCGGATCTGCTGTCCAGGAAAATCACATTAGCAAAGATCGGAATTAAGTACGAAACTTGCCAAAGGAATTGGCCTGCACCAAGGAGAATTACTTGGTCCCTAAGGTAGTTCTTTACCACCTCTCCCAATTAGTAGTGTTGATGGCAGACAAAATGTCCTATCATGTCACAGGTTTAATTCAAGAATTTCTGGTTCGACGGTGGTTGATGGATCTTCCAACTGCTTCACTTTTAAATCATCTAGGTATCGGATATTCCCTTTCTCATCCCACCAGAAATCTTCATAGGGAATAGAAAGGCAAGTGCTGCCACAGAAAAAATGTACGGAAACATCAAAGTAGTGAGTACTGATTTGTTGATCCTTAAAAGAAATGATGTGTAATCGAGTTCGCGACTCAATGGCATCTTGTTGAATCTCTACAAAAGCCGCATTTTTCCCATCACTTGCCCAGGCAAGGTCGGAAAGCCCATCCAAATTGGTCTGAAGGGCAATCAGTTCCTGCTGTTCTTGTGTGTTAAAATCGAAGGCTATAAGTCCTTTGGAATCGGCATAGAGCAATTTCTGCCAATCCGGGCTTAGGCCCATTTGTCCAGCGCAATTCAGTTGCTCCTGGATGTTTGCCGGAAGTGAAACTGGGGCATGTCGGGCATCCCAAACTTGGTAGACATCGCAGAAATCATCGGATAGACTATCATTTTTGGCAAAATAGCGGTAGGGAAACGCTTCTTGGGATAGGTAGTGGCCAGAGAAATTGGCATCCCAGGATTCGATACAATTGCCATCCACTTCAATACCCTGCGAAGTTCGTCTTAATTGCAAGCACCCCAACTCCAGAGAGCTTGCGGACTGCCCTTCTTCTTCAATCAAGGCCACTCCACTATAGTCTCTTGTCTGTTGGCCATACTTGTAGGTGTGAAGGAATTCAATTCGGATGTGATTGTTTTTATCAGGACCTATAAAAAGGGTCCCTTCAGAACCGTCAAAAGGAGTTTGCCAATTCCATTCTCCTAGCCAGGCCTGAGTGACATCAGCTGGGCTAGTAGTGGCTTGAATGCGCCCATCCTTTTGGATTTGGAAAAACTTTACCTGACGCTGATCTGGACTCAAGCCCTCCTCTTCTTCCATAAAGCTTTCCACCGACACTTGTCGGATCAGCCCCGTAGAGTCGATCCAGCCGGAGATGCTTTCCTCACCGGACTGCGCAAATTTGATTTGGCTGATGACTTGGCCAGTAGGGGTAAAGGTCCGTAATTCATAGGTTATACCCGCATTCCAGTCCAGGGGGAGCAAGAGTGCTACATATTCATTTTCCTGTTTTACAATCTTCCCCTGACCATACATACAAGAACATTCACTATTGTATAAATCTTTATCGATGAACTGTACAACGAATTGGCTATCAAGTGCCGGGGTATCCAAGTTACCGATGGTAGGGTAGTAGATTTCTAGTGGAAGATTTACTTGTGGGAACTGCTCAATAGTATGCGCAAAAGAATAGCCTTGGGTGGGCTCTTCGCTAGCTGTACAGTAGAAGAGAGAGGTGCAGATACAAGCTAGTAGCAGTAGTTTTTGTATGATCTTTAGCATGTTTGCCTGGTTTTGTTGGATACAAATTTAAGGCGATATGAGAAAATGAATCGCTACAATGGTTGCAGATGCTTGTAGATCTGTTGCATGGAAATTACAAAGCCCAGAGCATGCGCTAAGCATTCCCTGGGCCTTTTCCAACTTAATTCTTTTATTAGGACACATTACAAGTGCTGGGCTAGCTGAGTTTTAGCTTCTGCCTGTTTGATCAGTTGGTTGATCTCTTCGATCAGCAGAGCTACTCTTTTTTTGCACTGCGCCATTTCCATATTGCGCTGGATCTCACTTGCGTTAGAGGGACTTGCTTCCATACGTTGGAGCTGGCATCGGATCAGTTGGAGACTTTGGATTTTGTCTTTTGCCCTTGATAATTCAGGGTAGGCAGCAATAACATCCGCCTCATTTTCTAGGGCACTATCTCCTGCGCAGATGGTGCTGATGGTAGCTCGGTACTTCAACACCAGGGGATCGGTTAAATGAATGGCCATAAAGAGTAATAGGGCACTCAATAAGGTCGCGGTCACAAAGACCACATACGTGATTTTTCCTGTTTTCATGATTTTTTGGGTACTTGGTTAATTGGGTGTCATGGGAATTTCTAGCTACAGCTGTTGCTTATTGCCAGGACTAGGAAACTCCTTCATGGGGTTATAATCAAGCACAAGATACCGGACATTATGGGGATCCGACAGCTCTATTGATTAGATATGCCTTTTGAGTTAGTGATTGACCAACTTATTGAGTAGGTGGAGGTTTGGTCCGTGGGCTTCTTCCGGGCTTAAATTACCTATGGTAGCCACGTAATGGCTTCAGTCTCAATCGTCAAGCGATCTCCGTTTGATTTAATGATCTCCACAGTGAAGACATAAGTCTGATCAAGCTTATCCGGTCGAGCTGAGCCTTGAATGGTCATAGAGCCGTTTAAGCGAATGGGGTTATTGGCTGTGACTTCGTCTAGCGGAGTGATTCGGATACCATTGTTATCTCGAGATTCTACGGAGAAAAGATCGTTCAGAGGGATGTCGATTGGCCGCCCTGATCGGAAGGGTTTATCTGAATATAGATTTAGGGCCTCAATCCCAAACTTATCACCATTTGAGCCATTGCCCAAACAACTACAAGCAAAGGCAGAATTTAGGAGGCCAAGTTTCCAGGGCTGCATTGGATTATTACAAGATATGAATTCAATGTCCTGAGCATTGACATTCAGGAAAAGGGCATCTCCAGGTGCAATGGTAAGTTGGGTTGGATTGGCACTGATAGATTTGTAATCCATGAAAGGGAACTCGACGATTGGGCATCCATTCCCGCAACTGTCTACTATTGTGGATCCACATCCTTCCCACATCAGTATGGCCCAATAGCAGAGACAAAGTAAACCTACTTTCTTCCAAAAGGGATAATTTGTTTTCATAGCCAGATAGTTTTAGTCAGTTCTTTCCGATATAACGGACCAGTACTCAGTTACGCTGTGTAAAAAAGCAAGCCACAGTCCTGCTTATTGATATGTAGATTGTTTAAGGAACTGCGGCTTGCGAAAAAAAGTAGGCAATTAGCAATGGAATAAAATTGTAAGCTGGAATATACATGTTCAATCCAATGAGGCTCGAAATGAGCTACTCCTGGAGCCGGATATGGATCCGAAAGATCCCTTTCAACATACATTGTTCCTAGCTTCCTTCAATTCTGGAGGGGATTTCTCCCTTTCATCTCCCATCGACATTGAAGCTCTTATCGGAAACTATAGCCAAGAGAAAGACCAAACCAACTGGGATAGAAACCGGTATTGCTGATGGCTGGTGTCCAGTTTATTTTTAGTAGAAAACCATTCTTTAACGGCTTAAGTCGGTAACCCATATTCAGGAAACCTAGTGTGCCGAATCCTCTGCCACCAATGCTCTCTCTCCCATTACCAAAGTCTCCATCCACATTGGCATTGACGTACAAAGGAGTTAATCCAAAGCCAGCTTCAAAGGCACTCCGCCTTTCGCCGACGATGTAGGTAGCTTGTAAAGGAAGGGTGATTAGACCAGCTGAGAATCGCTCACCTTCAACGGAATAGCCGTCAATTCCTGCCCCTCCAATTCCTACCCTAAAGGCCCAACCAGAGGTGGTACCCTTATTGGCCATGATCTCGACATTGGCCGAGGACAAGACGCCGTTGCCAAGAAACTCGATGAATACGGAGGTTTGGCGTTTTTCTGGTAATTCGTATTGCGCAGAAAGAATAAAGGGACAGCATAGCAAAAGAATAATCAATAGTTTTAGGCTTTTCATGGTAGATTGTTTTAAAGAGGAACTGTTCCTGGTGGTTCCGCCATTGGAACAGCTCCTTAGGTTAAGAATTGGGGTAAAGGGATTTTGGTGTTTGTACTATAGGTGCTTAGGTCGTGTAATAGTAGTCCTCGCAGCTGAAAAAAGGATTAACCACCATTTCACTACTTACCCTCCCATCCGGTAGGGAAATCTTCTCGAAATAGTTCGGGTAATGGAGCGCACCACTTCATTGTGCGGGCGATTCCAAGTGGTAGGGCAGGTTCGGTTGGTAGACCAAATGACTGTACCGGATTCACCGTCTACTATGGCGCAAGAAACCAGAACGTCACTGGTGCGATTTTGGCCGTATAAGGGCCACCAACCGTTACTAAATACCCAAGCGACGGAGTTGAGGACAGAAAGGCCAAAGGATTCTAGATCGGTGAGGTATTGCTCCTTTTCCACATTGGTCATAACCACTGCGTCAACACCTAGAATCTCTGCTAATTCAGTAGGAGACTTTCTCCAAGACGCTCTTATGCTAATGCCCGCTTCTTCGAGTCTGTCATTGGTTTGTGAGAAGTGCTGAAAGTCGATGTTGATGTCATTCGCGTTTCGACCGGATCTACGGATAAGTTGGTTATACAGCTCAATTTGAAAAGCCTGACTTTCTGCCTCTTCGATCATTTCGATCTGCTCATCGGTTATTTCACGTGGAATTCGACCGCTAGTGTAGGTAGCTACAGGTATAATAGCTACTGTTTGGTGCTGATATGCGTAATTTTCATAGCTATATGTTTTGAATCGCTCTCTATTACAAGATGCGAATAAAAGGATGCTGAACAAGATGAAGATGCTGCGTTTCATTACTTTTGGATTTAAGGGTTAATTATTTACATTCGTGAACTTATATGCAGCGGAGACCTGGGTTCGGAAAAAGTTTTTTCGTTTTAAGAAAATATTAACAAAAGCTTGGAAATTCTTTCACAGGAGGCGCAGGAGCGGGAGTGGTTGAAAACTGATCCTGCTCAATTACTGACTCATTATCAGTCGGTTGTAGAGATAGTGTGCCGGCAGTTTATAGCTAGAGGTTTTTTCCAAGCTGGAGAACAAGCGGAACTCATTCAAGAGGTGAATCTTTCATTATTGGAAGGAAAATTGGAAAAGGTACAAATGCATTTCGAAGGTACCGTCAAGTTAAGAACCTACTTTTCAAAGGTGGTGTACAACAGCTTTCAAGAAATAGTCCGCCGCCGATCTCGCCAACCTACCTTGCTATCCGAAGAAAGTCTTCAACATACACCTGATGCAGATTTAAATGCCTATCAAAAGATGGCCATCCAAGATGAGTTGTTTCGTTTAGAGGCTATCCTCAAGGGTTTAGCCAAACGACAACACAAGGCGGTATTTAATCTTAAGTTACTGGTTCGTTTCCTATTGGAATACATCGACATTCAATTTTACTCCAGTCCAAAAACCGCCGATCTGCTGGAAGAAATCGAAAAGTCCTTTTTTCAGCCCTATGACCATCTAACAGATAAGGAAGTGTTCGATCTTTCCGTTCAACTGTACAATGTATTGGAGGGAAAGAATAATGATGGGGATTCTTTGCGACGGTGGGTTAATCTGCTCAAAGATCGCCTAATTCATTTGCTAAACGGCAGCCCGCAACGCTCTGCTCACACCTCCGATAGTATAAAGCTATTATTGACCTATTACTTTTCTTCGCAAAAACCATAAGGAGTATAAATGTTAAAATTTGGCAAAGAATTTCCGTTTTCAGGCTGGCGCAGCATATATATAGGTAGCCAAATAACCAATAGATCTAGGGCACACATCGACGAGATCATGGAGGAGCCTACAGATCTACAAGTAGAAAACTTATGAACTACCAAGACCAAGATGGACACTTAACGGACGAAGGAATAGCACGCTATGTGGAGGCGCTGCAATCTCAAGATTGGAATTCTCTGCCAGCGAAAATCTTAGAGCACATAGAAAATTGCGACATCTGTCATCAAGCTGCGATGGATCTGTACGCTATTGTATCCCATGATAATCAGCGCACAGAAATTGCCGTGCAAAAACCACAAAGCGGTGCGAGGATAGTTCGAATGCGAGTAATGCGCTGGGCCATGGTTGCCGTTTTAGCAGGACTGTCCTTTTACTTATATCGCTACCTAGACCGCCCCAAGGCTATTGACAATATCGAGATAGATGGCCCTCTTGCGGATGAACCAGAAGAAGCAAAGAAACTGGATGAAGAAGTTGCAGAGAATCCCATATTACCCACTCCAAAAAAAGAAGAAACCGGAAACCCGTCCAAAACGACCACTCCTGCGCCCGGAAGGGATGTTCGCGACTTGTACGCCGCCAATTTTGTACCTTCCGAATCGATGGAATTGCTGCTAGGGGATCAACTGCGATCCACCGGCCTAGAATTAGTGAGTCCAGCTATTGAAAAAGTGGAGAGTTGGAAGGAGGGAATTGATTTTCAATGGACCGGATTTGCCGAAGCGGGTTTAAGTATCCAATTGGAAAATAACCGAGGAGATCGCTTGTACGAACAGCCGGTTGTTGCATTAAAACATACGGTGCGAATGGAGCTGGAACCCGGAATTTATTATTGGCGATTAGAGAGTGAAGAAGATCTCTTGATGGTAGGGAGATTAGTTTTGGAATAGAGCCTTGATTAATTATAATACGTTATGAGAGTGAGTTTGCTGATCTGCATATGCCTACTTACCGGCAGTTTAACTGCTCAGGGTAATCCTAGCATGGCTTTGGCTAGATCATTAAGTGAGAATCTGCAGTTTCAAGCCTCCAATGAGGTTTTGAGTGATTATATAGAAAGATACCCCAACAGGCTGTACGATCGTTCGGCCGCTTTTTTCCTACAAAGTTATAACTATATGCAACTGGGGGTATATCACCAGGCCATGGTGGCGAATAGAGAATCCCTTGCTATCAAAGAGCGACTAGGGTTAGAAGGAGCAGGAGATAACTATATGCGATCTGGCGCCATTTACCTGTTGGCTGGAGATCCCGATCGAGCCCTCAATCATTTGATGCGCGCCAAAGAATTTCCCATTGAATCAGGAGAGGTATATGCCCTTATTGATGGTTATTTGGGGGCCGCTTATGCTGAATTAGGACAGCCAGAAGAAGCGGAAAAATACTATCAACTATCCATTGAATCCTTAGAGATTGATTTTGGGGATGAGCATCCGGATTTGGCTACCGCCTATTATAACCTGGGAAGACTAAAGTGGCAGCAAGATAAGCTAGAAGATGCAGAAGGCCTGCTGAGGCGAGCGCTGGGTATCGCCGCTGCCCTGCGCCAGCACCGGACTATGGGACAGATCTATAATGTATTGGCCCGTGTGCAAGAGACCTTGTCCCCTGATGAGGCTTATCGAACGTACGGAAAAGCAATAAGTTTACTGGGGCGCCAATATGGAAAGCATCATGCAGAACTAGCCCGAACGCACCTCAATTTGAGTCGCTATTATTTGCTGGAGGAAGAGCCAGAAAAGGCCCGAATGCAGATAGGGGAGGCCTTAGTAAGCCTATTACCCGAAGAATCTGTGAAGAACTGGCAATACTTACCGAGCGCAGAAACCGTTTGTCTTGACCCGGTATTGCTGATCCAGGTTTTGGGACAGCGTACCCATCTGCTTCAATTGATGCAGGAGAAGAAGCAGAATCGGAACCTCCTACAACTAGCCCTGCAGAGTACGGAGGTAGCAACAGAAGTTCTGGCTCTACATCTAGCTTCGTTGGGCGGAGAAGGAGGACGCCTGATTCTGACCGAAAAGCTCTATGATATTTTTGAACCTGGTATTGAGGCGGCCATCGAGCTTTACGAAGCTAGCGGAGATGAAAAATACCTTGAAAAGGCTTTTATCCTGGCTGAACGAGGAAAGGCTATGATGTCAAAAGCGGATGATAGTGCAGCTGACATCCTGAACCAAAAAGCCGACCTAGAGTTAGGCTTAAGACAGGCCTTGCGTGCTGCGCAGCGCCATTTCGAGGAGGAAGCTTCAGCTGAGGCTATCACTCAGCTTCAAGCGGCTCGCAAGAACCTAAGGCGTTATCAAAAAGAGCTGACCGGTTTTCAGTTTTTACAATCTACTGCCTTAGACGTGACACAGCTGCAAGCGGCTATGGCCGAGGATGAGGTGATGCTTTCTTATTTTATTGGTGAATCCAATTACTACATTTTTGCCATTAGTCGAGAGGAATTTGCCGCCAAGCAGCTGCCGAATAACCACGCACCCGCTTTAGCAAAGAAAAAGACCTTAAAGAAACTGATGAATCCCGCTTCCCTAGAGCCAAAAACAGGCATTGGGGTGTATTCAAAAATTGATCCGAAATTGCGTTTGCCTGGTATCAAGCGTTCAATTACGGCTTATCGAAGAGCTATCAAAAAACTGGATGGCCCTGAATACACCTTTTATGCTGCGGATCTTTATGGGAAGTTAGTCTATCCGGTTGCTCTACTGCTTCAGCAGAAACGAAAACTGTTGATTGTTCCGCACGGAGATCTCTTTACCATCCCTTTCGAAGCTTTTTTGACAGCTGCTCCAAAGGAAGGGAAGATCAAGTACAAAAAATACGAATACCTTATCGAGGACTTCAGCCTGAGATATGCCGGAGCAGCGATGGATGCCTTAGCTGCTAAACCTTCATCCAATGAGTACACGTATGACTTTCTAGGGATTGCTCCCATCTTTTCCAAAGATGCTGAACAACATAGCTTGTCGGGAGCTCCCGAGCAACTCCTACGGGCCTTCGAGGGGGATGAAGAAATGAAAGGCATGGTCATTGATCGACAAAGGTTCCGGGGCTTGCCATTTTCTAAGGAGGAAGTCCAAGAAATAGGTAAACTATTTACGAAAGCTGGCCAACAATCCCAAGTGCTGCTTTATGCTGATGCTAGCGAAGCTAGTTTCAAACAAAGTGCTTCGATGGCTCGTTTTTTGCATTTAGCCACACATAGCTTTAGTCATGCTGGTGATCCCTTACGTTCCGGTATTGCTTTAGCTCAGCCGGATCTGGAGGACCCAAAGGAAGATGGGATCTTGTACTTATCAGAAATAAACGACCTAAGTATCCAACCGGAACTCGTTGTGCTGAGTAGCTGCGAAGGGAATAGTGGCCCCTTGTTGAAGGGGGAAGGGATAGCCTCGTTGGCACGCGCTTTTTCACAGGCAGGAAGTCCAAGAACCATAAGTGCCCTTTGGTCAGTGTACGACACGTATACCAATAGCCTAATGCAAGCCTTTTACGGGGCATTACTCAAAGGCCAATCTTATCAAGAGGCGTTGCGATCGGCAAAACTACAGCTGTTGAAAGGAAAGAAAGTAGCCCCACGCATGTGGAGTGGCTTTGTTCTGTATGGTCAAGGTTAGCCTTTGTTACCGACCACCTGAAACATCGAGTATTGATCCGGTTACATAAGAGGATTTTTCGGAAGCTAACCACAAAATGGCTTCTGCTACCTCCTTGGCGGTCCCACCTCGTTTCATCGGAACACTAGCTTTGACTCGATCAATGCGATCGGGTTCTCCCCCTTTAGCATGAATATCTGTATGGATGATGCCGGGTCGGATACCATTGACCCGAATCCCTTCCGTCGCTACTTCTTTCGCTAGGCCGATCGTCATGGTATCCATGGCTCCCTTGGTGGCGGCATAATCGACATACTCAAATGGTGCCCCTAGTTTGGCTGCTATGGAAGAAATATTGACGATGATTCCACCTCTTCCACCACTAGCCGTGGACATCCTTTTACAGGCTTCCTGGGAACAGGCGAAGACCCCCAAAACGTTTACTGCAAAGATCCTTTGTAAGCGTTCATAATTCAACTCCTTAAAGCGAGCCTGCGGTTCCAGCAGCGCAGCATTATTGACCAATACATCCAATGTCCCTATTTCATTATCCAGCGTTCGGAATAGCGCCTGGATTTGTTCTGGTACACCGAGGTCGGCTTGAATAGCGATGGCCCGTCCCCCTTTTTCCTGGATTTCTGCCACCACCTTTTGCGCTGCATCCTTGCTTTTGCGATAGTTGATGGCTACAGCGTAACCTTCTTGGGCTGCCAAGCGGGCAGTAGCGGCACCAATACCAGTACTCCCACCAGTGATTAACATGGTTTTCTTCATATCTTTTTGTTGTTGCAAGGTTGCTTTATATTAAAATAATACATAGTTTTAAGTATAATTCTTTTGAAGCAATTCAATTTACTAAGCGTTCTTAAGTCCACAAAGGACTATTTTCCTAAACATCTCCAGCATTCTTAGATTCGTTCAGATCGGTAGGTTAAATACTACGACGGTCTATGGTATAACTATGTACCAGAAATTCAATCCTTGACGGTTTGAAAAGGGAATTTCAATGCATAGTGTAATACGGATTTTTTAAATCCGGGCTAGATCTGTGTACCCTTCGAATGGCCGAATCTTGTAAAAGTCAGGTCTTGAACCCTTTGGCTATTGCTATTCTCATGTAATTGGCAAATCAATATTGTATATAAAATACTAAGCGTATGAAAAAGATGTTATTTAAGGCATTCAATGTATGCCTTCTCCTCTCTCTTTGCATGAGTTGTCAATCTGAATTGACAACCTCTTCAGCCCAGCTTGACAAATTGTATGAAAGTCCGGCTTTCCTATCCTATGCAGATTTTATGGAAAAGAGACAGAAACTAGATCAACTAGTTAGAATTAACCCCTATGAGATGGAAGGACTTGCAGTAGATGAAAAATTGGCTATTGCGGAGTCAAAAAAAGCAATCCTATCTGAGTCCATGATACTGCAAAAAGCTTTGTCCCAATTCATGGAAAACAATGACCTAACCTTTGATAGAGAACCTACCGAACAGGAACGGCAGGAAGTTCTGCAGGCTGCAAGAACTTTCATCTCAGGAGAGCCTGGATCAGAACTGGCAAAGAAATACGTTATCGGTCGATTTGAAATGGACTTTAGCCCTGAATTTCATCGCTTAACGGAAGAGGTTTGGCAACAGTTTCCGTCCTTAGACAGAGATCATTATAAACTCATGGAGTTTTATACACAGTATAAGAATGCCAATCACTATTAAAATGCTAGTTCATCACATTAATATAATAATATGTATTTCTTACCGATTTTAAGGACTTGTTTAAAAGTAAGTATTCTCACAGTCTGTCTGTTCACGTTTACATCATCCTGTCCCCTTACGGAGTCTTGTGACTGTCAGCATGAGAATTGTGTGAATTTAGCCGAGGCTGACTACAATCAGGAAGTTGCTGAATGCTGGTGGTGGCAAACTAGTTGTTTTGATCAAGCACGGGCTAACCAGATGCAAGCGTTCAATAGTTGTTCGCAAAGTTGGGCAGTCTGCATGATGATTGCCGCAGGTATGTAATCCTGTTTATCACTAGACTATACAGCAGACTTATTTTTAAAATCTTTGAAATAAATGTGCCTCCTGATGAAGGGGGCACTATTTATCCGCTACTGCACAAAGGTCTAGATCATTGTTTCCTTAAATGCTGAATAGTTGTCCAAGAAGCTAGACGGAATAGGAGGTAAAAGAGAAGCAATATCGCTAAGAGTGGAATATAGTCTATCTTACATAAAATGCTGACTCAGAAAGAGTCATCTAATATCTTTTCCTAACCCACATGCGATGAAAGTTACGAAACAAGATCTGATCCAGATTGAAGCCTTTAGCAGACCCTATTACCAAGATAAGGATATCATGCATGATTGGACACATATTGAGCGAGTAGCTTACTCGATGCGAAAACTGGTAGAAGAAGAGCAGGTAGTAATAGATAACTTTGTCGTAGAAGCAGCGCTCATGTTGCATGGCATTATCTATTCGATAGAACCTGAAATTCGCCACTTTTTGAGCTCGCTTGGACTTTCTCCATCCCGGGTGGAAATGATCATTAAGGTGGCCTGGGAGTCACAGAAAGAAGAGCGACCGAGCACCCCTGAAGGCTTGATCTTGCACGATGCGCATCTGCTAGAGGGAGGGAAATATTTTGAAATCATCAAATCGCTAATTACGGGTTCTGTGCGGGGGCAAAGCCTTGTAGAAACCCTAGATTACATCCGACAAAATCTTTTGGAAAAGGGCCAGTGTTACACCAATAGTGGCAAAAAGCAGTACGAAGTGATGAAGGCCATCACGCGCGATATCTATCTGGATCTTCGGCAAGAAATAATGGATGTCAGTCCTTAAAAACTTTTCCTATTACCGTTTAGCTAACAACTCTTCCAATCGCTCAGCCAAAACAGGCAAGTCAATGCCTAATTGATTTTTATTGGTTTTGAGTACAGGGTCTACTAAATGTTCTGGAAGCTGGCTGGCACCCCAATAGGCACCTAAGATCGCCCCTGTAATGGCAGCAACCGTGTCATTGTCTCGGCCATAATTAGTTACAAATTCGATGGTTTTAGCAAAGTCTAGATCGCAAAATAGCAAAGCGGTTAGATTGATGAGGTGAATCTCTCCCGCATGAAAGGGAGTGTCTTGATTTTTGGCATCTAGCAACTGGAAAGCTTTTTGCATTTGCAGATAGTACAAGCTGTCGTGTGGGAAGTAATCCGGCAATTGCAATTGCATGTTTTCCCACTGATCGAGCGTCGCTGATTTCGCGGAACGAGCTATCCCCTCTGCATCTTTATAAATTCGGTAGGCCGCTCGTCCGATTAGACGAGATTTGAAGTAGTTATCCGGATCTGTCGTGATCATGGTTTGAAAAAGAGAATCCTTATTGGGTTTTGCGCGCATAGCTTCTGCGGTCAAAGCCGCGGTCAATCCGCTGATGTCGCGTGCATAACCGATATCAAAGATGCTCAACTTGTACATTTCCTGATAGGCTAAATCAGGTTTTCCTGGATAATAGGCGCCAATCATGGGCGCGTATAACATGCCTCCGCAGGCCATTTCTCCTCCGTAGAAATGACTTAGGCGGTGGCCATAAGCTTCTACATTTCCTTCGGCAAAGGGTTTGGCAACGAGGGCCCATTCTTGTAGCCAATTGACCCGTCTCATGTTTTGTTCGTACGGAGCAGGATCAAATCCTTCCGTACTTTTTAATCGGTTCAGCTCAGACTGATAGCGTTCAATAAGGAATTTGGCAAAACGGGCGGCTTTTAATTTCGGCGGCTGATTGTTGTTCCGTGCGGATTCCTCTTTCTCAAAATAGTCTATCATGACTGCCTTCCAGCGCGTATCATCGGTGGTGCCACCGGGCGGGAGATTGAAATCCCAAGGTCCTTCTGCGCTGGGTTCTCTGAGTACCATGGTAACGCTATCGATGTATTGGTACTCCCGGACCATATCATACCTAGGCCACATTTCCGTTGGGGCTCCCATAGCATCTCCAATGGCAGAGCCAAGGATCAATCCCAGCAATTTGTCCTTCAGTAAATCTGCCTGCAAGGTAGAGTCAATATAGTCACTCCTTGCCCAGTTTGGATGAGGTTTGACCATCGTCTGACTCTCTTCCTCCACGCTGTTCTTTGGTGTGCAGGCAAAGAGGAAAAGGAGTAGGAATAATAGCCCGGTGTTACGCATGATCGGAGGGTTTTGGAAATGGAAAGGTAAAGTTTATCCCGTAATCAAAGAAATGGCCTCCTCAACTAAGTCTTGTTTTTCTTCAATACTTAGGGCTAATGGGAGTTGAGCAATACCAATTAATCTCCGGAGTATTTCTACACCTGTAAATTGATCCAATAGCTTTTCATCAAAGCCAGTAGGTCGTGCATAGTTCTCTTTGACCCAACTGATGGAATTAGGGTCAGACTGTGCCATTTTCATATGAGCCAGAAATACACTTAGATCAAATTCGGCCAAACCAAAATACGAGAATTCAGGGTCGATTACTTTCACTTGCCCATCCACTTTTAACCAACTTCCCGGGTAGTAATCGCCATGGATTAAGTGCTGTCCTTCTCCCAGGTAGCGCTCCCCTAGTTGAGCAATCGCAGCGATCAGCCCCTTGTCCCGGTAGATGGGAGTAGCCAGATCATGTAAACCCACTTGAATGGCATTGAGATCCATGCCATTGTCCGCCCGATACGGGAAATTAAAGATGTGTTCGTGGTTTAAGGCCTTAAGCGCCTGATTCTTTGGATAGGAACTAGAAGCCCAAGAAAAGTCGCTTTGATGTAAGGTTTGTAAAAAGGTCAACAGGCTTTCCAACTCCAATTGTGTGAAGTCCTGTCCCTTCTGATATACATAGCTGAAATCAGCCCCATTTCCAAGGTCTTCTACCTTAATCAAGAAATTGTCAAGGTCGGTAGCTAACAGCTGCGGGGTATATTGCTTTAGTATATCATTAGTTTGGACGAGGGTGTAAAACTGTGATTCAGTATGGATTCGCTCAATCGGAGCTTCTAGTTGTGGATATTTCTCTACCCATGGTCTTGCCTGTTTCACAATGAACGAACCCTGCTCTGTTCGTACCCGCAAAACAAAATTCATATTTCCTTCACCCGGCTTTTCTGTGCCAGTGACCTGATCCTCTTTTCCCATCCAACCCTGCGCTTTTAAGTATTCCTCCAGAGCAGTATCTTGATTGGCTTCGAGAAATTGAGTGCTACCCGTCGCGTCTATAAATTTTTGCTTTGCGTTCATACCCTCTTTTCGGGGAAAGATAGAAATTTCTAATTGCCAACCCTTGCCACTGGTCCTGAAATTGGTCTGTAAACCCAGCTAGTCAAACCCTTTTTTATTGAATTGTCCGAGCAAGGACGTGTGAACCAACCCTGAAGCCGATTTTTCCTGTCTTTCTTTCTAAAAATCCGTTATGATGAGACTGCTTGGGATACTCATATTGATCGTCAGTTTAGCTGCGTGTGAAAAGGAGACAAATGATACTATTCAGACCTTCACTTTTGGCACCTATTATGGACATTGCTTTGGCACCTGCTTTCAGTCATTCTCTTTCAAAGAAGGTGTTTTTGCTTGGGAGCAGCGGACCTCCATTGAAGGAGAGCTAGAGGATGTTTGTCAAGGTGGACAGTCAAATGCAAATTGGGAAGCACTCAGCTCTTCCTTTAACCTGGGTACCTTCATGGCATTGGAGGAAGTGATGGGTTGTCCCGATTGTGCGGATGATGGGGCTTCTTTTATTGAGATTGCAATCGGAGATAATCTAACCAGAGTAACCTTTGAGGCAGGAAATCCCCCAGCAGGACTTGAAACCTTTCATCAGAAGATCAGTGAGCTGAGTGACGAAATAAGGAATTTGAGTGAATGTCAATGATCTATATCTATGACTTCTCCTTCCAATAACTCGCCAGGCTAGAACC
>ENA-UENT01000472-UENT01000472.1-marine-metagenome-genome-assembly--contig:-NODE-472-length-24054-cov-3.399359_pt1 | contig 24054 bp, 11 predicted proteins | sample MGYA00237879_ERZ529330 | MGnify/ENA primary metagenome ERZ529330 (study PRJEB26372, sample SAMN05368345) | marine metagenome | biome: cultured habitat; feature: ocean water; material: water; isolation... | reverse complement strand
CTGGAGCTACGCCATTGATGATCTTGGTCCAGCTTTTACCATAATCATGCGTTTTGAAGACGTAGGGCTCACGATCATCTACTTGGTATCTATTGGCTGCTATATACAAGGTGCCAGGTCGATGTCTCGATTCATCGATGATGCTAACTCTTGAGAACTTAGGCAGATCATCAGGTGTGATGTCGTCCCACTTCTTGCCACCATTTCGAGTGATGTGAATCTTCCCATCATCAGATCCAGCCCAGATGGTGTTGATGTCATGATAGGAGGGAGCCAAAGCAAAAACGGTAGCGTAGATCTCAGGTCCATTCATATCCATGGTGATGATACCACCTGTCTTACCCAATGTTTCAGGATCAGCATAGGTGAGATCCGGACTTATTTTTTCCCAACTTTGGCCATCATTCGTGGTCTTCCACACGTGTTGGGAGCAGGTATACATGACATTGGGATCTTGAGGGGCGAACATGATCGGGAAGGTCCATTGCCAGCGTTCTGGGAGGGCGTCGGCAGGCTCTCCAGAGAAGAATCTTGGATACACCTGGATGTCCCGAATCTGACCGTTACTTCGATCATAGCGGGTCAATAGGGCACCTTGACTACCGGCGTAGAAAATGTCAGGATTCGTAGGGTGCTGGGATATCCAGCCACTTTCTCCACCACCAACGGCATAGTACCAGCCTTTGCCATGCCCTCTGGCTTGCATATGTCCCCAGCCGTCACTTGGCATGGCTAGGGTACTATTGTCCTGTTGTGCGCCAGCCACGTGATAAGGTACATCACTGGTGGTCATCACGTGATAAAACTGCGTGGTGACAAAGTCCTGTTCGGTCCAGGTTTTGCCGCCGTTGATGGACACATTTCCACCACCGTCATTCCCGTTGATCATTCGCATGGGATTATTGGGGTCGATCCATAGGTCATGATTGTCTCCGTGCGGTACTCTGATGGTTTGATCAAAATTGACACCACCATCCGTGGATTTATAGAAACCGGTATTGAGGCAGTACACGATATCCTTATCCCATGGATCTGCATAGATTCGGGAGTAATAGAAGGCACGCTGACGTAACTTACGTTCGCTGTTGGTTCTCTCCCAGGTCCAACCGCCATCATCAGAACGGAATACGCCACCTTCATTCGCTTCAACTATAGCCCAGACTCGCATCGGGTCGGCTGGTGAAACGGTTACCCCGATTTTACCGATGGGCCCCTTAGGCATGCCTGGGTTCTTGGTCAGGTCGATCCAATTATCCCCGCCATCAACGGACTTAAATAAGCGACAATCCGGGCCTCCGCCCCACATTTTCCAAGCTTTTCGGTACACCTGCCAGGTAGTGGCATATAGTACCTTAGGATTCGTTCGGTCAATGATGAGATCAACGGCTCCAGCTTTATCGCTCACATACAAGACCTTTTCCCATGTGTTTCCTCCATCCGTGGAACGGAATACGCCTCGTTCTTCATTATCTCCATAGGGATGCCCTAAAGCTGCCACATAAACAATATTTGGATCAGTAGGGTGAACGCGGATCCGAGAAACGGCCTGTGTTTCATTCAAGCCTAAATGTCGCCACGTTTTTCCTCCATCTGTGGTTTTATACACTCCATCGCCCTGGGTAATGCTACCACGTAATTGCACTTCTCCCATTCCAATATACACGATGTCTGGATTGGTTTCCGCTACGGCTACTGCTCCCACTGAGGAGCTGGTCACTTGCCCATCCGTAACGGGAAACCATTCTGTTCCACCATCAACTGTTTTCCACAACCCACCTCCGGTAGCACCAAAATAGTACTCATTCGGCCGGCCGGGACTACCCGCTACCCCAAGACAACGACCACCACGTTTGGGACCGATATTTCGCCATTCTAGCTGATTGTAAAGACTGGGTTCAAAAACTGGTTCAGCCGCAGCTGAGGCCTCTTGTCCAGCGACCGAAGTGGGAAAGAAATAGACTGCAAATAGGAATAGAAATACAGGGAAGAATGTAGTTGGCTTTTTCATACGATTGGATTGAAGATTCTGTTGATTCTTCAATATAATGCATGGGAGTGAAAAAGCCTAAAAAGAGAGGAAGATAGCGAATGGGGCTTACCTCAGGGGTTGACTTCAAGTCAACCCCTGAGGTAAACCCCAACCGCTATTCTATCAATGCACCATCCACTTGCGCACCAAACTACCGGTAGGTGTAGATAGTTTGATGAAGTAGAGGCCACTTGATTGATTTGATGGCAGATATTTTGTATGCACTCCACTAGGTAACTGCTCCTCAGTAAGGGTCTGTAAAAGACGACCATCCGTAGCGTAGACTTCAATCTTTACCCTGCTGTTCTCACTTAGAGAAAACTGCATTTGAGCAGCTCCTTCACTAGGGTTTGGGAAAATAGCTACCTCACTAAGGGGTAGATAGGCTTCTTCATCGCTACTCAAGATATCTTGCGTAAACGCCAAGGGTTTGGAGGTATACAAGCGATATTCGCCAGCTTCTAGCATGATCGGGGCACTGGTGTTGGTAACCATAATGCTATCCCCTGTTGTATAATCATACCACATTCCGGTGCTTTGGAAATCAGGTGTGATGGAAGAACTGGTTACCCCAAAGTTGCCTAGTACTACCGTGTTGAACTCGGCGTGATTGAGGTGGATTCTTTTGTTAGTGCCTGCAACATCTAGACTATAATCAGTCGTATTTGTCACTGGATAATCCGTTTTGAAATGGATCAAACCTCTAGTGATCTCAAATAGGCGACGACGATCCTCGTCCTGGAAATAATCCCATCGTACAGGCTTGCGATCCAGTCTGCAGTTGCCATTCACTCCACCACCCTCACAGTAGTTGATGGAGAAGTCATAGCCTAACTCGCCAAATTGCCAAAGCATCTTTGGACCAGGGATGGTGTAGAAGAAAGCACTTACTAGTTCTTGTCGACGTAAGGCTGTGTTAAAGTCCTTTACGCTGTAGCTGCCAGAAGAATTACCGAATTCCAAGTTTTTGTACATCAGGCGCTCTTCATCATGACTTTCCATATAGACTATAGCGTGTGGAACAGACCAGCCACGGTTGCCATAATCCGCCCATGAAAGGTTACTAGTATAGCCCATACTGGCTTCGTTGTAGTCATGATTTAGGTTACCCCAAAGCATCATACCGTATTCCGCCAATTCTTTCTCCTCGTTATTCGCACCTAGGTGTTCAAGGATGACATATGATTTATCGTCAATGGTCCACATGAAATCCGCATAGTCTTTCAAGATAGCAATCCGTGAGGCATCATAGGCACTCCATGCACCAACATCATTGATGTTATTGACTTGAGTGAAGCCCTTCGAAAGGTCGAACCGGAAGCCATCGAGGTGATATTCTTCTAGCCAATATTGCATTACTCGTTTCACAAAAGCCTTTGTATAGCTGCTTTCATGATTAAAGTCGTACCCTACGTTGAAAGGGTGGGTGGCATCTACGTTCAGCCAAGGATTATCCGCTGTTGGTCGGAAGTTGGTGGCATCCCAGTAGAGCTGAGCAAATGGGCTTTGGCTGAAGGCGTGATTGTAGACTACGTCAACGATGACGGCAATACCTCTAGCATGAGCTTCATCTATCAGTGTCTTAAAGGCCTCAGGCGTGCCATAGTATTTATCAAGGGCCATATGAAAGGAAGGATTATAGCCCCAGCTATTATTGTTTTCAAATTCATTGACTGGCATAAATTCAATGGCATTGATCCCCAGCTTTTCTAAGTAATCCAATGTATCTAACAAAGTCTGATAGTCTCTTCTACCAATGAAATCCCTCATCAGTACTTCGTAGACTACCAGCTCCTCATTGGCGGGACGCTCATAGCCTGCATCCGTCCAGTTGAAGGCTACCGGAGCCGGTTCGAAGACACTAACAATGCCTGCAGCTTGATCGGTAGGGTAGGCGGGGAGATTGGGGAAAGTAATGGCTGGAATATCTTTGTCGTTGAAAGGATCAAGGATCAATTCGCTGTAAGGGTCGGCTATGGTCAGGGAGCCATCCACCAGATATTGATAGGTGTAGGTCTCATTTGGATTAAGCCCTTCAACATCCAACCAAAAAGAATCTCCATTTGGCGTACGGGTCATAAGGTAATCCTCCGAGATTTTCCAATCGTTGAAGCTTCCAATCACAAAAACATGAGACTTGCCCGGAGCGGTCAGTTGCAATCGAACACTAGTGTCAGTTAATCGATTCAAGCCGTCTTGTGTTCCGTCAGGTGCATTGGCTTCCATGGCGTTGGCATCGAGCAGGTAGTAATTGAAGGTTGACGTATCACTAGCGCTAGCAGTACTTGCGATAATGGATACTTCATGCTGCCCGACTGTATTGGGAACAATCGTGTGGGTAAGGCTTGTTCCCATAGCGGAAGCGATTTCCATTCCGTTATCCAATAACCTCAGGTTAGCTTCAAGACTGGAGGCGGCTTCTACTTCCAAGTTTTCACCGGGGTTGAGGATAATGTTCCCCTCGGCCGGACGCACAAAACTGGTGATCAATTCTGCGCTAGATGCAAAGACATCTACAAAAATGTCAGAACCATCGGTATCTCTCCCGACTGTACTACCGTTGGCATTCCGAAAAACGAAAGCCATCTGAAGGACTTGTTCTCCGTCAGGTACTCCGTAGTAATCCTTGATGTTGTAAGAGATTTGATAGGTGTCAGTGGCGGTGCGAGTCATCAGCACGGCCTGGTCGGTAGTAGCCCATTCACTCTTCACATATTTCCAATCCGAGGGGCTATTGCTGGTGCTGGTAATTACCCCCGTATGGGCATAGACATCTCCGGTAAAGCCGGCCAGTGCCCCGTTTCCTTCAGTTGCATGAAAGGTGATGGTCACCATTTGATCTACTACGGGGAAGGCAGGATCAGTAGTGATGACTTGAGCATACACCCATTGAGTTAGACAAAGCGTAATACAGAGTAAAAAGCGTGATTTCATCTCTTGTTTTTTTGAGTTTAAGCGCGGAAAGAAGTTCCACAGGCTTTCAATTGAGTCTTTGTGTTTGTGTGTTTGGAATATCGATTGTTATACTACATGTTACCGATTCAATAAGAATTTTTGCAATATAGAATCATCCCCCTGTCTAATTTCCAGGAAGTAAATACCGTTTAACCAAGTTGAAGGAATACTTAACGGGGTCTGTTGGTTGGATAGTTGCGATGGAAGCCTGCCACTAAGCTTTAGTCCTCCAAGTGAGTCCCAAATTCTGTAGCTGATTGCTGCCGTGTGGTGTTGAAGGAAGGTGGTAAAGGTAAGCGTTTCTTGAACGGGATTGGGAAAGATTTTTGCACTAATGGCAGACATTCCCTCTTCTTCGACCGTATTGGTGATGGAAGTCCCTTCGATGATATGGTAATAATCATCTACCAGTAAGTCTGTAAACACTTCGTTTTGACCACTAGGCCACTTAACGACCAAACTATCAATTTCCGTATACTCACCTAGACCAAAATGCACGCTTAAACTATTCTGTGAGGCGTAGCCAGTGCCTGCCATTACTTGATCGCATAGCCGAAGATCGGTAGCAAACAAATAAACCATGGCACCAATAGCATCGCGATTGCTCAGCGTTCCTTTCAGTTCAAGGCTAATCCAGTGATGCTCGTTGTTCGTTTGATTGACAAGTAATTGATTTCCATCAGTCGCTCCACTATTAGCAATGACAATATCTAGTTTTCCATCTCTATCCATATCCAAGGTAGCTGTACCGTACCCTCCCAGAGAGCTATTTAAGGGGCTATTGGAGCTGCTGACCGCAAAAGTCAGATCCCCTAGGTTTCTATACATCACATTATCATAAAACTCGCCGAAGACGGGGAAGTAGGTTTCATTGGAAACATAAAGGTCCACCCATCCATCATTATCATAATCCATCCAAGTTGTACCCCAACCCATTCCCAGGTCATCGACCTTGGCCGAGCTGGAAAGGTCGGAAAAAGTACCATCCTGATTGTTCAGATACAAGGTGTTTTCATACAGATTGGTAATGTATAGATCTAGATACCCATCATTATTAAAGTCAGCGGCGTCGACACCCATGCCTTGGCCTTCGTAATTCACGCCTGCCTCGATTGAGACATCCGTGAACTGCCCTTTTCCATCATTTTGATATAGAATATTGGCTTGGTCCGCATCATGGGAGAGGTAAAGGTCTTGATCGCCATCGTTGTCGTAATCGAAGAATACGGCGCCCATGTTCAATTGAGTGTCACTGGTGCCAGATGGGATCGTGACATCGATGAAAGTACCATTCCCTTGATTCAGGTACAAGGCATTTTCACTTCCTAAATTAGCCCAGTAGATGTCCAACCAGCCATCATTGTTGACGTCGGCTAATAATACAGTTTGTACCTTTCCTGTATTGCTGATGCCACTTTCCTGGGTAACGTCCGTGAAGATACCATTGCCATTGTTTCGGAATACCTGAGACGGCACATCTCTGTTTCCCAAAACAAGGTCGGCCCAACCGTCATTGTCCAAGTCTCCCCAGACAGAGGCGCCAGAGTCCAATTCTATAGCTATGCCAGCTTCTTGACTGACATTTGAGAAGGTACCATCACCATTGTTGCGATATAGAATGTTGGACTTGGCAATGCGGGTGAAATAGAGGTCTTCCCAGCCGTCATTATTGTAGTCTATTACAGCCACCCCTCTGTTGAAGCCCACGTTGTTGATGCCAGCCTCCGAAGACATATCTATATAGGCGGCCTGACTATAAAGCAGAGGCCCAATAAAAAGCAGTAAGCTTGAGTAAAAGGTCCATTTCATAGGCAAAGTAATTTTTTCTAGGCTGCCAGACATCCGAAGTCTTTAAGACTTCGGATGTCTAAGCAGCTAAGAACACTCAATTTTTCTTGCGCAAAGCCACACCTTGCAAGCCTGCTAACTCAATCTTCAGGGCATTGTTCCCTTCAGAGAGGATACTCTTCCCGGTCTCTAATAGTAATTCATAAGAACCTTCTTCCTGCAATTCAATGGTTTGAGTGCTTTCCGATCGATTAAATACGACAAGCACTTCAGCTTCTTCATTACTGCGCTTGTAGGCTAGGGTCATGGCTTGGTCATCTGCTAGGGTGAAATCCAAATCTCCATCGACGAGGACTGGATTGGAAGTCCGCAGATCAGCTAAGGCTTTATAGTAACTTAGTAATTCAGTATTAATCACAATTTCATCCGCTGGTCGCTCCACGTTTTCCTGGAAATTGGCTCGTTCTGTTTGATACGTGACATCGTCCCACCACATGGGCTTGCGGCAATCTGGATCATCGGCGCCCCACATTCCTAGCTCGTCACCATTCCATACCTGAGGTGCGCCAATGAAAGTGAATTGATTTAACAACAGCAGTTTTTGCTCTTGCACTGTCTTTTGATCGGGTTTGTGGATTTTATATGCTGGGTCATCGTTCGGCTTGGCCTTGTATTTGTTCATATTTTTATTGAACAGAGAGGTAGATAGTCTGGGCGTATCATGACTGGCGGATACATTCATCATGGCATAGAGCTTGTCCTTTTTGATACCATCGTTGATACGGTTAATCCCAGCCACAAACTCGCTAGGCTTCAGTATAGGTTTTGCTTGTGCGAAAAAACCTCTGGCTATTCGATACCAGCGATAATTCATGATAGCGTCAAACTGATCTCCTGATACAAAAGGGCGCGGATCCATAAAATGATCTGGCCACTCCTGCCACCAAATCTCCCCGACGAGGTAGGCTTCTGGATTAACGGCCCTAATCTCTTTCCGGTAATCCCTCCAAAATCCTTGAGGTACTTCCCCGGCCACATCCAATCGGAAGCCGTCCACTCCATCACTTGGGTCTCCATCTCCATTAGGATCCAACCAGCGACGAGAAACAGCATATATGTATTCCTTCAAGCTAGTAGAGCCTAGGTTTCCTTCAAAAGGCATTTCCTCATCATCTTCCGGTATGATGGCTTTATTCACTACGGCCAAGGTCTTTGTACCGGCCCAGCCTTCAAATTCAAATTCGTCTTCCGGTGTATTCGGGTCATCTAAGGATAGAATATTGAACCAATCTCGGTACGGAGAGTCATTGCCCTTTTCTTTGATATCCTTGAGTGCGAAGAACTCTGTCCCAGTGTGGTTCCATGAGTAATCGAGGATTACCCGCATATTCCTCGCTTTGAAAGCTTTTACCACCTCCCAAAATAAGGAGTCAGCGGTTGTCCATTCCCAGGTAGATGGATCGATGGGCGTTTCAGCGGCGATGATTTCTATATCTCGATCCGGATTTGGACCGAAATTTCGATCAATGTGTCGATAGTTGCGTGCATCATACTTATGTAATGACGGAGAGTCGTTTAGTGGATTAAAATAGATTGCATTGACGCCCAATGATTGGATGTAATCAACTTTATCGAGTACACCTTGCAAATCTCCACCAAATCGTCTAGCTTGCGTGGCTGGGTAAAAACCTTCCACCTTGAGATCTTTTTGCCAGCTTTCCCTGGCATACCAATCATGGCCCCAATCTGTTACAGACCAAGTATCAGGGATGAAGCCGGGATATGCACCGACCATGTCCTTTGGTCTTGGGTCGTTAGAAGGGTCTCCATTGCGAAATCGTTCTACGAAAATCTGATACCAGATAGCACCCTTACTCCAGGCTGGTGCATCCTCAAGAGCCGTGGAGGAATTGGCAACATCAGAAGTTGAGTCCTTAGATGTTTCGGTGGAACAAGATGCCCAAAGTAGGCCCAGGCATAGGCTGAGATGGTAAAGCTTTTTCATGACTAGAAGGTTACTTACGCCTTGTTTAATTTGCTCAAGTAATAATCCGAAGGCGTAATCAAGAAAGGTGGACTGGATGGAACTTTTCAGCGTAGATAAACGACCATCCGTAGGTTGGTTTCTGGGCAAAATAAAGGAGGTTGTGCAATAGTAATTTCAGTATAATACTGAGGGACATTACCCTTTACACAACCTCCTGGGAGCGGCGTGGGTTCGAGTATGCTAACCACACCTAACAAGGTTCAACGCAGATCACTAGTTTTTAGTGACCTTGTAAGTATAGTCTGCTGTGTTGATAATCAACTCAATGGTATAGTTGCCGTCCTCAGCGATAGCGATATTATCACCACCGTATTCTAAAGATCCATTGGCATTTGTATCTCCGAAGTTTAGCGCCCAATCATCATTCGCACGGAACTTAATCTCTCCGGCAACTAGATCTAGAGTGATCTCTGGATTGCCACTGTCTATATTCACGGTCATGTCTTGGTCACTGTCCCAGCCACCGGGCGTAGATGAACCTATCAATCCCCAGTTGGTAGCTTCTTGAACGTGCGTCAAGTTATTCAGGTTTACACTCAAGCGGTATACACCAGCTGTACCTGCAACAATGTTATCGGAACCTGCCTCCAAGGTGCCATCTGCTCCCGTGTCTCCATAATTCACATCCCAGCTAGGTCCATCGGTGAATTTGTATTCTGCATTGTCAACGGGAAAGAAAATGAAGCCTTCGAAATTGCCATCGCTCAGACGTGAAAAGATCACTGTATTTTCATTGGCAGGATCCCAACCTTGATGACTGCCAGGTACTTGCAATCTAGGGTAGATTACAATTGCTTTATAAGGCGTCACTGACATGCCCACAGGCTGAGAGATTAAAGCATCCACTTTGTCACTCACTGTAGCTACTACTCGAATTTCTAGATCAGCCGCTACATTATCAGGATAACCCGCCGCCAGCAAAATGCCATTTAATTTACCAACTGTGATATCGTCTACCGATAAGCCAGTGGTGAGGCCTAGAGAAATGGCGGAGCCAAAGTCATTACCTACTCGGTCCAATTGTAGGTCATAATCAATACCTGCATTGTAACCAAAGTCAGCACCTGTCCAAGTAAAGGCAGTTAAGATATTATTCTGATCGTCTTCATTTAAAACAAAGCTGTTACCACCACTTGGTGTAGTGATTGTTGGTGCCTCACCTAACTTCAAAAAAGGCCCAACTTCTTCTTCTAAACATCCTGTCGCCAAAACCGTAAGGGCTAGTAGCGGAAGGATTATATATTTTCTCAACATGATGATTCTTCTTTAATCGTGATCAAATTAATATCCAGCGTTCTGCTTCAAGTTTGGATTCGCTGAGATATCATTAGATGGAATAGGGAATAGGTTTCTCGTCTCAGCGGTGCTAATACCGTCAGCTGCACCACCTTTCCAAGGCCACAAATAATCAGAAGCACTGAAACGATTGAAGCGGATCAAGTCCGTTCTTCGGTGACATTCCCATACCAACTCTCTGGCACGTTCATCTAGGATGAAGTCAAGGCTCAAGTCCGCCTGAGCGATATTACCAGAAGCATCGCCATAAGCTCTTGTCAATACTCTGTTTACATATTCAACTGCAGTTGGGATACTTCCTGATCCTCCTCTCAATACAGCTTCCGCATACATCAAGTAGGCATCTGCCAAGCGGAACATAGGGAAGTCTGTATCTGGGAAGGTTAAGTCAGAACCCACTGAGCCATCCGCATTAATGTTCTTCCACTTAGTGATCGCATATCCTTCCGTGAACTGAGAGATATCAGAAATCTCAAGTGTCTGTCCATCTACGTGGAACAAGGCCCGGCTATCGAAGCTTGGACGCTCGATGGAGTAGGTGTAATCTGGACGATCCAAGAATAATTTGATGGTGTATAGACCGTCAGAGTCGATCACGATGTTATCTCCTCCCTCATCCATAATGGCATCAGCACCTGTATCGCCATAGTTCAGACCCCAGTCATCGTTCGCACGGAATTTAATCTCTCCTGCCACTAATTCGATGGTGATTTCCACTGTACCTGTTTCGGCATTGTAAGTCATGTCCGTATCACTATCCCATCCGCCTGGTGTGGAAGAACCGATAATTCCCCAATCAGTCTTGGTTACACTATAAGTTAGGTCATCGGTATTGACTTTCACCTGGTATAATCCAGGATCGGCTACTGAGAGATTATCTCCACCTGGGTCTAGCGTTCCATCAGCACCGGTGTCACCCCAGTTCGTATCCCATCCACCAAGGGCAAATTTGAATTCCCCAGCTTCTGCGAAATATAGATAGCCTTCATAAGCATTATCGCCATTGATAGAAGCTAATGCCGTAGAATTCAAAGCAGGGTCCCATCCTTGGTATCCACCAGGAGCGTTCAATAGAGAGTAGTTAGCACTATTTCCTTCAGAAGGTGCAACTACTTCAGCACTTGATCCAATGGTTGGGAATTTGTTCACTAGTGCACTGGTGGTACGAATACCGCCCCATCCGCCATCGATTCCAAATTCAGTTGGATTCATATTTCCTCCAACTGCGGCGTGGATGATGAAGGTAGTACCACCCCATGTACGGGTGTTAATACCGTCAAATGTAACTGGGAAAATAATCTCTTCGGACCCATCATTATCGGCCATAAATAGATGACCAAATTCATCTTCCAACTTATATCCAGCTTGGATCACTTTCTCACTATATTCTGCAGCTTCCGTGTAGGCTGGGTTGCCGGTGTAGACTTCGGCGTTTAGATACAATTTTGCCAACAACATCCAAACAGCACCTTGATCTGCTCTTCCGTATTCGTTGGAGCGAGCCGGTAATAGGATCGTTTCGATCTCTTTCAATTCTGTTTCGATGAAGTTGTACAAATCGGTACGAGAAATCTGCTCAGGGAAGAAAGCACCTACGGCATCTTCTTCCGTCACGAACGGTACATTGCCGAAAAGGTCCAGGGCGTGATAGTAGCTCAATGCACGAAGGAATCGAGCTTCTGCGCGGAAGACAGCTACATCAGAGCGCAAGCTTCCGTCCACACCACGGCCATCTAATTTAGCATCAGTAGTCTCTCGCAAATATTCATTGCAAAGAGAGATCTGATAGAAGATTCGGCTGTAGAATGCGTTGATGAAAACATCATTGGCATCCCAGTCCTGCTCGTGGAAATCTTTGATCGTTTGGTCATTCCAGCCAATAACAGCTTCGTCAGTAGGTAGTTCCTGGTGGTACCAATATCCTCTCAGATACTGGCCGAAACCTTCGTCAATACCAGCAATATCTGCCTGACCACTGGGTCCTTGCTGACCGCTTACGGCAAGTCCTGCATATAGTTTTGCAAGGACCTGTCGGTAAGCGTTAGGATCTTCATACACTTTGGCTGATGTGATCTCGTCCTCATCAATGGGTACGGTATCGAGATCATTAAAGCAGGAGGTCACTAAAATGGACACCCCTAGTAATAAAAACAGTTTATCGATATATGATTTTAAAGTCATTGTTCCAATGATTTTATTGATCAGAAATTAGCGTTTACACCAAACAAGAAGGTTCTTGAACGAGGATAGATGTTACTATCAATACCTCCGAACACCTCAGGATCTAGTCCAGTATAATTGGTGACAAGCAATGGGTTTTGTAGGGTTCCATATACCCGAATATTTCCAGCTTTCTTGAATACCTCATTGAAGGTATAGCTCAAGGTAATGTGATCCAATCGCAAGAAGGAACCATCTTGGATGAAGTGATCGCTGAAGTATTCTGGCGTATCAAATCCAATTTCATTGATGTCAGAATGTACATTTAGCAAGTAGAGGGTTGGGTGGAACAAGCGATCATAGAAGGCTTGATCAGATTGTACATTATTGTACACGTAGTTTCCGATACTCGCTCTACCGGCCATAGCTAGGTCAAAGTTCTTATAAGTTACATTAGTGGTCAAACCGAAGAATACCTGTGGTGCTGGGTTTTTGAATCGGTACTGATCATCAGCCGTCACCTGACCATCTCCATTGCGGTCTACATACAGGCCTTCTATAGGTTGACCATTTTCAGCATAAACTTGTTCGAAAACCAAGAATGAACTGGCAGGGAATCCTACACTGTGGATCTGGATGGTATTACCTACACCTCCAGAAATTCCTCCGGTCAGTACACCTAAGTAAGAAGGATCATCAGTAGCAGTCAATCGAGTGATCTTATTTTCATTGGCTGTTACGTTAAAGCCAATTTCCCAAGACACATCTTTCTTACGGATTGGAATTGCATTAATAGAGAACTCCACCCCGCGGTTTTCCAAATCACCAACATTGGTATTGATGAAGTTAGTAAGGTTGGTACCGGCTGGTACTGGGATGAAGTTGATCAAATCCTCTGTTTCACGCAAGTAGTATTCAATCGAACCAGTAATGCGATCATCGAGGAATCCGAAGTCCAATCCCACATTGTAAGTGGTTGTTTCTTCCCATTTGATATTGGCATCATATCCTTCCGGACGGATGGTGTTTACGAATCCGTTTCCGAACTGGTAGCGCGCATTGTCAAAGCCAGTTAGGTATCGAGGAAGGTATTGGTAAAAACCTCCGACATCTTGCTGACCAGTCACCCCATATCCGACTCTTAGTTTCAAGTTAGAAAGGGTACCGGAGCCATTCCCATCGATGATCTTCCAAGCAGCAGCGGCAGCAGGGAAAAGCCCCCATCTAGTATCTGGACTAAAGCGTGATGTGCCATCTCTTCTCAGGGTCGCAGTCAACAATAACTGATCAAACAAGGTCACATTTAAGCGTCCAAACAAGGACAGCAGATAAAGTTCTCCTGTATTTTCTCCGTCTACAACATCGATCCCTGCAATATCAGAATTGAAGAAACTGTCTTCGAAAAAGAATCGCTGCCAAGAGTAACCTGCCATCACATCTATCTTAGTAGAACCAAACACGTTGGCATAGTTTAGATAGAATTCCAGCAATTCGTTCTTCTTAGTTTGGTCGTAGGTATTTTTCACCCCGCCTCCAGTAGCTGCATCAAAAGCAAAGGAAGCATTACCTGGGACGTCAATTGTTCCTTCCCCTTTAGAATAGTCATATCCTAGGTTTAGGTTAGCTCTTAATTCAGGTAGGAAAGAGAAACGATAGTCGAAACTCGCATTAGCAATGAATCGCTGTACATCTGAGCGGTTTTTGCTCATTTCTAATAGTGCTAATGGATTCGTCGGAGATAAGGTGTTTGGCTGACCGTTATCCTGTACCCAGGTATAGAATCCGCCATATGGGCTACTTGGATCTAATACGGGTTGGGTTGGATCAAAGGCTACAGCTGAACCGATAGCGCCTTGGTTGGCAAAAGTGTTATTAGTGAACATGCTTTTCAAGTTCACATTAATCTGTAGGCGATTGTCAAGGAAACCGGGAGAAAGATTCAGCGCTGCGGTAGTTCTTTCGAAACGGTCGGTCTTCAAAATCCCTTCCTTATCCGTGTAACCTAAGGATAAACGGTAAGGGATTACACCAATACCGCCAGAAAGGCTAAGGTTGTGGTCTTGAGCAATACCAGTCTGGTAGATTTCCGATTGCCAGTCCGTATTCGCACTTCCCATCAAGTTCTTCGATGGATGATCGTCTGGAAAACGCTCATTGATTAATGCCCGGAATTCATCTCCGGTAAGAACATCTACATTATCGATGGCATTGCTAAATCCAACGTTACCATTATAGTTAATACGAATTTTCTTTCCTAGAGATCCTTTCTTGGTAGTGATCAAAATTACACCATTAGAAGCTCTCGATCCGTAGATGGCAGTTGCAGAAGCATCCTTCAATACCGTGAAGGTTTCGATATCGTTCGGGTTGATAACATTAAGCGGGTTACGAGAACCGGAAACCCCTCCGTTATCAACAGGTACTCCATCAATTACAATCAAAGGATCGTTGGAGGCACTTAGTGAAGATCCTCCACGAATGCGAATAACAGCTCCTCCTCCTGGATCGGAACTGTTGGTGATCTGAACACCAGCAATCTTACCGGCTAATAGTTCTTGTGGGCCAGTAATTGCCCCTCTGTTAAAGTTCTTTGTGCTCACCGTCTGTACGGAGCCGGTGGCATCTTCACGTTTCACTGTACCATAACCGATCACTACTACTTCTTCCAATAACTCACCTGCAGATAGTTGTACATCCAACTTATCAGCGCTGGTAATATCTACATTGATCGTAGAATAACCCGTATAACTTACGACTAGTTGGGTGGCATCAGCGGGAACTTCCAAGGTATAATTCCCGTCAAAGTCGGTAATGGTACCGCTCGAAGTACCTTCAATGAGAATGTTGGCCCCGATAAGAGGCTCTCCACTGTCGGCGTCGGTAATAGTACCGCTTATGGTGCGTTGACCAAGCAAGATTGCCGGACCTAGCACGATTGCCGTTAGCAGCATAAACGTTTTTATCAGTCGCTTCATAAAATAGAATTTGTAAAGAACTTTGAAAAAATGAGCTTACTTATAAATGTTGACTTAATGTATGACAAATCAACTCCTATATCGTCTAGTCTATCTCCTGCAGCGCAAGAGATCAGTTTAATCGACTAGTTTTGAATGATATAAGGAAGTACGCGCAGTTTGCCGAGAATGATCGGCATTTGCACTCGAAAGGTGTTTGATGATACTTTCGCAAAACGAAACTATCTTTCTCATTTTTTTCAAAGACATCCTAAATCTATGGAATGAAAAAGATATAGTTTGTAAATACTTCGCGTTTTGCAAAATCTTTGCCAAATAGGATAGCTTGGTAAATTCCGTGGCAAATGCCACTCTACACGTGATGGGTGAGTATTTGTGCTGACGGTAAATTGATTGATCAGCGAGATAGTCCTGGTCATAGATACGCTCTAATCTCGGACTCAAAAAATGTGAAGATGTAGAGTAAAGTTCCATAATTTACCACGTTGAAGGGAGACTGTTCCAATCCGTTTTTGAAGGCACAACAAAAATAGCGAAGAGTGGCAAGCGGATGAAGCCTATAATATACTAGAGTGGAAAAATGTGGAGCATGTTTTTTTATATGTTGTTGATTGTTAATGAGTTATGGTTTTTTGCGGACTTGTGAAAAGTGGATGAAAGTGGGTCTATGAGCGTGAAATTGGCCAAAATGAAGGGAAAAAGTGTAGCTTTTTAACAGAATTGTATCAGTTTTTGGGCCAAAATGAGGGGCGTAAGGTAGTGGTAAAGGGGAAATGATCGATTAGTTATCATTGTAGAAGGAACCGATACTCATGATGTGGTTCTCGAAATGATCTCTTTCAACAGTTGATTTATTCTTGATCTGGGCTCGGTAGTTATAAATGGTATTAACAGAATAACGCAGGAAATGAGCAATCTTATAACTGTCACTAATACCCAAGCGAATTAGCGCAAAAATCCGCAGTTCAGTGGTAAGTAATTCTCCCTTTTTGGGAACGATTTTCTGGTTTTCACCCAATAGAGAATTGAATTCATCCACAAAATTGGGATAGAGTCGCAAGAAGGCTCGGTCGAAATTTGCATAGAACTCCTTTAGCTCCGATTCGACAAAAGTTTTAGACTCCGTCATTTTTATCAAAGCCTTCAATTCCTTGGTCATCACCTTCTTTCGAACCACTTTTTGGTAGGATTCCAGCTTGTCAATATATACGGAACATTGATTGAGAAAATGACCGATATACTCTTCTTTGATATAATTGGCTTCTTTTAGCTTTTCGTTAGACTCATTGAGTTTATGATTGGATTCATGTAAGCGAGTGTTCACCTTTGACAGCTCTGTATTTAAGTTGTGTAGGTTTTGCCGGGCCCGCGATAACTTCTTCATCTGTAAATAGATGGCGCTAAGGGTGATGACCAACAGGATAGAGATGGCGGTAATGAAACCTAAATAAAACCTCAGTTTATCCTGCTGCTGTTGTTCTTGCCTTTGATAGGCCTCATTAATGATGGGGTAGATTTTAGAGATTTCTAGCTTTCGCTGGCGGGCATTATAGAAATTAGCATCTGCTAAAGCATATTCAATGTAGTTGTTAGCACGCTCGATTTCTTCTTCCTGGTACAATTGCATGGCTAAGTTTGCCAGCGATGCATTTTCCTTTATTACTGCTTCGATATCGCTCATCGTGGAGCGAATCAACCACTGTTTTTGCTCAATATTTTGGTTCAGTTGGGCGTAGATACCGGCTAGGGTAGCAGTCGCTTTGGCATAAAGCGCAGAGGCGGGTTGCAGCTTGTTCTCACACAGGTCCAGATAAATTTCCTTCGCCTGGCTTATTCTTCCATCGGCCAAGTGGATCAATCCTACCTCCAAAAGGTAATCATTTGACTGTTCATCCAAAACCTCAAGGAGGGAATCTTGGTAGGACCTAGCCTGTAGACCATAGGCCGGACCAAAGTCCCCAACACTGGCATACAATTGCAGCCCCTCATAGGCTCTTTTGTATTCCAGAAAATACCGTTTCAGCAAGCTATTTGGAATATTCGAGCGGTCGATGTTTGCCAGGTTCTCAACGGACTCCTTGTACATCCCGGCAGCCGTCAATATACTGGCAAGCTTGAGGGTGGCTTCGGTTTTCCAGGTTGGTTTATTCAATCGATCGGCCAAGCGTAGGTTGGCATAGGCATAATGCAAAGCAGAATCAAAGCGATAGATCTGGTACTCTGCAAATAACTCATTTTGAATGGCATAGATCGCTTCTGGAGAGCCCGAAGCGGCCCGAAGCTGTTCTTGGATCCGGGCAATCTGGCTTTTTTTAGCCTCGATATAGGTGTCCTGGGACTGAAGTTTCTCATCCAGTTCCTGTAATAAGGAATCAATCTCGACACTGGCAGAAGCCGGAGGAAGACTGAGTACAAGAAACAATATGATCCCGGAGACAACTCGCATAAGGATTGAATTCAAACAGCTTCTCAATTTAAGACTTTATTCCCATTAAAAAAAAGCCAAAATATGGAGCCGAAAGCAAACTTCCAACCCGGATTTCCGGGTTGCGTTGATAGACCGTCAAATTATCAATTAATACCAAGGTCTATAGATGGAACGATCTAAACGATACTTAGGTTTTCGAAATCAAAATGCCATAAGGTTTCAGGGCTAAAAGCGTGCCTTGAAGACTGGCTTGTTCTTGTAAAAGAATCTCTTTGAATTGAGAAAAAGTGGGGTCCTCTACCTCTAGAGCAGTATTTGATGTATTGACTAGGACCGTGTTGCTTTTTCCTTCATAAGTGGTGGTAAAAGCAAAAAGGTTAGGGTGTTGACGGAGGATCGGGTTGTACTCTCCCAATCTAAAAGCAGGATTCTCTTTGCGGATCGAAAGCAATTGTTTGTAAAAATGCCACAGAGATGCGTGATCCAATTTTTGAGAGGATAAGGCAAGTTGCTCAATAGCTTCCGTTTGCCATATGGATAGATCCCACCATTCACCGGTATCTTGGTACCAGATTGCGTTGCCGGAATCCGTATGATTCGCAGTCCAGGGGAAGGCTTCACGGACGGGAATATGGTTGGCATCGGAGCCCCATTCGTGCGTTTTGCCGGTCATGCCTAATTCCTGACCGTAATAAATAGACGGAACGCCCGGGAGCAACAAGTTTAAAGTGGCAGCAGTTCTCATTTGCCCTTCACTGCGGTTTACTACGCTTGCCCACCGGTCGGTATCGTGGTTTTCTAGGAAATTGATGGTATAGGTGGAGTTTTTGAACTTGTTTTGACTTTCTTTAATCACTTGATGAATTCTGCTGGGGGCCATTCTGATGCCATTTTGATCAGAGGCTTTGTACATGTCGTGCGTGCCTTCTTCTCCTGCTAAGGCAAAGCGTAGGGGAAAACTAAAAGCTGCATCCGCTCCACTCTTCTTGACCATCTCGTCACCATATTCATTCCAATTGGACTGCTCTCCCAGGATGAAAACGGCCGGATTGATCTTCTTACAGGCCGTAAAAATGGGCAGCCAGAATTCCTGGTACATATTCGTGAAGAGCCCTTTGTAATCCAGGTCGTCCATAATGTGGTCAATACGAAATCCGTCCACCCCATCATCAAACTTACCATCCTGATTGGGGTCTACCCAGTAGGTGTAAAAATCCACCATCCACTGCTTGACTTTAACATGGTTGAGATCTAGAAAGACAATATGATGTTTATCCCCTGGCCAGGCAGTGAAATCATGCAAAGGAGACCGAGAAGGCATAAAAATCTGCTCAGGAAATTCATTTAAGGAGTCGGGGTAGTAGATGAAATCCGTGTATACTGAGGCCGGGTTTTTGTAGGAATCATCAAACCAGATATGGCCACTTTGGGCATACTGAGTTTCCATATCCATGAGAAATTTCATGCCCTTTTGATGTACCGCCTTGACAAACTGGATGTAGTCGGCTTTGGTTCCATACTCTGGATCGATCTCCTCATAATCCGTTGGAAAATAGTTGTGGTAAAAACCAGATTCATAAAGCGGCGTGAACAAGATGGTTGTAACCCCGAGCTCTTCCAAGTAATCTAACTTTTCCACGAAACCATTTAAATCTCCATGCCGATCCCCATTGCTATCATAGAAACTGCGTTGCATGACATGGTAAATCACCTCATTGTTCCAATTCTGATCCATTGCAGCCTTGTCATTCTGTTGTTCATCAGTATCAGCCTGCTTGTGGCAGGCATAGAAAGTGACCGCAAGTGCTAAGCAAACAATCAGGATTGAACTTCTTCTAAGGAGTATCATAACAATCAGGTTTAGTTGTAGAAAGACTAGATAGTTTTAGATTGGTTTTCAACTACAAAGCAGGAAATGTCACTTTTCTTAGGATGGTCTTACCCATAGGAACAAGCCTGAGGGTTTTTTCTTCTTGTTCTGCATTGCTTAGTTTACACTCCAGGAATATTTCACTTTCGTGAAAGGTCTGAGCCTGTAGATCTGTCTTCCAGTTGAACGTCTGTGCTTCTGGTAGGACCAGTCCCTCCAGGTTCTCCTCTATCGGGAAGCAGTAATAATCTTGGAAGTTCCTATAGCCGTATTCCTTGATCGATTCCTCTCGGTGTTCAATCTCAAAAGCATATACTAAGGGGCCTCTCTGCAAGTACTTTTCTTGATTGTTGGCCGATTTAATTTTGACTTCATTCTGAAATCGTATTGAAATTTTGTCTCCATCTCTCCATTCCTTACGAAGTGTATAATAGCCTTCAGTGACCTCTCCCAAAGGAGCATCAGATTCAATTGAGGTAGTCCACGCTGGTTTCCGCAGGAGGAGGCTGAAGGTAGTGGGGCGGTCCAATGTGATGGTAAAGGTAACTTCATCAGACAAGGGGTAATTGGTGAGTTGTTCAATGGATAGGTTTGCTCCTTCAATTGCAGTAGATAGTTGAGATGGCCCATACAGTAAAGCTGCCACACCATCGGACGTTTTCATCCACATTTGCTCCACAAAGTAAGGCAGATTTCGACCGTAATTCGGCGTGCAGCAGACTGCAGGTTCAGAATGTGTAGGGGAATATTTATACCGTGGATCATCCCTTGTTTCTCCCTCCTCATGATGTTTGCCATCCATAATGTAGCAATTGTCAGGTTTGCTATAGGTAATCGCTGAGCCATTACTATTACGGGCCCCAAGCATGGCATTGTAGGTTAGTTTTTCCGCACGATCCGCGAACTGAAGGTCCCCCGTTTTCTGAAGTATGGAACCATAGGAGTTGCGAAGCTCCAACATGCTGCAATATTCGCTGGCCGTATGATCAGGGTGAGCTTCTAGTTTAGAAATCCACTCATTGCCATGTCCGGCACCAGAGGGCAGTAGACAGGTCTCCAATTTTGCCAACATATTTTGGTAGGCCTGTTCTAGTTCAGGATAACCAGTGCTATAATAAGCCTGGGTCAGGGATCGAATATGCTCATAGGTATGGACCGCATGGCCCTCAAATAGTGAATCCTTTTCCAGTAGGTAAGGATAGCGCATATCATTGAAGGATCGATTGATGTTATAGGTAGAAAAGGCTTTGTACAAATACGTGGCGTAGTCTTGATACATCTTCTTTCCCGTAATTCTATAGAGGGTTTCGCAAACATCTGTGAGCATCAAGCCATGTGTCACTCCACCAAAGGCATTCTTTAGGTAAAATGGATTGCGTCCTTCTTCGCCATACGCTTTCATAGTAACGGACATCGCCTTTTCTACAGCAGCTAGGACTTCTACTTTCTGCGTGAACTCATAATAGGCAAGGAGCGTTCTGAAGGCCGTGGTTTGCGCCCAAAGTTCTCCGTTTGAACCCTCGTGCTGGTATCTTAAATTGGACTTATAGATACCTATATAGCCATCCTGAGCTTGAGACTGTAATAGATTGTCGACAATGGCGTGGCTCTGTTCGATGGCAGCTGCATCTTGGGTGAGAAAGGCATGCCGGACAAAGCCATCCCACCAGTTGCCGATGGTTTCGGCATTCCACCACATAATAGACTTTTCCCAAGCCGCACCGGTAAGGACTAGGTCTCCCATCTCGGGGATATCCTCCATTCCTCCTCTTCTAGCTGTATTGTACAGATCATCTGCCTTAATACCCGGATACAACTGAGACAATGCCCCCACTAATCCCTCTTGCAAATCTTGTTGCATCATTTTCAGGATCCACCCTTTTGGCTGTACACTTCCGCTAGGGAATAACTCAAATTTGGGGGGTAGAGGCTTCACGGGGTTCTGGAAGAATTGTAAGGCGTCACTGTCATCTTGGATAGTCTCAGCAACCTTATTTACCTGCTCGACGAAATTTTCTCCCTGGGAACCTTCAGTCTCGCCCTGGCAAGCACATAGCGTACATAAGATCATAAGCCAAATTACTTTTTGCATCAGTCTGAGGATTTATTTTTCATTGAAAAGCGCATACATCTCCAATCGCTTATCTACTCCTTTTTCTGCTTTGTAAGCTTTTAGAATGTCATGTAGATCTTTGACAAGCTTGGGCTGCTTTTCCGATATATCATGATTATTCATGGGATCTTCTCTTAGGTCAAAGAGCTCCAGTTCATCATAAGTGAGATGCCATCTTAAAAACCATTGACCTTGGCGTATCCAATACCCTTCTACATGATCTCCCATCACATTGTTGGGATCCTTGCTGCGGGTACTGATGACGTTTCCATATACGTTTTGACGAAGCTTCTTGTGGGGATCTTCAATCACTTCCCGAAAGGACTTCCCATAGAAGTCATCTGGTATCTCAATTCCTGCATAGTCCAGAATGGTTGCGGGGATATCTGCGCTATGAATCAGAGAAGAACTTCTAACGCCTTTATCAATCTCATTGGCCCAGGCAAAAATGATGGGGGACCGGAAGGAGAGGTCATAAATAGAACTCTTCCCCTTATCTCCTCCATTATGTGACCTCATGGGATCATCGGAGAACTCTTGATCTGGAGCTTGCTCCCAGCCGTTGTCATTCACATATACGATTAATGTATTGTCGTACAGGTCTTTTTCCTTGAGATGGCTCACCAACTCACCCCAAGCGTCATCAAACCATGTGCAGTTTGCATAGTATTGCTTGGCTGATTCACTCATATCTGCATCTCTATAGAGGTCGTAATACCCTTCAGGTGCATCGAAAGGGTAGTGAGGGAGAGAAGGAGCATACCAAAGAAAGAAAGGTTGGCCTGTCGTTTCCGCTAAGAAATCATAGACCGGCTGATTCGTTACTCTAGCTAGATCCATTCCTTCACCGCCCATATGCTTAAGGAACCAACCTGTATTTTGTAGGTCCTGATCAGAAAATCCTTTGGTCATTCCATGTGTAAATCCTCCGTTTTGGTAACTGAATTCCCACCATTTTCCACCTTGAAAACTGACATAACCTTGCTGGGCGAGTAGTTTGGGAAGGAGGGAAAAATGGGGCAATGCCATGGCTTTTACATCAAACGCACGCCTAAGCTGCCTCAATGAATCCCGAGAAAGTGCTTGGCCCGCAATAGATTTCTGGAATATCTCTTCACTTTTGCTATGATAGTCGGTGGGGAGCATTCCTGTCAAAAGGGTCTGAAGGGAAGGACGACAATGATTATCGGAGACGTAGCCCTCTGTAAAAAGTACTCCACTACTCGCCAATTGATCCATGTTAGGAGTCTGAACATAGTCGGCCCCCATAAATCCAAAGTAAGGGTAACCCTGATCATCTCCGATGAGTAAAATGATATTGGGCAACTCTTTTTCCTGAGCCTGATTCTGGGTTGGGGTGGACTGGCAGGAAATTAAGATTAGTAGCGAAAATATGAGTGTTGCAAATTTCATTATTGCGTATTTATCCATAAAGGTATAGGGGATTGTAATCCGAATCTTTTCTGATCTAAGCTTATTATTTGCATATTTAAACACAAATAGATCAATTTGATAGAAATTTGTGTTTGTGAAAAGCAAGAAACCTATTCTAGAATCTATTTCTTGGGACCGCCCGAAACAATCGATCCTAGCTTTTGCTACCGAAGGACTAGCTTTCGAACCCTATTGGCATTATCATCCGGAAATTGAACTTACGCTCATTACACAGGGTAAAGGAATTCGATTTGTGGGGGATAGTATAGAAAGTTACCAGAGTGGCGATTTGGTGCTGATAGGAGAGCATCTTCCCCATCACTGGGTCTCTAAGGATACAAGTCATCAACGACTACAAAAGGCCATTGTAATTCAGTTTCAGGCGCAGTGGTTGGACCAGGTTCCAGAATTACAAACCATTGCTGCTTTCATCCGATCGGCCAAAGTTGGCTTTCATTTTCAGCAGGTAAGGGCGGAAACTCAAGAAAAGATCAAAGCCTTAACAGAGATGCCTGTTCCTTTGAGGATTAGTGGGTTAATTGAGATCCTGTTTGACTTGTCTGCCCATTATGAACCCCGGTCTTTATCTCAAAAAACTCAATTTCATCTGCCAGATTCGACCAAGGAGCAAGAGCGAATCAATCAGGTGATTTCCTATATCATTGAACATCTAGATCAAAAGCTAACAGTCTGTCACTTGGCAGATTACTCCTTTATGGTTCCGCAGGCGTTTTGCCGATGGTTTCGTAGGCATACCGGCTTTTCCTTCATTACCTATCTGAACAAGACCCGGATAGAAGCAGCCTGTCAATTATTACTTACCTCAAACCTAGCGGTGAAGCAAATAGCCTATCAAGTGGGGTATGAAAATACCAGTCATTTTAATCGAACGTTCAAGCGACATACGACACTTTCTCCGCTGGAATTTAAGCGAGAATATCTTCAACGTTCTACCTAGG
>ENA-UENT01000468-UENT01000468.1-marine-metagenome-genome-assembly--contig:-NODE-468-length-24270-cov-4.610100_pt1 | contig 24270 bp, 23 predicted proteins | sample MGYA00237879_ERZ529330 | MGnify/ENA primary metagenome ERZ529330 (study PRJEB26372, sample SAMN05368345) | marine metagenome | biome: cultured habitat; feature: ocean water; material: water; isolation... | reverse complement strand
CAGTATATACTGACCGAAGTCGTTAGGGCTTTGGCCAAACCACTTCGCGTCACGTATAACCGGCCAATATATGCGCCACGTATTTACACCAGATCACCTCGAAGATTTGGTGCCCCGGGTCCAGATTCGTTCCAACCACATTTATCTCTTATTTATCGCACTACTTAATTTGTTGGCCTCACGGGTAGTAGTGAGTCAGGAGTAGCCCTGGCAGCGGTATGGTGAACCACTTTTCCGAGTAGCGATCATTATTGCTGGAGGCCTTCTGCTCATGGGATTTTGGTACGAGCACGACGGGAACCTCGACCATCGAAAATGGACACGACTTGGACTGTTCACAAGCCTGGGCGCGGTGAGTGTTTTCCTCCTTAGTGAATGGTTAGCCGACTGGCGTGCTACCTCAACGCGACAACAGGACCTTTAAGGCATCTTGTACCGCTCCTTCTTCCAGCAATTGTTGGGCATAGGTATGCAGAATGCGCGTTCGACGGGAAGCGTCCACTGTTTTGTCGGAGCGGATAGCCTTCAGGCGGGTATCCTCCTTAGCAAACGCAGCTACACTATCAGCATCGGGAAGCACCTCTGCATTACCGAGCCGTCCGAGATTATTCCCGGTAAGAACGGGGCTAAGCCGGATCGCCTCTGGCAATTGGTCCACACCAATCCCCTTCGTTCGTATCGGTTTGGGAATTTCGAACAAAGCATCACCACTCGCCCGACAGTACCAACTTCCCCCCATCCTTGCTACTAGGTCGAGCTTCTGGGTATCTAGTTTACCGTCTTCATTGAGATACTCATTGCGAATATGCATGGCTACTACTTCAGCCATGATCAAGTTGCCAGCGCCTCCTTCTTGCCCTGTCTCGATAATATCTCGCACTTTGCACTCCAGGGCTACGGGAGCCTCGGTTACCCGTGGTGGACGTACGAGATCAGAAGCAGTTTCGGTCAAGCCAGCCTTTACGAATTCATTCACTCCTTTAGCATACTCGGTGCTACTTAGTGACATCTGTTCCACAATCGGGTAGTTGACAATATTGATAACTACCTCTGGCACTTCGCGGACATTCTCCAGCGTATGCTTAATCGTATTATCCCGCACTCGTCGAGCAGAGGAAAAAATAACGATCGGTGGGTTAGCCCCAAAGACATTAAAGAAGCTAAAAGGGCTGAGGTTGACTTGGCCGTCCTTGCTAATCGTACTGGCGAAAGCAATCGGCCGAGGTGCTACCGCTGACAACAACTGGCCGTGCAACTGAGCGGTGGTCACCTCTCCTGGAATGATTGTGGTAATATCTGACATGAGCTTACATTCTGAATCGCTAAACTACTTGGCTCCTAACACCTTGGAACGTACCTCGCCAAAACCGACGCGGATTCCATCTTTTTCGGCGTGCCCGCGCATGATCACGGTATCATTATCGTGAATAAACTTACGCGTACTGCCGTCCTCCATGGTGAGCGGTTTAGAGCCTGCCCAAGCTAACTCCAACATAGAGCCGTAGGAAGATTCGTCCTTACCACTAATGGTACCAGATGCCAGCATATCGCCGATGCGCATGTTACACCCGTTCACAGAATGGTGCGCTAGTTGCTGGAGCATATTCCAGTACATATACTTGTAATTAGAACGACTTACGACATTCTCGGTACCGTCCGGTGTTTCGATTATTACCGATAGATTGATGTCGTAATTGTGTTCCCCTTCGTACTCCAAATAAGGCAGTACAGCAGGTTCCTGTTTTGGGCCGGCTACACGGAATGGTGCCAAAGCCTCCATCGTCACAATCCACGGGGATACGGAAGAGGCAAAATTCTTGCCCAAGAAAGGTCCTAGCGGTACGTACTCCCACTTTTGAATATCTCGAGCAGACCAGTCATTGAACAGCACCATGCCGAAGATGTACTCTTCTGCGTCGGCAGTTCCTACTGCTTCTCCGAGCTCGTTCTCTTTACCAATTATGAAGGCCATTTCCAATTCGAAGTCCAGGCGAGCACTAGGCTGGTAAACAGGTTGTGTTTCGCCTTTTGGCAGCACCTGCCCCTTCGGGCGATGAATCGGCATACCTGACGGAATAATAGAGCTTGCACGGCCATGGTAGCCTACCGGAATATGCTTCCAGTTTGGCAGGAGTGCATTCTCTGGATCACGGAACATCATCCCCACATTGGTAGCATGCTCAATGCTGGAATAGAAATCGGTGTAATCACCAATCCGCACTGGTAGGTGCATCTTGGCTTGTGACATCGGTACTAAACCAGTAGCGTGTTTCGCTAGCGGAGAAGCCTCATCACACAGCCATTCTTGTACGCGAAGACGAACGGCATTCGTTGTACGCTTTCCTAAACCGATGAAGCGGTTAAGTGTCTCTTGATTAACCACCCAGCTATCGAAGCCCATATCGGCAAAGTAGCCCTGCTGTGCCATTTCACATAAGTCGACAATCTGATCGCCGATAGCGATGCCCGCACGTGGGTTCAAGTCTGCCGTTGAAAAGATACCGAATGGTAGGTTATGGATAGAAAAGTCGCTATTCGCTGCTGATTTGAGCCAGGATTGCATAGTAATGGTTGAATTAGTTGAGTTGGTTGGGTTAGTTGGGTTAAGTTCTGGATTTCAAATATTTGATGAAGCCCCAGCACTGTTTATGGCAATCCTCCAATAGTGTTCGGAGGTGGGCTACTTCTTTTTCTTCCAGATAGTTCAAGTCTTCTAAGAGATAGAACATGCTTCGTACCTCATTCGCTGAGCTTTGAGCGATTTCCAGGTAACGGATTTTCTCCCGATCTGAAAATCGGCCAAAGCCTTCAGCAATATTATTCATTATCGACACGGATGCTCGTCGTAATTGATCTTTTAATCCGTAGTCCTTTTCCATTTTTCCTGGTATGCGGTAAACGGCAACGGTAAGTTTCCGTGCAGCTTTCCAACATCCTAGTTCTTCGAATTGAGTCAACTTCGGCATTTTCTGAGAGTTAGCGTTATCACCCCAATATCGTCTTAATAGCACTTCAATGCACCTAAGTCTCAAAAATTGACACTCAAGCACTAGGCATACACGACACTAACTCAACTAAATTCACTAACCCAACTCATACAATCACTAGTGTTCCAACCAGGACCGATAATACTTCTGATCATCCAACTTCAACGCATTCTCCGTTACCTGAAGTGGCTTGAAAGTATCGATCATCACGGCTAGTTCGGCAGTTTCGGTTTGGCCGATACTCCGCTCGTAGGCGCCAGGGTGTGGGCCGTGCGGGATACCGCCAGGGTGTAAGGTGATATAGCCCGGGCCAATATTGTTGCGACTCATGAAATCTCCATCTACGTAGTAGAGCATCTCGTCGGAGTCAATATTGGAGTGATTGTAGGGAGCTGGAATCGCCTTTGGGTGATAGTCGTACAAACGTGGACAGAACGAACAGACCACGTAAGCCTTGGTCTCAAAAGTCTGATGCACTGGAGGTGGTTGGTGAACTCGTCCGGTAATCGGCTCGAAGTTGTGGATGGAGAACCCGTAAGGGAAGTTATAACCATCCCAACCCACGACATCGAATGGGTGCGCTTCGTACACATAGTCGGTAATGGTCTGCTGCTTTTTAATCTTTAGCAAGTATTCACCGAGTTCGGTATGGGTTTCTAGTTGTTCTGGCAGTTTATAGTCTCGCTCACAAAATGGTGAGTGCTCTAACAGTTGGCCAAACCAGTTGCGGTAGCGCTTTGGCGTATAGATCGGATGGAAAGACTCTGTATACAACAAGCGGTTATCTTCTGTATCAAACTCGATCTGGTAGATCATACCACGAGGAATGATCAGGTAGTCGCCGTACTCAAAACGAATGTTGCCCATCAATGTACGCAGGGTACCGGTGCCCTTGTGAATGAATAGCATCTCATCAGCATCCGCATTCTTGTAGAAGTAATCCGTCATGGATTTTCGAGGGGCGGCAAGACCAATGTGAATATCACTATTCACCAACATCGGTTCACGACTCTCCAGGTAGTCATCCTTCGGCGCTACATCATAACCAATGAATTTGCGGGAGAGCATATTCTTGGCTACCGCAATCTTCGGAGCCACGTCAACAGGCTCACTTACAGTCTTCACCATAGTAGGGCGATGGTGGTGATAGAGCAGGGATGACATCCCGTCAAAACCTATGGTTCCAAACAACTGCTCGTAGTATAAACCGCCATCAGGCTTCTCGAAAATAGTGTGACGCTTCTGCGGTATCTGTCCTAAACGATGGTAAATGGGCATAAGCACTCAGTTTTATTCGGCGGGCTAAAGATACATCAATTTAGTTGCTATGACAAGTATTTTTCAGCCGCTCTATTGTCAAAATTAGGCCAGAAAAGTGTAAAAAAGTGAGCTAGAAATGGAGAACAGACCGCCATAGCTTTGAAGTATTGAAACCAATAAATACAAAATCATGAAACGAATTCTACTACAAGTACTCTCATTCGCGCTCTTTCTGTTTTCTTTTATTTCGCTCTCTGCCCAAAACAATTGCCTCAATTTCGATGGCAAGGATGACTATGTCCAGTTTCCAGATTTTGACTTGTATGACGTTTTCACCATCGAATATCGTTTCCTAGCAGGATATGCGTCTCGCGTTCCTTTTGAAGAAAGAATTTTCAGCCTTGGACCGACCATGCGATTAGAAATAGGTTTGGTTGAAGTGGATGATCGGACCGTAGTTTGGTTCTACGATCAGGTCAATGGTCTGTACAACGTTGATTATGGCACCGATATTCGAGACGGTCAATGGCACCACTGTGCCTTGGTCTATGACGGTGAGGTGCTGCAATTCTTCTTAGATGGGGCCCCTACCAATACCGTCCCTTATTCTCCACCAATTACACCTTATGGACCCTTTATGCGGTTTGGCGCCTGGACGGGTGCACTGAGTACCAGGACGTTCTTTAACGGCTCTGTGGATGAGATCCGAATTTGGGACTATGCGCGTACTGCCGAGCAAATCGTTGCGGGAAGCTCTTGCCAGATCTCTGGTGATGAAGACGGCATCTTAGCCTACTGGGACTTCAATCAAGGCACTCCTGCTGGTAACAATGCCGATATTTCTATTCTGCGAGAAATGAGCGGTGCAAATATGGATGGAGAACTTCGGGATTTTACCCTTAGTGGCTTTGACTCCAACTGGCTCTCTTCCCCCTATGCTGATGTAAGCTGTGATTTTGTAAGTACTGGTGAGGTAGTTCAACCTGACACCAAACTAGTAGCAACACCAAACCCTAGCGCTGGACTATTCCAACTCACAGGTCTGGAGGATGGCGAACATCAAGCACAAGTATATAGTGCAACCGGTGCGCTGGTTCGATCTGAATGGGTGAGTAATGGCCAAATGCTCAATCTCAGTAACCTACCCAGTGGTCTATACCTTATTAGAGTACGTGGCAAACAGGTACTACGCGTAGTAAAACAGTAATAGCTGCTTGGCGAGCTGACAATTCCGTCAGTCTGGTTTTCTGATCGCTTCGTCGAATCAGCAAGTAAATTACGGTAGGCTGGAGGTATTTTCTGTAAGGTTATGCGGCCCTAGGTTACTAATTGCAGTAAACTAGGGCCACAAAATAGCCCGTAGATATCATCAACGAAAATCCACAGTCATCATGAGCAATGCCGTTAAAGTAGTTTTCTTGTCGACCATCGAAGATCAGGAAGAAACCAAGTGGAGTAGCCCGAAGCGGCGTCCCCTAATGGGTGACGAAATCGCTCGGCGCCTAGAAGAACTCATCGCTGACCAGATGCACCGCGGTTATCGCTATGTGCAAATGAATGAAATCCACAGCCGCACTACTGACAACAAACATGATATGAGTCATCATCATCCTAAACCGGATGGCTTATTGGTAGTCTTTGAGCGGGTGTAGTGTCAAAATAAAAAGGGTCCGACTCACCCCGAGTCGGACCCTTAACTAAGTAATCCCTTATTGATAAAAACGAATCTGAATGTTGTCTCTTTAGAATCCTGGTCGAGCAGGTGTTGTGCGTCCACTCACGGTCTCGACACCGCCAAAGTAAAACTGCACACCAATCGACAGGTCAAATTGATTGCTCGTTGTAGTGGTGGTCGTTTTCACACCACTGATCTCTGTATCAAAGGAGGAACGAGCAAAATTGTACTTAAACAAGGCTTCAATACCAATAGCCGAGTTAGAAAAGATCGTAAAGCCCGGCCCTACGCCTAAAGCGAAGATATTAGAGCTAATGCGTTGTCGTTCACCAGAGATCATCTGGTCATCAGTGGCATTACCGAAGCCAAAGTCCGTCTGTAGGAAAACAGCCATGTCCTCACCCACTGGAACATAATATCTCAAGAATGGCCCAAAGAGTAAATTACTGTCTTCATTGCGGTCTTCACTCGGTTCCTTGATAGCGCTAAAAGTATAGTCCATACCGATACCCAGCGCAAACTGGTCGACAACAAAGTAACCCACATTAGGTGCCAGGTTGAACTGACTGGACGATGGACCATCTCCCTCCTCATTCTGACTTGAAGCTTGCAGTTTGACGTTCGATTCTGCCACCGATAAACCGATGGTTGAACCAATCAGGAAGTTACCTTGGTCCAGTACCTGGGCGCTAAGCAAAGCGCTACTCAACAGTACACCAAATAGAAAAGCAAAACGTACTTGTCTCATCGTAGATGTCTTCTGGTGTAGAGAATGGGACGATGTTCCTTATCCATCAATTGAAGCTGTCCGTACTAGCCGGACTCACTTCAACTGATAGCCCTCCGAGCCGCGTAAATAAATCACCCATTACGACACGGAACAAAGGGGTTTCGTCCTACCTTTTTAATCTTCGATGAAGTTACTCCATCCACCGATCGAGCAGGATGAAAATTATCACCCAAACCGCATGAGTTTCCTTACTCAAGTCCGGTGACACGAGCCATCTTTAGCTGCTAAAAGCTACTCCTTGTACACACGCATTTATACTCCTGTCGTTATAGCCTAAAGAATAGTCGTTTTATGGCCTCAAAACGCGACCCCAGACTCCTGCTGAACGTGTATTTCATAGCAGCACTGATCGTATTGATATGCAATGATCAGATCTGGAAATACACCTTTGCTAATAGCTTAACTGGCAAGTTATCCGATGTGGCAGGTTTGGTACTGCTGCCGCTAGTAGTAAGTTTTGTTTTTCCGCCTTCGCGGGAACGTTCCATCTGGTGGTGTGCACTGTTTTTTCTCATCTGGAAGACACCACTTACTACACCTCTTATTGAGTGGTACAATTACTTTGCTCCTATCCCGATTAGCCGAGTGGTGGATTACAGCGATTATTGGGCGCTGCTGGTCCTACCACTACCCTATTGGCTGATAAAGCGTTATCAGAATAATCCGGTAGCTTCTATTCAATCCTTCGTCTCCGTTCGATCACTGGCTTGGAGCATTTTATTTATTACGAGTCTTGGATTCATCGCCACCTCTCCCCCGATTTGGTATTCTTTTCAGCAGAGCAGTGGTAATGTTACTTTTTACAATACCCGCTATCGTACTGGGATGACTAAAACTGAAGTTCTTAGTGCATTAAGCAACCGGGGAGTTAGGTACGAGGTGGATACGGCCTTCGCCACTGACATTCATTTGCGGAGATGGGTCAACGGGGATTCCCTAATGGCCAATGATCCTCCGTTTTATCGCATTCCGCAGCTACTAATCGATGAAGACACCTTACATGAGGTTCAGTTCTCGCTAATGCCGCAAGGGAACGGGAAGGTTATGTTCTTATTAAACGGCTTGCAAGTAAAGGATGTCCCCGCAGAAGGCCCTTCCCGCAAATTACGGCGGATGTATCGCCGATTATTGAAAAAAGGATTGGTCCAAAAAGGCTGGAAAAAATAGATTTTCTGAGCGTGCTTGATCAAGGTGTAGTAACACTTTGTCGAGCGGCATTCCCTATATTGGTCGGCAAACAAATCACACTGTTATGTCTCGATCGCTTCCTACGGTCATGATACTACTTCTTTCCGGTCTGTTGTTCGCTCAAGAACCCGCTAGAGACAGTAATCCCAAGGCAGAGAAGAAGCCATTACGCGTAGGCGTAATAGGGCTCGTCCACACCCATGTACATTGGTTGCTCGGTAGAGAGGACTGGGGTGATGTAGAGATCGTTGGTATCGTAGAACCTAATCGGGATTTGGCCCAACGCTATAGCGAACAACATGGCTATAGCATGGATATCGTTTACAACACCATTGAAGAAATGCTGGAGGCGCAGAAACCAGAAGCAGTAACTGCGTTCAACACTATTTACGACCACCTGAGTGTAGTTCAGTATTGCGCCCCACGCGGAATACATGTAATGGTGGAAAAACCCCTCGCAGTAAACTTGGATCATGCACGGCAAATGGCAGAATTAGCCAAAGAGCATGGCATTCATCTACTGACCAATTATGAAACCTCCTGGTACGGTAGCAATGAAGCAGCCTACCAGCTGTTAGATGATGACAAGGTAGGCGATCTTCGGCGGCTCATCTTTTACACTGGGCATCCAGGACCGATCGAAATTGGCTGCAATGAAGAATTTGTAGAGTGGCTCATTGACCCCGTTCAAAATGGCGGAGGAGCACTGACCGACTTCGGCTGTTACGGCGCTAATCTTGCCACCTGGCTCATGCAAGGAGAAGTACCCATAAGCGTCACTTGTATCACGCAACAGATCAAACCTCAACTGTATCCACAGGTAGAAGATGATGCCACTATTCTAATTACCTATCCCAAGGCGCAAGTAATTGTTCAAGCCTCTTGGAACTGGTCGCATAACCGTAAGGAGATGGAATTATACGGCACCCATGGCTATGTGTTCTGCAAGAATGGAACAGACATGGAAATCCTAGAAGATGAAGAGGCGGGGCCTTACGAGCAAAAAGCAGATGCGCTAGCCGAGGAAGTCAATGATCCTTTCACTTACCTGGCACAAGTAGTGCAGAATGGACTAGAAGTAGAAGCCTGGGATGTTTCCGCTATTGAGAATAATATGCGAGTAATGATGATACTGGAAGCGGCCAGGATATCTGCTGAGACTGGAAAGACACAAGTCTGGGCCGAACTATACGGAGAAGCAAAAAAATAGGCGGCAACTATGAATGCAAAGGCCGGCGAAACAGATGGTTTTTCTGCTCCGCCGGCCAATCATATAGTGTGATTATTTCTTAATCAATCCTGCTACCCAAATCACTACTACGGCTCCGAGTGTAGCTGTAATCAAGGAACCTACCAGGCCACCGCCTGCAGAAATGCCAAGTGCGCCAAAAAGCCACCCGCCAACAAGTCCGCCAACGATACCCAAAATGATGTTGGTAAGGGCTCCGTAGCCACTACCTTTCATGATTTGACCGGCCAACCAACCGGCAGCAGCTCCGATTAGGATAAAGTACAATAAGCTCATAGTTCGTTTTGTTTTTAGTGTAAAAGGTGAAGCGGTATTTCGAGATACCTTGCAAGTAAGATAGTGAATTTATAGGCAAAGCCTATCTTTGAAGCCATCGTTATGGAGCAACTAAAAACCTGGTTAGAACGCCCCTACCCCCTCACCGAGCGCCGTGCAACGAAGTGGATAATCATCCTGGGCTTCTCCATTTTCACCTATTTCTTTTTGCTTTTGTATCAGCCTTATGGCGCAGCAGAAATACCAGGAAAAAGCCTATTCCTTGCTGGTTTTGGCTGTTGTGTGTTTTTGGTATTGGCAGTCAATTACTTTGTCCTTCCTAAACTTCTTCCAGGCTGGTTTGAAGCTAACCAATGGCAGATCAAGAAAGAGATCCTCTACTTAAGCTTCTGCTTCCTAGGAATTGCGATGCTAAACTTCCTGTACAATTCGACAGTTGGAAAAGACATTGCTCCTCCGTTTGGGTTGCTAGAGTTCATTGGTATCACGGTATCGGTAGGTATTTTCCCATTACTAGTACTTCTGTATTTCAACGAACGCCGCCTCACAACCGGCAATCAACAACTCGCTGAGGCCGTCAGTATTCCAGAAAACAGCAAAGAACAAAACGGCAGCCCGGTCCTACTGATCGAGGCGGCTACTTCTACCACTCCAAAATGGGAACTCCCTTTGGAACAATTTGTCTATGCAGTTGCTGAGGATAACTATACTACGGTCCATTATCAAAGAGCTAATGAACCTGGTCGTCGCCTCCTGCGCCTTTCTTTAAAAAGCTTGGAGCAACAATTGCAAGACCATCCCGATATCGTTCGTTGCCACCGTTCCTACTTGATCAATCGAATGCATTTGATCGCTGCAGAAGGTAATGCTCGCAGCTTGTATTTACGTCTACGCTTCGCGGAAGCTAGCGTTCCTGTTTCTCGAAAAATGAGTTCAGCTTTCTTAACCTAATCTACAATCCTTCCCATTCACCACAGATCCGTCCCGTTGGCCACAGCTGCACCAGATGCCGCAACTTTACTAGGGTTTTCTGCCTTCCTTACAGCAAAACCTTTCACCAATGAAACTTTCAGGATCACAACAAACAAGACTAAGACAATACGGCAAATGGGCACTTATTACCGGTGCAAGTTCGGGCATTGGACAAGAGTTGGCTCGACAATTGGCTGAAAGCAAAATGGACCTAATTCTAGTAGGTCGAAACAAGACTTCACTGCAAACCCTCGCTACTGAACTGCAGCAAAATAACAATGTAAGTTGTCTACAAATCAGCCTTGACCTAAGCCAAACAGGGAGCACCCAGCAGCTTATCGACGCTATTGGCAATAGAGATTTAGGATTGGCTGTGTTGGCCGCTGGTTTCGGCACCTCGGGAAGTTTTCTTACTTCCGACTTACAGGAAGAATTAAACATGCTTCACCTTAATTGTCAAGCAGTCTTAGAACAAACCCACCATTTTGCCAGCCGCTTCGCAGGACGAGGTAAAGGCGGAATTATCCTTTTCGGGTCTTTGGTCGGCTTTCAAGGCACTCCTTATGCGGCTCACTATTCTGCCACCAAAGCGTATGTACAAACGCTGGCCGAAGCGCTGCATGTAGAATTACAAGGCACAGGAGTAGATGTACTCTCTGCTGCACCGGGGCCAGTACAGACCGGTTTTGCAAGTCGTGCAGACATGCAGATGGGAGCAGCCCTTCGGCCAGAAGATACCGGTGTCCCGATACTTCGTGCATTAGGGCAGCGACAAACAGTATTACCCGGTTTTCTAACGAAGTTTTTAGTAGGATCACTTCGTCTACTGCCTCGCTGGGGGAAAGTACGGGTGATGAAGCAAATAATGGGCGGAATGACCGCCCACCAACGCACCGTGTAAAAAACAAAGAGGGGCGCATGTTCATGCGCCCCTCTCAGTCACAAAGGTCAAGACGTTGAGTCAACGAGGGTTACTCACCCCGGCCCAACAACTTGCGGAAACCAGCCGCCAAACCAATGACAGCAAGAACTACCAGCTTCCAGGCCTTCGCGAGGAAGATACCGATCGCTGCTAGTACACCAGTCTTCGCCAATACTTTTCCAGCGATCAATCCACCGACACCATAGGCTGCCAGGCGGTCAACACCCGGGCGGTAATCTGCATAACGCTGTCCATCCTGAAAATCTACTCCTGCTAGGATTGGATCAATATTTGATCGAATTTCAGGCAACAAATCCATCTCCCCAATGGCATTCAAGACAAGGTAACCCTCGCGTCCTAGGATACGGATGTTATAGTTCAAGGTATTAGTTGGTGCATCATCGAAGTTCAATTCCATGGCCCAGTGCAGCTTCTTCGTTGCCGCATCATAATAAGGCTGGCTACCCCAACCCACTAACTCGACTGTGCCATAGCCTTGTTCAGCCCGCATCTCACTTTCAGCGGCGGTATCGTCAATTAAGGATTCCAGTAATTCATCGTAGTCGATATCTTGCGCATCTTCATCATCAACGTGGCCATCATCTGCATAGATGATATTGATGCCGTAGCCAGCGAGATCATCAGGCCCACCCTCTAATGGGAAGAGCATGCCTAGAGAAGGCGTAAGTGAAGGAGGGTTGCTCCAAATGTCGGTGAGGATCATTTCTGCCTCTTCCGGTCCAACATACTTGAAGCCGGCAGGTACTTCTAGCGTGGCTAAGCCATCGCCAAGAGCAATCGTATCCGTTCGATAATGGAGAGTTGTAGCCACACTATCCAGGTACGCTTGGTAGAGCGCCAAAAAATAAGCCTCTTCCTCTTCGGCAGAAAGCTGAAGGGTATCGGTAGGTTCAGTTGTGGCAAATAATAGAGAAGACGTTCCGAGTAGGAACATGAACATTAGGTAACGCATCGAGAGCGAAGGTTTTTAGGTGAATTGAGTCTTGACAACTGAATTGGCAAGCCAAAACAGCAAGTTGATTTTTCAAGTCAATTCGATTCAGAGAATGAGTTCGTCGCTCAATATTACGGAATAATGAAGGAAATAGTTCCTTTCATTATTGGGCTTTGACTCGGCACAGCCCGCCCGTTGGGCGGGACCCACCCTTATGGAGGCCAGATCACCACACATCCAAACCAGAGTTCCGGTCCGGACACACTTCTATAACCTTAGGAGGAGACAACTCCTTCTAAGCGCACAATGTGTCAACTATTAAACCTCTGAATGCTTCACCGGGCTAAGATCTTGTAAAAAATCTCTAGTGAAGGTATTGACCTCTGATTGCTTGATGATGGTTAGCCCAACCTATCGAGCAATATAAAGATACAAAAAATTTATCAAATTTAAAACATAAACAAAAAACAAAACAGGCCAATACCCTCAAATAGAAGAGTATTGACCTGAACGTTTCTTGCAATTCCTAAGCCTATTCTCGCTAGAATTCTAAACGATAGTTCAAGACCGGAATTAAGCCCAGTTGCGTGATGTTTCGTACCTCATCGCGACTTCCGGAGTAGAAGTTGCCCCAAACATTTTCTCGATTGGTTACATTCTGAATATCCAACGAAATAATGGAAGAAGTCTTCGTCCTATTTTTCCGGTAGGATACACGAATGTCACTGCGGAAATAGTAAGCTGCTTGATCATCCCATGCCCTAAGATGATCTCGGACGGTAAACCCAGCATCACGTGAGGCTTCAACATCAATTGGTGTAAGGCGGTTACCACCAGCAACACTCGCTCGGATATTTGCAGCAAGGATATTGTTCTTCTCTCTACCTACATTCCACTCTTTACCTAGTAGTACATTGGCTACATAATTTCCATTGTAGCGCGACCCTCGTTCTACACCATCTCTAGCCGTGTATAGCGACTCATACAAAGAAACGGTACCAAGTGCGTACCAGCCGTTAGTGAAGAACTTCTCTACTGTCACTTCCAGCCCATAGTTCCTACCCGTGCCATCACTGAAAAGTGAATCCGCTACGTAGCCACTGTCAAAGTTCAATGCAGATGCCGATTGCGCATAGGTACCCTCCGCATTAGGGCTGGCAATAGCAACGTCATAGAGGTGCTGATAATAGGCCTCGGTCTGCAAACGCCACTGTGGGGAGAAACGCCATTCATACCCCACTACAGCATGGGCTGCTTTTGGCAATTCTAAATCTTTATTGGGCTGCGAAAAGGTGTCCTCGCTAGTAGCTACACGAGCGAAATAGACCGTTAGTGGGTCTCGTCTGCTATGTAGTCCAGCACCTGCACTAAGCACTTGACCTGGACGGAAGTTCCAACGCAGGCCCAACCGAGGTTCTATTGCCATCTGCTCTCCTACTGCCAAGTAAGTGGCATGCACCCCGGCATTCAAATGCAAGGTAGTGCCCAAGCGACGTTTCCATTGCGCATAAGCTTGCACTGTGGATGTGTTCCCATCCTCATCGACTAGCGTGACGCGAGGAGCGTTCGCCTCGAACCAATCCTCAAAGCGATAGGATAAACGGCTACCGATGGCTCCCAAACGAATGGTATTTCGAGCGTTGATCTTCCGATTATACATCAGACTTGCTCGCAGGGCTTCGGTCGTAAACTGTTCCGAATCCTGATAATTAGTCGGCAGATAACTATCGTCATCGCCAACCTCATTGATACTGTAGCTCAGGATGGTTTCGATATAATCATTACGAGCTAGGTACTTTCGATGGTTGACACCGAGTACACCACGGTTGGAGTGATAGTCGTATTGCTCCACACTATCCTGGAACACGTCACTACTCAAACCGCCAATTCCCCAGACCGACCAATACCCTCCACCTTTGGTAGGTACATGAACTTTGAAGGCAGCGTCCTGAAATACTGACTCTCCATCGGCGATATCAAATACGCCCAACTTACCTAGGATGGACAGTGTAGAGTAGCGATAGTTAGCCAGGTAGCTGGCTCCGCCTTTTTCGCCTATTGGACCCTCTGCAGCAAGGTCTAGCCCTAGGAAGCCGGCTTGCATAGCATACTCCCGTTTTTCATTGTTACCGTTCCGTAGTCGAAGATCAAAAACGCCGGATAAGGCATTGCCATATTCGCCAGGAAAGGCGCTTACCAGAAAATCGGAATTGGCCAGCATATTGACGCTTAAGGCACTGATTCCTCCGCCAGAAGCACCTTGATCGGAGAAGTGATTGGGAGTAGGAATTTCAATACCCTCCATACGCCACAACAGACCTCGAGGACTATTCCCGCGGATAACAATCTCATTGCCCTCATCATCTCTGGTGCTGACACCAGCAAAAGACAGTGCCATTCGCGCAGGATCGTTGACTGCAGCGGCATAACGCTTCGTTTGTTCTACACTAAAGCTCCGGGCACTCACACTAGCCATTTCATTATTAGGAGTACCGTTGAGGCGTTCTGCCTTTACAACGACCTCTTCCATTACGACCAAGGACTCAGTGAGCTTAATTTGTAGTATTACTTCTTTGCCCGAACCCACTTCGAGTTCATGGATAAATGCATCTTCATAACCTAAGCAGCTGATACGAAGACTATGCCGACCAATAGGAACTTTTTCCAATCGAAAACTGCCGTCTAGCTCCGTTGCTGTCCCTACTACAGGATCCACTTCGAGTACTAAAATATTGGCAGCCATGATCGGTTCTTCCGATGCCTGATCAATAACAACACCTTTGATTGTCTGTGTTAGACCTGCACGCTGTGCCTGCACTGCTAAGGTGCTCAGGAACAGTATGGGCAATAAAATGGCTAGCCGCCAGAAGGGGCGGTTCTTTGGGGTGAAAAACATAGGTGGTTTTGAATTTTGGTTTCTATTAGCAGGATGTCAGTTTCATGGCTCCCCCCCTATCCGAGGTAAAAATGTGGTAAAAAAAATGCTACCTTTTACGCCTTAATGAACACCCAACATGATTAGAATTCTATTTACCGCGCTCATTATCGGAATCACCATTTTCATCATCAATTCGCTGCTTTCCTGGTACCGTGCCGACATGTGTACCAACTGTGACGGACAGGGCTATTGGCTGGGGACTCGTGGAGAGAAGAATCATTGCAAAACTTGTGACGGAACAGGTCGGCATGCCACCACTTAGTTAGCTTGAACCAGGAGGCTACTATAGCCCAGTACATTACAAATGTGATTTTTTCGTCAGGCCAATTGCGAGGCCTGCCAATCATTTAGTATTTTTCGGGACGATTTTTAGTTGTTTTCTGCGGCAATCACAAATGAACCAAAAGTTACTTCCTCTTTATCTGCTTCAAATGCTACTTCTTTGCGGTGCATTGCTATGCGCGCAAACCATTATTCCTCCGGAGGGATCGAGTGGAGAACCACTCCTGTCGCCTGACTTGACTTACCCGGAGAATTATGAAGCAGCATTGGATAGAATGAGTGCGGAGCAAGTAGCTAACAATCCAGAAAATGCGCTGTATCTAGGATATCAAGCACTACGCTGGGCTCAAGCAGAAGACGATGACAGCCGCACGCAACGGGCTTTTCATGAACTCGGTCTTTTCTATGTTGCTAGTGGCCAGTACCAACTTGCCGACTCCATGTACAGTATGGCCCTGGAAGCTACGGATCAGGATACCAGCAAGGTTCGAAATTATCTACGCAAACTCGGAATCGGTACTCGTACTGGCGATTGGAGTCAAGCTGACTTTTACCTCGCCGAAGCTCGCCAGCTAATCGGAGATGATACGACCTCGACCATTATGGCTCACTACCATTTTGCCAAGGGCCTATACCTCTTTGAGTCACCTTATGACATGGTGCGTTCCCTTCTAGAGTATCAGAAAGCAAAAGAACTAGATCCGGATAATCGGCGATTTGTCAATGTTGTCAATCACAACCTGGCAGGGGTCTATAGTCAAATTGGAGATTTCAACAAAGCGGAGACAATTGGGACCGAAATCCTCGATTTCGCTAAAGCAGAAGAGGATGTTCTTGGGCAGCTTTTTGCCCATTATCTCTTGGGCTATACTGCAAGTGAGCAAGAAGCCTACGACCGGGTAAAGGCAAACTGTTACAATGCGCTTGCACTCCGAAAGCAGACAGGCATATCAGAAGCATTTGGTTACACCTATTTTCTACTCGGTGAGACGCACCTGGCGGAAGGACAATTAGACTCCGCAGAGTATTATTTCCAAGTGGGTATTGAACTGAGTCAGGTGCAAGGAGATGCCAAAGAAGCTATCGACAATACCGGTGGCATGATGAAGCTTCGGATCCAACAAGAACGCTATCAAGAGGCAATACAGTTAGGCGAACAAATACTAGCTAGCCACGTGCGCCCAGACCAGCCGATCAGCGAGGAGTTAGCCACTGCCTACTACGCAATTGGCGAATATAACTTGGCGTACCAAAGGCTACAACAAGGATTAGAACGCCGAGACCGAGAGGATGACAACAGCACTAACGTTGAAATCCTTACCGCACTTTTAGAAGAACAATTTCGGCAAGAACGCGATAGTCAAGTACAGGCCTACGAACAGCAGTTGACCAATCAAAGATTGACTCTGATTAGCCTTGGTCTTCTGGCAATTTTGATTGTGCTTTCTATCGCCTTTTATCTTCAATCTCGAAGCCGTCGAGAATTGAAGAAGCTAAATGATTCTCTTGCAGAAAGTAATGCTGCACTACAACAGTTTGCCTACATTACTTCTCACGATCTCAAGGAGCCAATTCGGAATATCACAAGTTTTTCAGGGCTATTGGATCGCAACTTGAAGAAGCAAAATCACGCCGCCAAGGACCGGGAATTCTTGGAATTCATCATCAGTAATGCTACGGTTCTCCGCGAAATTGTTGATTCCCTACAGATCTTCACTAAGATCTCCTTTGGAAAATTAGATCGTGAAGCCGTACCACTCCAATCCGTTTTTCAGACTGTCCGAGATAATCTTCAGCAAACTATTCAAGAAACAGAGGGTCAACTTTGCTTTACTAATCCCTCCCAGATCGAAAAGGTCCTTTTCTCGCGGCCGATGCTGATATTGGTACTGCAAAACCTCATCCAGAATGGCTTCAAGTACAATGAATCTGAAAGCCCTACCGTCGAGGTGCATGTCGAGCCAAGTGGAGGCAAGACGCTTTTCACCGTCAAGGACAATGGAGTAGGTATTGAGCCCGCTTACTTCGATCGTATCTTCTCGCCGTTCAAAACGCTGATGAATAAATCGATCACTCAGTCTTCCGGACTAGGTTTGTCCATCTGTAAGAATATCTTGGAACGCTACGACGGACGAATCTGGGTAGATTCAGATGGTGAAAATGGTAGCGTCTTTTCTTTTGTAATCTAAGTTGGTTAGATTGTTTGAAGGTTGGATGGTTAGTTGGTAGTTATTCCAATTCCGATATCAACTTCTTTCTTAACTCACTTTTGGCCACCAGGGAATGAAGGCTGAGGTTTGGGCTATATAAGCTTCGTACTTAGCTGCCTTCTTGGAGGTCTGGTCCTTTTCGAGCATTGCTACGCCGGAAATCTTGAGTAGTAGAAAAGTCATGTAAATCGGACTAAACAAGAACCACCAAGCATCTGGGTGAGCAAAAGCTAGGAAAAAGTACCCCCACCACACACAAGCATCTCCAAAATAGTTGGGATGGCGGGTATATCGCCAGAGGCCTGTGTTGAGTACCTTGCCTTTGTTGGCAAGCTCCGCCTTAAAGCGTGACAACTGCCAATCGCCAACGGCTTCGAAGAAAAACCCTAGCCCCCAAAGTAGGAGGCCAAAGGCATCGATCCAGGTTAAGGTAGCTGGTCCCGTAAGGATCAGCCAGAAAACGGATGAGATAGTCCAAATGATGAGGCCTTGCAAAAAGAAGACCTTGCAAAAAGATATCCACCACCACTGATCGCCCGCAGATTGGCGCATCCTGGTATAGCGGTAGTCCTCTGGTTGTCCCAGGTTACGATTAGCTAAATAGCCCCCTAACCGAATGGCCCAAATTGTCACCAAGCCAAGGAATAAGAGATGCTTTACTCCTAGTGAAGAGAGGCCGATTTGAAAGGCATACCACCAAGCCATTGCAGCAATTCCAGGCCCCCAGAAGATATCTACGATGCCAGAGTCTCGCATACGCAGGCTAACTAGCCATAGCCCAGTAATCAATAACAGGAGAAAGGGAATACTTGGTCGTAGCATGTCAGACCAAGGGCTAAAAAGTAAGATGGTAGGTAGTCCCACCAGAGCTACGGCAAAAATCAGATAATTGAGGCGTTCTGAAGTCATTTGGCTAACACATTGATCTTCAACCCAACAGGAGGGCGGCAGATATGTTTAGGCTGCCACCCTCCATCCCTAGGTTTAACGTTCGCCAACCAATAGAATCTTAGCCTGCTGACCATATTCTGGATGACTCAAACGGATGAGGTAAGAACCTGCCGCCAACTGCTGCTGGAGTTGGATGGCAGTAGCCTCCATGTCCGCACCTAAGTAAGGCGTCCGTTGAATCAACCGTCCTTGAAGATCAAATACCTCCAGGACAAGCGATGTTTCTTTCTCTACACCCTGTGTCTGGATGTTGAAGTGTTTTCCGGTATTCGGGTTGGGATAAAGCTTGAAACCCCAATCCTGCACTTGAGCATAATTTACCTCTACCAAATGAGAGAGGCTTATTTTTCCATCAAAATCAGTTGTTTTCAATCGATAGTAAGAGGTTCCAGGGAAAGGATCATGATCCTTCATCTCGTAATGTATCTGTTCGCCGGGTAAGCTATAGCCTGCTGCCAGTGACTCTCCTACCCATGAAAAGGCTCGCCCGGTACGTGTTTTTTCGATAGTAAAAAAGTCGGTATCGAGTTCATCTTCTGTTACCCACTTTAGGAGCACAAAGGACTCGTTCGGAATAGCTTCAAAGCTAATTAGCGTCAACGGTAGCGGAACTACGCCGGCAAAATTGGTCAAGGCGGCACCATCACCAGGTCCTCCTTGATACAGCGCCTGTAAATCGCCCCCTTTCAGTGTAAAGGCACCCCCAAGTCGATCAAAACCATCACCAGATCCACCGCCATATAGCATCAACATAGCGCCTAACGGTCCGGTAGCAGCCTCACGGTCAAATCCATCACCGTCACCACCGCCAAACCATCCTGCAGTGGATTGTCCTTGAAGATCAAATGATGCTTGTGTTCGGTCAAAACCGTCACCGTCACCACCGCTAAAAATTCCTGCGAGTGATACTCCGGCCAAGGTCTGACTTTCCTGTAAGAAACTGTATCCATCACCTGAGCCCCCATAATAAATGGCTGCCAGGTCGGTTCCGGAAATAGTACTAAAAGCGGTAGCTGCATCGTAGCCATCATCGGCTCCACCTGCGTAGATTGCTCCCATAGATTCGGACGCAAGTCCAGTATAAGCCTGCATAGTGGAGTAACCATCATCCATGCCACCGGCATAGAGCCCACGGACTCCTCCTGGCACACCACCCAAGTCTAGTTGGATAGCATCAGATCGGGCTTCACCATCTGCCGATCCGCCACTGAATTGTGCAAAAAGGCAAGCGGGAGCTAACATCAGAAGTAAGAAGAACTTCTTCATGATGATCACTTATTGGGCAGTCCGTACTCCACGAAAGCCAATTCGGCCGTTCGTTCCAGAAAAGGTATTGGCTGCATCATTACGATCGGACACCATCAAGAACTGAGTAGCATTCGGGTATGCGCCACCGCGGTACCCAAAGCCGTCACCACCATCTAACGGCCAGTTGGGCACGTTAGCGGCACCACCACCAGTTAAAGCACCATCACCGTGGAGGCCATTGAAACTGCGTCCTTGCGGGTTCCCAACGGTCACCGCGCGTTCATAGACATTACCTGTCAGCTCCATGATTCCGTAGTAGCTACCGCCGGTCTCTTCCCGATTATTAAGCAGAGCACTAGCGGCCACAATACCGCAACGCTTTGGTCCGGACAAGGCACCGTTGGTTTCTTGATAAACCGCATTGCCCGTACCGCTGCCAGGGTCAGTTATCTGCTCATTAGGCGCATTTTCATTGATATAGGTGTAAGCGGTAGCATGAATATTAGAGTTACCCCATGAGAACTCACCAGCAACCGCATTGAGCGTGCCGCGACAAGCTTTCTCATATTCCATTTCGGACATAGGACGCAATCCAGACCAATCCAAATAAGCAGTTACAAACCCGGCCCGAACATAATTCATTGGAACATTGGGATTGGATGTAGTGGCATTACCAGCATCAGGCCAGGCTATTCCATTACGGATAAATTCATCATCAGAATTCTTTCCCTGCGGCCCGGTTATATCTATGGCTGCCTTTTGGGTTTGGGTAAGGGTATTAAAAAAGCCAATCCATTGATCTTGAGACACCTCGTACTTCATACAGTAAAAAGCGCTGTACCCTTTCGGAAAGGCCGCTGGAACAGGCCCACCCTGATCGCCACCATTGACATTATTATCATAGAATAAATCACCCGACGCAAAAGCTACCGTAATGGCGGCCTCCGAGGTGACTCGATAGGGCTGTCGAAGCGTAAGTGGACCAATCTGTGTAATCGTAAAGAACTCATCAATTTCGTCGCCAAACACACCGGTCCCAAGTGAAAACTCAGCTTCGGGTACGTAGACCATTTCAATGGCAAATACCTGTACATCTACCAGTGCGTTATCATCAACGCCATCGTCAGCATAGTTCCAACGGAGTTGAACATTTGACCAGCTAACATCACCGGTGCCATCTCCTGAGCGATAGACGAAAGCTCCCGTTTGATCGCTAGCCACATCAATCTGTGTACCACCAGGGCCAGTGCCACCAGTCAGGTTAATTGTTGCATGTCGCCAAAGGTTACCGTTGACGCGATACTTCACAAAAACCCAGGCCGCGTCCCAGTTTGCCGGACCAACACTGATACGCCAGGAATTTTCCCAGGCCAAGTCAAACTGCACCTGTGTGTAGCCATCGGTGGTGTTTTGCCCCGTTAGGCTCACATTGCTGACTTGAATATTGTTTGCTTGAAGTGTCATGACCAAGAATATGGCCACGAATAGCGTGGAAAGTTGTTTCATAGTTTTAGGGTATATGATGTTAGTTTCCTATTCATACCCACTATGAAACCAGCGTTACTTTACTGATAAAGAAAAGCTGAGATTTTCTCCGCTCATCATCAAAAACAGATCGACTGAGTCCTAGTATAGACGAAGAAGCTGATATAATCCTAAGGATAGAAATAGTACCGCCAAAAATTTGTTGGAGTATCGAGCCACCTTACTAATCCTCTTGAGAACAAAGTGTCCCAAACGAACATACAACAGGAACATCACCACTGCTCCTAGCGCAGATCCCAAAGCAAAGGCTATCAGGTCTGTCATACCCGTAACTGCATATCCTTGGCTCCCCAGGTAACCGGCAACAAAGGCCCAAAATGGGATGATTAGCATATTTATAGAAGCGGTAAAAAAGCCCTTGCGGAACCCTCGGTAGCTATCACGCTTAGAGGTCGGATGATCTAATTTTGGTTCTTCAGGTTCGCGGAAGAAGTAGAAACTCCCCAAGACCACCAAAACTAAGCCTCCTCCCAGCTTCAGGTTTTGACCAAGCTCGACATTATTGTTGATTGCCGTATAGGCATATGCCGCTACGAAGGTGTAAACGAACTCTGGAATGAAGGTACCCATGGCAGTCATCACACCAGCCTTCTTGCCCCTACTAATGGCGCGTTCCAGAACCATCATATTGATCAGCCCTGGAGGGGCACTTCCAACAGCACTGATCGCGAAAGTAATTACAAACAGCAAGAAGGTATTCATAATGTCCGGATGGTGATTTAGCACAGGGATTACGGCTGCAAATAAGCACAAAGTAGGCGGGAAAGGTAAATTTTTCGACTAAATTGTGCCCCTCACTCCACATAAGCTCAAAATCTATCTGCAACTATGTGTACTGTCACCTTCCTGCCCACTGGTCCGGATGAGTTCCTTTTCACCTCTAATCGCGACGAAGCTCCTTCTCGATCAGCCGCGGCTATTCAGCAGCAAGCATCCGGCCATAAGCAGCTGATTTTTCCACAAGACAGTCTGGCAAAAGGCACCTGGATAGCAGTGTCTGATCACAATCAACTGGTCTGCATTCTAAACGGGGCCTACAAACCCCATCGACATAGGCCGCCGTATCGGCTTAGTAGAGGCATAATGGCATTGGAGTTTTTCCAGTATGAGGAAGCTCGACAGTTTTCAGAAGGCTTTGAGTTTGAGGGTATAGAGCCCTTTACCATGGTCATATACGATCAAGGTCGTTTATTTGATCTACGTTGGGACGAAGAACAAGTACACTTCAATGAGCTCAACACTGCGGCGCCCCATATTTGGTCCTCATCTACTTTATACTATCCGGATTGGCAAGTAAAGCGGCAGGAGTGGTTTCAAACCTGGCTAGATAAACAGTCTACATACACCTCCAAACAGACACTAGATTTCCATCGCCATGGAGGCATTGGTGACCCGCAAAATGACCTGGTGATGAATCGTTTCGATATGGTTTGTACTACTAGTATTACCCATGTCGTGAAAGAGGCGACACAAGCCACTTTAAAGTATCATGGTTTAATGAGTAAGCAGGACACCATTCGTCAAATTTCCTTGGTCACGTCATAGCATTAATCCTTCCAAACTGGGAAGTCATCGGTGTTCAGTGCAACATCCGTAAACTCAAAATGAAAGGTATCACGGCCGGCTTGCACCACATCTAATTCTTGTGGAAGTGGGCCAAAAGCCGTTGAGTCGAACTGCAAATAATTGATGGTGATTAATTCACTGGTATCCAGAGAATTCCTCAGCAGAATCTGTTGTACCTGATAGTGATGATCATCCCGCAGAATTTCTACTGGATTATCCAATGCATCCTTTCCTCGCCAGTGAAGTGGATCCGAAGTATCTAGCTCCTGAAAGAATAATCCTGGCTGTAGATACATCCAAAAGAAATTATGCCCTTGCAACATAGCGATAACAGGCTTTTCCAATGATTCTGCCACTCGGCCCTCATCATCCAGACTCTGGGCTAGGCTGTCACCCTGAACCTGAGCCGCAAAACCTCCTTCTCTGTAGCTGTATGCCTGGCGAAACTCCAGGAATCCCTTATGATCTGCTAAGAGGTCAGTAGTGTATGCGCCCTCCGGCGAAGTGCATTCTGCGTGCGCTACAATATTACGCAGATAGTCATGGGTGGGTTCTTGATTCGTAGAAGTCACTGATTCGACTTCCCATCCATTAGTGGTTCGTCGGTAAATAGCCGTCCAGGCATAATCTGTAGTGCCATGATACAAGCCCTCATCACTCGGATATTGTACTGTTACTCGGCGTTCGACTACGCAATAGGCAAGCGACCCATCATCGGAAAAGCGAATGATCGGTTCCGCTTGATCATCCCATTCCACAAAATGGACGCTATCAAAGTAGCCTTGGAAGCGTGGTTCATTTTCTTCTCGTGTAGTATTCCGCACAACTCCCCTATTAACAGATAAGTGAGGCTCCGCCAGAAGGCCAGCAAAAGTAGAGGCGTCGGCGATGAAGTGCACCTTACGTTGGAGGCGTTCCATTTCTAGAATCTGCTCTCGGGCAGCGGCCTCGTCAAATGTCGTTTCGGTGCAAGACATTAGTCCTGCAAGAACGACTAGAAGTACAATTCGGTACATGTTTTTTGTTGTCAGGTGAATAGCTAAGATAGGGATTGGTTAGTTGGTTTGATGGGAGATAGTTGGGGTAGTGAATTTAGTTGGGTTAGTTGGATTAGTTCTTATATGTCCTTACATGCCTAATATGGTTCAATAACTTGGGTGCACTTCGGTGTCTTGGGTGGTTTAAGCGATTGGTTAGTTGGGAAACATCTTATATGTCCTTATATGCCTTACGCGAATCAAGGGCTAAGAGCAACA
>ENA-UENT01000467-UENT01000467.1-marine-metagenome-genome-assembly--contig:-NODE-467-length-24304-cov-3.588027_pt1 | contig 24304 bp, 18 predicted proteins | sample MGYA00237879_ERZ529330 | MGnify/ENA primary metagenome ERZ529330 (study PRJEB26372, sample SAMN05368345) | marine metagenome | biome: cultured habitat; feature: ocean water; material: water; isolation... | reverse complement strand
TACCGCTCCCTCTAAGAAGACCGGATGGGGCAGGCTCACATCCCAAGTACCGAGCTTCCTTAACAGCCTTTTGGTCACGTCTAACTGATCTAGGGACTCATTGTGCTGCTCAGAAACATCCTTTGATAGATCAAACAAGAGAGGAAGGCGATCCGGTAATCGAATCAGCTTCCAGTTTCCTTCTCGGATAGCTGCACTGATCGTAAATCGCCATTGCAAGGTTTCATGAGGCCTTCCTTTGATGTCCCCAGTGAGATAGGGGATTAGGTTTACGCCATCAAACTTTGTATCCTCCATCTTTCCTCCCGCAAGGGCTACCATCGTTGGTGTAAGATCAAGGGCTGAGACTGGAAGGGAATAGATCGAATTGTTTTTTAATGACTGGGGCCAACTCAAAATAAAAGGAACATGAATCCCGCCTTCTAGCAGTATCCCCTTTTGCCCATTGAAGGGGGCATTGATTGAAGCATTGCTATTCACCGGCCCACCATTGTCACTGATGAAGACCACCAAGGTATTTTCTCGCAAACCATTTTGTTCCAGGGCATCCAGAATCTGCCCCACGTTCACGTCTAGTCGATGCACCATTGCCGCATAAGTTCTCCGTTTGGAATCCTCGATGTGTTGGAAAAGGGCAAGATCTGCTTCCGTAGCCTGCATGGGGGCATGCGGAGCGTTGAAGGCCGCGTAGAGGAAGAAAGGAGCTGATTTGTGCCGCTGAATGAACTTGACACTTTCCGTGCCCACGTCATCGGTAATGTAGGTAATCGGAGCAGGTGTTTCGTAGTTACACTCGATAGGACATTTGTATCCTTTACCATCAGGCAAAGCGGTAAAATAGTCATGACCACCTCCGGTATAGCCCCAGAATTCATCGAACCCTCTTTTCAGAGGGTGGAAATGCGGCTTTCCTCCCAAGTGCCATTTACCAATTAGTCCATTAGTATATCCCAATGCCCCTAAATGATCTGCCACCGTCTTTTCGGAGATCGGCAAGCCCAAGAATTCAGGATCAAAGCCTTTCTGGTTTCCTCCCAAATTGTTGTCATGTCCAAACTTGACCTGATTGATCCCCGTCAACAATCCCGCCCGGGAGGGACTGCAAACCGGAGAAGACACATATCCCTCCGTACAATTGACTCCCGATCGCGCCAGCCGGTCAATATTGGGCGTTGGGATCTGTTGACTTCCATTTAGGCTTAGATCTGCAAATCCTAGATCATCTGCTACAATCAGTACAAAGTTGGGTTTCGGTGGGGAAGCGTTTGCTTGACTAGACCCATTAATTAGAAGGCTCGCAAAGAAGCTTAGTAAGATTAATTTCTTCATAAAAAGACAATTGTGCATATCTCCCAAATGTAAGCAGTCCTACAGCTAGCTTGGTTAATTTCTAGTCCTTTCAGGGTTTCGAATCGGTCTCAAACTGAAAATCAGGTCTTTTTTGGCCTTTTATGTAGTCGACTACATATTTTGCTTATATTTGCGTAGTCAACTACATAAATTAAACATGAAGCCAGATTTTGTTGCCGAACTCCAATACTTGGGCCTCTCTGTACGACTCAAGCGAATCAGTGAAAACATGGTACATGGAGGGAGAAACCTCTACCGTCATTTAGGCTTGGATATAGAGCCCAATTGGTACTTGCTACTCTTGTTGTTGAAGGAGCATCAACAACTCTCCATCACAGAAATGGCAGACTATCTCCGCTTTTCACACCCTTCTATCATCAATATGGTCAAGAAGATGAAGTCACGCGGCTACTTGGAAAGCTTCACAGACCCAAAGGATTCTCGTCGACAACTCGTGGAATTATCGGCCAAGGCTAAGGCAAAACTGCCCAGGCTAGTGCAGATCTGGGAAGCGGGGGAAATTGGGGTGCGTAAGTTGTTCGAACCCGATGATAACTTTTTGGACAAGCTTGCCCTGCTCGAGCAACAATATGCCGAATATGATTTTATGGAAAGAACCTTAAAAGAGCTGGACAATGAAGAATAATAGTCTCGATCTCAATCAGAAGGATTTCGCTCACTTATTGGATCAAAGCGCTAAGCTTGTACTTGACCAGTTTGAGCGACTGAATGATGCGAAGGCCTATCACTACCATGAGCAGGAGGAAGTAGCATCTTGGTTCAATGAGGTATTACCACAGGAAGGGATGGACACGGAAGCCCTGCTTGAGGAGGTGCGAGAGAAAGTGATGAATACAGCCACTGGAAACCTCGGACCGCATATGTACGCCTATGTAATGGCTGGAGGGACGCAGGTCTCTATCGTGGCCGAACAGCTAGCTGCCACCATCAATCAAAACGTAACAAAATGGCACCTAGCACCGGCACTCAGTGAAATTGAGAAGAGGGTGATTCATTGGGGGGCTGAGATGATGGGACTAGAGGATTTAACCGGAGGCGTTCTGGTTAGCGGAGGGAGCGCAGCGAATCTGACGGGTTTGACGGTAGCCAGAAACATAGCTTTTGAGCAAATGGGCATTAGAAAGAAAGGACTATTTGGTGTACCTCCTTTCACCGTTTATGCCTCAAAAGAGGTACATGGCTGCGTAGACAAAAGCCTGGATTTACTAGGCATAGGTACCGATCAGCTACGCAAGATCAAAACCTTGTTGGACTTCACCATCGACCTACGAGCACTAGAGGAACAGATCATCACCGACAAAGCTAATGGCTTTCACCCTTTCTGTATTATTGGTAATGCCGGAACGGTAAATACCGGGGCGATAGACGATCTAGATGCGTTAGCAGATCTTGCTCAAAAGTATGGCTTATGGTTTCACATCGATGGGGCGTATGGCGGCCTTGCCGCTTCCTTAAGTAGCCTACAAGCCAAATACAAAGGCCTCGAAAGGGCTGATTCGATCGCTATAGATTTTCATAAATGGCTCTATCAACCTTTTGAAGCGGGCTGCACCTTGGTTAAAAACTGGGATACGCTACGTCGCACCTACTTCAAGAAAGCAGATTATCTAGATACCGCCTTGGAAGAAGGTATGGGGCGCCTTGAGTTTAATGAACATACCTTTCAATTATCTCGTAACGCTAAGGCCTTAAAAGTGTGGATGAGCGTCAAAGCTTATGGAATCAGGAGGATAAAAGAGATGATCCAAAAGGACATTGATCTCGCTCACTATCTAGCCAACGAAGTAATAGAGGCGCCTGATTTCGAACTAAAGGCTCGCTCCGATCTGGCAGTGACTTGCTTTCGATACACCGGAGCATACACCACGGAAGCTGAGATCATAGACATTAATTCCAGATTGATCGCCGCCTTGGAAAAGGACGGACGTGTATTCATTACAGGAACCAAGCTAAACGATGATTTTGTCTTACGTGCCTGCTTAATCAATCATCGTAAACAAAAGGACAGTATTGATTACCTACTGAATGTGATCCGCGAAACCGCTAAGACGCTACAATATGAACCCCAAGATACATATTAGGCAAGCGAGCAGTGGAGATGCGGATCAGTTGTGGGATATTATTCGGCAAGTGATTGCGGGAGGTGATACCTACGTTTTTGCTCCAGATTCCAACAGAGAAAAAATGTTAGCGTACTGGATGGATCCAGCTGTTCATACTTATGTGGCCCTAATCGATCAATCCATTATTGGCACTTTCATTATCAAGGATAATTTCCCAGATTTAGGTTCACACATCGCTAATGCCTCCTTCATGACAGCTCCAACCGCTGCTGGACAAGGGGTAGGCACCGCTATGGGTGAATATTCCTTAGAGGAAGCCAAACAGCTGGGGTATCTGGCCATGCAATTCAACATCGTGGTCTCAACCAACGAAAGGGCCATACGTCTTTGGAAAAAATTGGGGTTTGAGATAAAAGGTGAGATACCAGGGGCATTTCAACATGCAGAATTGGGAATGGTTAATAGCTACGTGATGTGGCGGGCTCTATGACGACTTCAGGCAATGAGATCGGCTGAGGGTTTGCGTCCACAATTGTGTGCCTTCGAACTACGGCGAAAACCGCTGCTTTTAGTAACTTACATCCTATCCACAGCACTACAGATCGGATAAGTTGTAAGCTACCCATATTTGTAGTTGTGGGAATTCAAGACGAACAACCAAACATTTTACAACGTGATTTCCAAGCTCAACCTTGGCCATAGCGCTTCTTGCTTATTCCTAATGATAGGATTCATGGCTTGCCATTCAAGTACTCCTATTGAGGAACCTTCCTTGTTTTCTATCGAATTTGATAAGGTTAGTGATTTAGACTATTGGTCACCCGAAGTGGAAGGCCCCTTGTCTCAAGTGAGCATTGTTGATGGGGCACTAGATATTGAAGCTTCGGGTGGAGCCACGATCTGGCTAAAGCAAAAACTCAAGGCACCGATTGAAATACAGTATACTGCTTTTGTAGTTGGAGCGGAGGGGCCCAATGATCGAGTCAGTGATCTGAATTGTTTCTGGATGGCCAATGATCCTCGATGTCCCGAGGATATCTTCAGTTGTGCTGATAGTATCCGGACAGGCAAATTTCCTGACTACCACCAGATCCAAACCTATTATGTAGGCTACGGTGGACATAACAACTCAAAAACGCGCTTCCGACGATATACGGGAACTGGTGACCGGCCTTTACTGCCCGAACATGATTTAGCTGAACCTCACCTAATAATTCCCAACAAGGACATTAAAGTGCATATTAAAGTCTATCCTGATCGAACCACCTATTCCATTAATGATGAACTCCTATTTGACTATCCGGATGAGTCTCCATATCAAGAAGGATGGTTCGCTTTCAGGACCGTTCGAAACCACCTCAAGATTAAGGATTTTAGTATCAACCCATTAAAAGACTAGGCATGGGTCACAAATACTTGGATATGAAATGGTATTGCTGCTCCCTACTTTTCCTTTTCACTTGCACGCTTTCGATTGGACAAGAATATCCACTCAGCCTGCCCCCCGCCTTGGAAGGAAAGATTCCATTCGACTTCGAAGAACTTGCTTCCCCCCCGTCCTTCCGATGGGAAAACCAAACAGATTCGGTATGGTCCCTAATCTACAAGGGAGGCCCATTTGATGGACAGGCAACGGAGGTTTTTGCCTATTATGCCAGTCCCAACACTTTGGAAAAGGATACTGAAATAAGCGGACAATTTCCAGGAATTGTACTGATACACGGCGGTGGCGGGACGGCTTTTCGAGTATGGGCACTAGAATGGGCCAAGCGAGGCTACGCAGCGATTGCCATGGATCTCGGTGGCAGTAAGCCGGCCCCTATGGAAGAACAAAATCACCTGTGGGGTACTAAATCGGAAAGACTAAGCCTGGGGGGACCTCCGCAGAATGATACGCACAAGTTCTATCATATCAATGCAGCGTTTACAGAACACTGGCAGTTCCATGCCATTTCAAACATTATCGGAGCTCACTCTCTGTTACGCTCATTTCCTGATACCAGCCCCCAAAAAACAGTAGTCACTGGGATCAGTTGGGGCGGATACCTGACCTCTATCGTAGCAGGAATCGATCATCGCTTCTCAGCGGCTGTACCCGTCTATGGCTGTGGTTTTTTGTATGAGAAAAGTGTCTGGTTAAACCGTTTTGACTCTCTAGGAACCGCTGCTAGCCAAAAATGGGAGCGCCTATGGGACCCCTCTAAATATGTTTCGAATATCAAATCGGAGGTGCTATTTATTAACGGAACCAATGACTTTGCTTATCCCGTTGAAAGTTGGCAAAAAACAGTTGACATTACACCCAATGCCGCACAGCTCATGATTCCTCAGATGAGACACAATCATGAATACGGGGCCAAACCCAAAGAGATTGCTCCTTTCATGAACGCCAAAAAGGATCTACCCAAGATCTCGATCCCTCGTCAGCGGGGGACTCGATTCGTGGGCACCATCCAGCAAAGTCAACCGATTCAATCTGCCACTCTTGTCTTCACCAAGGAGGAGGCGCCAAATAAGGAACGTAAATGGGAAACCTTGCCCGCCCAAATCAAGAAGAAGCGAATTAAAGCAAAAGTCGGGGCAGATATCAAAGCCGCCTACTTTCTAGTCGAGTACGGGGATGACTTACTTCGCCTTAGTGGACCAGTCTGGTTTAAAGAGGATTAGTCTTAATCGCCTTTGGAGAGAATTCGATCCGCTAAGCTAGGGAACAAAAAGGCAATCCATTCAAATAGGCGCATAATAGGTACGGTGATCATGCTTCGCTCCTTTTCTATTTGTGGAAGGATTAGATCAATGAGACGCTGAACGGGCATCTTGTTTTCAGCTCTGCCAGAAGTCATCGGTGTATCGGTAACCGGTGGAATGAACTCCAAGACTTTAATTGAGCTTTTTTGAAGAACTGTCCGCAAGCCTCTGGTAAAATTTCGCATAGCTGCTTTACTTGCGCTATACACCAAGCCATCTTTCTTGGGATGCATACCTAAGCCAGAAGTGGTATTGATGATCCAGGCTTGCTCAGCGTTCGATAGAACAGGTATTAATAGTTGAGTCAAGATGATTTGCCCACTAACATTCACTTGTATCTCCTGTGCAATCTTATTGGGAGGGATAACTTGCTCCAAGAAGTTATAATTGTATTGTATCCCTGCATTGTTAAATAGTAGATTCAGCTGTGGATACTTGTTTTGAATCAGGACGGAGGCTGCTTCAATGTCGGCAATCTTACTTAGATCACAGGAAATGGTTTCAAAGCCCAAACCACTAGCTGCAACGAGCTTTTCCTGGTTTCTCCCTAACAAAATAACCTGATTACCTTTTTCCCTTAAGGCTTTCCCTAAGGCAAGGCCAATTCCGGACGTCCCTCCGGTGATGAGTATGGTTTGATTGGATAGTTTCATGGTTACCGTTTTATTTAATTCAGTTCCTTTATTGAAATCGATAGGCTAGACCAAGGTGAAATACCTTATACATATTGGTTACACTGCTCCCAAAGCCTTCGTCCATTTTACTTTCTAAATCCCGAAGAGCCGGCTCTGATAAATCGGCGGTACCACCAAAAAGGTAGAACGGCTCTGGATATTGACCCCAGGCTGGGGTCCATTCAAAGCCAACTGACAAGCCATTGCGGAAATCATATTGATAGCCTAAGCCTAAAGCAATCCCCCAGCCTGCGGGTCTAGATTGTTGGATCAGGATGTTGCCATCATAGGTTTCATCAGAAAGCGTGCGAGAACGAGCATCGAAAGTCATAATCTCCCTATCCTCTCCATTGAACACCAAGCCGCCAGAGAGATAAGGGCCTCTTCGGAAAGGGGTGTATCTCAGGTGCAATAGAAAGCGTTGGGAAACGGTTTCGGATGAATGGAGCAAGCCGTCAAGTCCGCTAGACTTCGCATTGAAGGAGGATTCGTTGCGTTGAATTTTATCTTTGAATTGATAGATGACCCCAGCATAAAGCTTATCCTTCAGGTGGTAGCCAAAGGTAATGCTGGGTTTAAAGCTCCCATCCATTGGAAGCTCTCCGAGTCCAATTCCAATCTGCCATTGATTTTGAAATTCCCTACTGTTGTAATCCTGGGCGGCAGCCAGCTGGGCCAGTAGTAAAGCCAACAGTGGGACAGTTAGTTTTAGGCTTTTCATGTTGTGTAGGATTTAATGTTCAATGCAAAAATGCAGGAGAACATCTTCCTACTCATTAACCTATGTTAAGGAAATGGAGGAGTGCTGGAGGAGAGGTGATTATCCGCTACGCTGTGCGAAGGAGCAACTGGAGCTGCTAGCATCCAGACAGCTTGAAGATCAGGTTTCCAAAGCCTGATCTTCAAACCTATCTTATCTAAAACTGTACATCATACTTGATCTCAAACTGAGCTGGTATTTCCTCCTTAGTTTCGCCAAGGTTTTGGCGGAGGTCAATCTCAATACCGCGAGCGATCGTAGAGATGGGCACATCATTAGCCGTTCCTTCGAAGGGGTTCTCGCCAGTGCGGCCTATGCGCTCCATGGTATGGAAAGTCCAAGCGACAGCCACGTAGAATGGAATGGAGAACCAAATAAAGATGTCTCCGATCAAGGGATAGTTATCCGTAAACTCCGTTCCGATCTCGGCAAACTGAGGAACAATAGCCATAGGTAATAACAAGACAAACACCCACATGAAATAGTGATTGAGCGAAGCAAAATGGCGAGGATAAGGGAAGTTCTTAATCCGTTCACTCTTTCCTTGCAAGGTGAAAAATTCCTCAATCACTCCTTCCAACTGCAAAAAAGCAAATTCCCAAATTACGCCTTGCTCTTTTAATTTTTGTAGATGGTAGGATTGTTGATAGAGTATCGCAGTCTGTTTATTATTCTTACCTAAGACAGATGATAATTCTTCTTGAGAAAGGTAGGGCTTAAGATCTTCTTCCAAGGAGGAAATACGCTCCGGAGGTTTTACATCCCATTCCTGATTGGTCTTCTCGTTCATGATGGTTTCCCAAGGCTTGGGAACGCGCATGGCATGACGAAGAGCCGTCATCCAGGCAATATGACGATAAGTCAAGGTTTTGATCTCATGTTGCAGCTCTTCTTTGCTGAGCTTCACCTCTGTATGCTCATTAGTCAGCATAACTTGCACAAACATGCCAAAGGTTCTAGAAGTATTTACAATACCTCCCCATATCTTCCGGGCTTCCCAAATTCTTCCGTAGGCGGAGCTGTTTTGAAAACCAATCACAAAGGCTACTGCTGTACCAATGAGTGCCAATGGGGTCCAAGGAATTTTCAACCAGGTAAGATCTGCAAAGTAATAGGCGGATACCCAAATAATACTCAAGATGATGAATAGTAAGGTTTCATACCGTGTCCACATGGCCATGTCGAAGGCCTTAAACTTGCGTTTCGTATACATAGAAGTGTTTTTAGGCAGCAATGGCGATATCCTCGCCTGTTTATCGTATCAAGTCTACTAAAATATCCAGAATCTGAGGCTATAAAAGTCCCGCTTTCTTGCGCTTAGTCCACAAAACATACTTTTTGCCGGATTTTGCCATTTCCTGCTCCGACTGGACAGTGGATGCTTATAAAAAAGCGGTACTTTAGGTGCATGAGAAGACTTTATGTACACCTTGGACCTCTCCTATCCCTCTGGATACTAAGTTTTGCGATCCAAGCGCAAGAGTCTTTTGTCTGCCAAGGGGACTTCTACCTGGCCATCACTGATGGTGCTGTACATACTACCGTTTACACCGTAGGGATTGACTCAGGTTCTGGCACGGTGGATTTTAAACCGCTAAACCTAACTACTACTGGGAAAGACCTCAATGCTATGGGTTTCCGCTCGGTTGATAATTTCATCTATGGGGTAGACTCGGGAAGCCTAGATGTGTATCGAGTGGGAAAAGATGGCATTGCGCAGACCGTCAGTGAATTGTACTCTGATCCTTATCTACAATATGTCGCAGGGGATATAACCCCAGATGGCCGGTATCTAGTGGTCATTGGAACTAGCTCTTTTCACGACGAAGTAGTTGGCTTCATCGACCTAGATTCTCCGACTTACGAGTATACAGAAATCTGGCTGGAAGGGCCAGATGTTCGTTCAGCCGACGTAGCCTTTGACCCCATCGATGGTACTTTATATGGGTTTGATGGGATTAATCACCGGCTAGTTACTTACGATATACATACGGGTGAAATCAAGGCAGATTACCCTCCAACCGATCAATCCTTATTGATGGGCGGATTGTTCTTTGACGCCTTTGGAAAGCTTTTTGGATATGGCCTGGTACCAGGAGAGAATGTGCAGCAGGCTTTTTATAGCATCGATAAGGAAACAGGCATCGTAGAATTAGAAACAGTAGGCCCCCCTGCCTCGCGAAATGATGGCTGCTCCTGCCCTTATACACTAGGGCTACAGCTTTCGGTCGAAACCATTGAAGCCTTGCCTTGTACGACCATTCCCATCAAATTCGAAATAGCCAATACCACGGGAATCACCCAGAACAACCTTCGCTTGGAGCAGGTTTTCCCAGAAAGCTTTGTCATTAAAAATATTGAAAGTCCCTTGGAAGGTGTCCTCACTGGAGGTGGCACTAATTCCAATTTTTTCACGCTTGAAAGTCTTAGTATTCCGATTGGTTTGCATGAGCTGATTGTGGATGTAGAGTTGACCGGTGAGGCCAGTGGAACCTACGCTTTTCAAGCCGAATTATCTGGCTTGCCAGGAACTTTAGGTTATGTTTTACTTTCGGACAACCCCAAGACATTGGTAAAGATGGATTCGACCGTCATCAAAGTCGGAGAACTCGTACTCGATTACAGTAGAATCAGTACTCAAATTTGTTCTCCTGAAGGTTTAGAGCTAGATCCCGGTGTCCCCGGAGCTACTTATGTGTGGGGCGACGGTTCGACCGAGCCAACATACAAGGTCACAAGCGCGGGGGACTATGCTGTGACCATAAGCACCACTTGTCAAACTATCGAAACCAATATTAAAGTGGACGGTGTTGGGTTTGAAGTTGAGCTCGGTCCTGACCAACAGGTTGAGCTTGGAGACGAAGTGCTTCTGCAAGCCACCGTGAGTCCTTCACCTGAAGGCAGCAGCTACACCTGGACCAGCTCTGTTGGCGACATTAGCTGCACCAGCTGTACGGAACTGACGGAGGCACCCAATGCAGATACCTGGTATTATTTGACGGTTACTGACCCCGACGGTTGTAGTGCAAGAGATTCCCTTCTGGTAAAAGTCATCAACGATCGAAATGTGTTTATTCCTACCGCATTTAGTCCTAATGGTGATGGAATAAACGATCAATTCTTCATTCATAGCAGGCGACCAGCTGAAATCGTTTCTCTACAAATTTTTGATCGCTGGGGAAATCTGCTTTTTCAGAATGAAAACACCAGTACCAACGATCCAATTTACGGTTGGGATGGGCGCTCAAGAGGGCGGCCGATGAACGATGGCGTTTTCTTTTATCTGGCGAGGCTACGCTTTCTGGACCAGCAAGAGGTTGAGTATAAGGGGGAACTGGTTTTACTACATTAGGCTTAGTAATTGGTCTTCATACCCTTACCTTTTTTGGCCTTAACTTTTTCGAAAGTCTTTTTAATGATTCTTTAACAGACATTTTTAAAGCACTAGTAATCAATTATTTGCAGGAATTTTACCAAGAAATAATGGCTCCAGGCTGCCATCTCACAAATCTCTTGATCGAGGCTGCTTGACAATGTCTTAGCCACTCCGCTATTTTTGCTTTGTACTCAACCTTCTACCCTACAATAAACAACGCCATATGTACACTAACCTGTTAACTGCCGTTAGAGCCCCACATTATCGGGAGTCTTTATTAATCACTACCCCGTAAGCCTTCTGCTTCCAAGAGCCACTTCCTACATCTCAGGCTTTTTGGCTTTCCCCATCCATTACTAAGACTGGTGCCTAATTGGCACAAAAGAAATTAGTCTACTAGCCTTTATTCACTGCATCGATCTTTGGATCCGATACATTCGTTTGCTGACCTACCGTACCTGAAATTTCTTAGACCTCATCTACCTGGAATTAGACTACACCCTATCTGAACCCTAGCGTTATTCCGTACTCAAACACCCATTTTACACAAAGACCTTAAGACCACACACTCATGTTCAAACTCAGGCTCCTTCTCGCTCTGTTGCTGGTCATCTATTGTCAGCAAGGGTTGCAGGCTCAAACCAAAGCACCTCCCCAGTACGAGACCAATGGTACGCTTCTGTCAACTGTCGAGCTTCCCTATAAGCAGGCTGAGAAGTTGCGTAAAAAAGGAAAGATCATCGCAGCGCGCCCTTACTATAAGCAAAGCTTGGAGGCGTCATACGCTGCGCAGGACTGGGAGACCGTTCTTCTAGCCAGCTCCTATTTGGCGGAGAGTTACATTGGTAGTAGAAATTATCAGGAAGGAATTGACCTTGTCATCAAAGCCATCCAGCAGCTCCGACAATTTCCTCTGACATCTCCTGAAATAGGATATCAACTGTACAACTGTTTAGCTAGATTGTACCAATACGGCTACGAACCGCGGAAGAGTCTACGCATATGTGTAGAATCCTTACGATACCTGCGTCAAACATCGACTGCCGATACATCATTGCTGTATGCCAAGATGTATCTTCAACTAGGTTCATCCTATGCTAGTAACTCCCAATGGGGGCAAGCCCTACAATTCTATAGAAAAGCAGAAGCAATGCTTCCCCTGTTATCCCAGGCAGAGACGAATCAACTGCGCCCCAACGTCTACGCAAGATTAGGTAGCTATTATGCTTACATGTGGGATCTTATTCCCGCCACACAATATCTAGAAGAGGCCTTGGATGCCGCCATGCACCATCGAGTGACGAACTCTCCTGAGATATTTAGTCTGTATCAAGATATCGCTACCGTCTATCAGCGACTCAATGAGCATGAAAAAGCAATTGGACATTATGAAAAAGCAGCCTACTTGATCCAAACAACAGGGTTGGAAAGTGATCAAGTTATGTACATGCAATTGCCAAATATCTATATAGGAATTGCCAGGAGTTATCGAAGCATAAATCAACCCAAAAGCGCCCTATTTTATGCCCAGAAAACCAAAACGCTTTTAACAGAAGCTAAGGATGAAGTAGCCCCTCTCTTGCAAATTTCCACCCAACTCGAACTAGCTAGGATCTACACCAAAATGCGTCAGTATGAAAAAGCTACTGACTTACTGAAGTATACCAAAGCTAGACAAGCAGAACAGCAAACGCTACTAGGCTTCCATCCGATAATGAATCAACTTTCTCAGGAAATTGAATTTGCGGCTGCCGTGCTCGCGAAGGAACAGCAAGACTTCAATCGAGCCAAAAGCTTGTTCAAGAACTTACACGCTAAACTTTCCCTAGAATCACGGAAGAAACAAGTGGATCAACAGGAACTCAACACCACCACTTTGATCCACCTAGCAGAAATTCACCGAGAATTGAGAGATCTAGATTCTGCTTTCTACTACAATCAATTGGCTTTGGTTTGCGCTTGCCATGAATTCAATGAAGTAGCCCCTGAGTTAGTTCCCGCTGCAGAGCAGTGCGCCAATGCCCCTAATATCTTCCGAATCCTACATCAAAAAGCTAATATCTATCAGGAAGCAGCTACGTACGCTTCCAGCAAAGAAGATGAAGTGGCTATTTTGGAAGAAGGATTAAGGACTATTGCGCTGCTTGACGAGCTTTCTACCCAAAGTCTGAAGAAGGCACATCTTTTACGAGATGGCCAAACCAAGACATTGATTTCTCAGCGGGAAGCCCCTTTTCAAAGGGGAGTGGAAATAGCCCTTCAACATCATGCCATTACTCATGAGGTGAGCTCATTGGAACAGAGTTTTTACTATGCGGAAAAGCTGAAAGCGCAAGCGTTATCGCTGAGTTGGTTAAAGAATGAGGCCATGAGCTTTGGTCGAGTAAAGCAATCCGTGATCAAAAAGGAATATGACTTACTAGGAGATATTGTTCGATTTGAAAAGTTGATTGAAGAGGCACATTCCAGGCATGACACTTTCGAGGCTGTTCGGTTAGAATATGATCTGTTATTCTGCAAAAAGAAGGAATACGCCGCCTTCCAAAGAGACTTGGAAGAACAGTATCCCGAATACCATGAATCTAAATATGCTTTCATACCGGAGCGTACCTCCAACTTGCAGCAAATACTACAGCCAAAGGAATTGCTGATCAATTATGTTTTCGTAGACAGCCAATTGCTGATTTATACTTTAAGCCAAGATAGTGCTTTGACGCTCACACAAAGCCCTTTGCCACCTGCATTGAATGAGCAATTGGGTGAGATCCACCAAATGCTAAAGAATTCAAGCATGAACCGGCGGAAAAGCCGGACAGATTTCATTGAGTTGGCAAACGATCTATACCAGCAACTCTTAGCACCCATTGAGCATCATTTGCAAGGTAAATCCAAGCTTGTTATCATTGGTGATGGCATGACCAACTTTCTTCCCTTTGAGGTGCTGCTGCCTTCTGCTGATATACGAGCTTTCCATCAACTAGATTTCCTGGTGAAGTCCTATGATATTTCTTATCACTACTCAGCTACCTTATTGGCTAAGGCACGAAGAAAGCACATTGATCAAAAGAAGGGGATTTTCGCATTTGCACCAGTCTATAACCAGCAAAATAATGCTGCATCTTCTGAGGTAGCCGAGGGAACAATAGAGTCGTTAGGCAACAGTCGGATAGGGCAATTCCCAGGTATTCTAGCTCCACTTCCTGAATCTCAACACGAAGTCATCAATATCATCAAGATGTTTGCCGCCCAGGGTCAGGGGCGTAGCGCCCTAGCGCTGCGTAACTCAGCCAATGAATCTATCTTGAAGCGACATCTCCGTGATGATTATAAGTTCGTCCACATTGCTGGACATAGTTTCGCCAACCTGCTTAACCCCAACTTATCAGGAATAGCCTGTTATGAGGACCATTTCGATAATGAAGACGGAATACTTCATTCCGGAGAGATCTATCACCTTGACATCAATGCAGACCTTGTGACTCTAAGTAGCTGCGAAAGCGGATATGGTAAACTGGAAAAAAATGAAGGTATTCTCGGTCTGAACCATGCCTTTATCAGTGCAGGAACGCCGAATGTGGTATTTTCCCTTTGGAAGGTGTATGATAAAGTAAGCGCGAAGCTTATGGTGGATTTCTATCAGGAAGTTTTGGAGGACAAGAACTATACGGCGAGCCTTCGTCAGGCAAAACTAAACCTACTTAAAGATCCAAGTACGGCCGCTCCGCATTATTGGAGTCCCTACTTGCTCATCGGAAGATAAGGACCTCTAAATGACTCATCCCGAGTGCCAGCAACAGCGAAGACTCGGGATGAGTCGCTATGATTAAGGATCAATCCGATTGATCTCCATTTTGTACTTAATTACCCACTCGCTGGCTTTCTTCCGCAGCTCCCCTGGGGCGATTTCTCGCCGCTTTCAGCTTCTGGTTACCAAAATTGCGCGTATATGTCAACGTAAAGGTACGTTGAGAAAAATCAAAGACTCCCTCATAGGTCAATTGCTGAGCCTCAACATAACCGCTCCCTTGCAGCTCAATGGAATTCAGGAGGTCGCTAACATTCAAGCTGAGTGTACCCCAATTTCCACCAAGATTCTTTTGAAGCCCTAGGTTGAGCCCATACATTTCTCCGAACTTCAACGCACCTGCAAGTCTTGGTCCGGTATAAAACATGGAGAGTTCGGAGGAAAACCCTTTCGGTAACTTAAAGGATTGAGTGGTATTAAATTGCAAATAATCCCGCTTAAGTCGAATCGGTTTTCCGGCATCGTAGGTATTATTCTCTTGCTGGAAGTACATGGCGTTGACTCTCATTTGCCACCAATCCGTCACCTGGAGTGGGAAGCCAAGCGTAAAGGAAAGAATTTTAGAATTCTTCAGGTTTTCAGATAACAGCACCAATCGATCTGTCTCTGGATGATATTGCTGCTGAAACCTTGCGATGGTGCTATCCTGATGTGAATATTGAACGCTAAAGAATATCGTTTTATATCGTAAATCCACTTTATACGCATCGGTAAGTGATGGTTGAATCGCCACATTACCGGCAAAAAAGGTAGAAGGGTCAATCAGGTAAACAAAGGGTGCCATCTCGTTGAAAGTCGGCCTAGTGATCCTACGAGAGTATGCGACATTCGCACCAAAGTCTTTGGTAAAACTATGTGCAATGAAGGCACTGGGAAAGAAGCGGCCAAATTGCCGATCCACCACTCTTCCATCCGATTCCGTATCCAGCTTGGAGTCTGTATATTCGTACCTGAGTCCCACCTTGGCATTCGTATTTTCACCCAATTTGATGTCGGAAGAAGCATAGCCTGCCCAGATTTGTTCAGCCAAGCGACTATTGCTCGTCAGGGAGGGATCCTGGACCCACTCGTCGTTTTGGAACATCTCCACCGATACCCGATTATCAAAACTAGATCGAACTGCTTTTGCTCCGACATCAAATGAAATACGATCGGAGAAAGTGCGATGGTAATCAGCTTTACCCACCCAAATGCTTATGGGGGTCAGTTTCGTTGAGTTTGTCAGTTCATCACGAAGATACACCTGCCCACCATCAAAGATGGAATTGGTGTAGCGAGTCGGATTTTCGTTATTGAAATCCAGGTAATCTACGTCTACACTGACATAATCATTATCGGTGAAATTATGCTTGAAATTTAGGTTTCCACTGTAGTGCGTCCATTGATTCCGCTCGACATTAGCAACGGAGTTGATCTGGCTTACAATTCCTCCTTCCTGCAGCTCATTCCGATTCACTGCATCCATCGTCCACTTATTATCATAAGCAGAAATCAGACCACCTACGATGGTTTTGTCAGACAACTGGTAATCGACGCCTAACCTGAGATTGTGGTTTCGCTGCATCGGATCCCGCAAAGCAGCAGTCATAGATTGATCCTGTTCAGCAGCAGTCCCAATCGTTCGAGTGGTCTCAAAAAGCTGTTCTCTCCCGTTAAGGACGAAGGAGTAACTCCCAAAAGCATTGAGTCTATTCTTTCGGAAATTAAAGCTGATGTTGTCGTTAGAAACGTGGCCACGCCCGTAGCCGTACGAAGCCGTCAGTGCTCCACTCAAGCCCTCATCGGTCCGCTGGCGCAAGCGAATATCAATGTAGCCGGCATTACCTTCAGCATCAAATTTTGCCGGCGGAACCGTAATCAATTTTATACTCTTGATATTATCAGCACTCATGCCTTCTAGAAACTGCACTAAACTGGAAATCGGCATATAGCTAAGTTTACCATTGATCATGACATTCACACCTTGCTTCCCGACTAGAGAAATGGTATTGTTTTGTCGGTCGATGACAACCCCAGGCGATCGTTCTAGTATTTCCAGGGCAGTAGCACCAGCAGATACTATGCTATTCTCGACATTAACTACCAAGCCGTCCGGTTCTGCTTGGTACAGCGGTTTTTTATCCACTACAACCACTTCCTCCAGATCCAAGCCTGATATGGGGCGAATTGGATCCAATTGTAGCGATTGACTAGGGGATAGTTCAAGCGCACTAGTGTAGATATTGTTGTAGCCCACAGAAGTGACCTGGATGATGTAGCTACCTGCTGGGAGCTTCTCAAATATAAAGCGGCCGTCATCATTCGACATGGTTCCTCGAATGAAGGTCGTATCCGCTGCTGTCATTAAATACACATTAGCAGCTATCATGCCTTGGTCATTTTCATCCAGGATTTTCCCGTGGATAGTTTGACCAGTTGCACTTTGGTGGAAAAGAAAGAAAAAGAAAGAAAAGGGTTTTTTATTTATTTATTTAAAAAAAGAAAGAAAAAGAAAAGGCTGCATGCATAAACTAGCTTTCTCATGATTATTGGGTATTAGTTAGTAACTGTAGAATGAATCTGTATTCTTTAGTTGGTTAGCAGCGCAAAGGTGTAGTAAAAGCTTGGTGTCGGAAAGAGGATTTGTGTCACAGGCAGTTTCTAAGTAGTAGCTGTCCGGTTTGCCCGATTAAGTGGTTATTTTGAATCAATTTTTGTTTTCTCCCTTCTCTTCAAAGGTCTTACATTTCTGCCGGGCGACTCTGCATTAATCTTTCAACCTCCTGGACGATTCTGCGGAAAGGAGAGTAATGTCTGGAATAATTGATCGCACCTGTACACTACCTCGCCACAAAACACTAATAATCAACTACTTAACTCTTAACCAAACTGATGTTTTTGTCCAGAAGATTGATTTACACCAGTATAACATCACTGTATTGGTAGGCAGTGCCAAGTCTTCATCCGCCATTTTTACATCATTCTAGCCCTTTTTTGCATGGCGATTGAGGCCGCAAGACTGCAATTTTGTTGGACAAATCAAAAACTAAAGAAGACATCATGATTGGTACAGCAGAACAACATATAAAGGCTCCCAGCTTAGATTTTGACATTCACCCGCTATTGCAAAAGCGCTGGAGTCCTCTAGCTTTTTCGGAAGAAAGGATGAGTGAAGAGCAGCTGCAAGAATTGTTTGAAGCCGCGCGTTGGGCAGCAAGTGCAAACAATGAGCAGCCTTGGCAGTATGTATATGCCTTGCGCGGTACGGATGGCTTTAACCAAATCTGGGAAGGACTTCTACCTGGTAATCAAATCTGGGCCAATTCCGCTGCTGCCTTAGTAGTGAGTTTATACCGCAAGAACTTTCAGCGCAATGACCAACCTAATCCATGGGCTATGCATGATGTCGGGATGGCCAATGCTCAGCTAGTACTACAAGCCACACATAGAGACATTTACACACACATGATGGCCGGGTTTGATCGAAATAAATTACATCAGACTTTGGCCCTGGATGGTCAGGCCGAAATAATGGCCGTAATGGCGCTCGGTTACCTCGGAGAAGACACCGATCTTCCAGAGAAATATCAGGCCAGAGAAAGAAGCAAACGTCAGAGATTATCCATACACGAATTCACCAAAGCATTATGAAAAAGACCCAAATTCTAGTCTACGGAAAACATCCAGAGATATTGGAAACCGTACTACGTTTGATCAACAAAAATGAATCCTGGGAAGGAGAAGGAAGTATTGACGAAGAAAGAGTTATCGAGCTTTTCCACCAAAACCACTATGACTTGGTGCTCCTAGGCGGAGGGATATCTGGGGATTCAGAAAAGAAAATCAGAGCACTATTCCATCATATAAACCCACAACTCAAAGTCATCCAACATTATGGAGGAGGAAGCGGCTTGCTGAAAAGCGAGATTGAAATGGCTTTAGGTTCCGGAACCAATGATCGGCTCCAAATCATGGACAATCCATTTGGAACATAGGGCCATATAGTTGGTGCCTTCCGTCCTACCGGAAGGCGCCAACTATTGCTTAACCTTACTGTCCGGAGCCCCTTACTTGATCGAGATCAAAAGTTGGCAATAGCTGCCTTGATGGCCCAATGTAAGCTCACAACAGGGGTTGACTCCCTTTTTATCAAGAGCCACAACATAACTTTACCGTGGGCAATAAAGGCCAAAATTGAAAAAAAATAAAACCCTTTATCACTACAGATCCCCACCTTAACGTAATCTAGATCTACTCTATCCCCATAATTATGTAACTTTATGACGGTAGATCGGTACAATACAACTATAAACATGAAGGGTTTTTACCGCTTTCATACCCCGGAAAGCAACAATGGAACATTCTAATCACTTATCAAAGACCGAAGAAATTGAGCGGCTGCGCAGCGCCTATCAGCTCTTGACCGAAAGAGAGCAGAACCTGAGGGTATTGCATTCCTTCGCGCTCAATCTCCTACAACAACATACCCTGCAAGATGTGGTTTGGGCCATTGTCAAGCATGCGATTGCCAGGTTAGGCTTTTTCGATTGTGTAGTATACCTAATAGATGAAGAAAGGCAAATCTTAGTGCAAGCAGCCGCCCACGGGCCAAAGAATCCTCACGAAATGGATATTGCTAACCCCATTACCATTCCATTGGGACAAGGTATAGTGGGAACCGTAGCTAAGACCGGTGTAGCAGAAATTATTTCTGACACCAGCCAAGATCCAAGATATATTGTGGATGATGATTTTCGCTATTCCGAAATTACAGTCCCTATTTTGGATGGAGGGCGCTTGATTGGAGTGATTGATTCTGAACATCCCGAAAAGCACTTTTTTACTCAACAACATCTTGAGCTTTTGCAGACCATTGCGGCCATGGCAGTCACCAAGATTCTACATGCCCAAGCCGTACAACGTCTTCACACCTACCAAAAGGGCTTAGAAGAACAGATCGAGGAGCAAACTAGAGACCTGAAACAACACATTGTTGAATTGAGAAAATCCAATCAGGATCTAGAAGGGTTCGCTTATGCAGCATCTCATGATTTGGCAGAGCCTTTACGAACGATTTCAAGCTTCTTACAGCTTATCCAACGAAAGGAAAAAGGTCTGTCCTCTGAAAGCTTGGAGTACATGGATTTTGCGATCGGAGGTGTGCATCGATTGAAAAGGCTTCTCGACGGACTATTGGTCTATGCCCGAGTGGGGCAGAAGGCCGTAATACAAAAGCTGCTGGATCTAAATGAGATCATGCATACTGTTGAGTCAAACCTTTCTCAATTGATCAAGGAGAAAAATGCCAGTCTATACTATGATCAGCTGCCCACCGTCCAGGGTGACGATTCTGGTCTAATCCAATTGTTTCAAAACCTAATTGCAAATGCTATCAAATTCCATCATAAGGAACGAAACCCTGAAATCAGAGTGACTTGCGTCGAAGAAGCATATCGATATCAATTTTCCTTCCAAGACAATGGCATAGGCATGGAGGAAATTTTCTTTGAGAAGGCCTTTAAGCTATTTGGAAGATTGCATACCATTCAGGAATATAAGGGCAGTGGCCTGGGTCTTGCCCTATGTAAACGAGTCGTGGAAAAGCATGGAGGCGACATCTGGTTACATTCTGAAGTTGGTATCGGTACGACCGTATATTTCACCCTACCGAAGCCTGAGTATCAGCTACCTTCTTAAACTTCTCCTACCCCCAATAAGACTTTAGGTATAGTCAATAGCCAAGTCTCCGATCGCTTTTCAGATGTATGGGTTGTCTTTTAAGTCGAATTTTCTCACCTTTATAAAAGTACCATTCAAACACAATCAGGGCTACTGCTGCTGAAACTCTTAGTTCAGCAGGAAAGATTACTGAACACTACTGAATCGAAGCTAAACCAATCGCATGAAGTTCATTCGCCTTGTCCTGTTTTGTCTGACTGTAGGCTCCCTGATCAGCTCCCCCATACATAGCCAAAGCCTATCCACGGTAGATAGCATGTCCATCAAATTAGATATGGCTAGGTCGATGCGTAGATCAGATCCTGAACTAGCTTTCAAGACAGCGCTGGAGGTTAAAGCGGCTGCCCAGGCACTTGGGCGAGAAAAAGAACTTGCCCTAACAGAACAAATCCTGGTAGGTATATATGCTGAAAGAGCGGATTACCTTTCCGCTGTGAGATCAGGGGTTGCTGCCTTGGAATTATTTGAGAAGTTGGGCATGGAAAAGGAGCGCTGCATATCGAATATTCATATGGGGATCGTGAACCGGTACCAGCGACAGTTTGAAAGAAGTTTGAGTTATTACCAAGAGGCCGCTCGCGTAGCGGAAGAAAATGGCTATGATACCTTGACAGCTAGCATCTGGGGAAATATGGGCAACGTCTATCATGACCTTAATCAACTTGACGAAGCCCTGGATTATCACAAGCGGTCCTTGGAGAAAAATCGGGAACTAGGTGACAATCAAGGTGTAGGGAATTCTTTACACAATATTGGCCTAATATACCGGGAAAAGGAACTGTTTGAAAAGGCATTGGAATACCAACAGCAGTCACTTCAATTAGATCTTGAACTGGGCAATAAGACTAATATTGGCATCTCCTACCTGGATTTCACGGGGATCTACTTGGAAATGAAGGATTTTGAGAAGGCCTTAATCAATGCCGACAAAGCCCTAGCTATTGCAGAAGAGATTAAGTCCGGGCGAATTAAATCCCGAGTCTTGGGCTATCTGCCGATGATCTATGCTGCCAAAGGAGATGTTGAAAAGGCTCTAGCATTCAATATCGAGTATCGAGACCTGATGGATAGTCTGCAAGCTGCTAGCCTGGCCGAGCAGATTGCAGAGGCCGAGGCCAAATATGGAACGGAACAGAAAGAACGGCAACTAGATGCCCAGGAAGACGATTTATCCAGGCAGCGGCAATACATTGCCGGTCTCTTACTAGTATTTGCGCTGGTCACCATCGTTACCTATCTACTCTTCAATCGTTACAAGCTGAAACAAAGCAATCGACAGCTGAAGCTGGAGCATCAACAACTAAAACTAGAACAGGAAACCGCACAGATCAGGCAAATGAACGAAATGAAATCTCGCTTCTTTGCCAATATATCGCATGAGTTTCGAACCCCACTAAACCTAATCTTGGCTCCGCTCCGCCAGCACCCGACCAATATTCCAGGAAAGGAAATTAGCATGATGCGGCGGAATGCAGATCGTTTATTGAGGCTAGTTAATCAATTGCTGGATCTTTCCAAGGTCGAAGTAGGAATGCTCAAACTAGACAGGCGAACCATTGAAATTTCCAGTTTCCTACAAAACCTGGCCCAATCTTTTGTGCCGTTGGCCACTTCCAATGGTATTGAATACCAAATCAACATTCCTGAAAGGGATTACCTAGTAGAATCCGATCCGGATAAACTGGAAAAGATCATCTACAACTTACTATCCAATGCCTTCAAGTTCACTCCTCCAGGAGGGAAAGTCTCCCTCCACGTATTGATAGCGCATAAAAATAGGCTCCGTTTGTCAGTATCTGATACCGGGATTGGAATTGCGGAGGAGATGCGAAATAAGATCTTTGATCGCTTTTACCAAGTAGATAGCTCTCACACCAGGGCCTATGAAGGGACCGGCATTGGTTTGGCATTGACGAAAGAGCTGATTGAATTATTTGAAGGGGAGATTGAGGTGGAGAGCCAGGAAGGGCAAGGCAGTGTATTTACGATATCTATTCCCATCCAGTTATTGAATGCTTCAGTCATTGCGACTAAGGACATTTGGACAGCACCACCGTTGATGGCCGTCCCCCCAGTAGTTGTCGACCAAACGCAGCAAACAACAGCTCAAGTCAGTACACCAGCGAAAGACCAAGCTCACCTGCTGTTGGTCGAGGACAATGCCGATCTCCGAAACTATCTACAAGCTCAACTCTCCGAACAGTTTCAGATCAGCGTGGCTGAAGACGGGGAAGTCGGTCTACAACAGGCAAAAGCCCTAGTTCCTGATCTGATCATCAGCGACGTGATGATGCCAAAGCTTGATGGTATAGGACTCACTAAGGCACTGCGATCAGATGATGTTACAAGTCATATCCCAATCTTGCTCCTCACCGCTAGAGACGATGGAGAAACCAAGATCAAAGGCTTCAAAACCGGAGCCGAGCAATATCTACTTAAACCTTTCCAAAAAGAGGAGTTGTTAGCGCGGATCAAAGGGCTTTTGGAACAAAGGCGAGTATTACAGGAAAAATTCGGGCGAGCGGTGGTTCTGGAACCCAAAGCCATTACCCTGACAGATCGAGATGCGAGTTTACTGGAAAACCTCGTGGAAATCATCGAGGATAATATGGAGACCGAGGCTTTTTCAGTAGATCAATTGCAAAAAGAAATCGGTATGAGCCGGATGCAATTACATCGTAAACTTAAGGCATTGACCAACCAATCCGCGAGTGAGTTTATTCGATCCATAAAACTCAAGCGCGCCGCACAATTATTACAGCAGGGTGGGCTACAAGTGACCGAAGTAGCCTATCGCTCAGGCTTCAATCATTTATCTTATTTCGCAAAATGCTTCAAGGAAGAATTCGGTTCATCTCCAACGGATTACGCTAGAAAGCAAGCTTAAAGACCACATTTGTTACATATGTATCAAAGTCTGTTACATTTCTGCTAGCCTTGATTTTTTCTGCTGAACCAGTCTAGAGTATACTCTCCTGCCCCTGTTACAATATTGTCAGAAGTTGGGCGATTTATGATAGCGCCCGCTTGCCTTCCCGCCTACCTTTGTCCCGGTAATAATCACAACCTAAAACCTGATTTATTAAGTATCTAGCAGTCTGTACAGTAATGCGGTTGATTAATCCTAAAAACCCCAATAACCAACACCCCAATTAACCAATGGTACAGACTAGCTAGAGTTTTAAGCTTCCTAGCAAAAACCAAGAACCCATGGAAACTAGATCAATCGTCTTGTCGCTCCTCCTCCTATTCCTATGCCTTTTCATCGGCAATGTAATGTATGGGCAGTCTGCTAGATATTATCCTCTGGTTGACACGGTGGCCTTTCAGTCTGTCTCCGAACTAGATGAATTATTGACTTCCCCAGCGGGTTGGGCAGAAATGCCCGATTCCCTCATGGAATACCTGCATTATCCATCATCAGCCTATGGCAATGCGATCAAAAGACAGCAAAGTGTAAAAGAGGGAAATAGCGATTTCCGAGAGCCAGTCATCTTAGACATGGAAGTGATGAGCAAGTATTGTACCTCATCAAAAAGATACCTCGCCAGTAGGCGGGCGTACAAGACTCCGAAGGTAGCCACTAAGCGATAGAGCAGACTTGGATGGCTATTTCGGCTCAAAATATGCTTTTTATTAGCTTCCAATTAACCATTTAAAGACCAAGTTTTTTTATTTGTTGAGTGAGCAGGGGGCGCTGATCGGGTACATCAGCGTCCCTTTTTTATTACAGTATGCCTAGTAGTATTCAGTTTAGTAGAGCGTATCTCAAAACTGTTTTTGATGGCG
>ENA-UENT01000465-UENT01000465.1-marine-metagenome-genome-assembly--contig:-NODE-465-length-24369-cov-7.516560_pt1 | contig 24369 bp, 22 predicted proteins | sample MGYA00237879_ERZ529330 | MGnify/ENA primary metagenome ERZ529330 (study PRJEB26372, sample SAMN05368345) | marine metagenome | biome: cultured habitat; feature: ocean water; material: water; isolation... | reverse complement strand
CAGCAGGTGGTGCGGAAGTTTGTGAAGGAGTGACCGGTAAGAGTGACGGCAAAATGAGCAGTATGGCAGTATCAAACGCGCGGTAGGACCATTGATCAAACTGGAAAAGTGGATCAAAAGGTACGCGGCACAAAATCGGCCTTGTTCACAATAGCTGCCGAGTCTCCGGTAGCGCGGATGACAAAAAGGCCTTTGTTTTCTGCCTACATTCTACTCCACCGGTTGAACTAATCAGCGCCCAAATTTGTACCTTTGTGTGTTGATTTTGAAGGCAGTTGGCCAGAATCAAAACTGTAATTTTTTCATGAGTAAGCACGGAAGAGTATTGGTAGCCATGAGCGGGGGCATTGACAGCACGGTCACGGCTATGATGATGCACGATATGGGCTATGAAGTTGTTGGGATCACCATGAAAACCTGGGATTACGCCAATTCCGGTGGGTCTTCCAAGGAAACGGGCTGCTGTAGCCTGGATTCCATCAACGATGCCCGGGAGGTGGCTGTAAAAGTAGGCTTCCACCACTTTATTATCGATATACGCGATGAGTTCGGTGATTATGTTATCGACAATTTTGTGGACGAGTACCTGGCGGGGCGCACCCCCAATCCCTGTGTCCTTTGCAATACCCACATCAAATGGAGTGCCCTGCTAAAGCGGGCGGATGCGCTGGACTGCGAATTCATTGCTACCGGGCACTACGCCCAACTCAATGAACTCAACGGGCGGCACTATGTAAGCAAGGCAGTGGATGCGCACAAGGATCAATCTTATGTCCTCTGGGGGCTGAGCCAGGAGTGCATGGCGCGCAGCCGTTTCCCCCTGGGCCCCTACACAAAGCCTGAAGTCCGGCAGATGGCTGCCGACTGGGGGTATGAAGCCTTGTCCAAAAAGGCGGAAAGCTATGAAATCTGTTTTGTGCCCGACAACGACTACCGGGGCTTCCTCAAGCGCCGGGTCGATGGGCTGGAAGCGCGTGTGGATGGGGGGCAGTTTGTCAATACCGCAGGGGACGTAATTGGTACCCATAAAGGCTATCCCTTCTACACCATCGGTCAGCGCAAAGGGCTGGGCGTTGCCTTTGGGGAGCCGATGTATGTGACGGAAATCCGCCCCGACACGAATACCGTTGTGCTGGGCCGGCAGGAGGAACTTGTCCGTAATGGTATGATGGTCGGCAAGGTCAACCGGATGAAGTACGACCAAATCCCCGATGGCACGGAGGCCGTTACCATGATCCGCTATAATGATCAGGGCACGCTAAGCCGGTTAAGCAATATGGGCGAAAACATCCATGTTGACTTTTACGCTAATGTGAAGGGCGTGGCCCCCGGGCAGTCGGCTGTGTTTTATGAAGGAGATGATGTGCTGGGCGGTGGTATTATTCACGGCAGCTTTTTGGACGAGGGGCGGCAGAATTGATGGGGTAGCTGTTCTCAGAGCCGCGTAAATAAAACTATGGCAAAAGAATCCTATACCAAGGTCGGCCGGTTCGGCAAAACGCATGGGCTAAACGGAGGCATCCGCATCTTAGTGGAGGATGCTTTTCTTGATGCGGCCCTTGAAGCAGAAGTGCTGTTCGCTCCGGTTGATGGCAGCCCGGTGCCCTATTTTAATGAGGGCGTCCTTCTGGAAAGCCCGCTGGTCATTAAGCTGGAAGATGTGGACACGAAAGAGGCCGCCAAAGTACTGACGGGCCTGGATATCCTGTTGCCCGCTGAGGAGGTGGAGGCGGAGGAACTGGGTATTGAGGATTTCCGCCTGCTGGAGGGCTTTACCGTGGTGACGGAAACGGAAGGCGAAATCGGCCCCATCCTATCGGTGGAAGCCTATCCGGAGCAAATTCTGGCACTGGTCAGTTATCAGGGGCGGGAAGTCCTGATCCCATTGAATGAAACCTTCCTTCAGGCGATTGACCCGGAAGCAGAACGGGTGGAAATGCAACTGCCGGAAGGGCTGCTCGACCTATAGCCTTACCACCTTTGTACTCCAAAGTTCCCCTTCTTCCGCCCGGAAGCGGATGTAGTAAATGCCTTTGTCGAGTTTCGATAAATCAACCCGGGTCACGTTTTCCCCTTTTTTAATGGTCTGCGGCTGTTCAAAAACAACCGTACCGCCAGCATCATAAATAGCAAGTGCCCCCTGCCCGCTGTAATTGCTTCTCATTTTGAAGGCGCAGGTATGTTGTTCCGGCGCTTTGATTAATTCAAACTTCAGGTTACGCTGTGCAGGCCGGGTTTCGGCAACCGGGCTGAATTGATGCCTGCCTTCCTGATCAATCAGCTTTACGCGGTAGCGCAGTTCCTCTTCGGGAAAAATATCCTTATCCAGGAACAGGAAAGACGCCGGCTCATTTTCATTGGAAAGCGGAGGGAGCTGTCCGATCGGCTCAAAAGCTCCGCCATTGACTGAGCGTTCGATCTGGTATCCCAGCACTTTACGTTCGTAAGCGACCTCCCAGTTGAGTTCAATATAGTCGGGATAGGGAATGGCAGTCAGTTGAATACGGCTGGGCCTGACCTTTTGAGCTCTGCCCTGCACCCATATAGCGTAAGACCGGGGAGGTACCTCGAGCGCTACTGCCGAGGGCGAGGCATCCATGGAATCGAAATGGACAAGGGTGGCTTTCGGCGTAATGGCATGATCGGTGACATCTGTGAAGTAATCGCCGTTTTTGATATTGGACGTGTTGAGCTCCTGCTTAATGGATAGCGTGTCCCTTCCAAAATTGATGACTGCCAGCACGTCCCGGGGGCCCTGTGTGCTGCTCTTTAGTCCCGCCGGCGTATTACTGCCTTCCAGCTGGAAAACTAATGCCCGGGTAGAATCTCCGCTGTAGTAGGCCGAACGCTTGTCACTGCCTGCTGCATTCAGGTATTCCACCATGGAAGAGTTGAAGATGAACTGCCGGTGGATGGCCAGCAGTTGGTCGATGTGAGCCCGCAGGGGCTTTTTGTCTTCATATTCTGCCAGCTCTGATTCTCCACCGAAGTAGTCACCATAAAAAACCGTAGGCAGACCAAGTTGATTATTGGTCAGTAAATAGGCATAGGCCAGTAATGGGCTGGAAATGGGGTCATCGTAGTCGCCGGGCGTTGCATTCTGGTTTTTATAGGCCGGATGGTTGGCCATGGTCACAATATTGTACCCCGATAGCGCGGAAGCATCCCGGATGCTGGCCTGATAAATTTTTCGTACATCGTAGGTGGAGTCAGAACAAGCCTGGCGGAGCGCCTCCCGAAGTTGGTAATCGTAAATGCGCGGTTTAGGGCTGGCATCCTGCCCCAGTGCTTTGAGGATATTACGTATCCATTGCACCTGTCCTTTCTTACGGTCAAAGCCCGGCACGCCCCGAATGACAAACTTAGGAGCAAGGCCGGCCGCAGCAAGGGTTTTAAAATCAGCAGCAAACGCCTCGGCAGGGGAGAGGGGGAGGTCGGTAATGCTAAAAGCTTCCACACCCAGCGCTTCCCGGAGCGCTATGCCCTGTTCCGCCAACGAGCCAAGGGAGTCCTGGCTCAGGTCGATTTCTGCAATGACAGTCAGGCCCTGTGCTTCGAGGCGCTGAATGAGGGTGCGGACCTGCGGTGGTGCCTGTGCCGTGAGGTTGGGCAGCCAGATGGCGGTAAAGCCGGCATGGGCAAATTCCGGGGATTGCTCCGTCAGGTGGTCTACCCAAAAACGAAGGGTGGCACTATCAGGCAGGCTGCCGGGCGCATCTTCCGGGCAGCTCCAGTAGCAGCCTTGCAGGATGAAGTCCTGGGCATGCAGGCCGCTGATCAGGCCGTAGCATAGTATTATGGCGAGCAATCGTTTTCTCATTGCGGGTACCGGATTGTATGCGCTTAACAAAGTGGTTTGCGATATCGTAGCAGGCCACTTTCCAGCGTTTATGCCGGCATCAAGTTGGTTTGCTGTGGCAAACCACTTTATCGTCGGTATAGTGATAGCAAGTGACCCCGTTTAAAGTTACAAAATATTATGGCGATCCGGGAAAAGGAGTTGGTTTAAAAAATACCTAAGTTTGAGCGACCATAACCCAATGTTCCTATGCCAGCTTCCGGGCTTTCTATACTGATTCCTGTTTACAACTATGACGTGCGGCCGTTGGTGGAGGCTTTGCGCCAACAGGCTGATGCCTTGGAATGGGCCGTGGAAATCCTTTGCTGGGACGATGCGTCCCTTCCTGAATTTCAAAACATAAACGCTCCCCTTGGGCAGTTGCCGGGCGTCACTTATCGGCTGATGCCTGAAAACCTGGGGCGCTCCCGTATACGAAACCGCCTGGCGGAAGCGGCGAGGTACGACTATTTGTTGTTTATGGATGGCGACTCTGAGGTCACCCGGGCGGATTACCTGGAGCAGTACCAGTCGCACTGCACCCCTGGCCGTTTGCTCTACGGTGGGCGGATTTACCAGCCGGAGCCTCCGGAATCACCTCGGCTCAGATTTCATTGGCACTATGGCAGGTCACGGGAAGTGCAGCGCGCAGAAGCGCGGCAAAAACAGCCCTACCACAGCTTTATGACCAATAATTTTCTCATCCCCAAAGCTTTGTTTGCCCCGATACAGTTCGATGAGCGCTTGTTGCAGTACGGGCATGAGGATACGCTCTTTGGCCTGGAACTGCAGCGGCGGGGCATTCCCATTTTGCACCTCGATAACCCGCTGATCCACGCCGGGCTGGAGCCGGCAGAGACATTTCTGCGCAAATCCGAACAGGCCATTGAGAACCTGGTATTTCTGTATCAGGAAGGCAGCCTGAGGGAGACCCGCCTGCTCCGCGCCTACGAACGTCTTGATGCCTGGAAAGCTGCGCGACCGGCCTGCTATCTGCTGGATCAGGTCCGCCCCCTGCTAAAACAGCACCTTCTATACGCTAACACCCCCAACCTGCGGGCTTTTGACCTTTACAAGCTGGGGGTGCTGCTTCACTATTTGTGCAATTAATTTATTGCTGTTTGCCGGATTTAGGGGTATTGGATTTTCCCTTGCTTTGGGTGCCGGCATCAGAAGCGGGAGCCGCCTCCTTAGTAGTAGCGCTTTCCTCCGCCTCCTTTTCCTCTTCCAGGTTGTCGTAGATTTTTTTGTTGAACTCTGCGCTAATGACCTCTTCGTCATTACGCACCTGTTCCAGCATCTGATCCGGCGTGATAGTCTCATCATCGTAGGAGAAAATCCAGTACCCGGTATCGTTGAGAGACCGCAGGAAAGTCATGTCGGTCTGTGTGTACTTTTTCGCCCATTCTTCCGGGTCCGTCTCTTCGCCCAGTTCGACCAGCAGCTGATCAGGGATTAGGAAGTCCGGCACTTGTTCTTCCGGTGCTTCTTTAAGGATCCAGCCCTCCCTTTGTGCGATTTGATCGAGTTGGGACTCCAGCCATTTGACCGCATTAGGCCGGATTTCCTTTCCGGTCACCGTTTTCTTCTTGCCATTCTGATGGTAGGAGATGGTGACGCTCTGCATATCCGGGATACGCCCCCGGTAGCTATCGCGGAACTGCCAGAAGTTGGCCCGGTCAAATTCGCCCAGGATGCGTTCCATTTCAGATTTTTCCAGTTTTCTGACGAAGGTGCCCAGCCGGTCGGTATAGCGTTCTCCCTTGTAACTGGCAATGCCATTTTCGTAGATGGTCAGGGTGAATACCGGACAGCGTCCGTAGCAGGGCCCTTTGCTCATTTCAATGAGGGGGTCGAGCTTACTCAGTGAAGCCGAAGCCGGGGAGCCGCAACTGTGGAGCATGGTCAGGACCGCACCGAAAAAAAGCAGGAAGCCCAGATTCCTGGGGGGAACGAGAGGATTGATACTCATCAGGAAACGAAGGTTTGGTTTAAGCAGTGGATAATGGCAGCACAGCTCCGCTTGCGGGGTGTGCCGGTGGATAGAAACCGGAATGGCCGGGCAGGTACAACTTCTTGTATGGAATGCTCGCCACCCATTTCTTCAGTCCTATCACACGGATTCACTGCCATAATACAACAATTCTGGTTGGTTACAGCTACTGGCCACCGCCATCGTTCTCACCGGGCAATAATAAGCTTTTTGACGTGCATTTTATTCCCATACCGGATTTTTATATAATAATTTCCGGCATAAAAGCCCGCAACACTGAGCTCCGCTTCGGGGCCTGCGGCTTCAACCTGCTGTACTAAACGGCCGGCAAGGTCAAAAATTGCAAGCTGTGCCGGTTCATTTCCAGGCAGGCGGATTCGAAGATGGTCTCTGGCGGGATTCCCAATTATAGAGACCTCTGACGAAGAGGTGCCCGTTGTTTGGATGGAAACAGGCGTGCAGGAGCCTTGCAGCAGCCCGGGGCGGTAGGACTGCAGGGTGCTCAGCACGCGCGCTTTTTGGCCGGGTGTGAACAGGGACATACAGGCGTCCTGCGTGAAATTCATGAAGTTCATAAACATATCCGGTGAGCCGCAGGAAAACGGGGGCAGGGTAGGGCAGGTACCTTGGTAGGTGTCGGCCTGAAGTGGGGTGTCGGCAATGCCATCGTCCTGATCACAGTTGAAATTGTTGGCATTGGGGCCCCAGAGGTGCTGCAGATTGAAGTAGTGGCCGAGCTCGTGCGTACAGGTACGCCCCAGGTGAAAAGGGGGGCTTACAGTGCCGGTCGTGCCAAAGGCATCAGGCCGGATGTACAGCCCGTCTTCAGCGGGCGTTTCCTGTCCCTCTTCCGGAAAAGTGGCGGAGCCTAGTGCGCCATCGTTCCGGCCAGCCACCCAAATGTTCAGGTACCGGTCGGGGTCGAAGCCGTCTCTGCCGCCCAGGTCTGTATAGCAAAGGCGCCGCTTGCCACTGGAAAAGGTATTGGTAATGCCCGCCACCGGTGTGTAAGTGCGGGTGATGGCAACAAGACAAAACTCAAGTTCCAGGTCACTAATCAGCTCATCGAAGAGGGGGTGGACAAATGGGACTTCCACATTCAGGCTTCGGAAGTCCTGATTCAGGACCTCAATCTGTGACACGACCTGTTCGTTGGAAATATTTTCTTCAGCGGTATGCCAGACTACGTGCACAGCCACGGGTATGACAACAGGCTCCCGTATTGGCACGATGGCTCCACTGTTTCTCACCGGGCTGTTGTGGGTGTTCAGCGCACAGCGTGGCTGAGCTTGAGCTAGCGCAACTACGCTGCTCAATAGAGTGTAAATCAGTAGAAAACGCGCAGTGACAGGAAACATAGTTTTAATTGCTCAACAGCTCGTATACCTCGTCAAGCTTTGGCGAAATGACGATTTCTGTACGGCGGTTTTGTGCTTTTCCGGCAGCAGTATTATTGGTCGCCACCGGCATGTTTTCGCCCCGGCCGGCAGCGGTAAGCCGCTGTGGGGATACCCCAAACTGAGTCAGAATTTGGGTGACGGCAACAGCCCGGTCCACGCTGAGGTTCCAGTTCGCCAGTTCACTGCCATCTGAATCGGTATGCCCTTCGACGAGGATGTCAATGTCCGGGTTGTTCTTTAGTGCCCCGGCCAGTTGGCGCAGGGCTTCCTTGCCAGAGGGGTCAATACGGGTACTGCCGCTTGGGAAGAGCAGCTCAGCGCTAAGAGAAACATAAAGCTTGCCGCCCCGGTCTTCCACGCTAAGCCCGCGGGAGGAGAACTGCCCGACAATATCATCCAGGCTGGCCCGAACGCCCTGCATGTTATCCTCCTTGAGGTTGAGCATTTCCTCCAGCTCCTGAATACGGATATTCCGGTCCTGAAGGGTGCCTTTCATCGCGGTATAGTCGTACTCCATGGTATTGAGGCGGTTGGCTTTTTGGTAAAGCTCGTATTCCAGTCCTTCGAGGCGTTCTCTGTCCTTGTCCAGATTTTGTTGCTGTTGGGTGAGCTGCCGCTGCAGGGCTACCTTTTCATAGGAGGCGGTCTCGTCAAGCTCATTGCGCTCTTCGAGGATGCGGTCCATACGCTGAAGCAGGTCCTGATAGCTGCGGTTCAGGCTTTTATTGGTCACAACGTACTCCTCCAGCTCAAGGCGGGTATTACGGACCTCAATTTCCAGCTGCCTGGTTTCTTCAGCGAGTTTGTTGTACTCATTTTGTAGAGAATCCGTGGACTGGGCTTCCTGCTCGTAGAAGGCTTTGAGCTCTTCCATTTCCTGATACTCCTTCTTGGTCACACAGCTGGACAGCAGCGCAACAAATAAAATGGCAATTGGAAAAAGGGGCTTCATGCTGCAAATTTTTTGTGCAATGTACCAAATTTTGTGAAATCACAGAAACACCTGTTCTTAACGTATCTCTCCAATGGTCTAGTTTGCAGGCGGTGATTTATTTCAGCCGGATTGATTCGTGATTTTTTGCAATACCAAAGGTAAGCCCATTAACTTTGCAGAAAAAATAATCCAATGACCATCCGTTTAATCTTCTTACTGCCTGTCTTTTTCATGTTGTGGAGCTGCCAGAGCGATGCCTCCGGTTCCACTGCTGATCAGCAATCCGAAACCAATCAGCCGGCAACTTCAGCAACTGTTGTGCCTGATGAGAAAGAGGCCCGCCCGCAGCCCTCGCTTTATCAGCCTCCACAGAGTACGGAAGTCCTTTTTTTGAGCATCGACGATCAAACGGTTGCTGCCGGGGAAACGGTCTGCACGCCGGTACGCGCCAGGGGCTTCAACAGCCTTTTGTCCATGCAGTATACCGTGGCATGGAACCCGGATGTGCTTACCTTCAAGGGGCTAAAGGACTTTGGGCTGCCTTATCTGACCATCCAAAACTTCGGTACAACCCGGGTACAGGAAGGCGTGATGCCGGTGGCCTGGATCGATAATGCGCTTAAAGGTGTGACGGTAAGTGCGGGGAACCCGCTCTACACGGTTTGTTTTGAAGCAAAGGCGAGTGGGCAATCAAGCCCGGTGCAGATTATTGATCAGCCTACCGCTATCGAAGTGGTCAATCTGGGGGAGAAACTCGTAGGGCTGGACAGTGAGCCGGGCACGATTACAGTACAGTAATGACAGTATTTTGAGTACAGGTGTCACTTATTTGGTAAACTTGCCCGCGTTACTACTCATTTTATGGACAGAAATTTTATTTTTGTTAGAAATCATAACTTATGAGTAATATCGTTACCCAGCGTTTCGTCAAGTGCCACGATAAACTGAAGGCGGAAAACCAAGTTCGGTCCAGCCGTCAGTTTGCCTTGTCGCTTGATTATTTGCCTCAAAGCCTGAGCGAAATTCTGAAGGGCCGGCGCGACGTAACGATAGAGCTGCTGCGTAAAGCCGTGGAACAGTATAAGATCAATCCGGTCTATATCTACACCGGTGAGGGCCCCATGTTCATGAGTGAGGAAGGTGATAAAAGTTTCCGGGTACTGACTATCGTGACCAACTCCAATGAGGAGGAGCGCATTGTGCATGTGCCCGTACCGGCGCAGGCAGGTTATGCTGCCGAGATGACCGACCCCACCTTCATTCAGGAACTGCCGCATTTCACGCTGCCGGATTACAAGTACAAAATTGGAACTCACCGGTCTTTTGATGTAGCGGGCGATAGCATGGAACCCACGCTGTTTGAAGGGGACAAGGTCATTTGCAGCTACCTGGAGCCCACCCTCTGGGAATCCGGAGTCAAGGACAGCTACGTTTATGTAGTCGTTACCCGGGGCGATGTGGTGGTGAAGCGGGCGTTCAACCATCTGAAAGAGAAGCAAAGCCTGGAGCTGCATTCTGATAACAACTTCTACGAACCTTACCACCTCAACCTGGGCGATATTCGTGAAATCTGGTATGTGCGGGCGAAGATAAGCCCTTTCCTGCCTTCCCCGCAAAACATCAAGCGCTACCTTCACGATGAAATGAAGGACCTCAAGCAAACCATCCAAAATCAGTCCAGGCTTATCAACAACCTCAACGATACGGTGGAGCGTTTGTTGAATAATAAATCAACCACCGAGCCACATGAAAAACATCAGGATTAAAGGGACCATCAAACACGTGAAGCTGGAAGGCGGCTTCTGGGGCATCATAGCCGATGACGGGCAGGAGTACCGGCCTGTCCAAATGCCCGAACAGCTCAAGCACGATGGGGAATCGGTCGAAGTGACAGTCAAACCAGTAGAAGAGGAAATGTCCATCCACATGTGGGGGCAACCGGTTAAGGTCGTCTCTTTTCATACCCTGCATCCTTAAAACAACAAAAGAACCCGCCAGGATCGTAAAATCGAGGCGGGCACTTTGGTCCCGGTTCAATTTGTTCCGGGTAACGTGATGAAGGATTGTCGCTTTCAGGTGCGAAAAAGGCTTTTTAGCCCTTTCAACAAGCGACTATCGATTCTGCCATTCCGAATGATTCACTTCCGGAACGTTGAGCTGGATCTTGTTGCGTTCAAACAGGTATGCAGACAGCTTGGCTGCCACTTTTGCGGCACCTTCATTCCCCTTCTCAAGGGCTTCGGGCGTGAAGTAGTGCTTGACAAAGTGAGTGTCAAACTTTCCGCTTGTAAAGGCTTCGTGTTCGCAGACAAACTTACCGAACGGCAAAGTCGTCTCCACCCCTTCGATTTCATACATCTCAATGGCCTCGATCATGCGCTGAATGGCCGCATCGCGATTAACACCGTAGGTCACCAGCTTGGCAATCATCGGGTCGTAATAAATTGGGATTTCCATGCCTTCTTCATACCCATCGTCAAGGCGGATGTTATCTCCTTTTGGGCGGCGGTACCGGGATAAAGTACCAACGCTTGGGAGGAAGTTCTCCGCCGGGTCTTCGGCATACACCCTGAGTTCCAGGGCGTGGCCGGTAATGCTCAGGTCTTCCTGTTTGATCTGCAAAGGCTCGCCCCGTGCGATGAGGATCTGTTGTTCCACCAGGTCCACGCCGGTAATGAGCTCCGTGACCGGGTGTTCTACCTGCAGGCGGGTATTCATTTCCAGGAAGTAGTAGTTCATGTCGGCATCCATGAGGAACTCCACTGTGCCGGCTCCGGTGTAGTTACAGGAACGGGCCACATTGAGGGCATCATTGCCCATCTTCTCCCGCAGCTCCGGTGTCAGAATACAGGAAGGCGCTTCTTCCACTACCTTTTGGTGGCGGCGCTGAATGCTGCATTCCCGTTCAAAGAAGTGGATGTAGTTGCCGTGTTCATCGGCCAGTACCTGAATTTCGATGTGGCGGGGCGAAGTCACATATTTTTCAACAAATACCGAGCCATCGCCAAAAGCAGAAGTCGCTTCGCTAATGGCCCGCTTCATCTGGTCTTCAAATTCATCCGGATTTTCAACAATCCGCATCCCCTTGCCACCACCACCGGCGGAGGCCTTGATCAGTACGGGGAATCCAATCTCTTTAGCTACTTTTTTGGCTTCGTCAATATCCGTAATGGCGTGGTCCAGCCCGGGCACCATAGGGATATCGTAGGCTTTCACCGCATCTTTGGCGGCCAGTTTGCTGCCCATGACTTCAATAGCGTGAGGCCCCGGTCCAATGAATTTGATGCCGGCATCTTCGGCAGCCTGGGAGAACTTCGCATTCTCACTCAGGAAGCCGTAGCCCGGGTGTATGCCATCTACATTCAGGGACTTGGCAACATCAAGGATTTTATCAATCAGGAGGTAAGATTGAGCGGACGCCGGAGGGCCGATGCATACCGCTTCGTCAGCGAATTTGACATGAGGCGCGTGCCGGTCTGCTTCAGAGTAAACAGCAACGGTACGTATACCCATTTTCTTTGCGGTCCGCATGACACGTAGTGCGATTTCGCCCCGGTTGGCGACAAGGATTTTCTTCATTGGTTTTAGCTTTTTTGTTGGACAGCTCTGAGAATTGCGAGCTGCTCGTTCTGTTTTCCTGCGGGAAAATAACTATTTTCCCGGCCATTACACAACCAACAGTGCGTAATGGCAGGATGATTTTTCGCACCTTTCTTTTGAAAGGCAGGAATCCAGCCGTACCACCGTAAAACCAAATTTATGATTGATCAACCCCGGCAGCTGTGGGCACCTACCGAGGCCTTCCGGGCGCAATCCCGCCTGGCTCACTACCGGCAGTGGCTTAGCAAGCACCACCAACTGAACTTTGACGACTACGAGGCGCTTTGGTCATGGTCAGTGGCCGAACCAGCCGACTTCTGGGCATCCCTTTGGGATTATTTTGACATTATCGCACATCAGCCGTATTCTCAGGTCATGTCAGATGACCCTATGCCGGATACCAAATGGTTTGAAGGGAGCACGGTGAATTACGCAGAGCATATTTTTCGCAACCGGACTACTGCGCATCCTGCCCTGATGGCACAGTCCGAAACCCGGCCCTTGCACAGCCTCAGCTGGGCGGAGCTGGAAGAACAGGTGGCAGCATTTGCGGCTTTCCTACAGGCGCAGGGCGTGGAAAAAGGCGACAGGGTTGTTGGTTTTCTGGCCAATACCGAAGAGGCAAGCATTGCTTTCCTGGCTGCCTGCTCGCTGGGCGCTGTCTGGTCGAGTTGCTCGCCGGACTTCGGGACCAGCAGCGTAACGGACCGTTTCCAGCAAATCGAGCCTAAGGTGCTGATCGCTGTGGATGGCTATACTTATAATGGTAAGCCCTACGATAAAATTGAGGTAGTACAGGAGATCGTAGCAGCACTGCCCACTTTAAAACGGGTCGTTCTCGTTCCTTTCCTGAATGAAAGTGCCGAGGCAGCGGCGATTCCTAAAGCTGTAAGCTGGGCAGATGCTCTCGGTACTCCCCACGATGGGTTAGCGTTTGAGCCGGTCCCGTTTGCTCATCCTATCTGGGTGCTGTACTCCTCAGGCACCACAGGTATCCCCAAAGCGATTACCCATAGCCACTGCGGCGTGCTGCTGGAACACCTGAAGTACCTGGCTTTTCACAATGACGTACATCCCGGAGAGCGCTTCTTTTGGTTCTCCACTACAGGGTGGATGATGTGGAACTTCGTGCAGGCGGCTATGCTGGCGGGGGCCACGCCGGTACTATACGATGGCAGCCCCGCCTACCCGGATATGAACGTCATGTGGGCATTTGCCGAAAAGGCGAAGATCAACCACTTCGGTACGAGTGCGCCCTTCCTGGTGGCGAGTATGAAGCGTGGCATCAATCCTTCCAAAGATTTCGACCTCAGCGCACTGCGATCTATTGGCTCAACGGGCGCGCCCCTGCCACCGGAAGCTTTCGATTATGTGTATCAGCATATCAAGGAAGACCTCTGGCTTTGTTCGATGAGCGGCGGCACGGATGTTTGTACGGCATTTGTGGGCGGCTGCCCGGAACGCCCGGTCTACATGGGAGAAATTCAGTGCCGCGCCCTGGGCTGCGCTCTGTATGCCTACGATGAGGACGGGCAGCCGCTGGACGATGAAGTTGGAGAAATGGTGATCACAAAACCGATGCCCAGCATGCCGGTCTACTTTTGGAATGATGCCGGTAAGGCCCGTTACCGGGAAAGCTACTTTGAACTGTTCCCGGGCATTTGGCGGCACGGCGACTGGGTGAAAATTACCAGTCGGGATTCCCTGGTTATCCTGGGCCGCTCAGACGCAACGCTCAACCGGCACGGCGTCCGCATCGGCACTGCGGAAATCTACCGGGCGGTTAATAAGGTGAAAGCCATAAAGGACAGCCTGATTGTGAACCTGGAGCTGGAAGGCGGGCGGCACTACATGCCTTTGTTTGTACTAATGAATGAGGGAGAAGCGCTGACAGGAACCGTTAAAGCGGAATTAAAGACCACCCTCCGCCAAACGTATTCGCCCCGTCATGTGCCAGATGATATCATTGAGGTGGCCGATATCCCCTATACCATTAGCGGCAAAAAGCTGGAGGCACCGGTGAAGAAAATCCTGCTCGGGCACCCGGTGGAAAAAGCGGCTAACCGTGATGCCATGCGCAATCCGGAGGCCCTGGATTTCTTTATCGACTTTGCAAAACGGGTTAATGGCTAATAAAAACTGGCCCGGTGCAGGCCCGGCCGATAGGGCCGGTTGATGAGGTCAAGGATTTTCTGATAATCTTCAGGGTTGTTCAGGAAGTCCAGGTCCTCAATATCGATGATTAGGATAGGGAGTTGTTCGTTAGAGCGGAAAAACTCAAAGTAGGATTGCTGGATTTCCTGCAGGTAGGAGGGCTCGATTTCCTGTTCAAAGGCCCGCCCCCGCTTGCGGATGTTGTCCATAAGGCGGTCTGCGGAACGGTGGAGGTACACGAGCAGATCCGGCTTTGGGAAAGCTGCATTCAGAATGTTGAATAAACGCTGGAACAATCGGTATTCTTCGGTATTGAGGTTGTTGCGGGCAAAAAGCAGGGTTTTGTAAAAGATATAATCCGCAACGATGCCCTCCTGAAAAAGGTCGCGCTGTGCCAGTTCCTGCTGCAATTGCTTGTGGCGCTCGGTCATGAAGAAGAGCTCCACCGGGAAGGCATAGCGGTCCGGATTTTGGTAGAAATGTGGCAGAAAGGGATTGTCAGCAAACTCTTCGAGCAGGAGTTTAAAGCCGAAATCTTCAGCCAGCATTTGCGAAAGGGTAGTCTTACCAGCGCCGATGTTTCCCTCGATGATCAGGAACTGGTGTTGCATGGATTGGTCGTTGTTCATGATTCGCGTCTCAGTTTACAGCACATTGACTTCCGGTTTGAGGGCAATGCCAAACTGCCGCTCCACATCTTCCATAATCTGTTGCGCCAGCGCCCAGACTTCCGCCCCGGTGGCTCCCCCGTGGTTGACCAGGACGAGCGCCTGTTGGGGGTAAGTACCCACATTCCCGATGCGCCTGCCCTTCCACCCAGCCTGCTCAATCAGCCACCCGGCAGGAACTTTGGTATGCGTATCCCCCTGCGGATATCCGGGAATAGCAGGGTGCTGGTCCCGTAAGGCTTCAAAGCGGGCATTGGCAATCACCGGGTTTTTAAAAAAGCTGCCGCTGTTGCCCAGTTCTGCGGGGTCCGGCAGTTTGCTTTGACGGATGTGGATGACCGCCCGGCTGATGTCTTTGGGCTCCGGCTGTTGAATGCCCCACTGCTCCAGCGTTTCGGGTATGGCACCATAGCTGGTGTTGAGGTGGTGTTGCCGGCGCGTGAGCCTGAGGTGGATATGAGTGATAAAGATTTGCCCTTTCAGAGACCGCTTGAACAGGCTGTCCCGGTAGCCAAAGGCAGCGTCCTCTTTTGTAAACTCCAGCGCTTTGCCTGTACTCAGGTCAATCGCTTCCAGCCGTTCGAAGACATCCGATAATTCCACTCCGTAAGCCCCGACATTCTGAATGGGAGCAGCTCCGGCGGTGCCGGGTATGAGCGACAGGTTTTCCAGCCCTCCCAGGTTTTGTTCCAGTGCCCAAAGTACGGTTTCATGCCAGTTTTCACCCCCGCCGATGCGCACCAAGGTGGTGTCTGTATCTTCAGCAAGGACAGATTTTCCCATAATCCGGTTGTGCAGTACCCATTGGTCGAGGTCTTGGGTCAGGAGGAGATTGCTGCCGCCGCCCAGGACAAATACAGGTCGCTCCGGGTGCTGCCGGCGAAGGTCCTGTAGCACTTCAGGGCTTTCTATATCCGAAAAGAAAGCCGCTTTAGCGTTTATGCCAAAAGTATTGTAAGCCTGCAGTGATTGTTGTTGCTGAATCATTGTACCGCCGCTTTCTTTTGAATAACCTCGCAACCCCACAGTCCCGGTTTGATACTGATCAGGACGGTGTCGCCCCGTTCCAGGGTACTGGGATAAGGGGCCAGGCTGGTGATTTCCCGAATTTCCTGCCGGTAGTAGAATTCGATTTCAAAGACATTCGGAGCTGGTTGTTCTCCGGCTATAGGCCCGCTGCGACTGGCGTAACGGGCACTTTGGGAAACGAACTCCACCGGCGTTGGTTGTGCAGGGGGGCTGAGCAGCCGATTGCTCAGGCTGCCGGCCAGCGGCCCAAAAATAGTACAGGAAAGCCCAAAAAAAATATAAATCTGGATTTTTTCAGTCAGCCCATTTTCATGCCGGGCTGCGTAGTGCCCCAGTGCAAGGCCGATGCAGCCACCAAGGCCCATGCTGTAAAACGCCAGGCTTGACATATCCAATGTGCGGTTGAACCATGCGAATTCCAGCGCGTAGACCACGACCAGCCCCAGCATAGCCAGGCCAGCGAGGGTATACGTTAGCCGCTCCTTCAGCGTGTAGGCCATGTTTAGATCGGTTCGAATTGCAGTTTAGCCAGGGTGTTGTAGGCTCCTTCTTCCCGCTGAGAAAGCTCGGTATGTGTACCCTGCTCGATGATCTGACCATTTTCAATAACGAAAATCTGGTCCACATCGCGAATCGTAGCCAGCCGGTGTGCGATGATGATAGAGGTACGCCCCTCCATCAGGGTGGCCAGCGCATCCTGAACGACTTTTTCGGATTCGGCATCGAGGCTGGAAGTCGCTTCGTCCAGCAGGAGTATGGCGGGGTCTTTGAGGATGGCCCGCGCAATTGCAATACGCTGCCGCTGTCCCCCCGAGAGCTTTACGCCCCGCTCGCCCACCAGGGTGTCCAGCCCTTCCGGGAAGGTTTGGATGAAATCCCAGGCATTGGCTTTCTTTGCTGCCTCAATTATTGCTTCTTCCTCAGCATTCGGGTTGCCATAGAGGATGTTCTCACGAATAGAGCCTCCGAAGAGGATGACTTCCTGGGGCACGATGGCAATATTCCGGCGATAGGCCGTTGTGTTGAAACTGGAAATCGGTTGCCCGTCCACCAGGATATCGCCCTCATCAATATTGTAGAAGCGCAGCAGCAGTTGTACAATAGTGGACTTTCCAGCTCCGCTCGTCCCTACGAGTGCCACCTTCTGGCCCGGCTCTACCTTGAAGCTCATGTCTTTAAGAACCTCAATGTCCGGGCGGGTGGGGTAGCGGAAGCGCACGTTTTTATACTCAATATGGCCTTTGACCGGGATGTCAGGAATATGCGCCGCATTTTGGATGTCAATTTCCTGGTTTTCCAAAAGGATTTCACGAATACGCTCGGTGGCCCCAATGGCACCCAGCAGCTCTGTGTAGAAATTCCCAAGACCAGCAATAGAGGCACCAATAATAGCGGTGTAAGCCACAAATTCAATGAGAACGCCTACGCTCATGGTCCCATCCTGAACCATCATAGCTCCCTGCCAGATGATAAAGAAAAGCGCCCCAAACAGGAAAGTAACGATGAAGACAGAAAATAAAGCCCTCCATCGTGCGTACTTCAGCGACATGCCCACGACCCGGTTGATCCGCTTGCCGTAGCGGACGGACTCAAACAGCTCATTGGTGAATGCCTTTACCGCCTGAATGGCCTGCATGGTTTCGTTGAGGATGTTATTGGACTCCGCCAGCTCCTCCTGCCGTTCCTTGGAAAGCTTGCGGATGAAGCGCCCGAAGAACATAGCTCCGATAATGACTACCGGGAAGGTGGCCAGCATGATGAGCGAAAGCTGTGGCGCACGGAAAGCCAGGAAAATGATACCTGCCAGCAGGATGATAATTTGACGAAGGAATTCAGCAAGGGTGATCGAGAAGGCATTGTAAAGTTTCTCCACATCTGCCGTGAGCCGGCTCACCAGCTCGCCCACGCGGGCGTGCTCAAAGAAAGACATGGGCATGGAAATGAGCTTTTCGTACAGCGCCCTTCTGACATCAGCAATCCCTTTCTCGCTGACGATGGAAAACAGGTAGATACGGAAATAGGATACTGCCCCCTGTATTACCAGGATAGCGGCTAGTATCCAGCCTACATCAACCAGGGAGTAAGGCATTTCCTTTTCGCCGGAAGCGATATCGACCATCAGCCCGGAAAGATACGGGAACACCATGAAGGTGATCGAAGAGACAAATAACAGCACCAGCCCGAAACCGAACGCGAAACGGTAAGGGTGGATAAACCTGAAAATCTTAGCGGCAGCGGCCAGCTTTTCCCGGGTGAGGCGGACTTTGGGCGCATCATCGGCGCCTGACTTGCGTCTGGACATTATTGTACTTGGTTTTTTTGCATTCCACGATCATAAACAAATCGAGCAGCTTTAAGTTAAAATCGTGAATGCATTAATCTGGTGAATACCTGTTTCAGGCTAAAGCCGTTCTTCAGATACTATTTAAGGTATAAAGACTTTTGGCATCAAAGCAGCACCTGAGGATAACCTTTTATCAATAGTTTTTTTGTTTATATATCCGTGTGCTTTTCTTGGAGGGAGCCGGAAAAAAAATTAGCTTTGTAGCGTCTGCACACAAGTATGCCGGGCAGGTCAGGGCACTTAAAGAGCGACTTGCCAATACAGAGCGACTCCCTAATTACAGAGCGTATTTGTTCATCCATTCCCCAGTATTGAATGAAAATTAAAAGTCAGTCTGTTTGGTCAAAGACTTAGAGACTGCCTGACTTGGGCCTTTCGATTCCCAAATCCCATTAACTATGCAAAGACAATTTTTGGTCCTGCTTTTTTGCTTTTTGGTGCATACAACGTTAACTGCCCAATTTGTGGATATAGGGTTTACTTTCGGTAGTATGTTCTACAGCGGGGATATTTCACCAAGCGACCCAAGAGCAATGATCCAGGAAATGCGCCCGGCAGGCGGGATTTTCTGCAGGCTTTCTTCCAGTAATATATTCTCCACCCGGTTTTCCCTTAATCTTGGAAGTGTACAGGGGGATGACGCCCGAACGTATCGGAAACAGCGCGATCTGGCTTTTCGTACCAACATCACGGAGTTTTCAGCCATTGGCGAGTTGCATGCATGGCGCATCCGGCATACCGAGTACAGTTTTACCTTTCCTTATCTTTACGGTGGAGTAGGGCTGTTTCATTTCAATCCCCGCAGAGAAGTGGATGGGGAGTGGATAGAGCTTCAGCCGCTGGGCACCGAGGGGCAGGGAATACCGGGTTATGCACAACGGTATAATCTGACTCAGTTCTTTGCACCGTTCGGAGCTGGTATTAAGTTCATTACCCGGAAGTTTACGTTTGGGTTTGAATTTGGGCCCCGCTTTTTGCTTACGGATTACCTGGATGATGTAACAGGAGCCGAAGTGAACCACCGGGATGTCTTCATCAACAACGGGCCACTTGCTGCTCAGCTCAGCCGGCCGGCCCTTGGTGGTGCTGAAGGTGTGGATCAGACTTACAGCCGTGGCGTAACCTCACGGGACTGGTACTACATGATGAACATCACAGTTTCCTACAACTTCGGTGCCGGGCTTAATAAAATGCTATCTGACCCGGTGCCTTGCCCAAAGTGGTCGAAACGAACCAGCCGAAGGCTATAATTAACCACAGGACTTAATAATTATTCAGGACTGGAAAGCGTTTCTTAATCTTGAAGCGTCTATATTTCAGACCAGTACCTTAATTGATCATTTAATCCCAATGAACAGCATTATGACACGCAAGTTATCCTACCTCATCCAGCCCCTTTTCTTTTCTGTTTTGCTTACCGGACTCCTCAGTTTTGCTGCCCTGTCCCTTGAGGCGCAAACGCAGCTTGGAGTTATGGGAGGCGTCTCCTTATACAGCGGAGATCTTTCGCCAAAAGAGTTTGGCGTTTACTTTGAAGAGGTCCGCCCGGCATTCGGGGTATTTGCCCGTTTTGAGCTGGGGCGTGCCGCTGCGCTGCGCGTGGGGGTCAATGGGGCCTCCGTGGAAGGAGATGATGCCCGGTATGGCCGTGAGGACCGTGGCTTAGCATTCCGAAGCCGGATTACAGAGTTTTCCCTGGTTGGGGAGTTGAACCTGTTCAAAATTGGTGCGGCCAGGAACCGTGGCCTGGTCCCTTATCTTTTTGGTGGTGTAGCCGTCTTTCGTTTTAATCCGGAAGCGCCCTTTGATGGTGACTATATCGAACTGCAGCCTTTAGGAACGGAAGGTCAGGGGTTGCCTAATTATGAAGCCCCCTACCGCCTTACCCAATTCGCAGTGCCTATGGGGGTTGGCGTTAAAGTATTGCTCAGTGAGCAGCTTACCTTGGGCCTGGAGTTTGGGGGGCGCATGCTTTTTACGGATTATCTCGACGATGTAAGCAATGTAGAAGTCAACTATTTTGATGTCCTCGAAGGCAATGGAGAACTGGCCGCCCGCTTAAGCCGGCCAACCGTGGAAGACCCCACCGCTGATACCAGCTACCGGCGCGGAGGACAGTACAACGATTGGTATTACGTAGGCGGTGTATCCCTTGCCTTCCGGATTGGCGGGCACAACCGTGGGGTACAGAGCGGACGCGGTATAGGGTGCCCAACGTTCTGATGTTGAAGAGTTTTTGAAGGAATGCCCACTATTTTTTCACCGCAGGCTGTAAATTGGTTAAATTCCTATCATACAAGATTTGTCGAGAATCTCATTTGCCAGATCCGCAAAGGGAAAGGCAGATTGAGAGCCACCTTTTATATTTCCGGTATTTTTCCCTGACTGAAAGCTCGGTCAACCCGATGAGACTTCGCAATTCTGTTTCCGGCATTTCTATTGTCCGTATTTAATGTTAACTTTGTGTTAACCAGACATTAAATACACTGCAATGAAAAGGGTATTAGTGCTTTGCACTGGCAACTCCTGCCGCAGCCAAATGGCAGAGGGCTATCTTAGGTTCTACTCCGGCGGGAAGCTCGATATTTACAGCGCAGGGCTCAAGGCTCAACATTTAAACCCTTACACCGTGCGAGTGATGGAGGAGGATAATATCGACATGAGCGAGCATGTTGCCAAATCCATTGATGATTTCAGCAATCAGCACTTTGATTACCTGATCACGGTTTGTGATGAAGTTTCTCAGGCTACACTTGAAGGTGTCCACTTCGGTAAAAAGATCCACTTCAGTATTCCGGACCCTGCGAAAGCAACAGGCACAGATCAGGAGGTAGAAGCGGTCTTCTTAAATGTTCGTGAAACGGTGAAGCGGTATATGCTCAAATTTTTGGGTAAGGCACTCGCTGAAAATGTTGAGGTAGCTTCTTAACCCTTTTCTCCTGCTCCGCCTTTTTGCCAACCCGGGGCAAGGAGCACAGGCTGGTAAAATCCACTTTGCTTTTCCTTCTCCTGTCTGTATCTGTAACCGGCTTATGGGTAAGCGGCGGCTAATGCTGCCATAAACCAAGCCTGGTAGAATGTCTGACGTTTCCCGGCCAGCAATCGTCCGCCTGGGTTTTCCATAAAAAAGTTTGGTTTGAGTTTACCAGTGGCTGACAACTGCTATACCTAAGATTCGTTACCTTTGGCACAATCAGAAAAAAAATCGACATGGATACCATCTCCCTGGAAAACAGGACGCGTTCGGCAGCATTATTCGAGGAGGCCAAAAACTATTTCCCGGGCGGGGTGAACTCTCCCGTACGGGCTTTCAAGTCTGTCTATGGTCCGCCTTTGTTCATAAAGGAAGGGCAGGGGTGCCGCATTACCGATGAGGATGACCATACCTATATCGATTTTTGCTGCTCCTGGGGACCGCTCATTCTGGGGCATAATAATGCCAAAGTACGCGACTTGGTCACGGAGACTGTAGCGAAGGGGACTTCCTTCGGTACACCGACCCGCCTGGGCAATGAACTGGGGAAGCTCATTGTTAACAACAACCGCTATATCGATAAAATCCGCTTTGTCAGCTCGGGCACGGAGGCCGTGATGTCAGCGCTGCGCCTGGCACGGGGTATTACCGGTAAAAGTAAAGTCATCAAATTTGAAGGTTGCTACCATGGCCACGTTGATTCCCTGTTGGTGAAGGCGGGGTCGGGCCTGGCTACCTTCGGGGAAAGCACTTCTGCGGGTATCCCCAGGGCATTCGCTGAAGAGACCATCGTGCTGCCTCTGGATGACCGTAAGCTATTAGAGGAGACCTTGCAAAAATACAGCGACGACATCGCCTGCATCATAGTCGAGCCTGTGCCTGCCAATAACGGGCTGCTGCTTCAGGACCCTTCTTTTCTGGAGTGCCTGCGCCTGAAGTGCTATAAATACGGAGTGTTGCTCATTTTCGATGAGGTGATCTCTGGTTTCCGGGTCGGATTTGAAGGGGCAGCAGGGTATTATGGCATTCAGCCGGATATCATCACGTATGGTAAAATTATTGGTGGAGGCATGCCGGTAGGCGCGTACGGCGGAAGTCATGAGGTAATGAGCCATATTTCTCCCGACGGCCCCGTTTATCAGGCCGGCACTTTATCTGCCAATCCGGTAGCGATGGCAGCTGGGTACGCAGCATTAAAGCAGCTGCTGGAGCCTGGCTTTTACGAAGGGCTGGAAGCCAAAACCAAGCGATTGGCAGACCGTCTTCAGGCTTTTGCCCTCAGGCATGATTTGCCGATGCATGTGCAGCAGATAGCCTCTATTTTCTGGTTGGCCTTCACCCGCGACCGGGTAGTGCGGGCAGACCAAATTGATGCCGCAAGTATGGAGCATTTCAAAAATCTGCACCGGGAGCTGCTCAGGCGTGGCGTATATCTGGGCCCAAGCGGCTACGAGGTAGGCTTCGTTTCAGCTGCCCACACCGAACCAGACCTTGATGAAGCCGCTTCCATTATGGAGAAGTGCCTGCATATGGTTTTTAAAACCTCAAAGTGATGGAAAACCGGCGAAATGTAAGGTTGCGTTTATTGTCTTATGTAGTCATCGCCTATATGATGATGGCCTTTGCCTGGTGGTCGGTGCTGTTGTACACCAAAAACAGCGATGCCTTTGCCGCCAAACGGGACAAAATGCGCCTGATCATGGTAGCGGAAGGCACCGTTCAGTCCGAAGAAGCCTTCTTACAGTCAGCGCCATACCTGGAGCTCAAACAGCAGTACACCAGGCAGGAGTATATGATACTCGGCGAGGCTGGTGTTATCATTCTTACGCTTTTGGTCGGGATGTACCTGATCAACCGGGCTTATAATAAGGAAATGGAAGCGGCCCGGCAGCAGCGCAACTTTTTGCTCTCTATCACCCATGAGCTGAAATCGCCTATTGCTTCCATACGCCTGGTACTGGAAACCTTCCAACGGCGGAGTTTGCCTCCGGAAAAATCAGAACGCCTCATCCGTAGTGCGCTGTTGGAAACCGAACGTCTTAATGGTTTAGTCAGTGATCTGCTGTTATCCGCCCGGCTCGAAGCCGCGTATAAACCCCACGAGGAAGGGCTGGACTTACCCCAAATCCTGGAAGACCTGATTGAAACACTGGACTCCAAATATCCGGATGCCCGGTTCCACTTTGAGAAGCGGTCGGCAATCAGCCCTTTCCGGGGCGATCGCACCGGTATGACCTCGGTTATGCTCAACCTGATGGAGAATGCCGTGAAGTATTCCCCAAAGCCCGCAGATATTGAAGTGAGCCTGGAAGAAACACCAGATGCATTGATTCTCCGGTTCGCAGATCAGGGGCACGGGATACCGGATAAAGAAAAACCACAGGTCTTTGGGAAGTTCTACCGGATTGGGAACGAAGATACGCGCAAAACAAAAGGTACAGGTTTGGGTTTATACATTGTGCAGCAAATTGTCGCCGCTCATGATGGCCGGATATCCGTAGAAGATAATCAACCGAAGGGAACGGTTTTTAAGATCGAACTTCCCGCGGAACGGCTGGATAAGCAGGCAGCGCAACGGTCTGTAGAAATGTCAAAAACACAAAGCCAATAAATAGCTTATGCGCATATTACTCGTTGAGGACGAAGAGAACATTCAGGATGTCATTAAGCTCAATCTTGAAATGGAAGAGTACGAGGTCGTTGCTGCCGATAACGGAAAGGATGCTCTCAAGTACGCCAAAGAGCAGCATTTTGACCTTCTGATCCTTGATGTGATGCTACCGGAAGTGGATGGTTTCCAAATCTGCGAGCAGGTCCGCCTGACCAACCGTGAAGTGCCGATTATGTTCCTCACTGCCAAGGACACTGCTCAGGACCGGATATCAGGCCTGAAAAAAGGCGCAGATGACTATCTGACCAAACCTTTCAATCTGGAGGAGCTGCTTCTGCGCGTCAATAACCTGATCAAGCGGACGAGCAAAAGCCCCGACAATACGCCGGAGGAATATGAATTTGGAGGCAACTGGGTCAATTTTGCGACCTACGAAGCCAAAGGCAACCCCGGGCATTTTACCCTGACTAAAAAAGAGGCGATGCTGCTGAAACTGCTCGTCGACCGCAGGGGCGAGGTCGTCTCGCGGCAGCAAATCCTGCAGTCGGTCTGGGGTTATGATGTGTACCCCTCCACACGGACTATTGACAATTTTATCCTGTCTTTCCGAAAGTACTTTGAGGCAGACCCTAAAAATCCGGAGTATTTTCTCTCTGTAAGGGGAGTGGGGTATAAATTCATTAATGATTAGGAAAAACAGCTCTTGTTTTGCGTGTATTTTCCTAAATGGGTGATGTTTTGTTTGGTATTTATTTTGAAATGCAAAATAAATGCGTAATTTATAGCATGAGATATACTGACGATTAAGTGGTTTGCCACAGCAA
>ENA-UENT01000464-UENT01000464.1-marine-metagenome-genome-assembly--contig:-NODE-464-length-24378-cov-3.395153_pt1 | contig 24378 bp, 9 predicted proteins | sample MGYA00237879_ERZ529330 | MGnify/ENA primary metagenome ERZ529330 (study PRJEB26372, sample SAMN05368345) | marine metagenome | biome: cultured habitat; feature: ocean water; material: water; isolation... | reverse complement strand
CTCTGCTGGAGCCTCTTCTACCACTGCTTCCACTTCAGGAGCTGCCTCAGCAACTGGAGTTTCCTCCACAGCTGGCGCTTCTTCTACAGCAGCTGGTGCTTCTTCTACAACTGGAGCTGCTGCCACAGGTTCTGCTTTAGGAGCTGGAGCAGCTTTTGTCACTGTATCAACACCCTCAAAAGGAATGATGTTAACGTAAGTTCTATTGAGTTTCTTCTTGGTAAAGGTAACGTGTCCGTCTACCTTTGCATGCAAAGTGAAATCTCTACCAGCGTATACATTCTCACCAGCGTGGAATTTTGTTCCACGTTGACGAACGATGATATTACCAGCGCGAGCCACTTGCCCGCCGAATAATTTGACACCTAGCCGTTTACTTTTACTATCGCGGCCGTTATCCGTACTACCTACACCTTTCTTATGTGCCATGGTCTAAATTTTTCAGGTTAAGAAATATTGACGGCCGCTTAGCCGGCGATGCTGTCTATTTTGATTTTGGTAAAAGACTGACGGTGACCATTTTTCACGCGATAACCTTTACGTCTTTTCTTTTTGAAGACGATAACCTTATCTCCTTTCTGATGGCCTAAAACCGTGGCGTTTACCTTGGCTTTGCTCAACACCGGCGTGCCGATAGAGACTTTACCTCCGTTGTCAACCAAAAGAACTTGGTCGAAAGTGAGGCTGTCGCCTTCTGTGGCTTCTAGCTGGTGGACGAAGAGCTCTTGCCCTTCCTCAACTTTAAATTGTTGACCAGCTATTGTTACGATTGCGAACATGCTGAATGATTTTAATTAAGAAATTGGCCGCAAAGATAGGCTTTTGGTGTCGTTTTGCAAAGGTTTTTTAGGACTTTATGCCGTCTTGCTTTCGGCAACAGACGGATTGACCTAAGTTCTTGTGTAGCAGTTGGGTTAGTACATGAAAGCTCTCAAGAGAAAAGTCATATATTAGTAGAACTACGAGAGGGGCGAAAAATTGGAGAAAATACAAGGAGGCATGGGGCATTTTCCTGCTATCCTCTTGCTTAATTAATACTGCTGGGAAATTCATCAGGATGTATCCATACCATACTCACTCATTGTCCCTGAAAGTACTGCCGATTTTGTTGCTACTACTGTCTTCAGCGGCTAGTGCGCAGCGACCAAATTTAATTGTAACCACCGATATTGGACAGGACCCGGACGATCAGCAATCTATGGTCCGTCTCCTCCATTATGCCAATGATTTCAACTTACTAGGCCTCATTGCTAATGCGGATGACAATTATGATCATGAGCCGCCTACCATTAGGACAGATTTGTTGAATCAAATGATCGAAGCCTATGACCGTATCTACCCTAATCTGAAAGAAGTAGATGCGAATTATCCCAGCGCAAGTCATCTAAATACACTCGTAAAAGCAGGGTGTAGTGGAAATGGCCGTAAGACACCGGTTATGGAATACATCGGTGCAGGGAAAAATACCGAGGGATCAGATTGGATTATAAGGCAAGTGGATGCCACAAGGGAGGTAGTGAATATATCGGTATGGGGTGGAGCCTGTGATCTAGCACAAGCCTTGTTCGATGTCAGGAAAAGTCGATCTAAAGAGGAAACCCAGCGCTTTGTGGCTAAACTACGAGTCTATTTCATAGGGAAGCAGGATTCCAGCAATGAGTGGATCATGGAAAACTTCCCCAATCTCTGGCTCGTGCTGGGCTTGTCTCACGACGGCAACAGCTGGAATTCTTCCTATAGAGGCATTTTCTTGGGAGGGGATATGCAGCTGACCTCTCGAGAGTGGCTTAATGCTCATGTCATCGGACAACATGCCCTAGGTAATCTTTATCCAGATGAGGCATGGACCAAAGGGGGCTCCCAAAATCCCTACGGGGCGATGAAGGAAGGAGATACTCCGTCCTTTCTCTATTTTTTGAATAACGGATTGAATTTTTCTGAACGCCCGGACTGGGGCGGTTGGGGTGGAAGATTTGAAAGAGGCGCACAAGCTTATTTTGGCGATGTTGAGGACTCCGTTTTTGATACGTCTATCAAGGAGGAGGTTACCAATGCGAAAGCCACTGTCTTTAGGTGGCGAACAGAGATTCAAGCGGATCTGGCAGCACGAGTTCAATGGGGGCAGGGAGATTCAAAGACGATTAATCATTATCCTACTATAAAGGTTAATGGAGATGCCGCAAGCACTCCTTTGCAGATTTCCGCTAAGCAAGGAGAAGCCTTGAGGTTCACCGCGGAGGAATCCACAGATATTGATGGCCATAAACTCTCCTTTGAATGGATGATTTACCCAGAAGCAGGGACTTTCTTACCAACCGAAAAGATCCGCTTGGACGGAGCTAATAGCCCCACTCTAAGCCTAGCACTCCCCGCTGGTAGAACAGGTACCTTACATCTGCTATTGAAGGTAACAGATGAGACTAAGTACCCATTGACTTCCTACCGGCGCGTGATCGTAGAAGTACAACGGGAGCAAATCCCGCTGATTATCCTGGATACCGATATGGGATCAGATTGTGACGATGTCGGAGCATTGGCAATTATACATCAATACGTAAAGCAGGGAAAAGCAAGGCTATTGGGCTGCATCTATAGTTCAGGTAAAGTACCGTTTGGGGCAGGAATCATTGATGCCATCAACACGTACTATGGGAAGCCAAGTATACCCATTGGTGCTGACTATGATGAGCGTTTTGGAGACCCAATAGATAAGATGGATGCAGGTAAACTAGCCCGAGATACTGCCGGATTTGGTCATGACATCATCTTTAATCGTGATGTACCGGAGCAAACGGTATTGAACAGGCAATTACTAGCGGAACAGGCGGATAATTCAGTGACCTATATAACCATTGGGCACACCAAAGCCTTATACGAATTGTTAGTATCAAAGCCGGACAGTGTTTCAGCCTTGTCGGGTCTGGAATTAGTACGAACGAAAGTGAAAAAATGGGTAGCGCTGGGAGGATTGAACGCGCAACGTTTAGATGGAGCAGGTTCAAAAGATTGGAATTTCTTTCGAAATGGCACAGCACCTTACACGGATTATCTTTTGGAGAACTTTCCCTGCCCGGGTTATATGATCAATGCTGGGAGTAAGGTGTTCACCGGCCAAAGTTTGGCGCAGACACCAGTAGCCTCGATTGTAAGAACCGCTTATAGAGATTGGTTGTGGAAGGTCGAAAAGAAAGGCTTAAGCGATGGCAGGCCCAGTTGGGATCTCGCGGCGGTATGTTTTGCCGTTGAAGGGTCGGGGGCATTTTTCGAGATGCCAGAAAAAGGAGTTTTGCATTTTGATGTCAAAACGGGGAGCAAATGGGAAAAGAAGGAGATCGGTCGGCACTATTACGTCAACCAGAAAGAAGGTATAAACCTTGCCTTTCGGGACTACCTCAATCAACTGCTAAAGTGATCACCTAGTACCTCATAACTACAAAGCCATAGCTTACCTGATAAACTATGGCTTTGTCTTTTCCCAATATAGGTAAATCCAATCAACAAATGGGTTTAGCCAGCGTTGGCTCTCAACCAACTTAGCACTTCTTGTACCTTCTTCTGGGCGGTATCTTCCGGGAGCTCAATCTCTTTGCAATTAAGTAGATCAATTCCAACGGCCTTCCCGGCCTCGCCTTTTTCACGAAGGACCAGGAAACGATTGTTTTTCGCGCTTTTAGGTATATTGGTATTCAAACTCTTTCCCGCCTGAAACAGTGGGTTCACCTTGAATTCATCTGCATCATAATCGTACTGAGGTACTATAGCTTGTAACCCGTCTTCCGAGGAGGGAACCATAAACATGGAATGGAAATCACCCGTCGGAGTCTTGAATTCTGCGTAGGGTAGGAGTGCTTTTGGCGTCCCTTTGTCCGATAAATCAAAGACGAAGGTTCCCATGTCCTGAGCATAGCCAATTAGATAATTCTCCCAAACTTCCAATCGCTGGATCATGCCAGACTGGGCATCATCCGTTAGGCGTTCGCTTAAGAAACTGGGGGAGAGGGGTGACAGCAAAGCTCTCTGAACAACATCATAACAATAGATGACATCTGCTCCTCTAATGCCCACCAGCTGACTCGTATTATTGTAGACGATTTCGGCTATATAATACGGGAAATCGGGACTGCTACTTACGGGTAATGTTTCCCGCTGAACTTCCTCGCAAGTCTTTGTGTCGGTGATGACTAGGACTCGATGTCCTTCTCCATAGTCTGGATCATTGGTGGAATCATCAGCTAGTATAGTGACAAGAAGTTCTTGCTTGTTTAGCCAAGTTTGGTTCCCATCTAGGATTTTTCCCTCTACGGTACAGTCATGGGAAGCGCGGGTAGTCGCATCATTGGCATCTGCGGGGGTAGTTACTTCGGTAGTGTCTGACGCCTGCGTTGATTCCGTTTGAGAAGTGCTGCTAGGCGCATCACCACCGCAAGAAAAGATGAGAGAGATGCTTAAGACTAAGGCTAATTGGATGATGGATCGCATTGGTCTTTTGTTATTTGTTACAAATTTGGTCCAAAGATACTAAGTACGAGCTGAAATTTAGCTTGCATGTTTGTCTAGCAAGGGGTTCCTGCACGATCAACGGTCGGATCACCTTAACTATTGCGAAGGACTAGCATTCGATTTGGTGGGAGCTACTCGTAGTATTTACGAACACTTTCGTAGATAAAACTTGCTTTTACGAACACTTTCGTATATGTTTGTAGTACGAAGTTGTTCGTAGAGGTTGTTACAGAATGTCTGCTGAGTCAAAAATAGCGTCATTTTGGCCAGTGAGATATTTTTAAACAGCATCGTATCTAAACTTAATGAGATGAAATCATTACCAAGGCCAACGGATTCGGAACTGGCGATTTTACAAGTTTTGTGGGAAAATGGCCCCTCCACGGTTCGGTATGTGAATGAGCAATTGAATCTGGAAAGGGAGGTTGGGTACACCACTACCTTGAAACTGATGCAAATCATGGCAGAGAAAGGTTTAGCATCTCGAAATACAGAAACCAGAACCCATATTTATGAAGCCGCCCTAACAGAGCGAGAAGCACAGCGGAATTTGCTGGACAAATTTGTAGACACTGCTTTTAGGGGCTCTGCTGTAAAATTGGTGATGCAAGCCTTAGGTAATCATCAAACCTCAAAAGAGGAATTGGAAGCTATTAAAGCGCTCATTGAAGCTAAAGAAAAAGAAGATAAATGATGCACCTGACTGAACAACTATCCGCTCCCTGGGCTACCGCTTTAGGGTGGACAGTATTGCATTCTCTATGGCAAGCGGCCGTTCTGGCCATCCTTCTGGCCATGATATTGCGACTTAGCCCAAAGCTATCCGCGATTTGGCGCTACCGGCTGTCTTACAGCATGCTCATGGCGGTTTTCGCCTTGGCCGCATTTAATTTTTACCAATTGTATGATCCGGGACACGATCTCGTCACACCAACAGGGTGGAGAACCGAGGGTACTTTCCCGGTAGAGTTTGTGGGATCGACCCGATGGGAAGGCTTGCAAGGCTGGATGGTAACTTATCTGGATAACCACTTAGCTGCCATTGTCGGATTTTGGTTCGTTGGATTTGCCTTTTTCGGCATGCGACTATTCGGTGGATTAACCTACGTCTACCGATTACGCTATCGGGGCATTGAACCCTTGGACCCTATTTGGCAAGAGCGTTTAAACCGCCTCACAGCACAGCTGAATCTTCGCTCCACGGTAAAACTCCAGGCTTCTCACCTTGTTAAAGTCCCCGCCGTTATTGGCATTGTAAAGCCATTAATCCTTTTACCCGTTGGCTTAGTGAACCGCTTGGAAGTAGAGGAGGTGGAAGCTATTTTAATCCATGAGTTAGGGCATATTTGGCGACAGGATTTTCTCTTGAACATTATTCAGTCGATTATAGAAGTGCTATTTTACTTTAATCCAGCGGTGTGGTGGATATCTGCATTGATCCGTGTTGAGCGCGAGAATTGTTGTGACGACATGGCGGTAGAGCTGTGTGGTAATTCCTTATTGTATGCTAAGTCACTGATGCAATTACAGACAGATGAGGCGAAGGGCCCTGCCTTGGCGATGACCTTGGTGGGCAAGAAGATGCCTCTACTCAAGCGGGTACAGCGGATATTGGCCCCAACGCACAATCATTCCAGTGCTATGGAAAAGTTAATGATTACCCTGCTGTTGCTTATTGGACTGACTTGTATGTCCCTAAGCAAACAGGCAGCTACAGCCGAGGCTATACCAGAGCCTCAACCGGAGTCTTCCTCCTTTGTTGTGCTAGAGGAACCTAGCCCCGTACCAGAGCCAAGCCTGCCTCCGGCAGATACTTTGCCTCAAGGCCGCTTTAGTTTCAGTGTAACGGACAACGGTAAGAAGGTAAAAGCTTTCGTGGAAGATGGAGAATTGAAAAGCTTATCTATTGATGGCAAATCAATTCCTGCCGAAGCCCTGAGCGACTATGAAGATTACGTAGGAGAGTTGTTGGCTGACGCTCCACCGCCGCCGCCACCTCCTCCCCCCCCAGCACCTGGGTCACCTTCGGCAGTTCCAGCACCACCACCTCCTCCTCCTCCAGCACCCGGGTCACCTTCGGCCGTCTCGGCCCCTCCGACTCCCCCGACACCTTCGGCGGCACCGAGTCCTCCAGCCCCGCCCACCCCCCCAACCCCTGGGCGAACAGACTATATCTTCAAGAAGGAAAAGTCTGCAAAGGCTCCAAAGCCGACCAAAGCACCGAAGCCAGCCAAGGAAAAGAAAAAGGTTAAACCGGAAAAACCCACTAAGGAGGAAAAAGAGAAGCTCAAATCCAAGTCTAAAGGTATGCCCATGCCGAGCAGTCCTCAAAACTCCTTTTTCTTCCGTAAGGACGGATCATCCTCTACTGTGGAACCGCCTGTTTACACCTACGCAGGTTTGGATGCCATGGCTCCAGAAATGATCGATTCCTTACCCATCAATCATTCATTGTCGGCCCTGAAGACAAATTTGGATCTTCAACTCGTCGACCTGGGGGAGCTTGATCTTGATCTGAATTTAAATTTGGATTCGATCAAAATTCTAACTGAAATAGAAGATTTACAATTGGCCATCAATCAATTGGAAAAGGTAACCTTGGATTTGGAAACGGAGCTGGATGATTTGAATATGGAGCTGGATTTTTTCCACAAGAAGGTGAAGCGGGGACTGGAAAAAGAAATGGTGGCAGATAAGCTCGTTAAACCGGGCGAGAAATACCGGTTCCAATTAAGTCAAGATAGCTTCAAACTGAATGGTAAGAAGCAACCCAAGGCTTTGCATCAGAAATATCTAAAGTTATATCAGGAACTGACTGGACAAAAACTGAAAGGAGAAACTAGTATTTCCATTAGGGAAAAACTATAGCAGGCTACTTCCGGGAGTAGTTCAGTTGATAGTTCATGAAATAGGAGTAAGGGATGGCTTTCGCTATCCCTTTTTTTTTGCCTTTCCGCTTACGTGTATCTACTACATTTGTTCTTCTCTAGTAAAGTCCTACAATACCTCCAGTGGTCTTAACTTGATAGAAAATAGAGAATAAGATGCAGGCGAGAAAAATAACAAATGCGATTACAATATCACGTGGGATAGGCTTTTCAGGATGTTCTCGGTTCATAGGATAACTTAATAGGTTTTATTGGAGAATAGCGTTACTTGATGCAAAATTTGCATAAAAAAAGCATTTAGACAAATGTATTTTTGTGTAATATGTGATAAAACTGGGGTGGGAAAAAGAAGGTTGGTATTTTGACTTTCTAAGGAGAATTATATTACAAATAACGTCACTATCTGGAATTATATTTTGTTCCCCTTGAAAAAAAGATGCTTCGAATTTGTATGAATAGGAGAAACAAAATGAAAATTCATAAAGTACTCATAATGATTGCGATAGCTCCTTAATTAGAACTTGGTCCGAATGGGTTCGTGCACACCAGGCTATCCAGTGGTACCGTTCAACCAATTTTTGAAACTCGCCACCCGATCTCTACTGACAATCAGATCAAAATCGGCACTTGGTTTCACGGTGATTTTGAGACGACTATTGAAGTAAGGATGAATCTTATCAATTGAATTTATGCACAAGATGGCCTTCCGATTGATTCGAAAAAAAAGCTTCGGGTCTAATTCGTTTTGTAGTTGGTCGAGAGGTTGGTCGATCAGGTGCTTTTTGTTGTGTTGTGTTTTCAGATAGACTAGGCTATCTGCAGAAAAGAAATAACGAATCTCCGGAGTTTCTATGAAAGATAGTTGTTGTCCGAGTTTGATCAAAAACCGAGTCTTAAATACAGGTTGCTGAAAGGATTGCAAAAGTTGCTGCAACATGGGACTATTAAAGGAGGGTGGGGCTATGAAATGCTTTTCAAATTTCAGTATGGCAGATTGAAGTTCTTCAGGTTCGATCGGTTTCAATAGATAGTCTACACTATTTACTTTGAAAGCTTTTAAGGTATATTGATCAAAAGCCGTGGTAAAAATGACCGGAGAGTTGATCTTGACGGAATTGAAAATATCAAAGCTCAATCCATCTGCCAACTGGATATCCATGAAAATAAGCTCTGGCATTGGATGATTGGAGAACCAATCAACAGCTGCCTCCACACTATCCAGAATATCGACCACCTGGGTTTGCGGGCGGAAAGCCTTGACCAATTTTGTTAGCTGCTTAGCAGCAGGCATCTCGTCTTCGACTATTAAAACCTTCATTTGCAAGTCCTTCGTTGTGCCAAAAATACAAAAGCCTCTGCCAATGATCAAGTCACTTGCTTAAGCCATCAGATAAGGGGCTACAAATAAACTTAGAAATTGGCTAGCATATCAACTTAATCCCACCACTTTTTTAGCTTGGTATCTATCTCTTGTACGTCCTGTGAAAAGTCAAATTTGACTTCATCAAACTTTGGTAAGCGCCATTTAGATTTTGGCTTCTTTGAAAAAGCGTAAGGTTCTGAAGGGATGCCCAACAGGTTGCGATCCATTTCGCCGTTGGCATTGACATCATGGAACAAGGCCATGGCATAGGTCCCATAGGGGAGGCTGTCAATTACCATTTCATGGTATCCTTTTTTTGAGACATCAATCTTTTTGAGGATCGATTTTTCTTTGATCAGGTAGGTGTCTGCGGAATCGTATAATCCAATCCAGATGATTCCTTTGTCTTTAGAGACATTGTTGATCTTAATGATCAGTCGCCCCATCTCTTCCTTATCTAGGCTTGTGAATCCAAAACAAACCGTTAGGCCTAAAAGTAGCGCAGCGGATTTGGTCAATGGGTGCCATATTTTCCGAGAGGTAGATGTAGAAGGTAGTTGCGATCTCTGGAACAGTCGAATCATGGAGATTTTTCTTCAAAAATAGCTAACCTAGACCACATAATACTGTCTCGGTTAGGACCATTAACAATTTTAAAAGATCCTTAACGAAAAGAAGAAAAAAGTAGATTGACTTGAAACCTTCCTGATTTAAAATAAGTATCAAAATATTGAATGATCATTCCATCTGGATATAACAGGAGTGTTATGGACTCGAACAGGTCTCAGAACGAAGCTTTTAACATTATATTAGCTGAATGCTGCCACTGGACGGGGAAGTCAACTTTCTTACCTGAAGTACCGGATTGTCTAAACCTCAGTTGACAATTAGCAAACACATAGACAAAATCACTAAACTCCCCGTTTAATTTCACATTGCTTTTTAGTTTTATATAAAAAATTACTATTTTTCCGTTGTATTTGGAAAAGTATGCCATCCCCTCCTATATTGGCACACTATTTTTAATATCTACATTCCTACATTACACGTTTTTAGCCCAGAAACTGGCACTCCCCATTTAGCTTTGATAGGCCCAGATATATAGAACGAAATAACTGAGACTTAGCTCAAAAGCGTAAGATCATATTGCCCAAATTAGGCACAAGTGATTTCCCTTGCTAACGTTTCTCGCAATTGTGAGTCCATACAGAATTCCTATGTAAAACATACACTGGGAAGGGACATCGGTGCCTTCTCATTTAAACACAATCGGTTTAAGTCATGAAGCGAGGACTGACGGCGAATGCAACTAGGCTACTTATAATCTTAATCGGAATTAGCAACCACCCAATTTTAGCGAATGAAAGCTGGGACATAACCAGTATGTCCACCTGTGAAGCTTCCATCATACATCCTTCCCACGATTTTTCTCAAACTATTCCTTCCTGCCAAGCAAATGTTGGTCTACTCTATTTCCAAGCGGGATTGCAAGGAGAATGCGAGGAGTTGCCCAATTTATCCATAGCAATACAGCCAGCTGCGGATGCTACGGTTTATCCCGTCTACCATCAAGCTGGTGTAACAACCTATGCTTTGTTGGCCCCGGCAGGGGAGTACACCGTTGTGCTTTCTGCCACCATTGGTGAGAACAATACCTTGGAAGAAACTTTCGGAGTATCCTTCTCGGCGGAAAGTTACCCTCCGATCCAGTTGGCTTGCAATGATACCTTGCAACTTCCGGTTCAAGATAATTGCCAAGCTTTGATTACCGCTGATATGGTACTGGAAGGAGAATTTGGCTGTTTGACCAACGAAGATTTTACCATAGAAATATCAGATCCGGACCCAAGTAATGGTCCCATCGTGGATGGGGCAGGGGTATTCAACTATAAGATTGTACGATCCGATCTACTTCCAGTAGAAGGATTCAGCAGGAAGTTTGCAGAGGCACAATGGCATCAAGCTAAGAGTGCCAATGCCGAATTGACCTGGACAGAGGAGCAATTGGATATATTGATGCAGCCAGCTGAAGAGGCGGGTTATGCAGTAGCCATTGTGCAAGTTCCACACAACGGAACGCTAAGTTGTGACTGGTCATATGAAGGGACAGATCACTTGCCCTTTTTCATGATGTATCAGGCTCATCCCAATGGTACGATTGATGTTTTGCACACGAGTAATAACCCTGAGAATGGGAGTTTATCAAGTGACTTAATTGCTGGCTCATTGCTGGTAGTGGAGGTACGAACAGGACTTTCAACGCTTGAACCTTGTGCTCTACATTTACGTAATTGGAATTTCCAGGCCGTAACGAATCCAACACCCTTCTTCTCTTGTGGTGGAGTGGTGGATGTCATCGATGCTCAGGCGCCTATATTGACCTGCCCGGAAATTTCGGTACAACAGGTAATTTGCACAGATGAAGATCAACTGCTGATTAGCCAATTGCCGACGGGTACACCCAATTGTTACCTTCTTGATGCCAGTGGTGAGGTTGTATTCCCCGAAGGAGAAGAGGAGGCTGCGGCCTTGACAACGCTATTGGACTGGCTTTCTGGTTTTGGTTACCCACATGCTAGTGACGAGCTATGGCATGGCAGTGTTGCTGAGATTTGCCAGCCCGTAGAGATATGTATCACAGATCAGTTGGAGTCAGGTGAGCAATGCCAACCAGGTACAATTCGACGCACCTTTACAGCTACTGATCCTAGCGGTAATAGTAGCAGTTGCGAGCAATTGGTGGAAATAAGCTCTCCAGGGATTGACCAAGTGATAGCTCCGGATTTAGTAGGCTATATTGCTTGTGATATGGAATACCCAACCGATCAGGAAGGGAATCCGCATCCCGATTTTACCGGCTGGCCTCAAGTGAGTACGGCATTTGGTACTTATGATATCTCGCCTGAACTATGCAATTTGGTAGCTTTTTATGAGGATAGCCCTCTTATTGATATATGCGAAAATGCCCAGCAGTTCATTAGAACTTGGAAATTAGTAGATTGGTGCGAAGGGGGAGAACCTTATGAGTTTTTCCAAACCATCAAAATTGGTGATGTCACACCGCCTACCGTGTATTGTCCCACCAATGGCGCAAATGGTGATACCCTTTTGTACAATGTCGGTCCGTTTGACTGTACCGGAAGCCTTTGGGTGCCCTATCCAGAGGTGGAGGATAACTGTTCAGAAAGTTGGGTACTGACTAGTGAAGTGGTTACCTACCCAGTGGAGGGTGAGCCGGCGGTGGTATTGGCTGAGGTTCCAGATAATGGTGATCCCCGATATGTTAGTGATATTCCCTTGGGGGTGCATTTCTTTCGTTTTACGGTGGTGGATGATTGCGGAAATGAGACGGTAGAGGAATGCCCCTTTCTCATGATAGACAATACAGCCCCAGTAGCTACCTGTACGGATCAATTACACGTTTCATTAGATAGCCGCGGCGTGGCGGTAGTTAGTGCTGATCAGGTAGATGAAGGAAGTTGGGATGAATGCGGCGTGGAAAGCCTTGCTGTCCGTCGCTGGTATGATCAAACCCTAACCTGTGCAGACACTACTGGATTCTATTCAGCTTGGGGAGAAGGTGTCCAATTTAGCTGCTGTGATCTTGATACCTTGATTAAAGTTGAACTTCTAGTAACGGATGCAGCTGGGAACCAAGGCTCCTGCTGGATGAATATTCTGGTAGAGGATAAAGAACTACCCACCTGCGTGGCACCACACGATACCACTATTCTTTGTAGTGAACTTCCTTTCTTAGACCTTGATTCTATTGATATAAATGAACTGCAGGCCCGTTTTGGACAACCAACCGCTTCGGACAATTGCTATGCTACCTGGGAGGAATTAGCTCCTGTAGTAGATCTTGATCAATGTGGGGAAGGCCTCATTACCCGAATCTTCAAGGTGACGGATGGATCCGGGAATCAAGCCGGAGGTACTTGCGAACAAACGATTAACGTGGGACTGGCTCATCAATATGAGATTCTCTTTCCGAAAGATGCGAGAGCGGAATGTGGTTTACCCGCCCCAGATACGATTATGACTTATGAGGTGGGTTGCGATCTGCTTGCTGTTAGCGTAGAGGATGAGCGATTTAATGTTTCTCCGGATGCTTGCTTTATCATCAATAGAACCTATCGCGTGATTAATTGGTGCGAATATGATGGGGAATCAGACCCGATTCGGATTGGTAGAGATGAGAATTGTGATGGGGAAGTAGGTGAGGAAGCTATTTGGGTGATCAACCGAAATGGATTGGCATATATTGATCGAGACAATGATCCTGAAAATGCCAAACCAGCGGCTGGTGAAAAGGATGAAGCCTGTGACGGCACCACTAATCCGGAAGGACATTGGAGAACCGTTGAATCGAACGGATATTGGGAGTACATCCAAGTGTTGGAGATTTTCGATAACACTCCTCCTGCTGTTTTCTTTGCCCCACCTCCGCCATTCTGCAGTTTCAACAACGAAACTTGTAAGGCGCCCATTGAATACTTCTTTTTGGTCTTTGAAGCCTGTTCGCCATTTGACATAGAATTTGAAATCTTTTATGATGAGAACTTCGATGGAACCATAGATGAAGATGTCCCAACTGAAGGGATTGATGGAGAGTATCCTAAGTTCCGAGTGCTACGCGAGTATCCGATTGGTTCTCATGCCTTCGTGGTGATTGCGACAGATGGTTGTGGTAATACAAGTAGAACGGATCTTCCCTTTGATGTGGTGGATTGCTATATCGATGCCCCCGTTTGTATAAACGGATTAGCCATAGAGCTATCACCGGTAGAACCTGGAGAAGATGCAGATGGTGATGGATTAGAAGATACTGGTGCGGCGGTAATCTGGGCAACAGACTTCCTCGCAAGTACTTTTGATGATTGCCTAGGTCCCTTAGAATATTCTATCAATGTAGTAGGGGAAGAGGTGATCAGAGAACAAACTAGCTTGGTTTTGACTTGTGATGATATGCCTTCTGTCGCAGTAGAGATTTATTCCTGGGACCAAGCTGGAAATCCTTATCAGGTCCAATTGGATGGAACCCAAGGAGGTCCCAACTTCGATAAATGCCAGACTTATATTTTGGTACAAAACAACCTGGAAATAGCTTGCCCCGAGTCAGCTACACTGGCTGGGCGAGTCACGACTGGGGTAGGAGCGCCATTGCCAGGCCCGATTGTCATGCTAAGTGGAGAGGAGGTATCGGAGCAACAAACAAGAGCAGGAGCTGGTGGCTTTTACGAACTTCAGAATGTACAAACTGGTTATGATTACACCATCACCCCACATTGGAACGATAATCCCTTGAACGGGGTCACGACTTTTGACCTCATCCTGATCACCAAGCACATTCTTGGGGTTTCCCACCTGGATTCTCCCCTGAAGCTATTAGCGGCTGATATCAATAATTCCGGAAGTATAACCACCATTGACCTCATCTCTTTGCGGCGAGTGGTGCTAGGGGTCGAGCAAGAATTCCCCAACAATACAAGTTGGCGCTTTCTCGATGAAGATTTCGATTTCCCATATCCTGACAATCCTTGGAGAACATTGATCCCGGAGGCTGTAAGTATTAATAACCTGAATGCTATTGAAGCAGGTAATGTAGACTTCATTGGTTACAAGGTGGGAGATGTCAACAATACGGCGAGCACGCAACTTCAAGCTGTTCAGCGAGTAGAGCCCAGAGATCAAGACCGCGTAAAACTGGTGTTGCCTGAGCAGCAATTGCCAAAGGATGGAATCATCTCAGTACCCGTTTTTCTTCGAACCGAAGAGTTGCTCCAAGGCTTTCAGTTTAGCCTCCAATGGAGTCCCGAACAGTTGGCCTTCCTGGATGTCACAGAAGGACTATTGGAAGAAGGACACTGGGGAACTCGATTTACCGAGAAGGGACAACTAACAGTTAGCTGGAACCCACCCTTGGGAGGAGCGCTTGAACCGACTGGAGAAGATGCCCTTTTGCTAGAACTACGTTTCAATGTTTTGGAACAAAATGACTGGAAGGAGCTCTTTGATCTAGGCGGATTTACAGCTGCGGAAGCCTACACAGCTGCCGAGGATATTTTGGGCATTGGATTGGAAATGGGAGCTGAGGAGAACCTGACCAGTAGCGGATTGTTGGGTAATTCTCCTAATCCATTCAGTAAAGAGACTGTATTGAAATACAGTTTAAATACCCGCCAAGAAACAACTTTCCGAGTCTTATCGGCAACAGGAGCAGAAGTGGATCAGTGGACCCTGCGACGAGATGCGGGTAGGTACCGGGAAAGGCTTGATGGGGAGCATTGGCCAAGTGGTGTACTATACTTGGAAATGACCAATCAAGAGGGGAGATGGGTGCAGAAAATGATACATGTTAGGAAAAATTAAATATAAGTAGTTCACCGGCAAAATGTAACAAAACTCGAAAAATCAGCGTAAGACGAAGGAGCAAGATTATAGTTGTTAAACTAGGAATCGCTGCATTTATGCTTAGAAAACCAGTATAATTAGGAGGTTTAGGTCGAAAGCTCGACCCTCATATAGGTTTAGTTGTTATGTGTCGAAAAGTAGCCAAGGTGACAAAAGAAATCTGATCTGTCACAATTTTTCGAAAAATGAAAGAATAAATAATTAAAAAAAAAATTTAACACCTATATTTGCCTCGCATCCCTAAGTACAAACCCTCTTGAGGGTAGATTCATCCCTCTTATCTAGAAACTTCTCAATATCCCCCTAGCAGGTCTATTACTAAGCTGAAGTACCATGTAGTATTTTATGGTCAACTTCGTGCAGAACAACACACAATCTCAAGTAAAACAGAAACACTATGGACGTACACGTTTTCTTCTTATCTATCTCTACTCGCTGACTATTTTAGTCCTCCTATAGCGAGTTTTTTTCCCGAAGAATAATGTAGTACAGTCTTATCAACTAAGCTAGGTTTGAGCACTGACACTCGGAGTTTTTGCATGTGTCGCTGATCCTTGTGTCACTCAAGCACTGAGCTGCTTTACTCCAGCTCCCCCCTGATTTTGCATGGGGCGGGGCTTCTATGCTATTTGAAGACGACCTAAATATTGATAATAACACGACAACACTATGACTTACGTGTACACACAATCCCTGAACAATAGTCATCTTAAGAAATTTACGCGTTTCTTAGTCATCTCCTTTCTGAGTCTGGTTATTCCGATGCAATTACAAGGGCAAGCATTTATGCCCTTGGAGGAAGCGACGGAAGTTAGAGTGGAGCCTTGTAGCTCACTCTCGATAGAGTCCATTACCATTCATGCTGAAACGGCTTGTGGTGCAGGAGATGGTCAGATTATTATTCGCCTAAACGAAGATGATAATCTTATTTCCTCTTCCTACACCTTGAGAATGCATAAGGGAAGCAAGGTTATCAGAAGCTATACCGGCTTGAGAAAGCGCGGTAATGAGATCGTCTTGACCCGCATGATTCCTGATACCTATAAGCAATTTACCATCACTAGGGAGGCCGATGGTTGTATGGCGCAAGCCATTGAGCAAGAGTACTTGCTTAGACATGGTTGTACCTTTAATGATAGAATGGCTTGTGGGACAGGAACCTTCAACTATCTGAATTGTGATAACCAGACTATAGTTATGGATCGATCTTATCTAGATCCTGACACATATATCTTTGCAGATGACGATTATTTAGGTTGTATTGCTTACGTCGATAACAGCTGTGCTGTTCAACCCTCTGTTCGAGCCTATTGCTTGAACTTCGAACTAACGGAGCCGACTCCCGCACAGGGATATCCTTACGGTAGTGTCACCTTTGATCGTAAGGAAGGGATTGATAACTTAACAATCACAACCACAATTTTTGGGACACTTAGTACTGCCACCGATGCCGAGAAAGAATTGGCAGCCGAGCGTATTGCCTATGTCATGTGCCAAGGGTCAAGCCTAGGGTATTCACTGGCAGCCATTAATTCCGCGATTTGGTACTTTTCAGAAACTAACACAAGTTGCAACGGTCTTTGTAACCTAGCCATTACACGAGTGCCTTCAGCGGTGGGAGGCATTGCTGAGCAAATTGTCATATATGAACCCAGCGTGGCAACCGTCCAGCCCTATATCGAGACGGGTTGTTATACTGCTCGTGATTATGGAGATGCCCCTTCCTCTTATGGCGATCCCTATCACATTATCGAAGATGAATGCCGTGTGCACCTGGGGAACAGCGTAGACAATGATACGGCTACTGCCTATTCTACAGATGCAGATGGAGATGATAATGACGGAAACGATGATGAAGATGGTGTGACTTGGACTGATGGAGCCACTTTAATTCCAAATACGGAAAAGGAAATTACAGTAACTTACTTGAATCAATGTCATTCCAATGATCGCATCACTGCTTGGATAGATTTTGATGGGAACGGGACTTTTGATAGCGACGAGAAAATTATCGACAATCATACCATTTCTTCCGATGCAGCTCTACAATCAGAAAATTTCACTTTTGATGTACCTGCTGATGCAAGTTGTGGAACCACCTATGCTCGTTTCAGAATTGACGATACGAGTATTAGTTCCCCTACGGCTGCTGAGTCGGGAGGGGAAGTTGAGGATTATGTGCTGACGGTGGATTGCGGTACTTCGACTTCTGATCCCGCGGACTATACCTTCGATTGTGGATCGGGTAAAGAGGTAGATCTATACGGTGCAGGTGCCGAAAATGACAATGTGACTACCGTAAGCATTCCCAGTTCTGGGAATGTTTTTCAGTATGCGGTAGAAGTGATTTATAAAGGAGGTAGCCCAGGTACAACTGCATTCTTCACGGATGCGGGTGGCAATGTGTACTCCATGACTCGCCAAACGGTACCAGGCTCTTTGAGTGATGTATATGTGTACCGTGGAGTAGTTACTGGATCTACTTCCAGCATTACCTACGAAGATGTTAGCACGGAAGACAAGTTGCAGTCGGTTATGGTATATGCGTTCCGAAACACAGGCGCAACTACAGGTTATACGACGGGGACTTTCACCTCTTATAGTAGCTTCTCCAGCGTAGAGACTTTTGATTATACTATTCCAGCAGATTTCACAACCAGAGATATCACGGTTGATATGCCCATTTCGGAGCTAACGACCGATTGCCGTATTCTTAATATTACTGTTTCAGCAGGAGGTGTTTCTTCGAGTGTCACATTGGATGGTCCAGATGTTTCTCTAGGAGATTGCTGTTTGGCAATTCCATCTCTCACCTTGAACGATGTACCGGGTAGCGCCACCACGCTTACTATTGAAATCGATAGTCCAAGCTCAGGTTCTACTGGCTGTCCATCAACTTCAGGACATAAGGGACAGTCTTACGTTTTCTCAGGGATTGTAAATCTGGATATTGAATGTGCCGATTGTGCCTCTTTTGATCCAGGTTCTATTTCGGCAAATGAGGAAGGCTGTGGTGCTTATGACCCAGCTGAAATTGTTGGGACAGATCCTTATGGTATTGGCTCTGATTGCCCAGCAAATGGAACGCTTTTGCTGGAGCGTTATGAGAACATTAGTGGATCCTCAGTATCTAACTTGGTAGCGGATGCCGACTATCCCAACAACCCAGATGCTACTTCTACGCTGACAAGCTTATTCGAAGCACCAACAAATATCGCAGATAACTATGGCCAGCGTATTTCCGCTTACTTGTGTGCTCCTAGTACAGGAAATTACACTTTCTGGATTGCCAGTGATGATGGTAGTGAGCTTTGGTTAAGCACGGATGATAATCCTTCCAACAAGGTGTTGATCGCATCAGTTTCTGGCTGGACTAACTCAAGACAGTGGAACAAATTCAGTTCGCAACAATCTTCATCCATCGCGTTAGTGGCGGGTGAAACCTATTATATAGAAGCCTTGATGAAAGAAGGCGGTGGAGGAGATAATTTGGCCGTAGGTTGGCAGTTACCAAGCGGTACGCAGGAGCGACCCATTCCAGCTTCCTACTTCAGTAGTGGAATCCAGACTGGCGACATAAGCTACCAGTGGCAGTCTAGGCCAAGTGGTGGGTCTTGGACTGATATCTCGGGAGCCACCGGAGTAAACTATGATCCGGGTACGATCAGTGCTACTACTCAATACCGACGACAAGCTATTTCAGATAAGTGTGGAACTTTCAATTCTAATACCGTTACCAAGACAGTAGATGTTGAACCAGATGTGACAGTAAGCAGCACAGATCCTAGCTGTGGGCTAGATAATGGGGTGATCACTTTTACTTTCTCGGATGTTTCTGGTCGATCCAATATAGAATTTAGTAATGATGGCGGTTCGACTTATCCTTTAAATGTTGCCGATAACAGTGGCTCTGCATCTTTCACGAATTTGGCTGCTGGGACTTATGATGTTTGGGTGAGATGGGGGAATGATGAATGTCCGGTAGATCTAGGTTCAGTAACCTTGACTGCCCAGGATCAGCCGACTGTGACGGTGACCGACGATCTAGCCCTTTGTGCGGGAGAAAGCACGGACCTTACCGCTACCGGTAGCGGAGGGGTTGGAACTTTAGAATATGAATGGAGTACTACCGAGACTACGGCTACTATCACGGTTACGCCGCTGGCAACCACCACCTATAGTGTAACTGTTACAGATGACAACGATTGCGAAGCAATTGAAACGGTAACGGTAACTGTAAATGATTTGCCGGAGCTGACCTTGACTGCTCCCGGTGATGATACCGATCTTTGTGAAGACGAAGGTACCATTACCTTGACAGCAACGCCCTCCGGTGGGACTTTCTCTGGAAATGGGGTGAACGCTTCTACGGGAGTATTCGATCCCGCAGCTGCAGGGGTGGGCACGCATACCATTACGTATTCTTATACAGATGCTAATACTTGCACGAATACAATTTCTTTAGACATCACAGTGAATGAAGTGCCAACGGTTTCTTTCCCGAACTTGGATGAAGTTTGTGAAAATGATGCCTCTTTTGGTTTGTCTGCTTCTCCTGCAGGGGGAACCTTTAGTGGTGTTGGCGTAACAGGTAATAGCTTTAATCCTGGTACTGCCGGACCTGGTATTCATACTTTAACTTATACTTACACTAGCCCAGAAGGATGTACCAGTAGTGATGAAAGTATTATTGTTGTGAATGGCGACATCGATGATCCAGGAACGATTGGCAACGATGAAAGTTCCTGTGGAGAATTCGATCCGGCTGAGATTACCGAAATTACGCCGGCAGATGCGCCGGATTGTATCATTAACTGCTGCTTCAGTGATGGTGGCGATAAGCCAGTGACAGTGACAATGCAGTATACGGGGGAAGACTGTAGCGCGACGACCACTGGACAAAATAGTACTATCAACAGCTGTTCAGGCGATCCAGCTTTTGACAATCAGGTATATATTATTGCCAGTAATAAATTCAATTTCAGTTCGGGGTTGATCTGGTTCCAAGGAACTGTTAATCTTAACGAGACTTACGTAATTGATGCCGCAAATGGGGGGCAGACGAGATTACGTGGAGAGACGCATGTGTTGATATTCGACTCTCAAGGAGGAACCTTGTTGCAAAGTATCGAGTTTCATACCTCCTGTTCGGAGCCTGTAGGCGTAGGAGAGCAGTACGGTGCCAATAAGATAGTAGACATTACATTAGAGAGTGGAGCAGGATGTGACTTGACGGATTCTGAATTGCAGTACCAATGGCAATCCAGGGACGGAACAACCGGTCCTTGGACTGATATTGCAGGTGCAACAGGAACAACTTATGATCCACCTAGCATTTCTACTACTACACAGTATCGAAGAGTAGTTTCCAATTGCTGCGATAGTCAACCTTCAAATATTGTTACGAAGACTGTAGTGCCTTCTGTAAGTGTAAGTTTAGGTGCTGATGAAGTAATCTGTGAAGGAGAATCTGTGACTTTGACGGCATCAGTAACCGGTGGAACGGGCGATGTAACCTATTCATGGAACACTGGGGCTACGTCATCTAGCATTACCGTAAATCCAACTACCACAACCACCTACACGGTGTCTGTAGAGGACGAAGAAGGCTGTACTGCCACAGATGATATCGTAGTAACCGTAAATGCAAATCCAACGGCAAATGCAGGAGCTGATCAACAGATTTGTGAATGTGTAAATCAATCTAGCAGTGTATTGACCATTACTTCAGCTCAATACAATGCCTTCATTGAGGGGAACATGAGAGTAGAGGGAGGCGAGTCTGAGGGGCCCGTTGCTGCTGGTGGAAATTTGACCATTGCTGGCAACTACAATGTAGCCATCCAATCCACAGGAGATTTCATAGATGCTGGAGATAATAATCCTTCGGCCTTGGTAGTCGGTGGAAGAGTATTCTACACAAGTGGTTCTGGTATCAATGTGTTGAATAATGGATACACTAAGATTGGAAACATTGCTGGCTCTAATATCTTTTCTGAATTAAACGGCTCTCCAGTAAACACAAGAATTACCCCAGGTGGCTTTGATACGAATCCAAAGATCAGCCTGACTTTAAGTCAACCCGAAGCCTCTATCAACGAGTCGGGAGTGATTAACTTCAGTAGCAACTTTAGCACCTTCCGAAGTAATTCAAGTGCACTTTCTGCCTTAGCTGCCAATACTACCATCTCTGGTACGAGTAACGGAAGCATCACGCTGACCAATGGCTTAACTAATATTATCAATATTTCAGGAACAGACCTAGATGCCTATACGCAACTAACCTTTACTAACAAACCCGATAATTCTCAACCTTTAGTAATTAATGTAAATGCCGCGGGCACCTTCAACTGGAGCCTACCTACTTTGGCTGGCATCAGTGGAGCTGAAGGGCAATACATCCTTTGGAATTTTTATAACACCACTACTTTAAGCATCAGTGGTGGACAAACGATACAAGGTACCTTCTTGGCACCTAATGCAGACTTCACCAAGAATAGTTCAGGAAACATCGATGGGCAAGTAATTGCTGCTTCGTATGTTCATAAGAGCGGTGAAATTCATAATTATCCCTTCCAGGCAAATGTTGGAGTAGGAGAGTGCACGGATTCTGGCCGCGCGGTTACGCTTACGGCTTCTGGTGGTACTTCGTACGAATGGAGTACGGGTGAAACTGGATCTAGCATTTCTGTAAGCCCAATAGCTACTACAACCTATTACGTAACGGTCACGGATGGCAATAGCTGTACCGATGTGGATGAGGTTATTGTAGAAGTAGTAGACCTTCCTAATATTGTTTTCAATCCAGTAGGGCCATACTGTGAAGATGATGGATCTATAACCCTTTCTGCTACCCCTGCGGGAGGTACTTTTAGCGGTTCTGGTGTGAGTGGCACCACTTTCAATCCGGCTACGGCTGGCGTTGGAACACACCAGATCACCTATACGGCAGAGAATGCGCTAGGCTGTGAAGCTACGGCTACCATAAATATTGTGGTAAATGAATTACCAGAGGTGACGCTTGATGCCGTGGATCCACTTTGTGATACCGATGGTAGTATTACGCTAGTTGGAAGCCCAAGTGGTGGATCTTACAGTGGTTCTGGAGTAAGTGGTTCCTCTTTTGATCCAGCAAGTGCTGGCGTAGGAGTGCATACCATTACATACACTTATACGGATGGTAATGGATGTACTGACAATGCTTCTATCGATATCACCGTTGCCGGATGTAGCGATTCCTACGATCTGGATTTTGAGAACGATTGTGATACCGATAGAACCATTGATGTGGTTATCGAGGGTTTATTGAATAGCGGTACCAATTGTGTAAATATTCCAAACACTGGTGATATTGTAAGTGTGATTGCTGAAGCTTGGGTAGAAAACGATGAATGTGCTGGAAATGAGCTTCCTGCATTTTTGACCTTTACCGCAGGAGCTACTTCCATTACAGTGAGTGGAATTGATGCTGCACAGACTTCACCCGGTGGAGGAAAAGAGAGAATCTTTAGAGTTCAATTTCCTGGATCTTACTCTCAAGTTTGTATAACAAATCCTAATGGCTGTGACATCACCAGCATGGCTTTGTATATCGTTCGTAACGTACCTAATGGTTCTTCTGGTTTTACGACAGCCAATTATGAACTGCATGATGATAAAACACCTTCAGGTTCGGATGACTGTATCACTAATACAACATCTATCGGCGAAAGTGATTTGCCTAGAGATATCGTGATTAAGATTCCAGTACATGAAAAAGACAATACGCGTGAAGTTCAAATTAATATTACGGTAAGAAATGCCTCCAATCAGGTCGTATTTACAGATACTCAAACCTATACGACTCAAAATGCTGGTAACGAGGCCTCTCTATTTGAAATGACCTTGGCAGATGTTCCAGGAGATGGAACGGACCTAGAAATAGAAATATGTTCTCCAGATCCAAATGGGGATTCATTTGGTATTGGCTCAGTAGTAGCTTCTTCGACTGAAAGCTGTATCGATTGTATTTTGACTGCTGAAATTCAGGTAGAAGGGGATGATCCAACCATTTGTGTAGGGGAATCTTTGATTTTGACGGCAGTTGGAGCGGACGGAACGGAACCTTATGAGTACCTATGGTCCACCGGAGCAACGACGGCTTCGATCACGGTCGATCCTACCGTAACTACGACGTACACTGTCGAGATAACAGATGCGATTGGTTGTACAGCGGAAGCAGAAGTGGGCGTAGTTGTAAATGAATTACCAACTGTTACGATGGATCCAGCAGGTCCTTTCTGTGTTGATGATGATCCGTACACGCTTGTGGTATCTCCAACCGGCGGTACTTTTGCTGGACCTGGTGTGAATACTTCGACTGGGGTCTTTGATCCAGCCACAGCAGGAGCAGGTACCCACACCATAACCTATACTTATACGGATGGAAATGGCTGTACCAATTCAGCCAGCATCGACATCATCGTTGATGAGACAGACTTAGGTTTGGTAGGGGCAAATGAATTCTTCATTTGTGTAGGAGGAGAAGTAACTTTTGGTGCTGAAGTATTAGATCCAATCGATTTTGTAAGTGTTGAATTTTTGCGTTTTGATGCACAGCAAACAGATCCATATACTTCCACAGATCCTAGCGTTAGTTTGGGTGAATTCCTGATCCCTCCGGGACAGAATAGCATTACCTCTAGCAATTTTCCACAAAGTGGGGCCAGCGCAGTTACTTATTATGTATATGCGATCTTGAAGCCTACTCCAGCATCAGGTCTTTGTACGCCATTCATAGAATATACCGTAACGGTGTATCCAGATCCTGAGGTGAGTATTGTTGTCGATAACGAGGAGGTTTGTCTAGGAGGCTCATCCACGATTACTGGAACAGTGACAGGAGGATCCGGTAGTTTCACGTACCAATGGCAATCAGCTACTACTGTTGGTGGACCATATACCGATATTTCTGGGGCAACCAATATCACTTATGACGTACCGACTGGAACAGCAGGTACGACTTATTACCAACTGGTAGTAACTGATGCGACGGAAGGTTGCGAAGACCCAGTATCCGCACCGGTTAAGGTGGTTGTTAACCCAGATGTAATTGTTACAGCAGATCCGTCTGATGATACCATCTGCGAAGGTGGCACCTCTACTTTAACGGTTGCCGTTACTGGTGGCGCCGGAACGATCACTTACCAATGGCAGATTAGTACGGATGGCACT